>Ga0136617_10005314_pt1 | contig 11515 bp, 10 predicted proteins | sample AntDrymUQ3222106_2_FD_129672 | JGI IMG/M metagenome (GOLD analysis project Ga0136617, IMG submission 129672) | Polar desert sand microbial communities from Dry Valleys, Antarctica - metaG UQ322 (21.06) | ecosystem: Environmental > Terrestrial > Soil > Desert | place: Antarctica: Dry Valley...
CCGCCGCGCTCGGCCCACTGCACGAAGGGGAACCAGCGCACGCCCTGCTCGTGCAGCCAGGCGCGCTTCTCGCCGGCCGCGAAGTCGATGTAGGCCTCGGCCCAGCGCCGCGGCCACGCGTCGTCTTCGCGGTCGAAGCCGGCCGCGCCCATCCAGTCCTTCAGCGCCAGCTCGCGCGAATCGCGCACCCGTAGGCGCCGCTGCTCGGGCGAGTCGATCAGGAACAGCCCGCCGAAGGACCAAAAGGCCTGACCGCCGAGCGAGGCCTCGGGCTCCTGGTCGAGCAGGATCACCCGGCGGCCCGCGTCGGCGAGCTCGGCCGTGGCGACGAGGCCCGCGAGGCCCCCGCCGACCACGATGACATCGGCGTCGAGGGCCACGCGCGCAGACTACTTCCGCCCTCCGGTCGAGCGCATCTTGACACCGAATGATGTAACGTTCGCGCCGGCACGAACCCGAACCAGCGAGCTCGCCCATGACTCAGCTCGAGACCCCCGTCGCGCCCTCGGCCGCCGATTCACTTCCGCGGCACGTCCGCATCGCCACGATCGGCGCCGGCTTCTCCGGGCTCGCCCTCGGCATGCGGCTGCTCGAGGAGGGGATGGACGACTTCGTCCTCCTTGAGCGCAAGGCCGACGTCGGCGGCACGTGGCGCGACAACACCTACCCCGGCTGCGCGTGCGACGTTCCCTCGCACCTCTACTCGTTCTCGTTTGCGCCCAACCCCGACTGGGCCCGCACCTACTCGCAGCAGCCCGAGATCTACGAGTACATCCGCCGCACCGCGAGCGACTCCGGAGTGCTCGCCAACGTGCGCTTCGGTCACGAGGTTCAGAGCTCGCGCTGGAACGACGACGAGCAGCACTGGGAGATCGAGACCTCGGCCGGGTCCCTGACCGCGAACTTCCTGGTCTCGGCCATGGGGCCACTCAGCGCGCCGGCCTGGCCGAAGGTCGACGGCCTCGACGACTTCGAGGGCAAGATCTTCCACTCGGCCGAGTGGGACCACGACCACGATCTCGACGGCGCGAAGGTCGGGGTGATCGGAACCGGCGCCTCGGCGATCCAGTTCGTGCCCGCGATCCAGCCCAGGGTCGGCAAGATGCACGTCTTCCAGCGAACGCCACCGTGGGTCCTCCCGCGCCCCGACCGCGCCACGACGCGCCTCGAGCGCTGGGCCTACCGCCGCTTCCCGGTCCTTCAGAAGATCACCCGCACGCTCGTGTACTGGCGTCAAGAGCTGATCATGGTCCCCGGGCTCGTCTACCGGCCCAAGATCATGAAGCTGGGCGAAATCGCCTCGCGCTGGCAGATCCGTCGCCACGTGCAGGACGAGAAGCTGCGCGAGGAGCTCACGCCCGACTACCGGCTCGGTTGCAAGCGCATCCTCATCTCCGACGAGTGGTATCCGGCCCTGGCGGCCGACAACGTCGAGGTCGTGCACTCCGGCATCGAAGAGGTCCGCGCGAACTCGATCATCACCGCCGACGGGACCGCGCGCGAGATCGACACGATCATTCTCGGCACGGGCTTTCGGGCCACCGACGCGGTCGGCTCAGAGCGGATCTTCGGGCGTGACGGCACGAACCTGCACGACAGCTGGGACGGAAGCCCTCAGGCGCACCTCGGCACGACTGTCGCCGGCTTCCCGAATCTGTTCCTGCTCGTGGGCCCGAACCTCGGCCCCGGGCACACCTCCGTCGTCTTCTACATCGAGTCGCAGGTGCGCTACATCATGAAGACGCTCGAAGCGCTCGAGGAGCGCGGCGCGACGAGCTTCGAGGTCCGCAAAGACGTGCAGGACGCCTACAACGCCGACCTCCAAGAGCGCATGCGCGGAACGGTCTGGACGACCGGCGGATGCAACAGCTGGTACCTCGACGAGACCGGGCGCAACACCACCCTGTGGCCGGGCTTCTCGTGGGAGCTGCGGCTGCGCACGCGCGAGTTCGACGAGACCGAGCACGTGCTGCGGCGCGCCGCTACGGTGGACGACCGAGATCAGGCCTCAGTAGCGGCCTGAGGCGGTCCTCAGGTGCCCGGCGGCGGCCGATCAGCTGACCGCCAAAGACCAGCACCGCCGCGTCGTCTTCGATCGGACGCGGCGAGGCGTCGACGACAGCCCGTTGGATCGCCCGGGTCGTCGCTGCGGCAGATCGTCGAACGCCATCTCGGAGCGCAGCATGGCTTCGGGACGGCGCTTCGGCACCGAAGGCATCCGAGGAGCGCTGAGCACAGCACGCGGCAGGATCAAGCGCTCGCCCGCGGACTAGAACTGGTCACTTCGGGTACCACTTCAGTAGACCTCAAGCGCAGCCTTGGCTGACCCCCTTGTCGCACAAGGAGTCCCACCATGAACGTCACAGACACCCTCAACAACCTGCTCAACACGGTGCTGCAGGCGATTCCGACGATCGTCGTCTTCCTGCTGATTCTGTTGATCGGCTACATCGTGGCGCGCGTCCTGCGCACGATCACGGCTCGGCTGCTCACCCGCGCGGGGCTCGACCGAACGCTCCACAACAACGAGTACGGGCAGTACGCCGAACGTGTGAGTCCCGGCTCGAGTCCCTCCAAGCTGATCGCGACGATCGTCTTCTTCTTCGTACTCCTCGGAGCCCTCTCGGTCGCCATCTCCTACACGGGCAATCCCGGCCTGACCTCGCTGCTCGAGGGCATCTACAGCTACCTGCCGAAGGTCGTTGGAGCCATCCTGATCTTCGTGATCGCCGCAGCCGTCTCGGGCGCGCTCGGCGGGCTCGTACACCGCACGATGGGCGATACCCCGACCGGCAGCATCGTCAAAGCCGTGGTGCCGGGCATGATCATGGTGATCGCCGCGTTCATGATCCTCGACCAGCTCGAGATCGCGCCGGAGATCGTCCCGATCGCCTTCCAGGCTCTGCTCTACGGCCTGGCCGGCGCCCTCGCCCTCGCCTTCGGGCTCGGCGGACGCGACGTCGCGTCCAAGATGGTCAACGAGGCCTACCAGAAGGGTCAGGAGAAGCGTGACCAGGTCCGCCGGGACTACGAGCTGAGCAAGGAGCGGGGCCAGCAGGACACCGAGCGGGCCAAGCAGCGCGCGCAGCGTGAGCACGCCGCCCGAGGGGGCAGTGAGGCCGGCGGGGTCGAGCAGCCTCCCGCCGGTGGCGGACGGCTTCAGGAGGAGCCGACGCGTCAGGCTCCTCCTGGTGGCGGTCAGACTCCGCCCCCCGCGGGCGGCCGGCGCTAGCCCGCCGCTAGCCACTTTCGGCCGTCCGGATGAACATTGACGGCCGATGTCGGCGCCAACATGGCGGAGCGCCGAACCCGGCGCGGGCGCTCGGGCCGGTGATCGTGTCGGCGAACCTCGCAAGCGTCTGGATCTACATCACCGGTCCGCTCGCGGGGGGCGTCGCTGCGGACTTCCTCTACGACAAGGTGCTGGCGCCGGCCGTCGACCCGGCCGGCTGGCCCGAGACTTGAGCGGCTCCTTCTGGGAGACTCCCTCCGAGTGACCTACGTCCTCCTCTTCGTCTCCTTCGTCCTCATCGTCGTCGGAGCGTTCTTCTTCACCAACGCCGTCGAGTGGGCGGGTGTGCGGCTCGGGCTCGCGCAGGGAGCTGTCGGGAGCCTGCTCGCCGCCGTCGCCACCGCTCTGCCGGAGTCGGTCATCCCGGTCATCGCGCTGATCCAGGGTGGCTCGATGACGCAGCAGGAGATCGCCATCGGGGCGATCATCGGCGCGCCGTTCCTGCTGGGCACGCTGGCGATGGCGATCGTCGGCTTCTCGGCCTACATGTACAGGAACCGGCGCGACCAGGATGAGAGCATTCAGTCCGAGGTCGACACCGGCCAGCGGGACTTCGCCTTCTTCGCCGCCTTCTTCGGCCTCGCCATCCTCCTCGGCGCGATCGGCGTGCCGAGCGGTGTCCGCATCACCGCGGCGGTCCTGTTCGTGATCGCCTACGTGGTCTACACGTACTGGACCGTCAAGCAGAGCAAGGGCGGCGGGACCGAGCCCGATGCGCCGCTCTACTTCGACTGGACGCGCGACGATCCGCCGAACAACTTCCAGCTCATCGCCCAGCTCGTGGTCTCGATCGGGGCGATCGTCGGCGGCGCCAACCTGTTCGTGGCCGAGATCGAGGCGGTGGCCACGAGCATCGGCATCCCGATCCTCGTGCTCTCGCTCGTTCTCGCCCCGCTGGCCACCGAGCTGCCCGAGAAGCTGAACAGCGTCATCTGGGTGCGCGAGGGCAAGGACAGCCTCGCGCTCGGCAACATCACCGGAGCGATGGTCTTCCAGTCGACGCTCCCGGTGGCGTTCGGCCTGGCCTTCACGCCGTGGGAGCTCCAGCCCGCGGCGGTGGTCGCGGGGGTGGTCGGGCTTCTGGGAGGACTGCTCGCGTGGTGGCGCCTGCACCAGCGAAGCTTCGGCCCTCGCTACCAGATCATCTGGCTGTCGCTGTTCGTGGGCTTCGTCGTCTACGCCCTCGTCGCGGCCTGAGGCGAGCGGACGGCGCGGCGGCGTCAGGGCCCAAGCACGCGGCTAGCATCCGCCGGCCATGGACCAGCGCCGCGAACCGATCTTCCTCGAAACCGACCGCTACCGCATCGAGGGCAAGCTGACTCTCCCGCGTGAGGGCTTTCGCAGCCGCCTGTCCGACTACGTCAACCAGGGCGACCGTGACTTCTTCTCGATCGAGGACGCCTCGGTGACGCCGCTGGACGGCTCACGCGAGGCGCAGAAGGTCGGCTTCATGCTGATCGCGCGGCGCCACGTGCGCCTCGTGCTGCCGATCGAGGGGCCGGGCTAGCCCCAGCTGACGATCTCGCGGCGCCGGCGGCCGCGACGAGCTCAGACGCGTTCGGGCACCCGGGGACGGGCGGCCTCGACGAAGCGACCGATCACCCGGCTGCGGACGTCGACCTCGGGATGCCACAGAGCGCCGAGCGCGAAGCGGCGCTCGGGCAGCTCGATCGCCTCGGCCAAGTCGTCGTCGACCGACCAGCCGGTGACCGCGAGCCCTTGGCCGATCTCGCCGGCGCCCTGATGGTGATGGGACTTGACCGTCGTCTGCTCCGCCCCGATCGCCTCGGCGGCCAGCGAGCCGGGCTCGAGGCGGACCTCGTGCTCGCAGAAGACCCCGGGCTCGACGCGGTGGCGATTGCTGCCGAGCACGTCGGGGAGATGGGGCTCGAGCGTGCCGCCGGTGGCCACGTTGAGAAGCTGCATCCCCCGGCAGATCCCGAGCAGGGGCAGGTCGCGCTCGAGAGCGCGGTGGGCGAGAGCGACCTCGAAGCGGTCGCGCGCCGGGTCGGTCCCGGTCACGCTCGGGTGTGGCGGCGCGCCGTAGGTGAGCGGGTCGATGTCCGAGCCGCCGGCGAAAAGCACGCCGTCGAGGACGTCGAGGAGCTCGTCGGGATGCTCGGCGACCGCGTCGTCAGGGGCCAGGAGGAGCGCGATCCCGTCGGCGCGCTGCACGGAGTCCGCGTACGCGCGCGGGAGCATCGTCGCCGCGTCGTTCCAGACGCGGTAGCTCACGTCCTCGACGGCGGCACAGAGGCCGATGACCGGGCGTCTCATGTGATCAACGCTAGCGAGCGCCCCCACCAGGAGTCTCGGCTCCCGCCGCACCCCACGGGAAGCCCGGCGATGGGACAGACTGATGCCGTGCGGCTGAACCTTGTCCCCGTGTCGCAGATGCTCGCCGAGGCCGGCTGCATCGCCGCCAGCGAGGAAGCCGACGAGCTCGTACGGGCTGCCGGCGGTGACCCGGATGTGCTCAGCGAGCTCGTGACTCGTCGCACCCGCGGCGAGCCGATCGCGTGGCTGACGGGCGCGGTCACCTTCTGTGGCGTCGAGCTGCGGGTCGAACCGGGCATCTACGTGCCGCGATGGCAGACCGAGCCCTTGGCGCGACGAGCAGTGACGCTCCTGCCTCGGGCGGGGGTGGCCGTCGACCTCTGTACGGGCGTTGGCGCGATCGCGGCCGTTCTGGCCGCCGCAGTGCCAACGGCTCGAATACTTGCGACCGACGAGGACGACAGCGCGGTCCGATGTGCCCGGCGCAACGGCGTCGAGGTGTTCGCGGGCTTTCTCGACGATCCGCTGCCCCGAGAGCTCGAGCACCGCGTCGATGTGTTGACGGCGGTCACGCCCTACGTGCCGACGGACTCGCTCCGCCTGCTCCCACGCGACGTCCAGGCCTTCGAGCCACCGCTCGCGCTCGACGGCGGGGCGGACGGTACGGACCTGCTCGTCGAGGTCGCGCGAAGGAGCACCCGCTGGCTGCGGCCCGGCGGGTGGCTGCTGCTCGAGCTCGGCGGCGACCAGGCCGCACCGATTGGGGGACTGCTTGACGAGCTCGGCTTCGAGGACCTGGAGGTCATGGCCGACGAGGAGGGCGACCCTCGCGCGGTCTGCGCTCGCCTAGGCTGACAACGACCGAGGCCCCCGATCTCTCGAGGCCTCGGTTCCGGCAACGATCGAACGACGGAGAGGGAGGGATTCGAACCCTCGAGGCAGGTTAACCCCGCCCACGCGATTTCCAATCGCGCTCCTTAAGCCACTCGGACACCTCTCCGAGGGAGGGCAGGCTAGATGATCGGGCCGCTCAGAGCCCGAGCTCGCGCACGCCCTGCTCGTCCCAGCCGAGATGGTGGGCGATCTCGTGGCGCAGGGTGCGCTCTACCTGACGGCTCAGCAGCTCGGGGTCGTAGCCGAAGTCGCGCTCGAGGGTGTCCTGGTAGACGATGATCCGGTCCTCGTAGAGGTCGCGCGCAATCGTCCCGCCAAAGTAGTGGCCGTAGGCACCGTGCTCGCGACCACGGTGCGAGACCACGACCGGCGTGTCCTCGACGAGCTCGCGGAACTCGTCCGGCAGCCGGTCGATCGCCTCCCCGACCAGGCGCTCGAAGTCGGTTGGCTCGCGCCCGTTCGCCGGACCTCGAGCGAGCTCCTCGCTGCGCTCGACCACGCGCTCGAACTCTCGCTCCTCCATGCCCCGCCGGCCGCCGAGGGTCACGGTCGCCCACGCGGTGGCGAGAACGAGCGCGAGCGCCCCGGCCAGGAAGGCCACAAGCTCACCCGCCCCGGAGAGCGAGGGCGGGTTGATCAGGAAGAGGACCGTGCCGACGACGAACCCCGCGCCGGCGGCGGCGCGCAGGACGGGCTTGAGCGGCTCGAGCACAATATGAGGGTAGGCGGCAGCATCAACACGGGCCTCGCCGGCCCCACTCCGCCGCGCTACGTCGGGTTGAGGTGCGGCGCGAGCCTCGCCTTGAAGCCGAGCTCCGCCGCGGCTTCGTTGAAGCCCTCCTGGGTCTCGAGAACCTCGCTACCGCGCTGTACCACCACCAGAGCCTCGAGCAGGCATCCGGGGATGTCGTCGGCGCGGAAGGTAGGGATACGGGGGAGGATTCTGATCCGATCGTCGGCCATCGCCGCCTTGAGGACGGTCGCCCCGCGGTGCTCCATCGCCGTGCGGATGGGAACGGGGATCTCTGGATGAGTGTCGTCGGCGACGACCGAGCCCGCAGCAACGTGCTGGGCCAAGGCCGCGGTGTCGGTTCCTCGTGCGGTCAGGACCACGATGGCCTCGGCCTCGGCGAGATCCTCGGGGCGGTCGGTGTAGCGGACGCCCCCGTCCTCGACCGGAGCTCCCTCGAAGCGCGGATCGAGCGCGATCACCCGCGAGAAATCCCCACGCAGGCTCGCGAGCAGTCGCGAGCCGATGTACCCGCCGCTGCCGACGAGCCCGACCGTGACCTCGGACGGTGGCTTGTCTAGGAGGCGCGCGAGCTCCCGCGCCGCGCCGACCATCGCGCAGACGGTGCCCCGGTTGCCGTGGATGAACGGCGGCTCGAGCCCGACGCCGGTCTTCTCCGCGACGCCGGGCAAACGACCGGCAAGCGCGATGACCTCGATCCCCGGGAACTGGCCGCGCGTCTCGTCGAGCAGGGCGCGCATTCGTTCGGGAGAGCTCTCGAGGGTCTCGGCCGTCGCGACGCCGGAGACGATCAGGCCCCAATAGCTGCCGAAGCGGATCACCCCGCTCGGGAACACCGGCCGCAGCGTCCGTTCCACCCACGGCGGGAAGTAGAGACGCTTGTGACGCTCCGTGCCGGGATAGGTGACGAACAGGTAGTCGGGGCGAAGCAGGCGCCGCAGCGACGGCCAGACGACGTTGACCGACGCGATTGCCGTGCCCTTTCCCATCGGCCGGGTCTGGAGGCGCCACCAGCGCCAGAAACCGGGCCAGTCGACGCCGCGCGCGCGCGGCGCGACACCCGCGGCGGATAGCAAAAGCGCAGCGCAGAGCGCAACAATCAAGCTGACCGTCAGAGCCAGTACGAGGCCCGTGACGGCGATCACCACCGCGATGACCAGGCCCGGCGGACCCTGCCGCCGGCGAACGACCTCGCCGTCTGTCACGTCCCTCCCAGGTTCGTGCCGCGCCCTCGCGCAGGCTAGGCGGCAACACTACTCGACCGACGGCGATGGGCACCCCGGATGGGCGCTAAGTTGCTCGTCCCGCGCGGGCCTGGAGTCTAGACCTGGAGTTGGGGTTCGGAGGCGATGTCGGAGAGCACGGCTCGGTGGTCGGCCGGGAAGACGATCCAACCGAGTGCGCCGAGCATGACGCCGAGGATCCGGCCGCCGATGAGCAACACGGCGGGAATCCCCAGGACGAATGCGGCGCCGAGCGCGACGCCAGAGGGGCCGGCTCCGGCGAGGACCAGAGCGGCGAGGGCGAGCACGGCGACCGGGGCGCTCAGGCGGCGGATGAGGACTCCAACGCCGAGGATCGCATGGCCCCACACGATACGCCCTGGACTCGTCATGCGGGAGTTGTCGGTTGGAACCTCGCCCTACTTGAGCGATTGACCGAAAACGACCAGAACCATCGGACATCCGTCCGCCGGTCGTTCCGCGACGCAGAGCCGATTTCTTTCAGGACTCAAGGAATTCGCTGCTCGTACCGAAAAGAGTCAGGTATGGGCGAGCCGACGCCGTCTGATCCACAGGCCGAGAATCACGTGCCCGAAGGTGCGCTGCACACCAGCGGGCTAACGTCGCGGCTCATCCTCGCTCACGTCGAGCGGGAGGCAGGGCGTGCGGGCGTCACCGCCGTCTTGCGGCACGCAGGCCTCGAGAACCACGAGCGCGAACTGCGCAACCCCAGTCACTGGTTCGACTTTCAGACCAAGGTCGAGCTCTTCCGCGCGGCATCCGTCGTGCTAGGCCAGCCGGACGTCGCCTGGCGGATCGGACAGGCCGCAGTCGAGAACCCCGCCATGTCCGGCTTCAAGCTCGCGCTGCGCGCCGTAGGCAGCCCGCGACTCGTGTACGGCACCCTTCCCGCAGCCGTCGGCCGAGTGACGCGGGCGCACCGCCTTGAGCTTCTCGACCTCAGTGACCGCTCCGCCCGGTTCCGCTACGTGGACACGGCCGGCGTCGGCTATGACAGCCTCGACTGCGAGTACACGGCCGGGATGCTCTCGTGCGTCCCGACGATGTTCGCTCAGCCCCACGCTCACGTGAACCACTCGACCTGCCGGGTCAAGGGCGCGAGCGAGTGCATTCACGAGGTTCAGTGGGAGCGCCACCCTTCCGGCGGGCGCTGGCTCGCTGCCGGTCTGGCGAGCTCATTCGCGGCCGGCGTCGCCGCCCGATCGCCGCGCTCACGCACGCTTTCCATAGCGCCGCTGGCCCTGGCCGCCGTGGGCGGCCGACGCGCCCTTCTCAAGCAGCGGCAGCGCCGGCGTTCTCTCGAAGCGGAGATCTACGATCAGAAGGTGGCCGCCGAGGATCTGGCGGCGTCCCTGCACGACCTGGTGTCGGACCCTCGCACGGACGAGGTCCTGCGCAAGATCATGACTCGCGCGCAGGCTCCGCTGCTCGGCCGCGAGATCGCGGTCGTCGCATTTCACGGCGATCAGGTAAGCGCTCACGGTTCGGCGGGCGTCCCCCCCGTCTCGCTCGAGATACTGAAGAGCTGGGCCGAGTCACGCCCGGACCTGCTGGCGCAGCCGATCACTCTGGCCGATCTGACGGAGGTGCCCGACCTCACCGAGCTGGCCGCTCACCCGGATGCTCCCTTAGGTGCGCTTGCGACCGCGCCCCTCGTCTTCAGGGGCCAACGCCTCGGCATGCTCTTGGCCCTCGCTCCGGGCTCCGACGCCTTTCTGCCCAAGGAAATCTCACTGCTCGAGCTGTACGCCGCCGAGGCGGCGCTCGCGCTTGCCAACGCCAACCTGGTCGAACGACTCGAGGGTCTCGTGCGCGTCGACTCGCTGACTGGGCTGCTCAACCACCGCGAATTCCAGGAGACCCTCGCATGCGAGCTCGAACGGGCGGGCCGGGACCAACAGCCGCTGAGCGTCGCCATGCTCGACCTCGACAACTTCAAGCAGATCAACGATGGCTACGGCCACGCCGAGGGTGACCGCATCCTCCGCCTGGTGGCTGAGACGGTTCGACGCACGCTCGAACCCGGCGACGCCGCGGCGCGAATCGGGGGCGACGAATTCGGCCTCATCCTGCCGGGACGCGGGGCCAGCGAAGCCGAGGCTCTGGCCGCGCAGATCGACCGGGACGTGAGGGCGCTCGACCTGGAGCTTGGGGCGTCGTGGGGCGTGGCCGAGTGGCCAACGGCCGGACCGAGCCAAAGCCTCCTACTCTTCAGCGTCGACCGCGCCCTCTACGACCGCAAACTCTCCCGCCGCAGCGGCGCCACCAAGGCGAGCACGGAGCGAGAGCGCCGGCCGGCGAGCGCCGTTTACACGCTCACGGCAGCCGACCATCGGCGAGGGCTGACCGCGGCCCTCGCCCGTGCGGTCGACGCCAAGGACGCCTACACCCGCAGTCATTGCGATACGGTGGCCGAGTTCTGCGCGCTCATCAGCGAAGAACTCGCGCTCGAGCCACGACGTGCATTGAAGCTCCGGCTCTCCGGCCTGCTCCACGACGTGGGCAAGATCGGCATCGCAGACGCCATCCTCCAGAAGCCCGCCCGGCTCACCGACGAAGAGTTCGAGGTCATGAAAACCCACGCCACGCTCGGGCACTCGATCCTCTTCGGCGCCGAGCTCTACGAGGAGGCCGACTGGGTGCTCCACCACCACGAGCACCTGAACGGCTCGGGATATCCCGACGGACTCGCCGGTGAGGCGATCCCCCTCGAGTCGCGCATCATCCTTGTCGCCGACGCGTTCGAAGCCATGACCTCGGACCGCCCCTATCGCCGCGGGCGCGACGAGCGCGCCGCCCTCGACGAGCTCGAGCGCTGCGCCGGGACGCAGTTCGACCCGGATTGCGTCACCGCGCTTAGCCGTGCCCTGCGCCGCGACCCGCGCTGGCTCTCGGAATCAGCACGCGGCGGCGCGGCGCGCGGTCCTGACGCGCCCGCCGTCTCCGCGGCAGCGAAGCCCTAAGCCGCCTCGCGTAGCTCCTCGAGCTCGCCGCTCTCGGCGAGCAGGCGCAGCGCCGTCTCCTCGACCTTGCGCGTGCGCTCCGCGTTCATCCCGA
>Ga0136617_10005315_pt1 | contig 11515 bp, 10 predicted proteins | sample AntDrymUQ3222106_2_FD_129672 | JGI IMG/M metagenome (GOLD analysis project Ga0136617, IMG submission 129672) | Polar desert sand microbial communities from Dry Valleys, Antarctica - metaG UQ322 (21.06) | ecosystem: Environmental > Terrestrial > Soil > Desert | place: Antarctica: Dry Valley...
ATCAACTCGACGTCGGGTCCGCGTGCGGTCTCGCCCGTTCTCACCTACTCCCTGCTTGGGCACCTGCCGCATTTTCTCCTCGGCGTGCTCGCCGGACGGTCGTTCCTGCGGCTTGGCCACAGCGACCCACGACGTCCCTGTAACGCCGACGCACCTGCTTGGGCATGCTTCGCCGCAATCCTGATTGTACTCAGCACGCCGATCGACGACTGGCTGCAGATACCGTATGGCCGTTACAACCTGCCTTATGTTCCGGTGTTGCTCGCGATTCTGATCGCTACCGCCCCCTTCGCATCGATCATGAGCAAGCTGCTGGACGGCTTCCCTCTGCGCCACCTTGGCTTGATATCCTATGGCGTTTACATCTATCACCTGCCGGCGCAACACCTTACCGAGCGTTACCTGAGCCGTTTTTCGATCAGCGCTCAGGAACACTGGGGCGTGTTCGGACTGCTCAGCCTGGCGCTGACGATTGCGATCGCCGCCGGTTCATATTTGACCGTCGAAAGGCCAATCGTGCGGGCAATCAGGCGCCTCGGGACAAGACGGGTGCACTAGCAAGCATCTGATGATCATACGACCGCTGCTCTGCGTGCTTGCAATTGCGATCGCATCAACGGCGGGCGCGGAATTGCTGCGCGTCGGCCCCGAGTGAGAGCTTGCCCAGCCGAGCGACGCCGCCCGGCGCGCTCGCGACGGCGACATCATCGAGATCGATGCGGGCGTCTACGCCGGCGATGCCGCAGTCTGGAGGCAGCACAACCTCACAATCCGCGGCATCCGCGGCCGCGCGCATCTGCGCGCGGACGGCGCGCACGCCGAAAGCAAGGCTATCTGGGTGATCAAAGGCAACAATACGACCATCGAGAGCATCGAGTTTTCCGGCGCAACGGTGCCGCACCGCAATGGTGCGGGCATCCGACTTGAAGGCGCCGGCTTGACGCTGCGGGACTGTTACTTTCATCACAACGAAAACGGCATCCTCACCAGCAACAACCCCGCGAGCGATGTCCTCGTCGAATATTCCGAGTTCGCCCACAACGGATTCGGCGACGGTTATAGCCACAATCTGTACATCAGCAATATTCGGAGCTTCGTGTTGCGCTACAGCTATGTTCATCACGTCGTCGGCCACAACGTGAAGAGCCGCGCGCTAAAAAACCAGATTTCCTACAATCGGATCATGGACGGGAGCGACGGCAGCGCGAGTTACGCCATCGACCTGCCGAACGGCGGGGCCGCGCACGTAGTCGGCAACGTGATCCACCAAGGGCCGGCGACCCAGAATCCAACCGTCGTATCGTATGGCGCAGAGGGGCTCGCCAACCCGGTCAACGAGCTTTACTTTGCCAACAACACGGTGGTTGACGACTTGCCGGCCGGCGGCCGTTTTATTTTCGTCGGAGACGGCGCAGCTCCGGTGCGGATCATGAACAACGTATTCTCCGGCCCGGGCCCGGTATTGACCGGGCCCGGCGAGCTGCAGAACAACCTGGTCATCGCGAAATCCGAATTCGTCGATGCTGGCGGTTTCGACTACCGGCTCAAGGACGTTGCTGCGGCAAACGGGCGCGGCGCCCAGCCCGGGCCGGAGAGCGGTTTGAAACGCAAGCGCGATTAGCCCGCGCTCCTCAACCTGCGACCGCGTCGAGTACTTTCCCCAGTTCGCTGGTTCTTGCTCTGCGTGAAGCCGCAGCAATTTTCGCTTCGTTCGCCACCGGCGCACGCTGCTGCCGCAGCAGCGCGAGGAAGTTGACGAGCATCCGCGCGATCTCTGTCTGTGAATCGAGGGGCGCGATGGTGTCGGCGCCTCGCGCGCAGGTACTCATAGAGCTTCGCGGACACCTGATAGTTGCAGTTGGCCGCCTGCAGCACCAGCAGAGCGTCCGCGGCAAGCATCTCGGCGAGCGCTGCCCGGTAGGGTATGGAGGGCTCCAGCGTGACGAGGCTGCCGATGCCATACTCGTCGTCGTAAACCGCTTCTGGCAGAAAGCCGACTGCTGCGCGACGCGCTGCGCTGCTCCACTACACGCTCACCTTCAATTACCTGGATGCGACGATTTTCAGGATCAATCCGCCCTTCTGGACGTTGGCGGTCGAGTGCCAGTTCTACTTGTTGCTGCCGCTTTATTTTCCTGCTGGCGAGGCGGATGAGCGGCGGCAAGGCCATGGTGCTTATGCTCGCGCTGGGCGCTGCCGCGTACGTCGTTCACTACCTGATACTCAGCTCCCTGGCCGGCAGCGAAGACCCACGGACGGGTGCCGGTCCGGGGTCGAACATCTCGCCGGTGCTTACGTATTCTCTGCTGGCGCATCTGCCGCATTTTCTGATGGGCGTCGCAACAGGCTGGCTTTTCGTCACCCGCAAGCTTCAAGCGCGGATCGCGCCCGGGCGGTTCACCGCCAATATAGAAGCCACGCTGTGGATGGCTGCCTTGCTGGTATTCGTCATCCTGAGCACCCCGATTGGCGATGCCCTGGAGATCCCATATGGCCGCTATAATTTTCCCTACGTTCCGTCCCTGCTTTGCTTAATTATCCTGCTGACGCCGGTGACTGCCTCCGGCACAGTGCTGCTGGACAGCCGGCCTTTGCGCTGGATTGGAATACTCTCCTATGGTGTCTACATCTACCATCTCCCGATCCTGCACGCCACGGCGCGCTATATGGGGCATGCCTCGCTCAGTCCGCGCGAGAACTGGCTGGTGTTTGGCGCGGTGAGCCTGGCGCTCACGCTAGACTAGACTAGTCGTTGCGGCCGCGTCCTACCTGTTGCTTGAGAAACCGTTGCTGAAGGCGGTACGGAGCAAGGCCTAGAGCGCATCCTCCGCTCCTCCGGGCACGCATTACGGCTTGTCTGCCGGGTTCGCCGGCTTCAGCCGCAACCGCACCGGGTTGGTGTAGGCGAACAGTCTGTCGTCGGCCGCTCGGTTCATGGCGACCCGCGCGCGCACGTAGCAGCTCGACCCATCGGCACCGGCCACGGGAGAGGAAATGACATGCACCTGTTCGCTGTCGGCCGGTCCCAGCGTGCTCGCTGCAAGCACGCCCGGCTTGCCGCTACCGCAGTTGCCGATGATTTCCACGTCCAGGGACGAGTCGCTCGCGTTCGCCGCGCGGACGAGCGCGAGTCGCGCCTCCACCGCCTGGCCCGGCGCCAGCAGCACTGTTTCACCCGGACTTGCCGATAAGGCGAGCCCGTCCGCTCTGACCGTGAACGACAGGCTCCTGAGCATCGTTCCATGGTCCGCCCAGAACGACCCGCTGCGCAGACCCTGCAGCACGCCCCACGCAGTGCGTTCCGGCACCTGTACGTGCGTTCGCGCGAACGCGCACGGAACGTGGTCGTTCGCGTCTTCGTGATAATCGGAAACGGCGAGCGCCCCCCACAGATTCTCGCCGCCATCGAGCAAGGTGTCCCATACTCCGCCGACCGCGGCGACGACAGGATCCCAGCGGTCTTGCGTCGGGATCCTGCCGCCGTACACGCCGCGAGCGTTTCCTTTTTGGTGGCCTGGTCCACCTTCAAAGGCGACGAACAGCGGGCTCGCGGCGCGCCACCCCCGCATGTCGGCAAGGTTCTCCGTCACGTCGGTATCCCGGCGGCTCGGGTGGTTGTAGATCATAAGCGCCTGCCTGCGATCCTTCAGCTTTCCGTCCAGCCATTCCAGCGCTGGCCGCGCGTCACGCACATCGTTGTCGAAACTGTCGAATCTCATCATGAACTCGGGCAGCAGCGCCTGCTCCAGGTCCGGATGCACCAGCAGGGTGGCGTGCTCGCGTCCGCGGTAGGGCGGCACGTTCCACTCAATGCCCGCAAACAGGACGAACTCGGGAAGCCGCTCCCGGATCTTTTTGATCTCCGCGAAATACGCGGGCGTCGCGGTCTTCTGACCTTTCTCCGCGTGGTCGGTGATCGCCAGCGCATTGCAGCCGGCAAGCAGCGCGCTGTTGACCACCTCGTCCGGCGGGTACCCGCCATCCGAGAAGCGGGTGTGCGAGTGGGTATCGATCACCATCCACGCGCCGCCCAGCGCCCACGGGACTTCGACTTCCAGTCTTGCCTGCGGAGTACGGTCGCACGCAACCGCAACCACCGCGGCACACACGAGCAGCACAGCCATGCGGCAGCGCGAAAGTTGGTTGGCACGGGTTGCCGCCGATTGTGTAGATCGAGTAGAAGTCATGGGAAGCACGCTGGTTTCGCTTGGCGGCGCAGCTCACCGGCCTCGGGCCGCGCTTCGATTTGCAGCCGCCGCGCGCCCTCGCCCCCGCAATGCTACTACGCCCCTAGGGCTGGCTGGGCGCGGCAAAGGGATCGGCCAGGCAAACGCCCGCCTCCGCCAGGGAGCCCGCAATGACCCGGTCCACCGCTATGCTACAGGCATAGGTGCAGGGCGCAGGCCAATTTCGTCGAACTTAAAAAAACGCTAATTAACGCAACTATATTTCTAGCAGGAACACTTCCCTTGTTCGTACGAGCGCTGGTCTGTGTGCTTGCAATTGCGATCGCATCAACGGCGCGCCCGGAATTGCTGCGCGTCGGCCCCGAGCGAGAGCTTGCCCAGCCGAGCGACGCCGCCCGGCGCGCTCGCGACGGCGACATCATCGAGATCGATGCGGGCGTCTACGCCGGCGATGCTGCAGTCTGGAGGCAGCACAACCTCACGATCCGCGGCAGCCGCGGCCGCGCGCATCTGCGCGCGGACGGCGCGCACGCCGAAAGCAAGGCTATCTGGGTGATCAAAAGTTGGTCCCGCGGTGTTGCTGGTGGCAGTGGCGGCGGCCGCTACCTCTGGAAGAACTCGGAAGGCCTCGTGCCTGCCACTTCTGGCTACGTCTGGCGAGAAAAACCTGGAACCAAGATCTGTTCGCGACGACTATCTTGGCGGCGATCAGTGGCTTTCCACTGATCGGTCTGTTCGATGGCCTGTTCGATGCGCCGCGTCTTAGCTTGCTGTTTTTTCTGCTCGTGTTTCTCGGGATCGGGCGAAGCCCCTGGAGCAGTGTGGGAAACCCGGTGCCCCACGGCCATCAGGAAACAGGCGAACGCAGGAACGCCGCTAAGCGCCCCATGAACAGCCATAACGCGCCCGGCTCGGCCAAGTGCGGGAAGCTAGAATGAGGCCTCTGTTCATTCCGCCGGCCGAGGCACCTTGTCGACAGGGGCGGGCTCGCGCCACCGTCCTGCGCCCACGAGCTTGTTCTTCAGGCCGGGCAGTTCGAAGCCCAGTTGGTAAGCCTTCTGCGCATTTACTAAAGCGTTGTCGTAGTCCTTCAAATCGAAATACAGCAATCCGAGGTTATAGTGGATGTTGGCGTTTTCCCTGGAAAGTGAGCGCGCCTCCTCGAAGCGTTTCAACGCGTCCTGCTTCTTGCCGACCTTCGATAAGTAAATCCCATGAATCATGCGTACCGTTCCGTCGTCAGCGGCAAAACGCACTGCTCGATCAAAATAGCAGGAAACGGTGTAATAAGCCCCCTGTGGTTTCTCACTGCCCACTTTTAGCGCCAAGTTTACGATCGACATAAGCGCCCGATGATGATTTGGCGAAGCCCGAAGAGTGTAGTCGAGGTGGCTCCCTAGGAAGCCGACGTGACTGTGACGAAGTCCTTCGATATCGCTGCTGAAGTGGTGGGTATGGACGATGACGAGTTCTTGCTTGCTGGTTCGATAGTCATATGGGCCATAGCCATTCTCGAGCGCGCCGCATTCGTCGAAGGCACTCGCCATCCGCGGAACGACCAGTGCAAACGCTGCCAGCAGTAAGCGTGTCGGGCGCATGTTTAAGCTCCTCCAGTAGACTTCTCGATCGGGCTGGCGGCATTCCGAAACGCATCCGGGAATCGCTCGCGCAGCCAGTCGAGGGTCCCTGCCGTTGCCAAATCACGCGCCTCGGCGCACGAGAACGTGTGGTCGGCTTCGGCGATTTCCATCCGCGCGACGTTCGGGCGCCGAAGCACTGCGACCAGCGAACTGGAATTCGCAGCCTGGATGCGAAACTCCGCCGCCACCGCGTCGTTGGCGCTGAGCGCGATGAGCGTCGGCCCCGATAGGCGCGCCAAACCGGCGGCCATGCGCTCGGTCAGCGGCGAATGAGCGTTGGCCGCGAATGCGCCGCGCCGGCTGCCTACGGCGCGACCCAGGTTTTGCAAGAAAGCAGACACAGCAGCGAACGGGCTCACGTTGCCGGAAACGAGCTTGCGCCAAAACCCCGGATCAAGTACGCGCTTTGCATAGTAATGCCTGAGCACGGCGTGCGCTGCACCGGCTTCGGTTCGGACCCACGGATTGAACAATGCGAGTCCAGCAACGCGCGGATCGGCGCCCGAGAAGAAAGCACTCGCCGCCGCGCCGTCGCAAAGTCCCCACAGTACAACCTTGTCCACCGAAGGGATGCGGCGGCACAGAACATCGATTCCGGCTTGAATGTCGGCATGCACGTCCTCGAAGCTGCGCTTCGGGCCCTCGCTATCGCCCATTCCCCGATAATCAAAACGCAGGCAAGCTATGCCGGCAGCGGCCAGCGCGCGCGACAGCAATACGAACTGACGATGGCTGCCAACCCGATATTGAGGTCCACCGACGACGATTACGACCGCAAGCCTGGCCGGCCGCTGGGGCCGCGCCGGCGTTGTCAGCACGCCCAACAGCGACGCGCCTTCGCAGTCAAAGAAGAGTGGTGTGTGGTGATAGTTCACGTTCCTGCTTGCGTCGAAGGTTCGCAACCGATGCTTCGATAAGTTCAGGGCATTCCTCGATTTCAACGGTTTGCCAAAAGCTGGGGCCGTGCACCACTCGCGCGGCGACGTCCACGCCATGGGATTGCAGCGCCGCGATGCGCGCGCGCGTCGCCGGCGAAAGACTGCCCGGTTGCGACGTGCTCACGTCGAGCCATACAACGCGTCCCTTGAGCTCGCCGCTGACGGCGAACTCGGCGCTATCGATTCCGGCGGCCAGCTTCGGCGACAATTGGTACCCTGCCACTTCCAGCGGGAGTCCTCGCTGTAGCATTTCGCGCAGGCGTTTCACCCCGCCACGATCACGGGCCTCCCCTATCATGTCCGCCGCGAGTTTCATCCGCAGAAACTGCGTCAGATATTGCGTGCCCGACACGACTGGTTGCCAGAGCAACAGCGAAGCCGGTTGCCTTACGCTCGGCAAGGCAGCGCTGCAGAGCAATGCACCGGCGCGCAAGCCCCATAACCACAAGGGTCCCTCAGCGCGCGCACGCGCCCATTCAACTGCCGCAACGACATCGCCGACCCAGATCTCCCATGTCGCGTCGCCGAAGTCGCCCGGACTGTCGCCGCATCCGAACAGATCGATCGCTAGGACAGCCAGACCGTGCGCCGCGAAATCGCGCGCCGCGCACGCAGTCATGCGCCGCGCTTTATTCATCTCCTCGGCAAAAGCCGGCGCGTGCACGACCAGCCCGCGGATTTCACTCGCCACCTCGGGCGCGCGCCAAATGCAGAAGCGATCCACGCCGCCGACGGGGAGGAAAAAGGCCTCCTGCCGAATCTTCATTCTAAGAGCACTTACGTCCCAAGCTTGCCCCGAACAAACGCGACTAGACTGCCCACGTTTGCAAAAGTCGTGCCATCGATCTCGTCGTCGTCCACGGCAAAGCCAAAGCGCTCTTCGAGGGACGTGAGAACGTTCACGACAGCCATCGAATCCAGTTCCGGCAGCCCGCCTAGCAAAGGTGTCGTGTCGACAAAACGGGAAGAGCGACCCTTAAGGCTCAGAACATCGTCAAGTACCGCCAGAACTTCTTTTCGTGTATGCAACCATGTCTCCACTTTGCACTAAGGCCATGTCCATGGTCCCCACCGTGACGCACGGTTGCGTCCGAGGAACTCATTCGCTTTCGATATTATACGGGCGATGGTCACGCAAACGCTGCAAACCCGCCCTAGGCGCAACCGATGAAGCGACTACTGATGGTTGCGTATCATTTTCCGCCGTTGCGCGGAAGTAGCGGGATCCAGCGCACGTTGAAGTTCGCGAAGTATCTGCCGGATTTTGGCTGGGAGCCGATAGTGCTTACCGCTCATCCACGCGCATACGAGCAGACGGGTGACGACCAACTCGAGGATATCCCGCCGGCCGTCCATGTATGCCGCTCGTTCGCGCTAGACACCGCGCGCCACCTCTCAATCGGGAAGCGCTATCCAGGATTTCTCGCCCGCCCGGACCGCTGGAAATTATGGCAGTTGGGTGCGGTCCCGGCGGGGCTGCGACTCGTGCGCAAATTTGCGCCGCACGTCCTTTGGTCGACCTATCCAATCGCCACCGCGCATGCCATCGGCAGCACGCTACACCGCGTGACCCGGTTGCCTTGGGTCGCCGACTTTCGCGATCCCATGGCGCAGGAGGGCTACCCCGAAGATCCGGCGCAATGGAAGAGCTTCGAGCGTATCGAGAAACGAACCGTGTCATCGGCACGATATTGTGTATTTACAACCGCCGGCGCAGCAAATCTATACCGGGATCGCTACCCTGAACGGAGAGCATCGATGATGGTCATCGAGAACGGCTACGATGAGGAGTTGTTCGCGGCCATCGAACAGCCGGCGCCTCGATCGCGCGCCGGCACACGGGTGTTGTTGCACAGCGGCATCGTCTACCCTTCCGAGCGCGATCCGACGCGGTTGCTCGCCGCCCTTCGCTCTTTCAAAGACAGCGCGCGCCTCGGCGCGCACGACGTCGTCATCCGCTTTCGCGCACCTGTGCACGAGGAGCTCATTCGAAGCTTGGCGACGAAGTTCGGGGTCGAAGACATGGTGGACATTGCATCGCCGCTGCCATACCGAAAGGCACTGCAGGAAATGACCGTCGTCGATGGGCTCCTGGTAATGCAGGCGGCGAATTGCAATCAGCAGATTCCCGCGAAACTCTACGAGTATCTGCGCGCAGGGCGACCGATACTCGGTCTTGCCGACCCTGCGGGCGACACAGCCGAAGCCCTGCGTTCAGCAGGCGTCCGGCACATTGTCGCGTTGGAGGACGAGCCCGGGATCGCGCGCGCTCTCGCGAATTTTGTCGCCGAGCTAGTAGCCGGAAGCGCAAGCATTCCCGATGCCGACGCGATTCGGCGCGCGTCGCGCCGCGAGCGCACCGCGGAGCTCGCGCGCCTCCTAAATCTTGCTGCTGCCTGAGAACAAAAGGAATTCATGAAGGCGTTGGTGTCCCGAATCGCGCGCAGTCTGCCCCCGCGATTCAACCCGCCATGCTGATCGACGAGGTGCTATACGCGGTGAATCGTCTAATGCGTTACGCAAGTCGGGATAAGTGGCGGATTGTCAAGTACTTCCTGGTCGCGCAACCGATCTTCTCCGATGCCGAAGCCCCATCGCGGGGCCAGGAAACGATACGGGTTTCGCTGGCCGGGCCGCAGCATCCGATGGTCGGCGTCTTTCCCCGTCCTCCGGAAGTGATACAACGTCGATTCGAGCATGGCGCTAGCTGTCTCGTCGCCGTGGCCAAAGAGCGGTTCGTGGGATTTCTTTGGCTCGCGTGGCGTGAATACCACGAAGACGAGGTTCGCTGCATTTATCGCCTCACCGATCGCTCCCGCAGCGTTTGGGATTTTGACGTCCACGTGGAACCTCAGTACCGGATGGGTCGAACCTTTATGCGCCTATGGCAAGCAGCGAACAAACACTTGGCGCCACGAGGCGTCGAATGGAGCTTCAGTCGAATCTCGGCGTTCAATCGTGGCTCACTCGCCGCCCACGCGAGGCTCGGCGCGCGGAAGCTCCATAGCGCCTTGTTCGTGTGCTTCGGCGATGTTCAACTGTCATTTTTTACGTTGCAGCCCTTCGTTCATTTTTCGGCCTCTCCCCGCAATACCCCCGTTATTTGTCTGGGTGTCGGCTCTCCGGCGACCGTGAATACCGCATGAACACGACCTCTCTATTGCACGACTTGCCGGTGGCAAGCGCCGGCAGAAGCCCCCGCCGCGCAGCGCTGTCATTCGGGGAGCATTCGTTGTCCTACGCGGATCTCGCCGCGGGAATTCGCGCATTCGCGTCGGGACTAAATGATCTCGGCGTTGCCAGAGGCGAGCGGGTCGCGACCTATCTTGAGAAACGCTTCGAGACTGTGCTCGCGTCGTTCGGCGCCACGGCCGCTGGCGGCGTATTCGTGCCGCTCAACCCCCTCCTCAAGCCCGAACAGGTCGGTTACATTCTGCGCGATTGCAATGTGCGGGTGCTCGTCACTTCTTCGGAACGATTGGCGCTGCTCGCGGAAACATTGCGTAGATGTCACGATCTGCGGCACGTCATCGTCACCGGCGGTATGCGCCCGGAATTCGCTCATGGTCTAGGCAGCGTTTTCGCGTGGAACGAGCTCCTTGCGGCACCGCCCCGTCCCGGCCACCGCGTCATCGACACCGACATGGCGGCAATCCTCTACACGTCAGGCAGCACCGGAAAACCCAAGGGCGTGGTGTTGTCGCATCGCAACATGGTCGCCGGCGCCAAGAGTGTGGCGAGCTACCTCGACAACCACGAAGGCGACATCCTGCTTGCCGCGCTGCCGCTTTCCTTCGACGCCGGCTTCAGTCAGCTTACGACCGCCTTTCACGTCGGCGCAAGGGTCGCTCTGATCAACTACTTGCTGCCCAGGGATGTCTTGAACGCCGTCGTCAAGGAACGAGTCACCGGACTCACGGCGGTGCCTCCGTTGTGGATCCAACTCTCGCAGCTCGAGTGGCCGGAAACGGTGAGGGATCATTTGCGCTACCTCGCCAACACCGGGGGCCGGATGCCGCTCCAAACCCTCAATGTACTGCGCGGAATGCTGCCTAAAACCAGCCCCTACCTGATGTACGGTCTGACCGAAGCGTTCCGCTCGACCTACCTACCTCCCGAGGAAATCGATCGGCGACCCGATTCCATCGGTAAAGCTATCCCCAACGCCGAAATTTTGGTGTTGCGGGACGATGGGACGCCGTGTGCGCCCAACGAACCGGGAGAGCTAGTGCATCGTGGCGCGCTGGTTGGCATGGGCTATTGGAACGACGTGGAGAAGACCGCAGAAAGATACAAGCCGCTGCCGGGACGCGAACCGGGCTTAGTGGTGCCGGAGCTCGCCGTGTTCTCCGGTGACACAGTGCGTAAGGACGAAGAAGGATTCCTCTACTTCATCGGCCGGCGCGACGAGATGATCAAGACGTCGGGCTACCGCGTAAGCCCGACCGAGATCGAAGAAGTGCTTTACGCGACGAAACTCGTCGGCGAAGTGGCCGCGTTCGGGGTGCCGAGCACGACCCTAGGCCAAGCCATCGTCGTCATCGCCACGCCGAAACCCGGGGTTACGCTGTCAACCGATGCGCTGCTGGCGCCTTGCCGCGAACGTTTGCCTGCCTATATGCACCCTGCCCGAATCGACGTGCGCGACGGCCCGTTGCCGCGCAATCTGAATGGAAAGATCGACCGCAAGTTGCTCGCGGAAAGCTATTCACTCGAGATCGCTCCGCCATCGCTGCCCGAGACCGCGCTC
>Ga0136617_10005317_pt1 | contig 11514 bp, 10 predicted proteins | sample AntDrymUQ3222106_2_FD_129672 | JGI IMG/M metagenome (GOLD analysis project Ga0136617, IMG submission 129672) | Polar desert sand microbial communities from Dry Valleys, Antarctica - metaG UQ322 (21.06) | ecosystem: Environmental > Terrestrial > Soil > Desert | place: Antarctica: Dry Valley...
AGGTGCTGGCGGCGGGCGCCCCGGTCGGACACCACTATGGCATGCCACCAGCATGCTAGCGTAGGTGGATGGGCGCGATCCAGGTGAAAAACGTTCCCGCTGAGCTGCACGAGGCCTTGCGCCGACGGGCAACAGCCGAGGGGATGGACCTGCAGGGCTACGTGCTGCAGGTCCTTCGCCGTGACCTTGCCGTGCCGAGCCAGCGGGAGTGGTTGGAGACGCTGCACAGCCAGCCCAGCGTCGCCGATCTCCCGCCGGCCGCCGAGATTCTCGATGAGCAGCGTCGCCGCCGGCAGCACGATCTGGATCACCGTGTGGATCGTCATTGACAGCTCGGCGCTCGCCGAGATCGTGATGCGGACGCCGCGCGCGCCGCTCGTGGAGGAGCTGCTCGTTGACGCTGACCTGATCGCGCCAGACCTGATCAACGCCGAGGTGCTGTCCGTCGTGCGCGGCTGGCTGCTGCGGCACGTGATCGACGGGGCTGCCGCACAGCGGGCAGTCGAGAACTTGGCGATGGCCCCGGTGCGGCGGATGACAACGGCCGCGTTGATCTCTCGGATGTGGGACTGGCGCCAGAACCTCACGCCGTACGACGCCAGCTACGTCGCGCTCGCCCAGCGGCTCGCCTGCCCGTTGTTGACACTCGATCACCGGCTGACCAGGGCACCAGGCCTTGGCGTCGAGGTGCGCACCGTCGAGAGCCAAGGCTGACGGATCAGGTGCTGGCGGCGGCCTTGCGGCGGGGCTTGCGGGGCGCGGGACCCTTGGCGCGGCGTTCGGCGAGCAGCTCGACGGCGCGCTCGTCGGTAATGGTCTCCACGTTGTCGGCCTTGCGCAGCGACGCGTTGGTCTCGCCGTCGGTGACATACGGGCCGAAGCGGCCGTCGCGGATCACCATCGGCTTGCCGGTGGCCGGGTCGTTGCCCAGCTCTCGCAGCGGCGCCGCCGCCGCAGCCCGCTGGCCACGCTGCTTGGGCTGCGCGTAGATCGCCAGCGCCTCCTCCAGCGTCACCGTGAACAGCTGCTCCTCGTCGGTCAGCGAGCGGGAGTCGGTGCCACGCTTGAGGTACGGGCCGTAGCGGCCGTTCTGCGCGGTGATCTCCTCGTTTGTCGACGGGTCGACGCCCACCCCGCGCGGCAGCGACAGCAGCCGCAGCGCGTCCTCCAGCGTCACGGTGTCCAGCGACATCGACTTGAACAGCGACCCTGTGCGCGGCTTGGCCTTCTTCGGCGCGTCCTCGGGCAGCAGCTCGGTGACGTACGGGCCGTAGCGGCCGTCCTTGGCCACGACCTCGTGCTTGGTCTCCGGGTCGACGCCCAGCGTGCGGCCCTCGGTGGGCACCGAGAACAGCTGCTCGGCGACCTCCGCGGTCAGCTCGTCGGGCGGCAGGTCCTCGGGCAGGTTGGCGCGCTGCGTCTCGCCAGAGCCGTTCAGCGAGCGCTCCAGGTACGGGCCGTACCGGCCGACCCGCACCATGATGTGGTCGAACAGCGGGATCGAGTTGACGGCGCGGGCGTCGATCTCCTCGAGGTTCTCGCCGACCATCTTCTTCAGCCCGCCGAGGCCGGCGACCGAGCCCGGGCTGCCGTGCCCACCCCCGAAGTAGAAGGAGGCCAGCCAGTCGGTGCGGTGCTGGGTGCCGGCGGCGATGGAGTCCAGCTCGTCCTCCATGGCCGCGGTGAAGTCGTAGTCCACCAGGCCGCTGAAATGCTGTTCGAGCAAACCCACCACGGCGAACGCGATCCAGGACGGCACCAGCGCGCTGCCCTTCTTCCACACGTAGCCGCGGTCCTGGATGGTGTTGATGATCGCGGCGTAGGTGGACGGGCGTCCGATGCCCAGCTCCTCCAAGGCCTTGACCAGGCTCGCCTCGGTATAGCGCGGCGGCGGGTTGGTCGTGTGACGTTCGGGGTTGAGCTCGGCGGCGGTGAGCGCCTGGCCCTCGCTGAGCTGCGGCAGCCGCGACTCGGCGTCGTCGGCCTCGCCACCGGCCTGGTCGTCGACCGTCTCGACGTAGGCCTTGAGGAACCCGGGGAAGGTGATCGTGCGGCCGGACGCGGCGAACGTGGCCTCCTCGCCGGTCGCGGCCGTGCCCTTGATCCGCACGCTCATCGTGGTGCCACGGGCGTCGGCCATCTGCGAGGCGACCGTGCGCTGCCAGATGATCTCGTAGAGCTGGAACTCGTCGCCGTCGACCTCGCGGGCGACCTCGCCGGGGGTGCGGAAAACCTCGCCGGCTGGCCGGATGCCCTCGTGCGCCTCCTGGGCGTTCTTGACCTTGCGGTTGTACTGCCGCGGGCTCTCCGAGACGTACTCCGCGCCGTAGAGCTCGCGGGCCTGCGAGCGGGCCGCCTCGATTGCGGTGGCCGACAGCGTCGTCGAGTCGGTCCGCATGTAGGTGATGTAGCCGGCCTCGTAGAGGCGCTGGGCCGTGCGCATGGTGCGCTCGGCGGAGAACCGCAGCTTGCGGCCGGCCTCCTGCTGCAGCGTGGACGTCATGAACGGCGCGTACGGCCGGCGCGTGTAGGGCTTGGCCTCCACGCTCGCGACGGCCAGCTCGACGCCCTCGAGCGCCTCGGCGAGCCGGCGGGCGTGCGCCTCGTCCAGCGGAGCCGCGTCACCGCGGAGCTTGCCGTCCGGGCCGAAGTCGCGGCCGGTGGCCACCCGAGTGCCGTCGACGGCGACCAGCCGGGCGCCGAACGTCCGGGGAGACGCGTCGGCGCTCGCGTCGAGCTGCGCGGCGATGTCCCAGTAGGACGCCGATACGAACGCCATCCGCTCGCGCTCGCGCTGCACGATGATGCGGGTCGCCACCGACTGGACCCGGCCAGCCGACAGCTTCGGCATGACCTTCTTCCACAGCACGGGGGAGACCTCGTAGCCGTAGAGCCGGTCGAGGATGCGGCGGGTCTCCTGGGCGTCGACGAGGTCCTGGTCCAGCTCGCGAGGGTTGGCGGCGGCGGCCCGGATCGCCGACTCGGTGATCTCGTGGAAGACCATGCGGCTGACCGGCACCTTCGGCTTGAGGGTGTCCAGCAGGTGCCACGCGATGGCCTCGCCCTCGCGGTCGCCGTCCGTCGCGAGTAGCAGCTCGTCGGCGTTCTTCAACGCGGACTTCAGCTCGGTGACCGTGGACTTCTTCTCCGGCGTGACGATGTAGAGCGGCTCGAAGTCGTGGTCGACGTCCACCCCGAGCCGGGCCCACGGCAGGCCCTTGTACTTGGCCGGCACGTCGGCAGCGCCTCGCGGGAGGTCGCGGATGTGGCCGCGCGAGGACTCGACCTGGTAGTCACCACCGAGGTAGGAGGCGATCTTTCGAGCCTTGGCAGGGGATTCCACGATGACCAACCGGCGCCCCACCCGCCCAGTGCCCGGCTCGCGCTGTCCCGCTACCACATTTTCTCAATTCCGTCGTCCAGCGTGCACCCGTCAGTGAGTGCACGCGCGATTGTGACTCCCCCGCACGGTGTCCCGATTCGCCAGTGTGCCTGATGCGCACCCGACGCACACGCATGCGCGCTCAGTGCAACAGGCCGAGCGGCAGCGTAGTAAGCCGGTCAAGCCCGCGTCGGAATCACTTGACGATGGTCTTCATCTTCTGGCAGTTCGCCGCCTTTTCCGCTGCCGCGTTGAGCTCGGTGTTGGTCGCAAGGTCGGCCGTCGGGTTAGGCAGCTTCGACAGAGAGGACATCGTCGAGGCCGCCTTACTCAGCGCTGACGCCTTGGCCTGCTTGGTGTTCGGCGCCGAGTCCAGGGTGGCCTTGGCGTCACCGAACGCGGTCCTGATCTGGCCGAGAGCCGTCTTGGTCTTGGAGACGAGCTCGTCGCCACCGGCCACCGGCGACTTGCCCGCACCGTCCAGCCCGGTGATCGCCTTGTCCACGGCCGTCACCGCGTCGCCGAGGTAGGTGCTCAGCGCTTTGCTCGCCGCGATGGGGTCGCTCGGGCTCACGTTCGGGGGTTTGGAAGCGGTCTGGAGGAACGGGATGAACGAGCCGCAGATCTTGTCCGTGAAGGCCACCGCGTCGCCCGAACCGTCGCCGCTGGAACTGCCGCAGCCAGCCATCGACACGACCACCGCCAGCGCCGCGACAAGTGCCCCCAACGTCCGTCGTACGTGCATGTCGTCCTCCGCGCATCGTCGTGACGCGGGCGCGTCACACCAGAGCGACCGGACGATACTGGCTCGGCCAAACGGCGCACGGCCCGGCCTTGGCGCCCGCCGGAGGCCTGTCACTGGGCGTGAGCGGGCCATTCCACCACGTCGACACCTGCCGGCGGCGGCCCGACGAGCTCGGCCAGCCGTCGCAGCCGCTTGGCGCCGCTGATCCGCAGCGCCGGGGCGCCACCGCGCACGCCGCACAGGCCGGCCTGCAGGCCCAGCCGCCCGAGCGCCGCGGCCAGCGGGGCGTGGGTGTGGGACGCATGCGGGTCGAGCGCCAGCGCGTAACCCGTGTGCTCGCGCCGCCCGGCCGCCAGCGCCCAGAACCGCAGCATGGCGCCGTCCACTTCGAACGACGCGGGCAGCGCCTTGATCGCGCCGCGCGTCCAGCTCTCGGCGAGCGGAACCAGGTCATGGCGGAACGCAGTGCGCAGCACGGTCGCTCCGGTGGCTGTGGCCAGCAGCTCGGTCTCGATGCCGTAGGTGTCGCAGGCGGCGGTCAGCGCATCGGCTCGCTGCGGCTGAGGCAGCACGATGCTCAGCCGCGCGGTTGCGCTGGCACCGAACCGCACGACCTGGGCCGGGCCGCAGAGCAGCCCGGCAAGGTCCGCGACCCGTTCGGCGCGGGCCTGCGCGGAGAACAGCGACAGCTGAGGCACGCCGGCCACCGTAGAACGTGCGTTCGAGCCCAAGGTGCCGACGCGCCGGGTCAGCGGGTGGTGGTGGGGATCGGCAGCGGCGCGCCGGTCGAGTCGACGGTCAGGCCGTTCAGCTTGCGACAGTTGGACGACTGGCTCGCTGCGTCTCGCAGCTTCGCGTTGGTGCGCAACGCCGTCGTGGGATCATCCTGGCTGAACTTCTGGAGCGTCGTACCGATCTCGATGAACAGTGTCCCCAGCGCGACCGGGTCGTTGGGGTCGACCGCGTCGAGCCGGGTCTTCTGGGCGGCGAGGTCGGACCTCAGCTTGGTTATCGTCGTCTGCACCTTGGTGACCAGCGCCTCGCCGCCGTCGATCGGCGACGGACCCGCCGCGTCCAGCGCCGACAGCCCACTGTCCAGCGACGCGAGGATCTTGGACAGGTAGGCGCTGGTGTCGCGCCGAGCTGCGGCCAGGTTGCCACGGTCGAGGTTGGGCACTGCGGTCACCGCGTCCCCGAAGGGCACCAGCCCGCCGCACACGGTGTCGATCCAGGCCACCGGGTCCTGAGCGCTGGCGCTGCCCGTGGTCGGAGTGCCGGCAACCGTGGATGTGCACCCGACGGTGGCAGCGATCACGAGGACGGCGGCAAGCAGGCGCACGAGGCTGCGGCGAAACACCGGCCGGACGTTATCGGCTCGTCAGCGGCTCGTGGGAGGTGGGGCGAGCGAGCTCGGCGGCACCACGGCTTCAGCGCCGAGCCCGACCTGCGGGCAGCTGGTACCCTTCAGTGCCGCCGCCTTGACCTCCGGGTTGGCCTGCACGGCCTGCTGTGCCTCCTCGACCTTGGTCGCCAGCGTGGCGCGCGCTGAGCGCATCGGCCAGCGCGCGATGAACGCCCCGGTGTCGGCCGGGTCGGCCGCGTCCAACTTGATCTTGGTGTCGAGCATCGTGGGGCGGAGCTCGCTGACCAGGTCCCTGAGCTTGGTGACGACGTCGTTGCCACCGGGGATCGGCGACGGACCCGCCGCGTCGAGCCCGCTGAGCGTCTGGGGCACCGCGTCTGCAGCCGCCGTCAGCGCCGCGCTCATGCTCTGCTTGGTTGCGGCGAAGTCCGCGGCGTTGACCGCGGGGCGGCTGTCGTTGGCCTGCACCAGCGGCACCAGAGCGGTGCACACCCGGTCGGCCCAGATCGCGGGGTCGTCGGTGTCTGCGCTCGCAGCGCACCCCGCCGCGGAGACGGCCAGCACGAGCGCCGCGACGAGACGGCCGAGCGGCGGGCGTGCGGGCATGGTCATTCTCCGGGGGACGTCGGCACGACGTCGAAGTCATCGGCTGGGGGAGACGCCGGTGGTGGGTGGCGCCTGCAGTTGCTGGCACTTCGGGGCGGTCGCCGCAGCGACGCGGAACTCTCGGTTGGAGTTCAGCTCGGTGATCGCGCTGGTCGCCTTCTGCAGGTTGATCCCCAGGGCGGTGGCGATGTCGGTCAGGGTGGCGGAGAACCGCTTCGGGTCCCGTGGATCGGCGGCGTCGATCTTGTCCTTGGCGTCGACCGCCGCGGCCCGCACCTGGTCGAGCAGCGACTTGAACTTCGACGCAGCATCGGCCCCGTTCGCCAGCGGCGGCTGACCGGCCGCGGCCAACTCGCCGAGCCCTCGGTCCGTCGCGGCGACCGCCTCGCCGTAGAACGTGCTGATCGACCGCTTCGCCGCCGCGAGATCCGTCAGCTCGATCGTGGGCTGCCGGTTCTTCAGGTCCTGTAGCTGCACGATCGAACCGCACGCCTTGTCCGCCCACGCCGTGGCCGCGGACGTGTCGCCGGGGCTCTCGGCGCCGCAGGCGGACACGGCTGAACCGGCGGCGAGCAGGCAGCCGAGCAACCCGAACGGCAGCGTGCGCGTCAAGACGGTCCTCCGATCAGAGGGACACCGGCCGGGCGACGATTGTGGCAGGTGGACGCGGGCCCTCCGTCATCCGGACTAGCCGACCTTCTCCTCGGCGGGCGTGTCGGCGATGACCGTGGAGCGGCGCTTGGCCACCACAACCGCACCGACGATCACCGCTGCAGCCACTCCGGCGATCGAGAGCCGCAGCGGCGTCGACGCGTCCACCCCGACCGAGAACGCGACGATCGCGGGCGCGATCAGCACCGACACCAGGTTCATCACCTTGATCAGCGGGTTGATCGCGGGACCTGCGGTGTCCTTGAACGGGTCGCCGACCGTGTCGCCGATGATCGTGGCCTCGTGGGCCGGAGATCCCTTGCCGCCGTGGTTGCCGTCCTCGACCAGCTTCTTGGCGTTGTCCCACGCGCCACCGGAGTTGGCGAGGAAGATCGCCATCAGGGTGCCGGTGGCGATCGCGCCGGCGAGGTAACCGGCCAGCGGGCCGACGCCGAGCCCGAAGCCGACCGCGACCGGGGCCAGGATCGCCAGCAGGCCGGGCGTGGCCAGCTCGCGCAGCGAGTCGCGGGTGCAGATGTCCACCACGCGGCCGTACTCCGGGCGGACGGTGCCCTCCATGATCCCGGGGTTGTCGCGGAACTGGCGGCGCACCTCGAACACGATCGCCCCGGCGGCGCGGGTCACCGCGTTGATGGCCAGGCCGGAGAACATGAACACCACGGATGCGCCGATGATCACGCCGACCAGCACGTTCGGGCTGAACACCTCGTAGATGAACTCCGAGCCGGTCCGGACGCCCTCGCCGGCCTTGGCCAGCGCCTGCGTGATCGCGTCGCGGTAGGAGCCGAAGAGCGCCGTTGCGGCGAGCACGGCCGTCGCGATCGCGATGCCCTTGGTGATGGCCTTGGTGGTGTTGCCGACGGCGTCCAGCTCGGTGAGGATCGCGACCCCGTCACCCTTGACGTCGCCGGACATCTCGGCGATGCCCTGCGCGTTGTCGCTCACCGGGCCGAAGGTGTCCATCGCGACGATGACGCCCACCGTGGTGAGTAGCCCGGTACCGGCCAGTGCGACCGCGAACAACGCCACCGTGACCGAACCGGTGGCCAGCGCGAACGCTCCGAACACGGCGGCGGCGATCACCAGCGCGGTGTAGACGGCGGACTCGAAGCCGATCGAGATGCCGGCGAGGATCACGGTCGCCGAGCCGGTGCGGGACGACTCGCCGACGGTCTTGACCGGCTTGTGCTCGGTGCCGGTGAAGAAGCCGGTCAGCCACAGGATGACGCCAGCCAGCGCGATGCCGATGAGCACGGCGATCGAGGCGAGCATCCGCGGGTCGGCGGGGCCCATGTCCGCGACGACGGTGTTGTCGGTCGGGCCGTTCAGGCCGCCGAAGGTGGCCGGCAGGTAGAGGAAGGCGGCGAGCACGCACAGGACGGCGGAGATCACGGCGGAGATGTAGAAGCTCCGGTTGATGGCCTTGAGGCCGCCCTCGCCCTCGCGGGCACGGGTGATGTAGACGCCCACGACGGCGGTGAGCACGCCGACCGCCGGGACGATCAACGGGTACAGCAGGCCCTGCTGGCCGAACGCGGCGGTACCCAGGATCAGCGCGGCGACCAGCATCACGGCGTAGGACTCGAACAGGTCGGCCGCCATCCCGGCGCAGTCGCCGACGTTGTCGCCGACGTTGTCCGCGATCGTCGCCGCGTTGCGGGGGTCGTCCTCGGGGATGCCCTGCTCGACCTTGCCGACCAGGTCGGCGCCGACGTCGGCGGCCTTGGTGAAGATGCCGCCGCCGACACGCATGAACATCGCCAGCAGCGCCGCTCCGAAGCCGAACCCCTCCAGCACCTTCGGTGCCAGCCCGGCGTAGGCGAAGACGACGAGCGCCGCGCCGAACAGGCCGAGCCCGACGGTGAACATGCCCACGACGCCACCGGTCCGGAAGGCGATCCGCATCGCCTTCTCCCGGCCGCCCTGCTCGTTGGCCGCAGCAGCGACCCGGACGTTCGCCCGGGTCGAGAGCCACATGCCGAGATAGCCGATCGTCGCGGAGAACACCGCCCCGACGATGAAGAACAGCGAGCGCCCTACTCGTTCGGCGACGCTCTCCGCAGGGAGGGCGAACAGCAGCAGGAAGACGATAACCACGAACACCGACAGGGTGCGGAACTGCCGGTTGAGGTAGGCCGACGCACCCTCCTGGACGGCGCGCGCGATCTCCTGCATCTTCGACGTGCCCTGCCCAGCGGAGAGCACCTCGCGGAGCAGCACGTATCCGACGACGAGCGCAACGATCGCCACCAGCGCGACGACGCCGACCATGGCGCGGTCGCTGGTCGAGAGCTCGAGCCCCTGCGCGACAGTGAGCCGGGACATCCATCCTCCTGGGTCAAGCACTATTCGAGATCGACAGCCGAACCCCGTTCAGGGGTCGCCGTCTTGAGGCAAGTTTGACGTCCGAGTGTATGGGTGTGACTGCGGTCTCGCGGGATGGGTCGGCCTGGCCGACGTCATACCCCTGGCTCCGACGATCACCTGATGATCGGCTGAAGATCGCGGATCGATCATGAACGAACTTTGGTTGAGGCACGTACTTTCTAGTTGTGGGGTCTGCGCCGCGTTGGCCTGGCGAGCCGCCTCGGCGGCTGCTTGTGGTCGCTGCCGCGCTGGCTGCGGTGGCAGTCGTGGTCGCCGTCCCGATCGTGAGCCGCACCGGTGCGCCCCCGGAGGAGCCTGTGTCTGCCGCCGCGTCCGCAGCCCCGTCCGCCAGCGCTTCCGCTGCCCCGCTCGACGATGCGTCGACCCAGCCGCCACCCCCGGTTGCCCCGGCCACTACGCCGTCAGCGGCGGTGCCGGCGGTGGCTGCCGCGGAGGCCGTGGCCGCCTTCGGGCGGTGGTGGCTCGGCGCCGCGGTGTTCGACCGCGACACCGGCGAGATCGTGGCCGGGGCTCGCGGCGCAGAGCCGGACTACACGGCGTCGCTGTCCAAGCTGCTGGTCGTCATCGACGTGCTGGAGCAACGCCGGGCGGGGACGGTGGTCCTCACCGAGGCGGACGCGAATGCCATCCGCCAGGCGTTGGGCCCGAGCAGCGACGGGGCGATGAACTACCTGTGGGGCCGCTACGACGGGTTGGGCGCGATCGGCCGGATGAGCGCGTTGTTGGGGCTGACGACCACGACGCGGCCCCGCGATCCGGCGCAGTGGGCGGAGATGATGTCTTCCGCGGTGGACGTCGCACGGATGTGGCGCCATGTGCTGCTCGGCCTGCCCGACGCCGACCGCGAGTTCGTGATGAGTTCCGCCGCGGCCAGCCGGGTACGAGCGACCGATGGGTTCGACCAGCAGTTCGGGCTGTTCGACGACTCGATCCCCGCCGCGGCCGTCGGTGGCGCTGGCAATGACACGGTCGGTGACGCTGCCGGCGCTGGGGCGGTGGCTAAACAGGGGTGGATGTGCTGCTTCCGCAACCAGTTCACGCTGCACTCGGCCGGGCTGCCCTACCCCAGTTCGCGGTACGTCATCGTGCTGCTGACGCGTCAGTCGATGGCGGGGGGTTGGGACGGTGCCTCGGATCGGGTCGGCGCGGCTGCGTTGGCGGCCGTGCAGGCGACAGCGGCCGTGAGCGCGGCCCCAGTGCGCTGAGCGCTCACCTGAGTCCGCCTGGTGTGCCAGTCTCGACGGTCGTGGGACAGGTGCGCGCGCAGCCGGTGACGCCCAGTGGCGGCGGGGCGCTGCTGCGCGGGGTGTTAGCCGGCGCCGGCCCCGGTGGTGACCCGGCGTTGCGGCACGTGCTCGAGCTACCCGCCCGCCCAGGGCTGACGGTCGACTGGCCGGCGTGGGTCCCCGACGGCGTGGTTGCGGCGCTGGCCCAGACCGGGGTGACCGCGCCGTGGACCCATCAGGTACAGGCCGCCGAGCTGGCTCGCGCCGGCAACCACGTCGTGGTGGCGACGGGGACGGCGTCGGGCAAGTCGCTGGCCTACCAGCTGCCGGTGCTCGCGGCGCTCACCGAGGACCCGCGGGCCACCGCGCTGTACGTCTCGCCGACCAAGGCGCTCGGCGCGGACCAGCTGCGGTCGGTGGCGGCGTTGGGGGGTGCGGGCCTGCGAGCGGCCAGCTACGACGGCGACACCCCGCTCGCTGAGCGCGACTGGGCGCGGGCGCACGCCCGCTGGTTGATCACCAACCCGGACATGCTCCATCACGGCGTGCTGCCCCGGCACGGCCGGTGGGCCGCGTTCCTGCGACGGCTGCGCTACGTCGTGCTCGACGAGTGCCACGGCTACCGCGGGGTGTTCGGCTCGCACGTGGCGTTGCTGATGCGCCGGCTGCGCCGGATCTGTGCCCGCTACGGGTCCGCGCCGGTGTTCCTGCTCGCGTCGGCGACGGTCGCCGAGCCGGCACGGTTCGCCTCGCGGCTGACCGGGTTGGACGTCACGGCGGTGACCGAGGACGGCTCGCCGCGTTCGGCCCGGACGGTCGCACTGTGGGAACCGCCGCTGCTGGAGCCGTCCTTCGTCGACGGGTCCGGCGGCGCTGCCGCGAGCACACCGGTGCGCCGCTCTGCCGGCGCCGAGGCGGCCCGGATGATGGCCGACCTCGTGCTGGGCGGCGCCCGCGTGCTTGCCTTCGTACGCTCGCGGCGCAGTGCTGAGCTGACCGCGTTGGGCGCCGACCGGGCGATCAGGGAGGTCGACCCCGCACTCGCCGGCCGGGTGTCGGCCTACCGCGGTGGGTTCCTGCCCGAGGAGCGGCGCGCCCTGGAGCAGGCGCTGCGCTCCGGCGAGCTGCTCGG
>Ga0136617_10005318_pt1 | contig 11514 bp, 8 predicted proteins | sample AntDrymUQ3222106_2_FD_129672 | JGI IMG/M metagenome (GOLD analysis project Ga0136617, IMG submission 129672) | Polar desert sand microbial communities from Dry Valleys, Antarctica - metaG UQ322 (21.06) | ecosystem: Environmental > Terrestrial > Soil > Desert | place: Antarctica: Dry Valley...
CCCCACCCGCCAGCGCAGCCGAGGAGGTGCCGTGCCTGAGCAGCGAAGGTTCCGACGCCTGCTGGCCGCGATACTCACGGCAGCTCTCGTGCCGGGTCTTGCACTGGGCCTGGCCGTCGCACCCAGCGGGGCGCAGACTCGTGTTGCCACCTCCGACCCCTCGTCGGGGTTGTACGTCGTGGTGCTGCGCGACCTGCCGCTCGCGTCGTACGACGGATCGCAGCGCGGCTACGCCGCTACCCGGCCAGCGCCGGGGGTCCGCTACGACGCCGGCCGCGAGCGTGTCGCCGCCTACCGGTCGTGGTTGCTAACTCGGCAGGGGCAGGTTCAAGCCGCCATCGGTGGTGTCGACCCGGTGTACCAGTTCACGACGGCGGTCAGCGGTTTCGCCGCCGAGCTGACGGCCGCGCAGGTCAAGCAGTTGCGGGCGATGCCCGAGATCCTCAGTGTCGAGGCCAGCACCACGCAGCGTCTCGAAGGTCACCGCAGCACCGGTGGCCGAGCCGCCGACGAGCTGAGCGACCGAGCTCGCGCGCTGGCCGCCGCCAAACCCGGTCGCGGCGTCGTGATCGGCGTCGTGGACTCGGGGATCTGGCCCGAGAACCCATCGTTCGCGGCGATCCCGATGAGCGGGCTGGCCGCCCAGCGGCGCTATCCAGGCTCGTCGTTCACGTGCGTCGCAGCCGAGCGCTGGAGCTCCGACGACTGCACGGCCAAGATCGTGTCCGCCAAATGGTTCGTTGACGGCTTCGGTGCCGACAACCTCTCCCGGGCGGAGTACCTGTCGGCGCGAGACGGTAGTGGGCACGGATCTCATACGGCAGCGATCGCCGCCGGGAACACCGGCGTCTCGGTGCGCACGAACGGGCAGGACTTCGGTGCCATCCAGGGGACCGCGCCGGGCGCCGGCCTGGCGATCTACAAGGCCTGCTGGGTCGCGCCCGACCCGGACGACGACGGCTGCACCACCGCCGACACGGTGATGGCTCTCGACCAGGCGGTCAGCGACGGGGTCGACGTCCTCAGCTACTCGATCGACGACGGTAGCGACGTGGGCCGGGACCTGTCCGGCGGCGCCGTGCAGACGGCCTTCCTCAACGCCGCTGCTGCCGGCGTCTTTGTCGCGACGGCTGCCGGTGACGACGGACCCGCTCCGGCGTCGGTGTCTCACCAGAGCCCCTGGGTGACGACGGTGGCGGCGAGTCAACGCGCGGCGTACCGCGGTGTGGTCACGCTGGGCAACGGCCGCCAGCTGGACGGAGCGATGGCAGCGAGCACGCCGATCCCTCCGACCCGCTTCGTGTCTGCTGCCGACCTGGCGGCGCCAGGGTTCAGCCTGCGTCAGGCCCGACTGTGCTTCCCCGGTGCCCTGGACGCGAGCCGGGTCGACGGTGCCGTCGTGCTGTGCGACCGCGGCGTGGTGGCGCGGGTCGCGAAGAGCGAGGCGGTCGCTCGCGCGGGTGGCGCTGCCCTGGTCCTCGCCAACCGTGCACAGACCGCGGTCGAAGCAGACCTGCATGCCCTCCCGACCCTCCATGTCGACCGGGCTGCAGCCGCCGCGATCAAGCGCTACCTGCGTACCTCGGGCCGCCCGACGGCGGCGTTGCGACCAGCCAGCGAGGATGCTCGAGTTCCGACGACCGTCGCGGCCTTCTCCGGGCGGGGTCCCGCTGCGCTGACCGACTCCGCCGTCTTGAAGCCCGACCTTGCCGCCAACGGCGTCAGCGTGCTGGCCGCCGTCGCGCCGCCGTCGAACTTCGGCCGGCTGTGGGACCTGCACTCCGGGACATCGATGTCGACACCCGTCATCGCAGCCGCTTCGGCACTGGTGCGCCAGGCGCACCCCGCCTGGTCGGCTGCTGCTGTGCAGTCGGCGCTGATGACGACCGCCACCCCGCTTCCCGCCCCGGTCGGACCGCTCAGCCAGGGTGCCGGCGAGGTCGCTCCCCGCCGCGCCCTCGATCCAGGGCTCGTGTACGACGTCACGCTCGACGACTGGCTGGCGTGGCTCGGCGGGCGTGGTGTGACGTACGGCGATCGACCGCCGGCGGCGCTGACCGCCGAGGACCTCAACTCCTCGGCCATCTCGCTCGGCAGCGTGGTCGGCACCGCCCAGGTGACCCGCACCGTGACGCAGGTTGCAGACGAGCCGGAGACCTATGTGGCGCGATTCAGAGGCCTGCGTGGCGTCGACGCTCGGGTGACGCCGAACTCCTTCCGGCTGGCGCCAGGCGAAACCGCGACCTTCACCGTCACCTTCAACGCCCGCAAGCTCGCTCGGTACGGGCGCTTCGCCGCCGGCGAACTCGTGTGGCGCGGCTCCGAGGGCCACCGGGTCCGCAGCCCGATCGTCGTACGCCCGGAGTACGTCAGCGCGCCGACTGAGGTGGATGCGTCCGTGACCGACGGGCAGGTCGAGCTCCGAGCCGTGGCCGGAGTCACCGGCACGGTACGGACCAGGCTCAGCGGCATGATCGGTGCGACCCCGACCGCGCTCCGCGTGGAACCGGACGCGTTCGACGTTGCTGCACCCTCGTCGTCCGGCATCGAGCCGACGACGTACGAGGTCCCAGCGGGATCACCGGCCGCCCGGTTCCAGATCGTCGGCGACTCCGACGTCGACCTGTACGTCTACCGCGGGGAGGAACTGGTCGCCGCGGCGGACTCGTTGTCCGGCGACGAGCGGGTCACCCTGGTCGACCCGCCCACAGGCAACTACGACGTGTACGCCGTCGCGGCCACCACGGCCGACGAGCCCGTGGACGCCGATCTCACCGGATGGGTGTTGCCGGTCCGGGGCACCATTGACGGCTCGATCGTCGATCGATCGCTCCAGGTGACGGGTGGACGTCCGGTCGACGTCACGGTGACGTGGGACGATCTCGACGCCTCGCAGCGATGGTTCGCTTTCGTCGAGTACGCCGGCACGGGGCAGCGCACCTACCTCGTCGTGGACTGAGTCCTGGCCGCAGGCTAGCCCTCGGATCGGGCCGACACCGCGCCCGAACGATCAGTCGTGGCATGCCACCGCTGATCGAGCGTCAGGCGTCGCGCTTGAGGAACGACGTGACGCCCGCCGCCAGCGTGATGAGCACGCCGATCCAGAACGTGAGGACGGACGCCCCCACCCCCCAAGTGTCGATCGTGCCGAAACCGTCGAAGATCTCGTACGGATCGAACATCGACCGCCGTCCGGCTGCTGCCGGCAGGAAGTTGCTGAGTCGACCGAAGCCTTCCGAGGTCGCGTCACCGACGGCCGCCATGATCCCGTAGAGCACCGGCTCGGCAACCAGGGGGTAGACGAGCACACCCACGATGGCGCCGGTCTGGTTGCGCAGCAACGCCGCCAGCCCGAACCCCGCAGTGGCGAACGCGCAGCAGTAGCCGATGTAGTTGAGCAACGGCCGCACCATATGGCCGCCGAACTCGGGATCGCTGACGAACAGCCAGGTGATCGCGAAGTTCAACAGCAGCATGGCCACCACGGTCGCAACGACCCACAGGAGCAGGACCAGCAGCTTCGCGGTGAGCAGGGCGACCCGGTCCGGGTTCGCGGTCAGCGTCGCCTTGTTGGTGCCGTACCGGTACTCGTGACCGACGCTCATTGCCCCGATCACCGCGAAGAACGGTGCCGCCATCACCGGGATGACGGGGATCGAGGCGCCGGCGAGGACGATGAACGTCGTCACCTCGCGCAGCCCGAGGTCGTCGATGTCGTTGCCGTCGACGGTCACCGCCAGCAGGAACGTGATGGCCGACGTGAAGAAGATCGCCATCCCCGCCATCCAGTAGCTGGACGCGATCGTGCGGATGCGCATCCACTCGTACTTGAGGGCGCCGGTCATGCCTGGGCTCCGTCCGAACGCTCGCGGTCAGTGCTGGGCCGTCCGGTGGACGGCTGACCCTCGGGCGGTGGGCCGTAGCCACCCGGAGGCGGGCCACCGTACTGACCCGGCTGGCCGCCGTACCCCTGCTGGGGCGGGCCACCGTACTGACCCGGCTGGCCGCCGTACCCCTGCTGGGGCGGGCCACCGTACTGACCCGGCTGGCCGCCACCGTACTGACCCGGTTGGCCGCCGTACCCCTGCTGCGGGGGGCCGCTCTGCTGACCTGGCTGGGCATACCCCTGCTGCGTGGCCATCGGGCCCCCGAACTGTGGCTGTCCACCGAAGCCCATCGAGGCGCGGAACTCCTCGGAGGCGCCCGTCGCATCGAGGAACGCCTCTTCCAAGGTGGCCTCCCGGTTGGACAGCTCGAACACGCGAACGCCGAGCTCGTGGGCCAGCCCGCCGACCCGGTCGGAGTCGATCCCCGTGATGGCGAGCTTGCCGTCGGGCTCGGTGACGACGGCGCCCCCTCGCGCGCGCAGTTCGCGCGTCATCAGCTCGGCGTTGTCGACCCTGATGACCACCGCGTTGCGGTTGCTGGTGGAGATGAAGTCGCTCATCTTGCCGCTCGCGATCATGGTGCCTCGGCCGACGACGACGAGCGCATCTGCCATCAAGGCCATCTCCGACAGCAGGTGGCTGCTGACGAAGATCGAGCGCCCCTGCGAGGCCAAGGACTTGAGCATGTTGCGCAGCCAGTGAACGCCTTGCGGATCAAGCCCGTTGGCCGGCTCGTCGAGGATCAGGGTGCCCGGGTCGCCCAGCAGCGCGGTCGCGAGGCCCAGACGCTGCCCCATGCCGAGCGAGAACGTCTTGGGCTTGGCGTTGGCCACGTCGCCGAGCCCCACGAGGTTGATGACGTCGTTGACGCGAGAGTTGGGGATGTCGTTCGAGCACGCCAGCATCCGTAGGTGGTTGACCGCCTTGCGCGTCGGGTGGAAGGGCTTGGCGTCCAACACCGAGCCGACCTGACGTAGCGGATGCTTGAGCTCGCGAAAGGGAACGCCGTCGTACGTCGTCAGTCCTTCGCCGTTGTCGAGGCCCAGCATGAGCCGCATCGTGGTGGACTTGCCGGCGCCGTTGGGGCCGAGGAAACCGGTCACCGAGCCGGGTACGACATCGAATGACAGCCCGCGTACCGCCGACTTGGAGCCGAACGACTTGCTGAGCCCACGCGCTTGGATGAGCGCCATGAGGTCTCCTCTTCTGCTTCACGATTGGCTGGCCCGGAAGGGCGGGGCAATCCTGCCATGGCGACGGGCCAGCGCCATGGCGAACCGAGTCCCCGGCACTAGGACTACCGTGGGACGGATGTCCGCGAGCGAGAACGTCCAGACAGCACCTCCGGTTGTCACGTCGGCTCCGGCTCCGGCTCCTCGAAGCCTTACCCAGATGTTTCGTGACCTCGACGACGGGGCCCTCGCGGCGACGTTGCTGGACCGACCCGACCTGAGCGAGCCGCCTCCGACCGGTTTCTCCGAGCTTGCTTCACGCGCCACCACGCGCCACTCGGTGTCGCTTGCCCTGCAACGGCTCACCGCCTTCGAACTGTGGTTCGCCGGTTCCGTTGCCGCCAAGCGCACCGTAGAGACCGAGCAGGTGGTGGCCACCTACGCCGTGTACCTGCGTGACGACGTCCGCGCGGCGTTCGAGAGGCTACGCCGCCTGGGGCTGCTGTGGGGCGACAGCCCACGGCTCCATCCGGTCCGTGCGCTGGCCTCGGTGCTGGCGACCGAGCTCGCGGCCGCGACCTGGCCGGACGTCCCGCCTGCACCGCACCCGCCGGACGTCGGTACGACCCGGCAGGCACCGCGCCTGGTCACGAAGGTCGCGGCCGGCTCCGCCTACGAGCTGCTGGTCCGGATGGAGGTCCTGCTCGAACACTGCGATCACCTCCCACTTCGGCTGCGGCGTGACGGTGCGCCGACCAGTCGCGACGTACGCACCCTGGCCGGGCTGCTGGACGTACCGGCTGCCGCAGCCATCGCGCATCTCGACCTCGCCCGAAGTGCTGGGCTGCTCGGCCTGGCCGCGGATGAGCGAGACGAGCTGTGGATCCCGACCGCCCTGTTCGACACCTGGCAGGACCGAGAGCTCGCCGACCGTTGGTGCAACCTTGCCGATGCCTGGTTCGACGGGCTGCCGAAGGCCGGTCCGCGGTGGGTGAAGGAACTGGCGCTGTCGGCGTTCGGCGATCCAGACGAGGGACGGGTCGTCACCGCTCCCGAGCTCAAGACGTGGCTCGACTGGCAGCGCCCTCGGCGCAGCGGACGCAACGACCGGCAGGCAGCTGACCTGCTCGACCAGATGGCGATGGTGGGTCTCAGCGGCCTCGGTGCCCTCGCGTCGTACGCCCAGCTCACCGACGTCGGCCAACTGTCTGATCTCTTGCCCGGCCGCGTCGACCAGGTCGTCGTCCAGGCGGATCTGACCGCCATCGCGCCCGGGCCTCTCACCGTGCAGGCCGGGCGGGATTTGGCGCTGATCGCCGACGTGGAGTCCCGGGGTGGAGCGACGGTGTTCCGATTCTCGGCCGAGTCGCTGCGACGCGCTCGGGCGGCCGGTTGGACCTCTGCGCAGGTGCTCGAGACGCTGCAGAACCGATCCCGGACGCCGCTGCCGCAGCCCTTGCGCTATCTGATCGCCGACCTCGACCGCGAGCTACCGAAACCGAGTGCATCGTTGGACCCGCACCGACGTGGATCCCCGACCCAGCGGCGCGCCGGAGGGTGGACACCGCCCGGCGACGCCGAACCCCGCGTCGACCGCGACGTCGCCGACGCGATCGTGCAGGACCTCCGCGCCGGCTCGGAGCCGTCGGCGGCCAGCGACCCGGAGAGCCACCCGGACACGGCCATCGCGGCCACGGAACCGAGCGGCATCGCGCGAGCGCCCCTCGCCGCGCTGCGCGAGGCGGCCGAGACCGGTGAAGTGGTCTGGTGCGGGTACGTCGACCGACATGGAGAGCGCAGCGAGGCTCAGCTGGTCGTGCAGTCGGTCGACGAGGGAGTCGTGCACGCAGAGGACCATCGCACGCGGCTCAGCATCGCCTTGCCACTGCATCGAGTGCTCGCGGCGCACATCTTGAGATCAGGGCGGTGAGTCAGTAATGCCTGAGGGACGACCTGCCCATTACCGGGGTGGTCGACCACCCCGTACGATGGGCCGGTGGACTTCGTGCGGTACGCCGACCTGGCTGCGGGCCTGGTCAACGCTCCACTGGAGTCCGCTACGGACCTCGAGTCCTACCTGGCGACCCGCCCCTGGCTCCAGCGCAAGCTCGAGGAGCGCGACCTGTCTCCGCTGCGACGCCTGAGACGCGAGCTGCGTCCGGTTTTCGCGGCGTCCGATGCCGGCGACGAGACCGCGGTGGTCTCGCTGGTGAACGAACTGCTCGGCAAGTATCCCGTCCGACCCCATATCGCCGGCCGTGACAGCGACTCGTGGCACCTTCACGTCGCGGAGCGTGGATCATCGGTCGCAGCTCTCGTCACCGCCGAGGCGGTGATGGGTCTGGCCATGCTGGTTGTCGACTTCGGCCCGTGCCGACTCGGCGTCTGTTCGTCCGACAAGTGCGAGCGGGTCTTCGTCGACACGTCACCCAACTCGTCCCGCCGCTACTGCTCCGACCGATGCTCCTCACGCGCCAACGTGGCCGCCTACCGGGCGCGCCGGAAAGCCGAGTCCTCCGTATGACCGACGGTCCCCTGATCGTCCAGTCCGACAAGACCCTCCTGCTCGAGATCGACCACCCGCAGTCGCGGGAGTGTCGTCGGGCGATCGCGGTGTTCGCCGAGCTCGAACGTTCGCCCGAACACGTTCACACGTACCGCCTCACACCGCTCGGCTTGTGGAACGCCCGCGCGGCCGGCCACGACGCCGAGCAGGTGGTCGACGCACTGCTGATGTACTCCCGATATCCCGTCCCGAACTCTCTGCTCGTCGATGTCGCCGACACGATGGGCCGGTACGGCAGGCTGCGGCTCGACAAGCACCCGACGCACGGTCTGGTGCTCGCGAGCACCGATCAGTTGGTCTTCGAGGAGGTGCTGCGAGCCAAGCGGATCGTGCCGATGCTGGGAGAGCGTCTCGATGACACCGCCGTGGTGGTGCACCCGTCCGAGCGCGGAAACCTCAAGCAGGCGTTGCTCAAGCTGGGCTGGCCGGCCGAGGACTTCGCCGGGTACGTCGACGGTGAGGCGCACCCGATCTCGCTCCGCCAGGACGACTGGTCGCTGCGTCCGTATCAGGAGCAGGCGGTCGAGCAGCTGTGGCACGGCGGCTCGGGAGTGGTCGTGTTGCCCTGTGGCGCGGGCAAGACGCTGGTCGGCGCCGCCACGATGGCGCGGGCGGAGGCGACCACGCTGATCCTCGTCACCAACACCGTGTCGGCCCGGCAGTGGAAGTCCGAGCTGCTCCGGCGCACCTCGCTCACCGAGGAAGAGATCGGCGAGTACTCCGGCGCGACCAAGGAGATCCGCCCGGTCACCATCGCGACGTACCAGGTGATGACGACGCGCAGGAAGGGTGTCTATCGCCACCTCGAGCTGTTCGACGCCCGTGACTGGGGGCTGGTGATCTACGACGAGGTCCACCTGCTGCCGGCGCCGATCTTCCGCATGACGGCCGACCTGCAGGCGCGCCGGCGCATCGGCCTGACCGCGACACTGATCCGGGAGGACGGGCGCGAGGGCGACGTCTTCTCACTGATCGGTCCGAAACGGTACGACGCACCGTGGAAGGACATCGAGGCACAGGGCTACATCGCTCCCGCCGAATGCATCGAGGTGCGGGTGTCGCTGGCCGAGAGCGAGCGCTTCGTCTACGCCACCGCCGAGGCCGAGGACCGCTACCGGCTGGCGGCAAGTTGTGCTGCCAAGACGCGGGTCGTCGACCAGATCCTGGCCACTCACCACGGGGAGCCGACGCTCGTCATCGGCCAGTATCTCGACCAGCTCGACGAGCTCGCCGAGCATCTCGGAGCACCGATGATCAAGGGCGAGACACCGGTCAAGGAACGCCAGCGGCTGTACGACGCCTTCCGTTCCGGTGAGATCTCGCTGCTGGTCGTCAGCAAGGTGGCGAACTTCTCTGTCGACCTCCCCGAAGCCACCATCGCCGTACAGGTTTCGGGAACCTTCGGGTCGCGGCAGGAGGAGGCGCAGCGGCTCGGCCGGCTGCTGCGGCCGAAGGAGGACGGACGGACGGCGAGGTTTTACAGCGTCGTTTCCCGCGACACCCTCGACGCCGACTTCGCCCAGCACCGGCAGCGTTTCCTCGCCGAGCAGGGGTATGCCTACACCATCGTCGACGCCGACAGCTTGTCTGCGTGACGGCGTCCGCCGCACCGAGTCCGTCGTCCGTGGCCGCGCCTGAGTGGCGACGTGGAGATCGCGCGATGGTGCGCCATGGCCGCTTCGGACAGGCGCGCTGGGTGGTGTCGGCCTACCTCTGGGACGTCAGCGGTGGCGGGAGCAGCCGTGACGCGGACGAAACGGTCACGCTGTGGGTGCCGCCGAAGTCGCCGGTGATGGAGGTGGCGATGCCGGACGGACGCCTCGTGCGCGAGATCCCCCGCCTCGAAGCGTTGACCCTGGACACAGGTCAGGTAGGGGTCGTGCAGCCGGGCGAGTGGTATGGACCGGGCGTGGTGATGCAGACGACAGCGTCAGAGCCCTGGTCGGTCTGGTGGTTCTTCCGCGAGGATGGCGACTTCGACGGGTGGTACGGAAACCTCGAGGCGCCGTCAGTGCGTTGGACCGCACCTGACGGCACGCGCGTCATCGACACGGCTGATCGGGAGCTCGACCTGGTGTTCGGCGCCGAAGGCTCGTGGTGGTGGAAGGACGAGGACGCCTTCGCGGCGACGACCGGACGACCGGGTTTCTGGGCCGACGATCTCGCCTCGGTCATCCGCGCCGACGGCGAGCGCCTGCGGGGCATGTTCGAACGCCGCGAGGGCCCCTTCGACGGTCGGCACACCGACTTCCTGCACACTGCCACGTCCGGTGCCGGTGCCGGTGCCGGTGCCGGTGCCGGTGGCTTCGCGCCGCTGACGATGAGCCCGCACTGGGACGCGCCGCACTCGGTCGGACCATGATGCCCTCACGGCTACCGGCCCCGGCGCGCTGCCGGTAGCAACCCTTTGCGTTCGCATCACCATATTGAGATGGCATCACCATATTGTGATGCGCTCGGAGCGCGGCTCCACGCCCACGAGAGCCAGATCGCACCGGCCCGGCACAGAAGCGTTCAGCGACTCGTCGAGAATGGCTCGTCCACACCGACATCTCCACAGGCTGCGTCCACCGCACGCGCCGCCGCCAACCGCCGGGGCGCATGAATGTCTGTGTCCACCGGCAGCATCTGCACATGGACGAGTACCAGGGACCGAATACGCCGGGCGCGGTGATTCGACGCCATCGCGAGCGATTGATGCTCACGCAGCGGGAGCTCGGGCAGCGATGCCGGCTGTCGCAGGGGCGGTTGAGTGAGTACGAGTTGGGCTGCAAAACGCCGACCTGGGCTGTCTTGACGCGTGCGCTGGCGGTCATGGGTATGAGGCCGGTGGTCGACGCTGTCGACTGTGACGTTTCGGCGCATGCCGAGACTGTCGAACTGCGCCTCGCCGGCGCCGACCTGCGTACCTTCGGACCGGTCACCTGGCTCCTGGCGGAGCCCGGGCAGATGCTGGCTCCTGACCTCGATGCCGACATCGCGGACGTCCTCCAGCCAGTGGCAACGATGCTCGGGTCGCTCACCTACGCACTTACCGGTGACATCGGCCGCCGGGCTACCGGCGCTCGGGTCGAGGTCTCGCAGGTCGACGCAGTCGTGTACGACGTCTCGATCGCGACGGCGAGCCACGTGTGCGACGTCCTTCTGCACATGAGTAGCCGCGTGAACGCCGAGTTCTGGGATCCGCACAGCGAGGCCTTCAGATGTGTGTTCCTCGTCGACGAGCTGGCTGCCATGCTGGTCCGCGGCCGGGGCACCCTGCGGATGAGGACCCGGCCGACGGCCACCACGATCGTGTTGTCGACCGATCCAGGTCCTCGACCAGCGTGCACGCAGTTGCAGATAGGCGAGGCCATCGTTCCCGTGTCGCGTAGCGCCCCTGGGCGGCATCGAGACTTCGCCGCAGTCGGCCTGAACGCGCGAAACGGCCGCTTACTCGACGTAGACGCGGTCGTCTTGCAGCTGCTCGGCTACCGGTTGCCCGCGACCTTCGAACCGGGTCTGGTGGAACTGCTTGCGAAACTCGAGGTCGGTGTCGCTCAGCCGGTCCCGGATCGTGCCGAGCTTGGCTCCGACGCCCTCGAACGCCTGACGGACAGCCTCCAGGCCTAGGGGGGCATTGTTCCCGGCGATCATCCCGGCCTCGAGGGCGATCAGCCGCTCCAGCAGGGACTGCGAGTCGTGCTCGAGGCTGAAGTAAACGCCCGAGCGCCCGGAGTTGGCCGCGTAGCGCAACACCTGGAGGGCAAACGTTGACTTGCCGACTCCTTGCAGACCGGCCAGAAGCGCGAGCTCACCGGACCGGAAGCCTTCGCCCAGCGTGTTGTCCAGCGTCCGGAATCCGGTCGGCCACACCCGAGCCGACGCATGCGAGCCGGCACGGAGCCGA
>Ga0136617_10005320_pt1 | contig 11512 bp, 5 predicted proteins | sample AntDrymUQ3222106_2_FD_129672 | JGI IMG/M metagenome (GOLD analysis project Ga0136617, IMG submission 129672) | Polar desert sand microbial communities from Dry Valleys, Antarctica - metaG UQ322 (21.06) | ecosystem: Environmental > Terrestrial > Soil > Desert | place: Antarctica: Dry Valley...
CGGCCGCTCGAGGGGCGCAATGCAGAGAAACCAACCATCGATCCGGGGATTCTGTTCATCCATGATGGTTTCTTCATATTCGCGAATGATGTTGCCTCTGTTGTCTTTCTCTATTCGACGTCTCGTCTTCGGCGCACCGGTCTTGGGATCGTAAACCGGCACTACTTTCTGCGCCGTTCCCGTTTTACCCCCCGTATAGATTCCGGCGGCTTTTACCGGCGCAAACACTCCTCTTGCCGTTCCGCTCGAACCGCCGGTTACGCGGCCCATGATCTCGCGCATCCTTTGCGCTGCTTGCGGCGATACCACCTGTTTGAAAACTTCAGGCGTGCGATTTAACTCGATCTTCGCCTTCATCAACTTGCCTTCCATGTTGCCGATGGCCGCGGCGGCTAGGGCCATTTGAAACGGAGTCATCTGACCTGCATAGCCCTGCCCGTATCCGATCAGCGCCAGGTCGTATCGGGTAACTTGTTTCCCGGTTACTATTGTGGCTTCGCGTGGGGCTAGCGCACGCTTCACTGCCTCAGTGCTGGCGTTCCAGAGTTCAGGTTCCTTCCGGCCACGCAAGGCCTCCGCGGGCGTGTCGTAGGCCCCAATACCGAGTCGCTGGGCTCCTTGCTTCAATCGCTCTGGCCCCAGTTTGACGCCCAGCTGCGCAAAGTATTGATTACAAGAAACCTCATAAGCGACATCAATTCCGATTCTGCCATGTACTTCGCCCGGTCCGGCATCGTCATAAATAACGTTTGCTCCTGGGGCCGCATAATAACCACCGCCGCTGCACACAAATTCTGTGTCTTGGATACCAGCGATAAAGGCTGCGGTCATCGTTACGGTCTTAAAAGTCGAACCAGGAATGTAATAGGCCCCCAACGCGCGGCTGACGAGCGGCCGATCCCGCTCATTGGCTGCGAGCCGAATCCATGTGGTGGCGTCTTCAACTTCCTTGAGACTGTAAGAAGGCTCGCTGTACAGCGCCAAAAGCTCCCCCGTCTGCGGATTCAGCACAACCACAGCGCCGTGTTTTCCTTTTAACTGCTCGACTGCGGCTTGCTGCAGGTCCCGATCGATTGTCAGCACCACATCGGTATTCCCTTTGTTCTGGACAGTCCCACCCTTAACAACCTGCAGCGCATCCGGCAGCGCTCCGCTCTGAACGCCGAAAAGCCCGCGCTCCAGCCCCGGATCGCCTCGGTCTGATCCAAAGATGTGGGCCATCGCTTTGTCCATCGGATACTGGCGGGTGATGCCACTTGAATCGCGGCGGTAGGAGGCCAGGGCCCTATCTAGCTTCCCGCTGCGATCGAGCATCCAGCCGCGAAGGGTCGATTCTGAGAGACGTCGATTGCGCAGGTCCTTGTAGGATAATTCCTGAAACTTCTCGTTTTTCTCACTTGCGTAGTGTGCCCAGTAGAAGTGGAAACCGAGTAGACCAAGGGCAAGCATTACAAAGAGCCAGCGCAGAGCTCGTAAACCTCTATTGGTAGAGGTCGAGCCAAGACGCTTTTTGACCGCGGTCGGAAGATCCTCAGGGACTGCGACTGCGGTGCTTCTCAGGCGACGGCGATTTCTAAAGAGAGAGACCAGCAAGAGAAGAATAATTAGCGCAAAGCCGCCGACATAGATAAGCGTGAACAACGCCGGCATCCTCTCGGGTACGTGATGTGAAGCGACCGCGGTTGGGGTTGGCGACTGTAGCAGTAGCGAGAATGGCATTGGCGATATTTTATTCCTGGCGGTGCATGCGGATTGTTAGTCTCTCTTGAAACGCACTTCTATATCCCCGAACCCCACCACGTCGCCAGCTTCAATTTGCCGCGCCTCTCCGTAGGAAATGCGACGCCCGTTGATGTAAGTGCCGTTGGTTGATCCAGTATCAGCGACGAGCAAGGTGCCCTCGAAGTTCAACATCAGGGTGGCATGGATTTTAGAAACGCTGGTGTCGTTCAGCGACAGGTCATTGTCGGACGCCCGACCGACATTTAGACGCTTACCCCCAGGTTTGAAGATTAGGGGAATTTCGACAGTGCCATCGCGCCGCGTCACCCGAGCGACAATAATCACATCCGGCGCAGGTGGAGCTCCTTTTGGAATTCGTGGATCGATAACGACCCGTTTCGCTTCATCCTCTTTTTTGAGCTCTTCCTCAAACTCGCCAAACGTCGGGTCGACTGAAACGCCAGTGGTGAAAATGTCGACTTCAGTTTCCACCTTCACCGGAGCGAGTGTGCGGTATCGGTGATCGTTGATGTGATCGATAGCTTCGGCGAGAACTTCATGTTCCAGCTCCTTCAAGATTTCCGGCGGCGCTTCGGAATGCGTGCCCCATTCGACTTTGAGTTTTAGATTGTGCGGAGCGATGCGACCCTTGCGCCCCTCATCGCGCACCCGCTCGTCGATCAGACGCTTCATCCGTTCAATCAACTGTGAGGTGGTAAGCCCGCTCTTCGGTTCAACCGTGCGGCCAAACTTTCGATCAACTACGTCGCCCATGCTCTCGAGCACGCGACGAAGTAAGCGTTCGGGCAACGCCTCTTCTCGTTTCTTTTTAGGAACTGGCTTCAGTTCTTCAGTCATTCAATGTCAAGTACGTTACCCGCTAGAGGAGGTTCCAATGTGGGTCCTAGGTGTCGGGTGCAGGTGTCGGTTCAAATTCCGGGTACCGGGTAAGAGCTGAAAAACCCAGGCCCCGAGAAATCGTTAACCCAGAAAAAGCTCTCAGGGTGCAACCCACGACCTTACGGCGCCCGGCCCGATTCTTGGCACCCGAAACCCCTACCAGTTCGCTTGTGCAAAAAACGCAGCCCATTCATGAACTGCGTGGGAAGGGAACTAAACTCCTGGGACGGCGCTATTCTAGCTGAAACGGCGGCGCCACAATAGGGCTGAGTTCCGGAGGACTGCCGAATCGTCAAATTGAAACTATTCTTATTAGAATAGTTACATCTGGCGTTACGTCCTAGCGACAATTGAATTTAGCCCGGTCTTTCAACGCCGGGCTTCCAAGACCTCCAATTCACCTCGTCGCGTTAGCGACGATTGAATGATCGGTCAGTCGTCGCTGGGGCGACGGGACATATTGGCAGATTTGCTTTCCCGCCCTTGAAAGACTTGGGCTAAACTCATGCTGACGCTACGCGTCGAGCAGCAAACCATTCGGAACTCAAATTGGCTTTCCAACAAAAGTCGTCATAAAAACCGAGCCGTCGGTGTTAACGAATATGTTCCGACCATCACGTTAAGAAGCGGCACTCATAACCCCTTGGAGGAAACAGCAGTGAGCAATCGACCTGATCGACAAGTCTGTCAACTGGAACGCGACCTGGAAACACGGAGCGAGACGGTAAGCGCCGTCCTTCCTTCGTTCGCCGCGCTTCGCCTGGACAAAGTGCACAAGATCTGGCCAAACATTGCGATCGCTGCCGCGCTAGTATTGAGTTGCTTTCCATCCGCCACTGCGCAGGACTGGAGTCAGTGGCGCGGACCGAGTCGTGATGGCCTGGTACCTGCCATGAACGCCCCATCGTCATGGCCGGAATCATTACGTCGGCTGTGGCGAGTAGAGATTGGAGAAGGCTATGCTTCACCAATCGTGTCCCGCAGGCGCGTGTTCATTCACGGCCGCCGCGATCCAGAAGAGGTCGTTACCGCAATTGATCTAGCTAAGGGCGAGATCATCTGGCAGCAGAAATACGCGGCGCCTTTCCAGAAAAACCAATATGCCGTTAGCATGGCGAAAGGACCGAATGCCACTCCCCTTGTGGTCGGTGACCGTCTCTTCACCCTCGGCGTAACCGGCGTGCTCAGCGCCTGGGACACGGCAAAGGGCTCGCAGCTTTGGACCAAAGATTTTTCGAAAACGGTTGACACCTCAAAACTCTTCTGTGGTACGGCCGCTTCACCCCTAGCCAGCAGCGGTTTGGTGGTAGTTCAGGTGGGCAGCGACGTACACGGTGGCCAGATGTTAGGGCTCGATCCGGCGACCGGAGCCCAAAAATGGGAATGGCGTGGCGCAGGACCCGGCTATGCTTCGCCAGTTGTTATCGACGTCGCAGGTAAGTTACAGATAGTGACGATGACTAACAGCTCAATCGTGGGTATCGATGCGAAGACAGGTGGCGAACTTTGGTCAACTCCGTTTCCTGACGAGTGGCACGAAAACATCGTGACACCCTTGTGGACCGGGTCGCATCTCGTGGTCTCCGGTACGCGCCAGGGCACTCACGCCTACACCCTCCAGCAGGCTAACGCTAAATGGCAGGCTACGGAAGCGTGGAAGAACCCGGATGTGGCGATGTACATGAGCTCACCGGTATATGGCGATGGATTGATCTATGGTCATTCCTCCAAGCGCAAAGGTCAGTTTGTTGCGCTCGACGCAAAGACCGGAGTAATTCGCTGGAGCACTGAAGGGCGAGTCGGCGATCATGCCTCAGTCCTGCTCACGCCCAGCCATGTCGTGTATCTCACCAACGGCGCGGACCTAATTGTCGTTCGGCGAGCCACGAAAATGTTTGAGGTAGAGCGTCGTTACGACGTTGCGGATGCCGCAACCTGGGCCATGCCTGTGCTGCTTGGCGGCGACATTTTGGTGCGCGACGCTTCAGGCTTAATTCGATTGACGCCCGGAAAGTGAATTCCAGGCTGGTTCAGTTTGCTCAATAGGCTGCAGTGTCACGCAAGCACAGAACCGAGTAGCGGTATTAGAGGCTGTGAAACCCGAAGAGAGTGCCTCGGTAGTTGCAGGTCCAAGAAATTCTGCAAGTGCGAGAATTTGTAGGTTGGGAAGGTGGGCAAAGCGTAGCGCGCCCCCGCTCAAGCGTAGCGTCACCAACTTGATTCTTGTTTCAAGACTATATGGACCGAGGCTGCAAAAGAAATCAGCGGTTTTTCCAGCCAGCGAAAGACGCTTACGCTTGAGCGGGGGCGCCCTCCGCTTTGCCCCCTTCCCAACCTGCAAATTTGCTGGGCTTGAATTGTCGTTTTGGGTGGCGTGGTTGGCAAATCTTGTTGTGCTATCGCACGACAGCAGACAGACAAATGTCAGCAAGGAGATCTGGAATGAGACTCACCCGACAGTTATTGGCCATGATTTTGCTTTCCGCAACCGCCGGGCAGGGATTGTTTGGTGGGCGGGCCAGCGCTACGGCGCAGTCGTTAGATGCTGCTGGCCTCGCGCGACTCGAGAGCCAGCTTGAAAGCCTGCGTCAGGAACTGAAGATGCCTGCGCTCTCGGCCGCCATCGTGAAAGATCAAAAGGTGCTCTGGGCAAAGGGATTCGGGTTCGCTGATGTAGAAAACAAAGTGCCGGCCACTGAGCACACGCCTTATCACCTGGCGTCGTTAACTAAGACTTTTGCTTCGACAATCCTGATGCAACTGGTGCAGGAGGGAAAAGTCAAACTGGACGATCCGGTTTCGAAGTATGGAATCACTTTAGAAAGTGACGGCGTGATCAGAGTAAAGCATCTGCTGTCTCACACTTCGGAAGGTAATCCGGGTGAAGGCTATCGCTACAATGGGAATCGTTTTGCTGAATTGGATAAAGTTATCGAAAGGGCTACCGGCAAATCTTTTGGCGAACTCCTGATTGCAAACATACTCGATCCCCTGGACATGTCAGAGACGGCTCCCAACGTGCCGCGGATTGTTAGTACCAAATCGCCAAGTGGAACCGATCCGGCTGCAGAAGCGGAAGTAAATGCCGCAGTGATGGACTTAGTCGGCGGCTTTAATGCGGGCAGCGTAGATCAAATCGAACGGCGTCTGGCGCCACAGCATAATCGCTTTCAGGGTGAGGGAGGGTTCTTGACTTCCTTTATCGACGCGTCTGAACTGAGAGGCGCGTTCCAGTTGGGCTTCAAACTGAGTTTTCAGGTGCATAATCTTGAAAGCGCGGTTTACGGGAACAGCGCGGTGGCCACGTTTTTCATGAGCGGCACAGTTACTCCTCCCAATGGAACCCCGCGCACGGAAGGTCCCTGGCGGAGTTCATTTATCTGGAATAAACAGGAGGGAGCGTGGAAGCTTGTTCATTCTCATCAATCGATAATGAACAGAGCGATGATCACGAAAACCCATCAGCAGCGGTTTGACACAGTTTCAAAGTCCCTTGCTCAACCGTATGCTCTCGATCGGGAGTTTAAAATTACAAAAATCAGCTACCCCCAGGGCTTCAGTACCTCAGCCGGATTGATGTCCAGCGTTCTGGATATGGCGAAGTATGACATCGCCATTGATCATAACAAGTTTGTCACCAGAGAAACCCAGCAATTGGCTTTTACACCTGCCGTCTCTACAAAGGGAGAAGCGCTTCCATACGGCCTGGGATGGTTCACACAGAATTACAAAGGCACGAAGATGCTCTGGCATTATGGCTACTGGACCGCAAACTCATCCTTCATTTTGAAAATCCCGGAGCGGAATATCACGTTCATCGTGATGGCCAACACAGACAATCTCAGCAGGCCTACCGATCTGGGCGGAGGTGACGCGCTGAGTTCTCCTGCGGGCATGGCTTTCCTCAAGACCTTTATCTTCCCGGACAAATTCGGCGAGCCGATACCTGAGATCAATTGGAATGCTTCAGTGCCGGAACTCAAAGATCAACTGAAGCAGATTTCTGAGAAGCCCTACGCCGATCTCTACGCAAAGGATCTGATTACCAGATTTCGCATCCACCAAAGCGTGGGGCAGGCAATTGAAGCCTCCCGCGTGATGAAGATGTATGGAGAACTCTTTTCAAAGCCCATGCCGGAAGATCTTACTAAGATGCCAGTCCTTGCACAGCTGGTGAAAGTGCTGGACAACGAAAACCAAACCGTGGAATTCAGCCTGGCTCGCGCCCAGCACGTGCGTATCTTCTCCATCGGCGAGGGACAGGCTGGAGAAATGTTTGACTACGGTTGGATTGAAAACGGGGACAAAGGCGTGTCCGTCTGGGAGATGCTAGAGAAAGAAACTACTCACGCTGGTGGGGCGGCGAAGAATCGTAAGGTTGACGTGGTAATCACATTGGAGCCAGGAAAGTACAAGCTGCGTTACAAGACTGACGACTCCCACTCATTCGACCACTGGAACGCACTTCCTCCGGAGATTAACTTTTGGGGAATAGCGGTTTATGCGAAATGAGAGACGCGCGCAGTAGTGCAGTTTGGCGGGACCCAAGGACAGGACCGAGAAACGGTAGCGACCGTGTGAAACTCAACGATCCCCAATGACCACTCAAGCCCACGCGAATTTTCTGAACCGAATTGTTATTTCACAGTTGAGTGACGCGTAACTACTCGGAGTTTGTCCATCGAGGAATCATATGAGCTATCGTTCGCAACAACGGCAACCACTACGGTACCTGCGACTCGGAATGTCGTTCGTGTTCATATCCGTGGTGGCTCTTTTAGGTACTCCCACCTTTGCGCAGGAAAGGGAGACTCGTTCGCGAGAAGGTGCATGGGCCGGCCCTTGAGAGAAACCTTACCGGCGAATCCGCGGACAGGAGCGTGAGCGTTTACCTGCCTCCAAGCTATGACTCTTTGCCGAGTAAGAGATACCCGGTTGTGTTTACTTGCTTCCTGGCATGATTGACACCGATGGAACCTGGATCTTTCCCTGGACAAAGAGCGGCGACCCATGGCAGACGGTTCCTGGCGTCATGAATCTCGGAATAGCCCAAAAGCGATTTGGCGAGATGATCATTGTTATGCCCGACGAAAAGACGAAGTGGGGCGGCAGCTTCTACACCAACTCAACTGTCATTGGAAACTGGGAAGACTTTACTGTCAAAGACCTGGTCAAATATATCGACGGCAAGTATCGAACTCTCGCCAGGTTCTCCAGTCGGGGCATCGCCGGACACTCGATGGGTGGGTACGGTGCTATCAAACTCGGGATGAACATCCGGATGTTTACAGCGTGGTTTACGGAATCAACCCCGCGGTCTTGGTTGGAGTCGTGACCTGACGATTGAGAGTCCGGCTTTCAACTTTTTGCTGACCAAGCCGGTAGCCAAGCCGGAGGATGCCCTGCAAGGCGGTCTCTTTGCGCTGGGAGTTATCGTCGTCGGTCAGGCGTTTTCGCCGAATCCGGAGCGGCCTCCTTTATTCGTCGATCTTCCTTTTGCCCTGGTAGACGGCAAGGTCCAGCCAGCGCAGCCTGCTTTTAGCAGGTGGCAGGAGAATATGCCGGTGAAAATGGTCGACAAGTATGCTGCGAATTTGCGCAAGCTGCGGGGCCTGCGGTTTGATTCAGGTTACGAGGACGAGTTCACTCATATACCTCCAACCTCTCGAGCGTTGTCAGCAGCGCTGTCTGAGCGAGGCATCGATCATGTATTCGAAGAATATAATGGTGACCACCGAAACCGGATGTGGGGCCGTACCGGGCGGTTGGCCTCAGAAGTGCCTTCTACTTCTGGCTACTGCAGGACTCACAAGAAAAGTGAGGCTGATTGGAGTACCTCGTTTGTTCTTCCTGGCTGATTGGTTTTACCCGAGTCTTTTCTGGGCAAGCTGAGGCTGGACAACATTTTGGTAGCAGCCGGGACAGATGCCGTGGCTAAACTCGACGTCAGCGTGTTCTGAGATATAGCTATCAACTCGCTGCCAGTAGTTCTGCTCGTCTCGAATTTTCTTACAGTATGAACACATAGGGAGTAGACCCTGAAGCTGTTTGATCTGTGAGAGCGCAGCTTCGAGTTCACTCACGCGCGCAACGAGTCTACTTTGTAATTCCAATACCAGCGCGCCCACCTGCACCCTGGCCTGCAACTCCGCGCGGTGAAAAGGTTTTGTCAGATAATCATTTGCCCCGGCCTGGAGCCCGGTCACCACATTCTCTTTGCCACTCTTGGCCGTCAGCAGGATGAGATAAGGCGGTGTTTCGGTGTGTAGACCGCGAACCCGGCCACAAAGTTCGACACCGTCAATCTCCGGCATCATCCAATCGAGGATAGCTAGCGAAGGAGCGTCCTCACGCTGGAGCGCAGCCCATGCTTCCGCGCCATCGGGTGCTACCACGACTTCGTGACCAAACTTAAGCAGAGTCGCTTCGAGCACGCGGCGCGATACGGCATCGTCTTCGGCAATTAGTATTCTCATTAATGCACTGCGAGGAGTTCGCTTGTGAGCGCGTGCTGGACGCGCTCAAACTCTTCTTCAAGTTGGTCAAGAGTTATCCCGACTCCGCGAAATTCGTTAAGGTGTAAGTTCTTCTCGAGTTCAGAGCACAACGTGGCCATCCGGAGGACGCCAAGGTTGCCACTGCTCCCCTTGAGGCTGTGTGCGGTCCGACGTAACTGCTTAGGGTCTTGCTCATTCAGTCCGACGCGCAGTTCGGCAAGCCGCGATTTGGTGTCAGCCAGGTAAAGCTCAATCAGTTCCTGGATCAGATTTGGACTACCCGCTCCTTCTAGCTCCCGAAAACTCTCCAGAACGGCCATATCAATGACTTCCCCAGCAGTCTGCGCTAATCCGGCTGTCATCATCTGCTGCGGTGGTTGGACCGAGCGGCCTTTCCAGCGCTCGAGCATTTCTGCCAGGTCATGCGCCTTCAACGGCTTACTCAGGTAATCGTCCATACCAGCGGCAAGACACTTCTCGCGCTCACCGTCCATGGCATGGGCAGTCAAGGCGATGATGATGGTGCGAACGGGCGATCCGGATTCGCGGCGCCGAATCTCGGCGGCTGCTTCGTAACCGTCCATCTCGGGCATTTGGCAGTCCATAAGCACAATGGAATATGGAACAATTCCGAGCGCTTCTAGCACCTCAACCCCGTTCACCACTGCGTCAGCTCTGTAGCCCAGGTTCTGCAGTTGCATAAGCGCCACTTTTTGATTCACCGCATTGTCTTCAGCGAGAAGTATGTGTAGCGGCTGTTTTCCGTTCTCGGACACAGTCCGGAAGTGAGGGAGAGTCGTGCCGGCTTTCGGCCCGGCCCCTGCCTGAACGACAACTTCGGTTTCATCAGCCATAATGATGGCTAGAGAGTCGAACAACTGAGACTGCCTAACGGGCTTGGTGAGGCATCTGGCAATCCCCGCCTGACGTAGGACCTCCCAATCGCTACGCTGGCCGAGCGAGGTCAGCATTAGCAAACGAGTTGCGCTGACCGTCGGGTTACTCTTGATTATGCTGGCCAGCATAAGCCCATCCATCTCGGGCATTTGCATATCGAGAATCGCCAAATCGAAAGGCATGCCCGCCAATGCTTCGCGGCTGAGGAGTTTTAGAGACTCTGCGCCACTCGCCGCGCATGTTGACTGCATCCCCCAGGAAGTAAGTTGGTGCTGAACAATGCTGCGGCTGGTCTCATTGTCGTTCACGATTAGCACTCGCAGGCCTTCAAGATTATTTGGCGCCGGTTTAGTAATGGCTTTATGGGCTGTCTGTTTATCAAACCTTGCTGTGAACCAGAACGTAGAGCCCTTGTCTGGCGTGCTGTGGCCGCCGATTTCGCCCCCCATCAGTTCTACGAGTTGTTTGGAAATGGCCAATCCCAGACCCGTGCCGCCGTACTTACGCGTCGTTGAGCCATCGGCCTGCACGAAAGGCTGAAAAAGCCTGCGCTGTGCTTCCGGGCTGATGCCGATGCCGGTGTCGCTGACGGCGAACCGTAAAGCTATAGTAGTGTCGGTCTCGCTCTCCCGAGTTACGCGGAGCGTGACTTCACCGGCCTCCGTAAACTTCACCGCGTTCCCCACTAGATTGGTAAGCACCTGTCGTAGACGGGCAGCGTCGCCGCGCAGATCAACCGCTACGCCTCTCTCGATCAACGAGCTGATCTCAATTCCTTTTGCTTGAGCGCGTTCGGCGAGCAGGTCGACAACGCCTTCGACGGAGTCGCGAAGTTGGAAGTCCAGTTTCTCGAAACGGAGCTGGCCGGCCTCGATCTTGGAAAAGTCAAGGATGTCATTAATGACGGTCATAAGAGACTCTGCACTTGAGTTAATAGTCTCGGTAAAATCTCTTTGCTCAGAGGTTAATTCTGAGTCGAGGAGGAGTCCGGTCATGCCGATGACTCCATTCATGGGAGTGCGAATCTCGTGCGACATGTTGGCGAGGAACTCCGATTTGAGGCGCGTTGACTTCAGTGCCTCGTCGCGTGCGGCGACGAGGTCGAACTCAAGTTGCTTGCGCTCGGTGATGTCGCGCGCGACGGCCTGGAAGCCGACCGCGCGCCCCCCCTCCGTCAGAAGCTGCACACTCTGGCCGAACCATATCTCGGTGCCGTCGCCGGCGACCGCGGGGAACTCGTAGTAGGTGTCAGGCAGGCCCTGCATGAGCTGTCTGCCGTAGAACTTCGCCGCCGCCTCGCGGTAATCTGGGCGGATGACGCTCAGGTAGTGCTGCCCGATCAGCTCTTGCTCGCTCGACAGCCTCATCATCCTTGCGGCGGTGGGGTTGGTGAAGGAGAAGCGCCCTTCGGCGTCCATCCTGTAGATAATGTCGCTCGCCTGGTTGACGATCCGGCGGTAGCGCTCCTCGCTCTCACGGAGCGCCTCCTCCGCCCA
>Ga0136617_10005322_pt1 | contig 11510 bp, 11 predicted proteins | sample AntDrymUQ3222106_2_FD_129672 | JGI IMG/M metagenome (GOLD analysis project Ga0136617, IMG submission 129672) | Polar desert sand microbial communities from Dry Valleys, Antarctica - metaG UQ322 (21.06) | ecosystem: Environmental > Terrestrial > Soil > Desert | place: Antarctica: Dry Valley...
CAGGAACGCCTCGAGGGAGTGCTCCTCGATGGTCTTCTTGACCTCGTCGATCTCCTGGCCGGTCGCGCCGGTCCTCATCACCACGATCATCGGTCGCCTCGTCCTGTGTCCCGTCCTGGGCCTTGTCGGGTCGCCTCGGGTAAACAAAAACGCAGGGGTCCTGCGACCTCCTGCGTTCAGCGGGCATGAGTGCCTCTGCTGCCGAGCCTTGCTCGGCGGCCTCGTGCCCGCTAGGTGTAGTACCAGAAGAACGTTGTCATCAGGCGCGGACGATAGGGGCTCGCGGCGCGCCTGTCAACGCAAGGTTCCGGGGTCGAGGCACACGAAAGCGAGTCACCGTGGGTGGGTGGCCAGGAAGCGAAGGATGAGGAAGGTCGCTGGGATGATGATGCTGGCCAATAGCAGCAGCGCCAAAAAGAACGGCCGCTCCCAGAAGTAGGCGTCGACGTTCTCGGCCCGCGTCAGGAGCTTCGAAGGTACGCGATCGGGATACAACAACACCAAGCTCATCCCCAAGGACACAACTCCCGGGATGATGAATCTGGGGTCGCTCAGAAGGATCGGCACGGCTATTCCCAGAACGCCGAGCACAACGCCCATGCGCAGGAACCGCCTGTACCAGCCACTCGGACGGCGCTCGTCGCCCTGTTCCCTCACGGTCAATGCGGCCGTTCTCGCCTTGCTTGGTGCTGTGCCTCAAGCGCGAGAGCCATCGCTTCCTCCTCGGAGAGCAGATCGCCCGCCCTTTCACTCGCGGCCTGCGCGGTAGAGAGGACGGTCCGGCCGCCGTCGACGCGCCAGACGGCACCGGTGACGTAGCCCGCGTCTGGCGACAGGAGGAAACGCACGACGGAGGCGACCTCAGCTGCCGTGCCCATCCGGCCAAGCGGCACATCTGGCCGATCTGCCGGCGGGAAGGCCGCCACGTCGAAGTCGGTGTCGATGGCGCCCGGCGCGACGACGTTGACGCGGACCCCGTCCGGAGCGCCGATGACGGCGAGCGATCGTGCCAGTCCCTCCAGGCCCGCCTTGGCGGCCGCGTAGCCGGGTGATCGAAGCGAGCCCTCTGACGCTCCGACGATGCTGCCGATGAAGATGATCGAGCCGCGCGCAGTCCGCAGAGCTGGCATGGCCAGTCGTACGGCCTCGTATGGCGCCGTCAGATCGACACGGAGCGTCTCGGCCCAGTGCGCCACATCGTCCCAGGGTCCACTGGGCGGTACGCCGGCGGCGCAGACAAGGCCGTCGAGTCGACCAGCCGTGCCGGTCGCCCGTTCCATCGCCCGCGCCAGCACCTGGCTATCCGCCGCATCGCCGACCTCCAGATCGACTCCCTCTGGCGCCTCGTCGCGGACATCGACTCCGACCACGCGCCAGCCGTCCGCCAGCAGCGCCTCCGCGATCGCCCGCCCGATGCCCGCGGCGACTCCCGTGACCAGTGCACTCCGAGGCACATCCATCGCGCCATCCTAGCCACCCGGCAAGCGGCCCCGCCTCGCGGTGTAGATTCGCTCGATGGAACAGACCTCGGGCCGCAACGGCGGCGTCTACCTGGTCTCGGCTGCGCGGACGCCCATCGGCAAGTTCGGCGGCAGCCTCGCCGACACGCCGGCCACGACGCTGGGCGGCATCGCCATCCGTGCCGCCGTGGAACGGGCTGGCATCCCGAGCGACGCGGTCGAGGAAGTGATCATGGGCCAGGTCATCCAGGCCGGTGCCGGTCAGGCTCCCGCCCGGATCGCGGCGCTCAACGCCGGCCTCGCCGACTCGACCAGCGCCACGACCATCAACAAGGTCTGCGGCTCCGGACTGAAGGCCATCATGTTCGCCGCTGCGCAGATCCGCGCCGGGGATCTGGACATCGCGGTGGCGGGCGGCATGGAGAACATGGACCAGGGCCCTTATCTGCTGCCCAAGGCGCGCTTCGGATACCGGCTGGGCAACGGCGAGATCGTCGACGCGACCGTGGTCGACGGCCTGTGGTGCGCCACGGAGGCGGTGCACATGGGCACACACGCCGAGCGTGTCGCTGGTAAGAGCCGGGTAAGCCGCGAGGATCAGGATACGTTCGCGTTCGAGAGCCATCAGAAGGCCATCGCCGCCATCGACGCGGGCCGCTTCACGGAGGAGATCGTCCCAGTGCCGGTCCGCCGCGGAAAGGAGGAGTCACTCTTCGACACCGACGAAGGGCCCCGAAGGGACTCGACCGCGGACGCCCTCGGTCGCCTGAAGCCGGCCTTCGCCCTGCCCGAGCCGGATGACGAGGAAGGACCGCTCACGGCATCGGTCACGGCCGGCAACGCGCCGGGCATCACGGACGGAGCCGCTGCTACTGTCGTGGCCAGCGAGCGTGCCGTGGAGCGGTTCGGGCTGACGCCGCTGGCCCGCGTCATCGGCTACAGCCAAGCCGACCTGGCCCCGCGCTGGCTCTTCCTGGCGCCCATCAGGGGTGTGCAGAAGCTCCTCGCGCGGATCGAGATGCCCATCGAGGCCTTCGACCTCATCGAGATCAACGAGGCCTTCGCGGCCCAGGTGCTGGCCGACGGGCGGGAGCTCGGCTTCGACTGGTCCAAGGTCAACGTGAACGGCGGCGCCATCGCTCTCGGGCACCCCATCGGCGCTAGCGGGGCACGCATCGTGGCCACGTTGCTTCACGAGCTGCGGCGACGGGAGGGCCGCTACGGCCTAGCGACGCTCTGCCTGGGCGGCGGCGGCGCGGTGGCCATGGCCTTCGAGCGCGTCTGATGACCGTAGCCATCGTGACCGACTCGGCCTCGGATCTGACCGCGGAGCTGGCGGCCGAGCATGGCGTCACGGTCGTGCCCCTGGTCGTGACCTTCGGTACAGAGAGCTTCCTGAGTGGCGTCGAGCTGTCCATGGAGGACTTCTACCGGCGACTCACCGCGCCGGACGCCCCCTTTCCCAAGACCGCCGCGTGCAGCCCGGGCGACTTCGCAGCGGCATTCCGCGCGGCTCTCGAGGAGGGCCACGAGGCGGTCGTCTGCATCACCGTCGGCTCCAAGCTGTCGGGCACCATGAAGTCCGCCGAGATCGCCCGCGAGGGGATGCCCGCCGCCGTGATCTATCTGGTGGACAGCGGCACGGCCAGCATGCAGCTCGGGATGTTGGCGCTGCTGGCGGCGGAGATGTCTCGCAGCGGGGCCACCGCGCAGCACATCGTGGACGAGCTGCTCCGTCGCCTGCCCTCGTCTCGGCTGTACGTCGCGCTGGACACGCTGGAGTACCTGAAGCGCGGCGGTCGCATCAGTGGGGCGCAGGCCGCCATCGGCTCGGTGCTCTCGGTCAAGCCCATCATCACCATCACGGATGGCGTCGTGGAGACCGCCGACAAGCCCCGCACGCGGGGCCGGGCGCGGCAGCGCGTCATCGAGCTGCTGGCCTCGGAACCGGCTGAGCGGGCGTGGGTGCTGCACTCCCAGGCCGCGGACATCGAGTCGTTCGCCGATGAGCTGGCCGAAGCCCTCGGGCTCCCCCGTGAGGAGGTCCGCATCAGCTTGATCGGACCGTCCGTGGCGCCGCACGTGGGCCCCGGGGCGTACGGTGCGGCGGTGCTCCAGCGCATCGGTTAGTGATCGCGCTGGTGTAGATGAACGGGCCGACCGCCATGGGGTCGGTGTACACTTCGGCCGATTCGACGCTCTCAGCGAGCCAGCTTGCCCACGCTTGTTTCCGGGCCGGCGCTCGCGCACGGAGGATGGCGCCCCGATGACCACGGAGCAGGCCGCCCATGCTATCAACGCCTGGCAGGTGGCGCAGCAGCAGTTCGACCTGGCCGCGGAGAAGCTGAACCTCGACCCGGGCCTACGTCGCGTCCTGCGGGAGCCGCGACGGGAGCTGACGGTCCACTTCCCGGTAAAGATGGACGACGGAAGCGTGCAGGTCTTCACGGGCTATCGAGTCCAGCACAACCTGGGTCGAGGCCCCGCCAAGGGCGGTCTTCGCTACCACCAGGACGTGACGCTGGACGAGGTCAAGGCCCTGGCCATGTGGATGACCTGGAAGTGCGCCGTGGTGGGCATCCCCTACGGCGGCGGCAAGGGCGGCGTGGTGGTCGACCCCAAGAAGCTCTCCCAGCGGGAGGTGGAAGGGTTGACCCGTCGATTCGCCACGGAGATCAGCGTGCTCATCGGCCCGGAGAAGGACATCCCGGCGCCGGACGTGAACACCAACGCCCAGACCATGGCCTGGATCATGGACACGTATTCCATGCACGTCGGGTACACCGTGCCCGGCGTGGTCACCGGCAAGCCCATCAGCCTGGGCGGGTCAGAGGGACGCAATGAGGCCACCGCCCGCGGCGCGGTCTTCACCATCATGGAGGCCGCAGCGCGCCTGGGCATGGACCTGGCGCAGTCCAGCGTGGCCATCCAGGGCTTTGGTAACGCCGGCTCGATCGCCGCTACGCTCATCGCGGAGCAGGGTGTCAAGGTGGTCGCCGTCTCGGATTCCGTTGGCGCCATCCACGCCCCGAACGGCTTGGACGTGGCGCGGGTCATCGGCTGGAAGTCGGAGCACGGCACGGTCAAGGGCTTTCCGGGCGCGGAGGCGATGACCAACCAGGAGTTGCTCGAGGTCGAGTGCGACATCCTCATCCCGGCGGCCCTGGAGAACCAGATCACGGCCGCCAACGCGCCACGCATCAAGGCCCGGGTCATCGCCGAGGCCGCCAACGGCCCCACCACGCCGGAGGCCGACGCCATCCTCTACGACCGCGGCGTCTTCATGATCCCCGACATCCTGTGCAACGCCGGCGGCGTCACGGTCTCCTATTTCGAGTGGGTGCAGGACCTGAACCGCGACCACTGGAGCGAGGAAGCGGTCAACCGCAAGCTCAAGGAGATCATGGTCAAGGCCTTCGCCGAGACGCTGGCGTTGTCCGAGACACAGAGCGTCAACATGCGCACCGGCGCATACCTGCTGGCCGTGGACCGCGTCGCCTCAGCGACTTCCCTGCGCGGCCTGTACCCATAGGGCGAGTGGCCGCGGGCCAGTAGCGGGCGCACTTCCACCAAGTATCACCCGGGGTGCTGGTATCGGGACGAGGGGCCGGTTCCTCCACCACATAGCACCGGGGGTGATGATATGTGCCGCTGCTCCGCCTGAGCGTCCGAATCGCAGTCATCCTGACCAGGGTCCACGCTCGATCACGGCGCGCGGCAGCGCTGGTTGCGCTCTCAGGACGGTGGATCCCTGCTTTCCATCACCCCACGTCATAGGTGGTGAGGATCATGCGGAGGATCGGGTCAGGCTTTGCCGATGGCCGAGAGGTACTCCGGAAAGCCGATGTCTTCGGGCGAGCGTCCGGCCAGGCTGAGCAGTGTGGCCGCGTCGGCTTGCTGTTGCGTGGCGTGCGTGAAGATGTGCATCAGGTACTGCCAGAGCGGCCGGCGGTCGCCCGTGAAGGCGGACGGCACCTCCCCGGCGAGCTGCTCGTCGGTCAACGACTGGAGCCACGCGCGCATCTCGGCCTCGTCGCGCCGCCAGTGCTCGCGGAGCCGAAGAGCTGGATCATCTCGCGCTTGCGCATGGAAGACCTCCTGTCACGGTCCCAGCGTGGACGCCGATGCCTTGGTACGCCAGAGGTGCGAACTGACCCTCGGACTTACCGATGGCTGTCCTTTTCCGTCCACAACTCCCGATCGGCGGTGCGCTGGCTCGGCACATGTTCTACCGGACCGCCGAACGTCGCGAAAGCAGTCCACAGGCGTGTCGGGTCGGGATCCGACGGTCCGTTCGCTCGTCACGCGGTCCAAACGATGAGCCGGCCCACCCCAGGCGCGCGTCGGTCGGTGAAAGGGCCGGTGCTACCATCCGCGGGCCATGCTGGACCATGAAGAGCAGTTCCTGTTCAAGGAGGAGATCCTCCATCTGGCCAACGCCACGGGGGAGCCCGGCGTGCTGGACAACGTCGAGGATCTTCTGACCGACGTCATCACCAGCCCCCGCTTCGACTCGGAGGTCTTCACGCTGGAGCGCTCGCTCCAGGTGATGCTCGGCGCCCGGGCTGGGACGACGCTGGTGGGCCTGCTCACGGTCACTCCGGAGGTCTTCGACCAGGTCGCTGAGGTGGCCATCGCTCCGGAGGTGCACGAGCGACTCGTCGCCTGGCGCGCGCGCTTCGGCCTGGCCATCGACAACGCGCTCAACTTCCTCAACAACCCAGACGGCATCCAGGGCCACGACTTCTCCACCCAGGTGGCCCATATCGACGACCGCCGCGTCCTCCAGGGCCGGCTTACCCTCGTCCGCTACAACAACGAGCCGCAGTTCTTCCTGGCCGACGCGGCCGTGTTCTACGGCCTGATCGCCGATGTGCTCGACCGGCTCGGTCCGCACAGCGATGCCGAGACCGTGGATCCCGAGACGCTCTCACGGATCAAGGACGCCATCGCCCAGCTGGAACGCCGACAGCTCGCCCGCGACCGCTCCTAGTCTCAGTCGGCGGGCGCCCGTCCGTCCGGCCGGCGCCGCGGCGTCGAGCCTGGTTTCCACCGCTTATCACGGCGGGTGATGGTATCTGGCGTCCGGGCTGCGATTCCCACCGCTCATCACGCAGGGTGATGGTATGTGCCGACCCGCACGGCAGCCCGCGGCATGAGATGCCTTGTGATCAGTCGGAGTGTGGCCGTCCCCTCGGCTACCGCCTCGGCCACGCTGATCTATCTGCCAAGGTCACCCCAGGGATCACCTGGCGCGCTGCTGACGCGGTGGGACCCGGTGGAAAGCTACCTACCATCACGGCGGGTGATAGGTGGCGGGAATGAGCTCAGATCGATCGGGCAGGCGCGACTACGGTGCCCGAGTCGGGATCCAAGCGGCAACACGGCCGGCGCTACGCTGACACAGCAGCGCCCCGCGCTACGCTGACGGGGATGCGTCAGCTCTATCTCGCCGCCACCGGCATGAACCGCGGCAAGACGACCGTCTCGCTGGGGCTTCTCGCCGCGCTCATCGACCGTGGCCTGGGCACCGGCTTCATCAAGCCGGTCGGCCAGCGCTATGCCGTGGTCGAGGGTGTCCCGGCCGACGAGGACGCGATCCTCATGAAGGCCGTCTTCGGCCTGCCCGATCCCCTCGCGGTGATGAGCCCGGTCCACATCCCGCGCGGCTTCACCAAGAGTTACATCAGCGGCAGCGTCACGGAGGATCTGCCGGCACGTATCAGGCAGGCACACGCCGAAGCCGCCCGGGAGCGCGACGTGCTGCTCATCGAGGGCACCGGCCACGCCGGCGTCGGCGCCGTCATCGACCTCTCCAATGCCGGCGTGGCGCGCATGCTGGGTGCCCCGGCGGTCATCGTCTCGGAGGCCGGCGTGGGCCGGCCCATCGACGAGATCGTCCTCAACCACGCGCTCTTCACCAGGCACGGCGTCGAGGTCGTGGGCGCGGTCATCAACAAGGTCGACGCCGATGCCCACCCCAGCCTGCCGGACGTCCTGCGCACGGGCCTCGCTCGCCACGGCATCGAGCTGCTGGGCATGCTGCCCTACCGGCCGCTCCTCTCCAACCCCACGCTTTCCATGCTTGTGGAGCAGATGCCCGGCGAGGTGCTGCACGCCGGCGCTGACCTGGACCGCGTGATCGACCATGTGGCCATCGGTGCCATGCAGCCACGGCACCTGCTGGAGCGGATCGGGCCGGGCAGCTTGCTCATCGTGCCCGGCGACCGCGAGGACGTCATCCAGGCCACGGTCGCGGCCAACCGGACGGCGCGTACCCTGCGCACCGACCCGGGGCTGTTCGACCGGCTGCGCAACCGGTCACGGTTCGGCCGGCGCGCCGACGATCCTGGACGCACAGAGCTGGCGGGCATGCTCTTCACGGGGGGCTACCGCCCCCGGCCGCGCGATCTGGAAGCGATCAAGTCGGAGGATCTCTTCGCCTACCTCGTGGAGCCGGACACGTACGCCGCGGCGTCGCGTGTCCATGACCTGCTGGTCAAGATCCACGCTGCGGACACGGCCAAGATCGCCCTCATCAAGGCCCTCGTCGCGGAACATCTCGACGTCGATCGCCTGTTGGGGGCCTTCCAGCACCCGCGCGGCCGAGCAGACGAGCCGTCGGGTGTCAGGGTCGGGCGGTCGGTACTGGACTCCGTGCGAGACGGCGTGAGACGGGCGTTCGGCTCGGGCGGTCGACCGGGCTGACCTCAGCTCGGAAGCGACTCGTTGTCGATGAGCCGGGTCTGTCCGAAGCGGACGGCCAGGGATAGCAAGGCGCCATCGTCGATCCACTCGAGCTCGGCCAGCGTCAGGGTGTCGGCGACCGAGACGTAGTCAGCCTGCGCCAACGGCTCGTTGGCGAGCACGTCGCGCATCATCTCCCGCAACGCGTCGGCGGACCGCTCGCCGGCCCCCCAACAAGCACGTGCCTCCAAGAGCGCGCGCCGCAGCACCGGCGCCGCGGCGCGCTCCGCGGGGGAGAGATGCACGTTGCGTGACGAGAGTGCCAAGCCATCACCTTCGCGGACCGTGGGACAGCCGATGACCTCCGTCGGAAGCGCCAGGTCCCGCGCCATCCGCCGGATGACCATCACCTGCTGGGCATCCTTCTGCCCGAAGTAGGCGTGCTCGGCGCCCACCAGCGCGAAGAGGATGGCCACGACCGTCGCCACGCCGTCGAAGTGGCCCGGCCGAGCGGCGCCCTCCAGCGGCAGCGCCAGCTCACCCACGGAGACAGTGGTGTCGAAGCCGGGTGGGTAGACCTCGTCGGGCGCCGGGGCCCAGACCAGGTCGATGCCCTCGTCCCGGCAGACGGTTACGTCTCGTTCTTCGTTGCGCGGGTAGCGCGTGTAGTCCGAAGGATCATCGAACTGGCGCGGGTTGATGAAGATCGTCGCGACCGTCGTGGCATCGGCCTCACGGGCGCGCCGCATCAGAGCGCGGTGGCCGTCATGCAGCCAGCCCATGGTCGGCACCAGCCCTATCGGACGGGACGCCTCGCGGAGCGCAGCGCGCAGCTCGCCGCGGGTGCGCAGTACGCGCGTCACCTCCGCGCAGCGCCGTTAGAGATCGGCATCCAGCGGGATCGCCACCGCCTGCCCGCTTGCACGATCCAGCTCGCCGGTGCCCAGGACATCGTCGAGGACCGCCTCGTCCATGCGCACCGTCTCCGCCGCACCAGGGAACGTCCCGGCCCCCACGTCGGCCGCGTAGCTCGTGGCCGCGCCCAGGATGGACTCGCGCAGGTTCGCGTAGGCGCGCGCGTGACGGGGCTTGAAGTCGGACCAGCCCAGCAGGTCGGTCAGGACCTGCACCTGGCCGGAACAGCCGGCCCCGGCCCCGATGCCGATGGTCGGGATGCTCAAGCGTTCCGTGATGGCGGCGGCCAACTGCTCCGGCACCAGTTCCAGCACGACCGCGAAGGCACCCGCCTCCTGGACCGCAAGCGCGTCGGCCAGCATGCTCCGCGCGGCAGCGGCGGTCTTGCCCTGCACGCGCACCTTGCCGCCGGCGGCGTACTTGTTCTGCGGAGTCCAACCGATGTGGCCCATCACCGGGATCCCCGCCCGCACCAGGGCCTCGATCGTCCGGCCGACCCGCACGCCGCCCTCGACCTTGACCGCCTGCGCGCCGGCGTCGCGCATGAACTCGCCAGCGTGATGTAGCGACTCCTCAGCCGACACCCCGTAGGAGAGGAAGGGCATGTCGGCCACGACCAGCGCCCGCTTGGTGCCGCGCACCACCGCCTTCGTGTGGTGAAGCATCTCGGCCATCGACACGCGCACCGTGGATTCGTAGCCCAGCATCACCTCGCCCAGCGAGTCGCCCACCAGGAGGAGCGGGATGCCCGCCTCGTCCAGGAGCTTTGCGGTGGGGAAGTCGTAGGCCGTGAGCATCGGGATGCGCTGACCGTCGGCATGCATCCGGGCGATGTCCGTGATGGTGTAGCGGCGCTCCGTGCCGTTGGCGCTCATGCGGGTCTCCCTTGTATCGGGTCGTCGTGGTGTGGTCGGGATGATGCACCCGCAGCCCGGTGCACTGCCAGGAGCCGGTCCAGAAGGCGCTCGGCGACGGTCCGTTTGGAGAGGCTGGGCCACGGTTCGGGCGGCCGGCCAGGCGCGATGAGGGTCACCTCGTTGGTCTCGGTCCCGAAGCCGGAGCCGGGCCGGCTGACGTCGTTGGCCACCAGCAGGTCGACGCCCTTGCGGGCAGCCTTCTCCGGCGCACGTTCGAGCGAGCCGGCCTCCGCGGCGAAGCCGACGAGGATGGGCCGGCCGAGACGCTGCCGCGGTGTCGACCCGGCGGGGTCCGGTCCGCCGGCTTCCTTGCGCACGAGGGCGCTGGCCTCGGCCAGGATGTCCTCCGTTGGCTCCAGCTCCAGCCTGAGGCCGGCACCGCGCGAGAGCTTCGCCTCCGCCGCGCCGCGGGGTCGGAAGTCCGCCACAGCGGCGGCCATGACCAGGGCGTCGGAATCGCCAAGTGCTGCCAGGACCGCGTCGCGCATCCGCGCCGCCGATGGCGCCTCCACCAGCTTTGCGGCTTCAGGTAGCGGCACGTTCGTCTGACCGTGGATCAGCGTCACCCTGGCGCCTCGGGCCAGCGCCGCCTCGGCCACGGCCACGCCCATGCGGCCGCTGGAACGGTTCCCGATGAAGCGCACGGGGTCGATCGGCTCGGCCGTGCCGCCGGCGGTGACCACGATGTGCCAATCGGCGAGGTCGTGGTCGCGAACGAGATCGGCGCGGGGCGGCCGGAGCTCGGGATCCGGCTCGCGGACGGGCCGCCCGGCCAGGGCCGTTTCCAGCGTCGCCAGGATCGTCGCGGGCTCGGCCAGCCTGCCCTGCCCCGTCTGGCCGGAGGCCAGCGGGCCCACCTCCGGCTCGACGATGGAGTAGCCGAAGCTCCGCAGCCGCTCCACGTTGCCGCGCGTCGCGGGGTGGGCGTACATCTCGCCGTCCATGGCCGGTGCCACCACGACCGGTGCGATCGAAGCCAAACAAGTGGCGGTGACCACGTCGTCCGCCAGGCCGTTGGCCATGGCCCCCAGCCAGCGTGCCGTGGCCGGTGCGACCAGGATGGCGTCGGCCGTGTCGGCCGCCACGATATGGGCGATGCGCCGGTCAGGCAGCAGCTCCAGCGGGTCGAGCATCACCGGCCGCCGGCTGAGCGTCTCCAGCGTGAGAGGGCCGATGAACCGCGCGGCGGTGTGCGTCATCAGCACCTGCACATCCGCGCCGGCCGCGGTCAGCAGCCGGACCAGCTCAGCGGACTTGTACGCGGCGATGGAGCCGGTCACGCCGAGGAGGACGAGGCGGCCTTCCAGCGATCGCGTCACCGGAGCACGGCGGCGCCGACCTCCGCGTGCAGCAGCGCAAGACCCTTGAGCGTCAGCTCCGGGTCCATGACATCCACGCCGGGCAACTGGCTAGACCACGGTGCGGCCGAGAGCCCGCCGGTCACCACGATGCGCGGCCGGGGACCGCCGTCGCGCGTGAGCTCCGCCGCGATGCGTCCCGTGAGCTCGCGCACCAGCCCGATGTGACCGAG
>Ga0136617_10005323_pt1 | contig 11510 bp, 8 predicted proteins | sample AntDrymUQ3222106_2_FD_129672 | JGI IMG/M metagenome (GOLD analysis project Ga0136617, IMG submission 129672) | Polar desert sand microbial communities from Dry Valleys, Antarctica - metaG UQ322 (21.06) | ecosystem: Environmental > Terrestrial > Soil > Desert | place: Antarctica: Dry Valley...
GGTGCCTCGGCGCGCGCCTGCACGGCCAGTGCCAGTCCATCGATCGTGCCCTGGGCACGCGCCCGCGTGAGAGCCCGGAAGGCCAAAGCATCGGAGACATCGTCGCCCAGCATGAAGGCGACCTGTGGTCGGTAGCCGGCGATGAGTGTCTGCATGGCGTCGCCCTTCGCGGGTGCGCCGGGTGGCCGCAGCTCAAGCACGCGCCGTCCCGGGAAACGCTCCAGCACCGCCTCCGGGTCGAGACGCTCTACCGCCGCACGAACGCGTTGGCCGGCTGCATCCACGTCGGGTGCGCCGCGGTAGTGGAAGGCCACCGACGGCGGTTTGCGCTCCACCACCAGCCACGCTTCGGGGATGGCGCGAGGCAGCTCCGTGGCGAGCCGCTCGGCAGCCTCCGCGTACACCTCGGGCAGCGACATCACCTCGACCGCCAAGGAAGAAGCGCGCTGTCGCCTGGTCAGCCGCCCGCTCTCCAGGCCATGGTTGCCGTGGTAGGAGACGCCACCGATGCGCACCCGGGCGGCCACATCGGCCGCGCCACGACCCGACAGGATGGCCACGTGGATGTCCGGCATCCCGGCCAGCCGGCGCAGTGCCACTCGGGCGGTCGGCAGCATGAGCGCGCCCCACGGATCGAGGACGATCGGGCTGAGCGTTCCATCGAAGTCGGAGACCAGGAGGATGGGGCGCCGGTCGAGCAGCGGCTCTGCTCGCCGCAAGGCCTCGCGACCGGTAACGACCGCTGCGGCGGCAGGTGGCACCGTCAGGGCTCCAGCTCCGCCTGGGGAAGGACGGTGCGGACGGCGTCGATGAAAGCATCAGGCTCGGCGCCGCCGAAGACGAAGGCGCTGATGCGGCCGCCCTCATCGATCCAGTAGTGCACCGGCAGGGCCACGGCGCCCCAGGTCTGCTGGGCCGAGCCGTCGCCATCCAGGCCCACCGGCAGGTCGACCGCCAGCGAGTCCATGAAGGCCCGGACGGTTTCGTCATCCTCCTCTATGTCGACCAGGAGGATGGTCATCTCGTCCCCCAACTGGGTCTGGAAGCGACCCATCAAGGGCAGCTCGTCGCGGCACGGCGGACACCAGGTGGCCATGAAGTTGATCCATAAGGGCTGGCCGGCGAGGCGCGCCGTGTCGATGCGTCCGCCGCCCAACCGCTCCAGGCTCAAGCCCGGCGCGATGTCACCGACTTCGAGGCCGACCTCCGCACTCGCGGACGAGCTGGCCGACGCACTTGTTGAGGAACTGGGCGAAGGCGACGGGCCGGAGGTCAAGGTCGGCTCGGCGCTCGGGCTCGAGGTGGGACACAGGGTCGGACTCAGGGTCGGGCTCAGGGTCGGGCTCGGAGGCTGTACGGACGGGGCGAGAGGTGATGCTCGTGTCGGCGGTGGCGTGACCGACGGCCTATCCCCAAGGGCTGCCAGCACGAACGCGACCACGACCAGTGCTGCAAGGAGGAGGCCAGCCAGGACGCCCACGATGACAGGCCCACGCATCAGCCCGCGAGTGTACGCGAGGTCTCGATCGAGTCGTCAGCCGCCACGTTGCTCACGGGTGGCAAGCACGCGGGCGCCCGCCAGCTGAGCCGCTCGCCAGCTGCGCCGCCCGCTCACAGTTCACCCTCCTCCAGTGCCGCAGCAAAGGCACGCTCCGTGGCCTCCGAGAAGAGCACGAAGGTGACGCGCTCGATCCGCGATCCAGTGGCCAGGTACTCACGGACCGTCCGCACCGCCACCCGCGCCGCTTCCATCAGCGGATAGCCGTAGATGCCGCAACTGATGGCCGGAAAGGCGACCGTTCGAGCCCTCAGCTCCTCTGCTCGCTGGAGCGACTGGCGGTAGGCAGACGCCAGCGCCTCTGCTTCGTCGTGACCGCCGCCCCGCCAGCGCGGGCCGACCGCATGGATGATGGCCCGTGCCTTCAGATGGCCCGGTCCGGTGGCGACCGCGGTGCCGGTGGGTGTCCCTCGCGGATATCGCTCGATCGACTCCGCCATCACCGGCGGGCCGGCCGCTGCGTGGATGGCGCCGTCGACCCCTCCGCCGCCGCGCAGCGCCTCGTTGGCCGCGTTGACGATCGCGTCAGCCTCGACGGTCGTGATATCACCTCGAATGAGGTCGATCATCTCAGGGTTCACTCCGCCAGGACTCATCAGCGGGTTCGCGTGCTTGCCAGGGGCTTTCACGGGTTAGCTCCCCCTGGGATGGTAAGTGCGAGTGCTGCGGGAGTCTTCACCGGGTATCTCCCGGGGTAGTGGTAAGGCGCTCCAGTGCCTCGTTGCAGCAGTCCGGCGGCCCCCGCGGCCCACCGGCTGGCACATACCATCTCGTGGGGATGTAGGACGCGAAGGACGGACCCGGCCCACCTTGAGAGCGACCGTACGCTCGCTCGTTGGCGTTGCTGGCTTTCACAGCGTCGAGCCAGTACCGCTACGGGAGCATCGACCTGGTCCCTGAGTCGTCGGCCCGCGTGGGTCCGGCATCCCGTTGGCACGGGTGAGATCGCGTTCGGCGGCAGGGCGCCGTTGGCGACGACCCGGTACGTGCCAAGGATGCCGTGTGCATCCTCGCAGCGGGAGGCTTAGTCGAATCAATCTTAGTCTAATCTAGGTTAGACTAACCGGATGGCAGACCAAGGCGCCAGGAGCGTGACTGGAAAAGCCCTGGACGAGGATGTGCTCCGTTGGGCTGAGCGGCATCCCGACCGCGCGCGGCTGGACGAACGCGGTCCGGGTCATCGAAGGTTCGTGGACCGCATCCTCGAACGGGCCAGCTTGGAGGAAGCATGGACCTCTGGCGAACCAGAGCTCATCCTGATGCACGGGCGTCGACGAGTCGGCAAGACAGCTCTTCTCCGTCGTTTCTCTGACGGCAAGCACGTGGCGTACTACGCCGCGGCGCAACAGTTGGAAACGGCCCAACTGGCCGACCTGGGGCGGGTCCTGGGACCGCTCTCCACCGGGTTGCGGCCTGGCCGACCGCCGCGACTGGCTTTCTCCGGGTGGGAAGAACTTCTCGAGACGGTCGTCGAGGCAGCGCGCACCGACCGGGTGGGTCTCGTCCTAGACGAGTTCCCCTACCTCATGGGGGCCAACCGATCCCTGCCGTCCCTCCTCCAACGTTGGTGGGACCGCAGCGGGTCACGGGCGGATCTCATGCTGGTCCTGGCGGGATCGGAGCAGGAGATGATGCGGAACCTGATCGCTCGGGATGGAGCTCTGCACGGACGACCGACCAAGCGTCTGGAGGTCCGGCCCCTCGACTACTTCTACTCCGGCCGGTTCATCAGCAGATGGAGCCCGGAGGATCGGATCCGGGCCTTCGCCGTCACGGGCGGGATCCCCGCGTACCTGGAGCGATTCGACGACCGCCATCCCTTCCGCTACGAGCTCTACCATCTCGCGTTCGCCCCGGATGGTCGTCTCTTCCAGGAGGCGCCTGAGCTCCTGGCACGGGAGTTCAATGAACCAAGGACTTACGAGTCGATCCTGAGGGCGATGGCAAGTGGCTACGTGACGCCCAACGAGATGGCGCAGCAGGTCGGGCTCCAGAGCGCGAGCCGAGTCAGTCCTTACCTGGAGCGGCTCCTCCAGCTTGGGCTGATAGAACGGCGGACGTTGCCGTCCGAGGCGAGCGAGGTCCGCCCCAGAATCAGCCGGTATGTCATCGCGGATCACTATCTGCGCTTCTACTTCGCGCTGGTCGATCCATGGAGAAGCGCGATCCAGCAGGGTCGTGGCCGAGCCGTCCTCGATCACCTCTGGGAGGAGGATCTAGACCGATTCGTGAGTCGCGCCTTCGAAGACGTGGCCAGCCAGTACCTTGTCCGGCTGAGCGGCGCTGGCGGCCTGGCACCGATCTCCACCGTGGGCCCTTGGTGGTTTGACGGCGGTGGCATCGACGCGGCCGCCATGTCAGGACGCCGGCTCATCGCCGCCGCCGAAGCGAAGTGGACGAAAGGCTATCTGAAGCCATCCGATGAGTCGGAGCTCAGGCGCAACGTGGCTCGTGTCGCTCCGAACCAGGAGCCCCAGCTCTTTCTGTTCTCGCGATCGGGATTCGACCGCAACATCAAAGCGTCGCTGAAACTGCACCTTGTGAAGCTGGCTGATCTCTACGCTGGGAGCCTCGAGTTCGAGGGCAGGCAATGAACGGTTCGTCGAGAAATCCTCGATGCCAACGCACAGCACAGCGCCATGGGCTAGGCAGATGCTTCCCGCTTCGTATGCTCATCGACTGCCCATGCCAACTGGTCGAGCGCCAAGAAGACTCTTAGCGAGTTCTCTGCTGTGCCGTATCGCAGCGACCGGCCATGGAGCACGCGATGACGATTCAGAGAACGAGACGTCGGTGACACCTCGGAGAAGTATTGAAATGCCCATAGTATGCCCACAGTCATCAGCACTCCATTGCTCACCAGTTCATGAGCTTCGTCTGCGCCAACCGCATCTGCGAGTTGGCGGAGTAGTCCTGTTTCGTTGCTGCCGGGCCGGAACTCTTCCATGGCGATGCCCTCGAGCAACGGCAGGAGTGTGGGAACGGTCACGCGGTATCGCCCGCTGCGGTGATCCTGCAGCCCATCCTGGAGGACGGCTCGTCGACGCTGAAAAGGGGGACTGCTCATCCAGTTCTTCAGCATGCCACTCAAGACTCGGGAGCTGCCGCGACTGTGCCACTCCACCATGGCTCGACGGAACGCGACTCGCCCAGACGTTTCGGCGGTTGCACCCAGCTGTAGCAATGTCGAACGATTCCAACTCGGCGGCACCCACCAGCCGCGAGCACGTATCGCCGTTTCCAATCGCTGCTCGTACTCTGTCCACTTCCTCAGACGCTCTGCAGAGGCTTCGGCAATCATGAGGGCTGGCTGCTGGAGCACCTGAGCCAGGATATCGCTGATGCGCTCAACATCGAAACCAGATGACAACACGGCCTCGTAGGCATCCATTTCGGGCGCCATATCGAGCGCCGCCCTTCTGCCGGTAAGGGATTGCAGAACACTCTGGGAGGCCGCGATACTCGCTAGGGAGCTCGCGGCTTGATTGACGGCACTGTTAGTGCCAATCACATCTCGCAACAAGGAGATTGACGAACCTTGTGAGTCCAGCATTCTCTTCATTGAGTTGTTAAGGAGCACCACGTCCCTGGATACGCTGATGGAATCAAGCACGCCTCGCACACTCACAAGGTAGCTCTCGTGTGACATCGCGAGCCGACGTGCCAGTTCATCAATGGTGCTCATCGTCACCTCGGGGCTCAATAGCCATGATCGATCGAGGCCTCAGAGTTGCATGGGTCTGGCACGTACTTCCGAGGGCGTCGAGCCGCACCATGACAGAGAGCCTGCCACCGTGATTCGTGTCGGCGCCGTCGCGCGTTGTCGACAGGTCCGGGTCGAGCGAGCGCAGGGCGCTGTTCACCGACTCCGGGGTTGGGAAACGGTCGGCCACATCGGGGTCGAGCACCACGACGTTCGGCGACTCTCGGTAACGGCCGATGTGCTTGCCCCTCGTGGCGCCCCAGAAGTCGTATTCCTCGCGGAACTCAGTCTCGTCGCGCTCGCCCATGACCTCGTCGCTCTCGTGGTGTGGCCGCTGTAGCGCTGATGATCCACGTCTCCGCTCCGCGTTCCATGTGGCTCACCAGAAGCAACCGTCCGCGCGCCGATGGGCCGAGCGTGATCTCGCGCTCCTCCGCGCCGGAGTGGTCTGGGTCCAGATGGTCGCCGCGAGCGGGTCACCGAACACGGTGGAAGCCTCGTCGAACGAGACACCGTGTTTGGCCGCGTTGGCGATCGCCTTGCCTCCGTCCCGCTCACCGCTGAGTGTAGGAGGCTGCGCCAGCGCCAACAGCGGCGAAGCCCGAGTCCGTGGCGGCGCAAGTCCTCGCCTCCGTTCGGCGTCGGGGAGTCAAGCCCTCCGCCGTAGAGGTGGCCGTTGAGGCTCTTCACTGGGATGAGCCGGACACGTATCAACCTATTTGCCGTGGCACCGCTTGAACTTCCTTCCGCTGCCGCACCAGCACGGCTCGTTTCGACCCAATCCGGGATACTCGGCACCACCGCTCGATTGGTCGGCGATCTTCTTGCGGGCCGCCGCCAGCTGAGCCTCCCTAATTGCCCTCTCGGCTGCCAGTCCCTCATATGTTGCATCGCTGTAGCCAGTGTATGCTCTCAACAGAGACTTGCGGTCCTCCACGGGCCACTTCCGACCAACAGACATTAGGGTCAGAGGTAAGCCGGTCCTATTCTCAGCGGCTGACAGCAGTGCGGTCGTTAGCATGTGTAGGAGCCAGTCCGCTGACGCGTTTGCCTCCAAGACATGCTCGGTCGCCCAACGATCTCCGGGCACAAGGAGTCCGGTTGGTTCATCCTTCCAAGAGTCCACGACCGTGAATGCAGAATGCTCGGTAACCTCGTTCACAAGCTGGATATCGCTGGAACGGTGCTGCACCTGCCAGGCAAACCCATACTGTGTGAGAATCGGGAAGGCATGCTTACGCCGCTGAGCCACTCGATGCAACTCTCGGGTGTACGTGCGCACCACGTTGGCCAGAGCACGAGGAAGTTCCGCCCGTGCATCTCTGAACATCGTCTCGGCCATCTCAAGCGCGCCGCTAGTCAGGCTCTCCCGTAGCGACACTGGAACAACCCCTTGGATGCCGAGCTTGTCAGTCCACCAATCGAGGTCGTTGAAGGAATCTTTGGCTAGCACCCGCCATGCGGGTTGATTGAACGCCAGCAGCGCTTGTCCGAACGATTGCGGGACTGCACTGTGCACCGTCGCGGCGTGGAACATGGAGGCGAGCTGCTCACAGAATTCAGCTAGAACTCCGATGTGTTCCCAGACAAGTAGCGCGTAGTCGAGACTCGCCTGGCCCAGGGCCGTCTCGTTCCCTGTTGCACGAGCGACGGCTATTGCTTCGTCGAGCTCTTGGCGTTCCCTAGTCAGTGAAGCTAGGCGCCTGTGTCGATGCCGGCGCTTGCCGTATATCTCGCTCCGCAGAAGCGAATGACCGAGGTCGCCGAGACTCTGGCGCCCTCTCTCGAAGAGCTCGTCGTGCTCGTCCGATAGAATCGAAGTCTCATGGGGAGGATGGAAACCGTCGCCGTGCAGCCGAAACTCGAGTATCGGAAATGTTCCTCCCGCATCGGCATGTCTTGGAATCATGCTCGAGTGCGGGCGAGATTCGCAGCGAGTAGGCGGGCGAGGAGGTCGTCGTCCGAGATGTCGGCTGGCCAACCGTAGGCGGCCAGGACGGCGCCATCGAGGGTCGCGTGAGCGTCGCGGAGCCAGGCGGGCATCTCGTTGTAGAGGTTGGTGAGCGTGCGCTTGGCCAGCTCCTCGTCCGAGGCGCCCGGCGGGTCGAGCCAGCCCTTCCTCAGCTCGTAGAGGCGTCTTGCGGCGGCCCCGATCACCTCGCGCTGTTCGTCGAAGGGTCGGGGGAAAGGAAACGTCTCGAAGGTCGTGGTGGGCGTGTAGCGAGGACGATCTTCCAACTGCGTGCCCATGCTCAACGCCCACAGCTCGTGGACGCGAGAGTGAAGCACCCCGAAGGTGTAGTCATCGTCCCGCGCGATGGCAACAACGGCGCTGTCCGGCAGGGTGTCCGGTTCGACCCATGTGAAGAGTCGATGTTTCGAGACACGAGGAGTGGCGATGTACCGGGTCAGACCAGCCCTGCGCAAGTCCCGCCCGCTCTCGCCGAGACGCCACCATTGCTCGCGCCGGCGTGCCCGCCGATTCGTATCCCGAGTGGGCTTGACGTATTTGGTGACGTAGTCGAACGGGGCCTCATATAGAGCTGCTTCCTCATGACTTAGGTGGTACCGGAACTCAATGATCCATTTCTCGCGTCCCCGGCCAGTGATGTCCGCGCCATTGACGAACGGCCGGACGACGTCCCGATTGGTGCGACCGTCGGGGTTGTGGGCGTCGAGCATTGGGTACGCGACTTCCGCGGGAATGTCGAATGGTCCTATCTTCACCGGGCCTTGGAACGAGAGTCCGATGTTATCGGCCAGCGGCCTAGCCTTCGTTAGGTCGATGCCGGCCGTCAGGTTGGCATTGATCGACGGGACAGCGCGACCATCGAGCGAACGTTCCACCTCCGTGCCGTCGTCAAAGCCCAGGAATGAGACATGGACTGCTGCGCCCGCCAGGACCCAAGGCTGATCCGACCAGGCCGTGAAGATGTCGCCGCTGTGCTTGATCCGCTCGACCACTCTTCGGTTGGCGCCACCTCGGATACCCTGCGTCGCCAGCAGCCCAGCCCGCCGCAGGCGTCCGGCTTCGATCAACGCTCGCGCCTTCTCGTGCCAGTAAGTCACTAAGTCGGCTTCACGGGGGACGCGTCCATCGAAGACTCGGAACAGCGCATCTACGTAGTCATCACCCAAGTTCGAGCGGAGCAGCTTGCCGCCCAGGAAGGGTGGGTTGCCGATGATGACGTCGGCGGCGGGCCAGTCGGCGTCCATGGGATGCTCCGGGTCCGACGAGTCGATCAGGGCGTCGCGAGTCTCGATGTTGTCCAGTGGCCGCAGGATGGGATCGCGCAAGTACGCGAAACCGTTGCGCAGCATCCACTGGATCTCACCGATCCAGATGGTCACGCGGGTCAGCTCGGCGGCGTACGGGTTGATCTCTATGCCGCGCAACTGATGCGGGCCGACACGTGGGAACTGCATCGGCAGGCGGAGGGTCATCGAGCCCCAGATCAACGCCTCCCGCTCCAGGTCCTTGAGCGACTGGAGCGCGATGTACAGGAAGTTGCCCGAACCGCACGCCGGATCCAGCACGGTCACCGAACGGACCTGGTCCAGGAAGGCATCGAACCTGCGCTCGATGGCCGTGAGCTGGCGACCGGAGACGCGGTAGGTCGTCTGCCCCTTGGCCTGGAGTGCCTCGATGTCGGCCTTCATCCGCTCGAACTCACGCCGTAGCGGCGCCATCAGCACGGGCTCCACCAGTCGAGCGATCGACTCCCGGTCGGTGTAGTGGGCGCCCAACTGGGTGCGCCGGTCGGGGTCCAGGCCGCGCTCGAACAGGGTGCCGAAGATGGCCGGCTCTATCTCCGCCCAGTCGAGCTTGGCGACGGTGCCGATGACTTCGACCTCGACCTTCTCCAGCGGGAGGACGGCCGAACCGTCGAACAGACTGCCGTTGAACCACTCGATGCGGTCCGTGCCGAAGTAGCCGCCACCCTCGTGCGACATCCGGCCGAAGAGGTCGCCCAGTTGAGCAGTGAAGGCCGCTGGGTGCGCTCGGGTCGCGTCGGCCAGTCGGCCCAACAGGCCCTTGGGCAGCAGACCGGCGTCCTCGGCGAAGAGGCAGAAGAGCAGCTTGTCCAGGAAGTGGGCAACGTTCTGGCCTTCGTGGCCGCGGTCGCGCAGGGTGAGTGCCAGGCGGGCGAACTCGCGCGCCGCCTCTTCCGTCAGTTCCTGCGGCGTCTTCTGTGGACGGAGCTGTTCCGGGTCGCCCATGACGGCGCGAAGGACGCGGAGCGGCTCCTGCGGTGCTGAGGCAAGGTCGGCCAGCGTGAACGCGTGGACCTGTTTGACCGTGTTCTGGAAGTTGGTATGGACCTCGAAGCGGTCCAGATCGCAGACCACTAGCAGCGGCGGGTTCTCCAGCGCCTCGCGATAGTCCAGAAGCTGCTTGTACGCGGCGGCCAGATCCTTGCGCTTGCCCTTGTACTCCCAGGCGAAATGGCCGCGCTTCCAGACGTCAGCGAAGCCATCGCCACCGAGCGTCTTGCCGGCGCCCTTCTCGAAGGCATACCACTCGCCGGTCGGGTCGGCCTCGTTGGGCGTGGGCCAGCCGAGCATCCGGCACAGGTCGATGAAGTGTTCCTTTGCGCCCGCGCTCTCCTTGGCCGTGCTGGCAGACCACTTGGCCGCGAACTCCGAAGGGGTCAAGGCGCGGGGAGCGGCAACACTCGATCACCTAGCGATGCCGAGCGCCACGTATCGTTGACTCCAGTCCTCGTCGACCCGGCCTGCACGCGCTGGCTGATCCTCCTCATCGCGCCTCTGTGCCACCCTGCCACATATCGCTGATCGGCAGGGCCCAGAGCCGCTCGCCGAACGCGACGCTCTCCCTGCCGTTATGCAAGACGACGCCTCGCGTAAAGCGAGCACCGGTCAGATCGGCGAGCTCGCGGAGTCCATCAAAGTCGCTGCTGCCGACGGTCGCTCGCGCCTTGACCTCGATGCCGACTAGTCTTCCGGAACTGTCCTCCAGGACGATGTCCACCTCCCGGCCAGCCGCCGACCGGTAGTGGTAGAGCATGGGCTGGGTGTCGCTCCAGCCTATCTGTTTGCGCAGTTCGGCTGCGACGAATGTCTCCAATAGCGGGCCGGCGAGCGTGGGCTGTGAGTCGAATCGGGCGGAGTCCAGCCCGGACAGTCGGGCCATCAGGCCGGTATCGATGAGACTCATCTTCGACGACTTTACGAGCCGTCTCCCGAGGCTACCTGCCCATGCGGGGATGGTATGGACCAGGAAGGTGCTTTCCAGTAACCCGACGTAGCGCTTGAGCGTACTCAATGGGATCCCCAGGCTACGGGACAGTTCGGAATGATTCACCAGTGAGGAAGAGCGGGCCGCCAGGAGCGCTAGTAGGCGTGGCATCGCGCTGAGATCGGCTATGTCCGCTAGGTCGCGAACGTCACGCTGAAGGATCGCCGTCAGGTAAGCGCCGTACCAGGTGGCTCGCCTTCGTGGGCTAGTGCGCTCTACTGCTTCCGGATAGCCGCCCCGCAGCGCTCGACGTAGGGTCATCTCTCGATCCTCGCCAGATGACGTAGGCAGAGACCACCCTGGATCAAAGCAAGCGTCGACGAATCGTTCCCGTCGTCCGTCGATCTCGCCTTGCGACAGCGGCCAGAGAGTCAGGATCTCCATGCGGCCGGCGAGCGAGTCCGCCACTCGCGGGACCATGAGCACCTTCGCCGAACCGGTCAGCAGGAATCGTCCAGGCCGGCGGTCGCGGTCCACCGACGCCTTGATGGCCAGGAGGAGCTCCGGGGCGCGTTGGACCTCATCGACCACGACCGGACCCTCGAAGCCCGAGATGAAGCCAGCAGGATCCTGACGCGCAGCGGCCAGAGCGATGGCATCGTCGAGCGTGACGTACCGCGCCGGATATCCGTGGGCGATGATCTGCTGTGCAAGGGTGGTCTTGCCGGCCTGACGTGGACCGTTGAGTAAGACGACCGGCGTGTCGCTCAGACCGCGCGTGATGGCGGTCGCGATGTTTCGATCGTACACTGGCTAGATTATGACCATTCCGTGGGCGTAATGCAAGCTGCGCGAACTGGGTGGAAAGACCGCCGCCCGCACAGCCAAGCGGCCGTTCTGCCCTTCCGCGCTACCATCCGCGCTCGGTGCGCACTCTGATCCGCTTCATCGACCGCTTCGTGCCGGCGCTGCTCATGGCGGCCGGCGTGACGCTGCTGGCCGCCGGCCTGCTCTCTTACGCCAGCCCGGCACTGGGCGACCCGGCGTTA
>Ga0136617_10005324_pt1 | contig 11507 bp, 9 predicted proteins | sample AntDrymUQ3222106_2_FD_129672 | JGI IMG/M metagenome (GOLD analysis project Ga0136617, IMG submission 129672) | Polar desert sand microbial communities from Dry Valleys, Antarctica - metaG UQ322 (21.06) | ecosystem: Environmental > Terrestrial > Soil > Desert | place: Antarctica: Dry Valley...
CCGCCCGTTTCGGGGCCGCCCGTTTCGGGGCCGCCCGTTTCGGGGCCGCCCGTTTCGGGGCCGCCCGTTTCGGGGCCACGCTGGCCGTGGTCACCCTGATCGGCGGTGTGACCTGCGGTGACGGCGAAAGGGACGCCGGCTCCGACCGGTCTCCCTCGACCACCTCGGCCGCCTCGCAGTGGCAGCCGCGCTACGTGTCGTCCTCCATCCCCGATACCCCGGTCGGTGACCAGCTGCGGTGGCTCCTCGACGCCATGCGGAACCTGCCCATCCCGACCCCGGACGTCGAGGCGCACTTCAGCGCCGAGTTCCTCGCGCGGCTGCCTGCCGACCAGCTCAACGCCGTGCTCGCCGACGTGGGCGACGGGTCGACGACCCGCTTCCTCGGCGTGACGGTCATGACGCCGACCTCGATCGACGCCGCCCTCGACCCCGGCACGGGGGCGGCGCGCGCCGTCGTCTCCATGTCGGTGGACGGCGACGGCAGGATCACCTCCCTCTTCGGGAAGCCCTTCCCGCTCGAGCCGCGGGCCGTGCTCGGGCTCGACCCGGTGTCGCTGCCCGAGCCGACGGGCCCGATGCCGGTCGGCACCGACACGGTGGTGGCGACCGACGACACCCGTGATGGCCGGCGGATCCCGGTGCAGCTGTGGTACCCGCAGCCACCGTCAGCGGCGGCCCGGCGGCCGCGGCGCAGTACGCACCGGCGGGCACGTCCGCCTACCTGGCCGAGGCCCTGGCCGTGCCTTTGGAGGACGTGACCGCCATCCGCACCAACGCAGTCTCGGCGCCCGAGCCGGCCCGGAGCGGCCGCCTCCCGGTCGTTGTCTTCTCGCCCGGGCTCGGCGTCACCCGGCCGTTCTACAGCGGGCTGGCCGCGGAGGTGGCGAGCCACGGGTATCTGGTGGCGGTGGTCGACCACCCGGGCGACGGCTCACTCGTCGAGTTTCCCGACGGCCCGCCGGTCCCCGGCACCCCACCGGCCGGCGAGGAGGACCTGCTGACGATGCTCGCTCCTCGCGTCGCCGACGTCCGGACCGTGCTCGACCTCCTCCTGCGCCTCGACGCCGAGCCCGGGGGGCGGCTCCACCAGGCCCTCGACCTGGGTCGGGTCGCGCTCGCGGGACACTCCTTCGGAGGGGCGACGGCCGCCGAGGCGATGCGCCTCGACGCCCGGTTCAAGGTCGGCGTCAACCTCGACGGGACGATGTCCGGCGACGTCGTCGGCACCGGGCTCGACCGGCCGTTCCTGCTGGTCAGCAGCGGGAGGCCACAGGAGCCGGGGGAGGACGACACCTGGGTCACGTTCCGGGCCAAGTCGGCCTCCGCCCAGTCGCTCCTGATGGCCGGCACCGGCCCCATGAGCTTCTCCGACTGGCCTCTCCTCGGCTCCTTCCGGCCGGCGGACGAGGCCCCGGGTTCGCTCGGCGTCGACCTGGGCACGATCGACCGGGCCCGCTCGTTCGAGCTGCAGTCGGCCTACGTGCTGGCGTTCCTCGACCACCACCTGCGGGGGGAGCGGGAGCCGCTCCTCGACGGGCCTTCGCCGCTGTACCCGGAGGTCAGCTTCCGGTGAGCCGCCGCCCATTGGCCAGGCGTTCATCGGCCAGGCGGAGGGCGGCGGCCAGGGACTCGGGGTAGGGGGGGCGGGCCACGCCTTCCTCGGTGACGATGGCAGTCACCAGGGCGGCGGGTGTGACGTCGAAGGCCCGGTTGTCGACCGCCATGCCCGCGGGCGCGATCCGGTGCCCGGCCATCATCGTCACCTCCTCCGCCGCCCGCTGCTCGATTGGGATGCCCGCCCCGTTCGGGCAGGCCAGGTCGACGGTGGAGGTGGGGGCGGCGACATAGAACGGGACGCCGTGGTAGGCGGCCAGCACCGCCAGCCCGTAGGTGCCGACCTTGTTGGCCACGTCGCCGTTGGCCGCGATCCGGTCGGCCCCGACGACCACGCAGTCGACCTCGCCGGCGGCCATGAGCCCGGCCGCCATACCGTCGGCCACCAGGGTGGCGGGGATGCCGAGGCGGTCGAGCTCCCAGGCGGTGAGGCGGGCGCCCTGGAGGACGGGCCGGGTCTCGTCCACCCACACCGCCGGCGCCCGTCCCTGCTCGTGGGCGGCCCGGATGATCCCGAGGGCGGTGCCGTAGCCGGCGCAGGCAAGGGCGCCGGCGTTGCAATGGGTCAGCACCCGCCCGTCCACCGGAACGAGGCCGGCCCCGTGGGCGCCCAGCCGGCGGTTCCGCTCGACGTCCTCCGTCGCCACCGCCCGGGCCTCGGCCACCGGGTCGTTCGCGGCGCGGGCCCGGTCCACGCCCCACGCCAGGTTCACCGCCGTGGGGCGGGTGGCGCAGATGGTGGCGGCGGCCACGTCGAGGTCGAGTCCGGCCGCCGCGGCCAGGGCCACGCCCATGGCCCCGGCCACGCCGAGGGCGGGGGCGCCCCGGACGGCCAGGTCGCGGATGGCGGCGCACAGCTCCTCGACGGTCGTGGCGTCGAGCATCACCAGCTCGCCCGGCAGCCGCCGCTGGTCGATCATGCGCACCCGCCCGTCCCGCCACTCGATCGTGGGCGGGATTGGATCGTCGGCGGTCACGAGATCCCAGTCACGGGGCGGATGTGAGAGGGGAGACGACGCGGCGCTCGCCATCGGGGACATCCATGCCGAAGCCGGCCAGGAGGGCGTCGTCGGCAGCACCCCACATGTCGTTGCAATGGTACGGCCGGCGGCCCCCGAGGGATCGGGCAATCGCTTTCGGTGTGACGGCCCGGAAGGAGGGATATGCGAAGACCGTGATCCTGATGGGCACTGGTCGTCGCGTAGAGGGGCCGCGGTACCGTTCTCCCATGAGCGGAAACGGTGGACAGGGCCCGGACTGGTACCCCGATCCCTACGGGCGCCACGAGATGCGGTACTACGACGGCACCCGGTGGACGGAGCACGTGGCGTCCCACGGCAAGCAGGCGGTCGACCCGCCGGGCGGCGAGTCGCGGGTGCCCACCGTGAACCGGTCGACGGAGAAGGTGCAGTCCGACGTGGCCCGGGCCCAGGCCCAGACGGGCGCCCCCGGCGTCGGCGGCGGCACCCTGTTCACCGAGCCCGTCCTGGTCGTGAACCAGAAGGTCAAGCTCATCGAGCTCAACAACGAGTACGCCATCTTCGACCAGAACGGCACCCAGATCGGCGCCGTGCGCCAGGTCGGCCAGAGCACGGCCAAGAAGGTGCTGCGCCTCGTCAGCTCCCTCGACCAGTTCATGACCCACAAGCTCCAGATCGTCGACATGGCGGGCACCCCGGTGCTGGCCCTCACCCGCCCGGCCAAGTTGGTCAAGTCGCGGATCGTGGTGGAGGACGGGTCGGGCCGCGAGGTCGGCCAGATCGTCCAGGAGAACATGGTGGGCAAGATCCGCTTCGGGCTGGAAGCCGGCGGTCGCAAGCTGGGATCCATCAACGCCGAGAACTGGCGGGCCTGGAACTTCAACATCCAGGACGAGCGGGGCGAGGAGGTCGCCCGCATCACCAAGACGTGGGAGGGCCTGGCCAAGACCATGTTCACCACCGCCGACAACTACGTGGTGCAGATCAGGCGTGTCCTCGACGAGCCCCTGCGCAGCCTGGTGGTGGCCGCCGCCCTGAGCGTCGACACTGCCCTCAAGCAGGACAGTCGAGGGTTCGGCTAACCGCGACAGCGTCGAACGGGCCTACGTCCGGAGAGTAGGCAGCCTCAATCCTCCCGACCCTCGGCGCCCGCCGGCCGTGGGTACCCCCACGGCCCCGGCCCTCGGTCGGAAAGCCCTCGGTCGGAAAGCCCTCGGTCGGAAAGCCCTCGGTCGGAAAGCCAGGAGTTGGCCTGGGCGACACCGAGACCCGACCGCGCCGCGAGCTCCTGCTCAGGCGCTCCCCGCCATCACCGCCCGGCGCCGCTGCCGACCGCGCCGGCTGGCGGGGGTGTCACCGTCCGGGAATGGGCCTGAGGTCGGCGGCCCACCATGGTTTCGTACGATGGTCGCTTCGGCGCGGACGGCGGGCGCCATGGAGGAGGCATCCGACCTGCATGAGTGCCAGCCGGCCCTCGAGGCCACCCGACCCGCCCTTGCTCGCCGTGCGGGGTGTGAGCGTGGCCTATGGCGGGGCCCAGGCGCTGCGGGCGGTGACGTTGGAGGTGGAGGCGGGCGCGCTCGTCGCCGTGGTGGGCGCCACCGGCGCCGGCAAGACGACGCTGCTGCGGGCGATCGCAGGGCTTCTCGGGTTCCACCGGGGCCGGATCGTGAGCGGGGCGATCGAGCTCGACGGGCGCACGACGGCGGCCGACGATGCCGCGGGCATGGTCCGGCGTGGCGTCGCCCAGGTTCTGGAAGGGGGCCGGGTGTTCCCCGGGCTCACCGTGGACGAGAACCTGCGGGTCGGGGCCTTGGGCCGGCACCACCGCGGCACGGCGGTCGCGGCCCGCGATGGCGTGCTGGCCCTGTTCCCCGCGCTGACCGCCCTGGGGCGGACGCCGGCCGGACGGCTGTCGGGCGGCGAGCGCCAGATGCTCGCCATCGGCCGCTCTCTCATGAGCAGCCCCCGGCTGTTGCTGCTGGACGAGCCTTTCCTCGGACTGGCCCCGCGGCTGGTCGAGCAGCTCCAGGAGTTCCTGGTCGGGATGAACGCCAGGGGCACCACCGTCGTCATCGCCGAACAGAGCGCGGAAGCGGCGCTGACCGTCGCCCACCGGGCCTACGTCCTGGCCGAGGGCAGGGTCGTCGCCGAGGGCCCGGCCTCCGAGCTCGCCTACCACGACCTGGGAAGGCTCTACCTCGGGGCGGAGCTGCCGCCCCCGGAACCGCCCCCCTCGCCCCAGCAAGTCCCCGTCGCCGCGCCCCCGCTCCTCGAGCTGTCGGGTGTCGTCCTCCGATTCGGCCCCGTCACCGCCCTCGACGGGCTGACGATGCACGTCGCGGGGGGCGAGATCGTGGCTGTCATCGGGCCCAACGGAGCGGGCAAGACGTCCGTCCTCAACTGCGTGAACCGGCTCTACCACCCCGGCCAGGGCTGCGTCCGCGTGGGCGGCGTCGACCTCGCCGGCCTTCGGCCATGGGACGTCGCCGGCCTCGGCGTCGCCCGGAGCTTTCAGCGGCCGGCGCTGTTCGAACAGCTCGACGTGGTCGAGAACCTGCTCGTCGGCCGCCACCGGCTCATGACGGGGGGGCTGTTCGCCGGCGCCCTGCGGCTGGGTCGGTCCCGGCAGGAGGAGGCGGGCCACCGCCGGCGGTGCGAGGAGATCGTCGACCTCCTGGAGCTGGGCGCCTACCGGGCGCGCGCCGCAGGCGAGCTCCCCTACGGGGTGCAGAAGGTCGTGGAGCTGGGCCGGGCGCTGGCGATGGAGGCTCGGCTCGTCCTGCTCGACGAGCCCTCGGCGGGCCTGTCCGCCGAGGAGGCCGACCACCTTGCCCGGTGCATCCTGCGCCTGCGCCGCGAGCAGGGCTTGGCCGTGTTGATGGTGGAGCACCATGTCAGCCTCGTAGCCCGGCTGGCCGACCGCGTGGTCGTGCTCGACTCGGGGCGACTGGTCGCCGACGGCCCTCCCGCAGAGGTGCTGGCCAACCCCGAGGTGGCACGGGTGTACCTGGGCCAGAGAGATGCGCCCCGGCACCGGCCCGAGGCTGCGGCGCTGTGACCAAGCTGGCCCAGCTGCTCTTCTCGGGTGTCGCCGTGGGCTCGCTCTACGGTCTGGTCGCCCTGGGGTTCGTCGTGATCTTCCGCGCCAGCCGGGTCTTCAACTTCGCCCACGGCAGCCTTCTCCTCCTGGGCGCCTACCTCACCTACGGTTTCCACCGCCAGCTCGGGATCCCCTTCTTCGCCGCTCTCGGGCTGGCCGCGCTGACCGCGGCGGTGGCGGGGCTTGCGATAGAGCGGCTGGTGCTGCGCCGGATGGTCGGGCAGCCGGTCTTCGCCGTGATCATGATCACCATCGGCCTGGCGGTGGTGATCGACGCCCTGGTGGTGTGGCGGTGGGGTGCGGAGCGACTGAGCCTGGGCGATCCCTGGGGACTGACGACCTTCCGGTGGGGCGGGGTGCGGGTGGCGGCCCTCGACCTCGCCCGCCTGGTGGCCACCGGGACGGTGCTGGCCGCCTACTGGTTGTTCTGCCGGTTCTCGGCCCTGGGCGTGGCCATGCGGGCCACCGCGTCCGACCAGGAGGCAGCCGTCGCCAGCGGCATCGACGTGCGGCGGGTCTTCGCCGTCTGCTGGGCCATCGCCGCCGCAATGGCCACCGTGGCCGGGGTGCTGCTCGCGTCCGGGGCACGTGGCGTCGACCCGATGCTGTCGTCGGTGGCCCTGGGCGCCTTCCCGGCCCTGGTGCTCGGAGGCGTCGAGTCCCCCCCCGGCGCCGTCGTGGGCGGGATCGTGCTGGGCGTGGTCGAGGTGCTGGCCGCCGGCTACCTGCCGGGCTGGCTCCCCGGCGCTCTGGGTGCCGACGCCCACACCGTCGTTCCCTACCTCGTGCTCCTTGGGGTGCTGATGGTAAGGCCATCCGGCCTCTTCGGCGACCACGAGCAGGCACGACTGTGACCGGTGCCGGCAGCCGTTCGTCTACCGCCGGCCCGGCGGGTCCATCGGCGCCTCGCCACCAGCCGGGCTCCACGAACCGACGGCGGGCCGGCGCGCTGGGGCTGCTGCTGGCATACGTCATGATCCCGCTGGCGGTGGGGGACTTCGCCCTGGCGGTGCTGATCTTCGCCGGGATCTTCGCTATCGGCGCCATCGGCCTCGACCTGCTCATCGGTCATGCCGGCCAGATCTCGTTGGGACACGCCTTCTTCATGGGCGTCGGGGCCTACGTCGGCGTGAACGTGGGGGCGGAGGCGGGGCTCCCGCTGCCCGTGTGGCTGGTGGCGGCGGGGGTGGCCGGCGGGGCGCTGGGCGCGGTGCTGGGACTGTGTGCCCTCCGCCTGCGGGGGGCGTACCTGGCGATCATCACCGTGGGCCTCGTCGTGGTCGGCCTGTACCTGTGGAACGACCTGCCCGCCCTCACGGGTGGCGCCGCCGGTGCCCGGGGCGAGTCGCCGGCACGGCTGGGGCCGGTCGACTTCAACCGCCTGCACCTCGCCGGCCAGTCGTACTCCCGGGATCAGTCCTGGTTCTGGCTGGTGTGGGCCCTGGTGGGCGCGTCCATCGCGGTCGCCGCCAACCTGGCCGGCAGCCGCGCCGGCCGGGCCTGGCATGCGGTGCGCGATCACGAGTTGGCCGCCTCGGCCATCGGCGTCGACGTGGGCCGGGCCAAGGTGTCGGCGTTCGCGGTGGCCGGGGCCCTCGGGGCGGTGGCGGGGTCGGTCTATTTCGGCTACGTGAAGTACGTCGGCCCCGAGGAGTGGAACCTCTTCCTGTCGGTGCAGTTCGTGGCCATCGTCCTGGTGGGCGGCTCGGGAAAGCTTTCGGGACCGGTGCTCGGCGCGCTCCTCCTGGGTGGGGCGCCCCGGCTGGTGGAGGCCCTGAGCGACCACGTCCCGATCGACCGCCTCGGCCTGTCGGTGGCCAACCTAAACCGACTACTGTTCGGCCTGCTCGTGGTGGGCTTCGTCGCTTTCGCGCCGCGGGGCCTGGCCGGCGGGTGGGCGGAGTTGGGGCATCGCCGCTCGTCGCGGCGACGGCCGGCACTCGACGGGGAGGAGCAGGCGTGAGGCGAAGGACACCCGCAAGCCACGTCGTCGTCGGTGTGGTGTTGGCCGTGGTCGCCGTCGCCTGCGGTCGGGGCACGACCGAGGCGACACCCGGGTTCGACCGGGCCACGTCCACCATCCGGGTCGCCATGCTCACGCCCCTGTCCGGTCCCGTCCAGGTGATCGGTGAGCCGCTGCTCGCCGGCTTCCGCACCCGCTTCGACGGCATCAACGCCAGGGGCGGGATCGGCGGAAAATACAAGGTGGAGGTGGTCGCCGAGGACAACCAGTACGACGTCCCCGCCTCGCTGCAGCTGTACAAGAAGGTCGAGGACCGGGTGGCCGTACTCGCGCTCGTCGGCACCCCTCACGTCAGCGCCGTCCTTCCCGAGATCACGGCCGACGGCGTGGTCGCCGTGCCCGGATCCCTCGACGCGCAGTGGATCAAGGAGATCAACCTCCTACCCTACGGAGCGCCTTACCAGATCCAGTTCCTGAACGGCGCCGGGTGGTACCTGAACGAGCGCGGCGGCCGGGGCAAGCGGATCTGCGTCATGGCCATCGAGGGCCCGTACGGGGATGCCGGCGTGGCCGGGCTCCAAGCGGCGGCGACCGCCGAGGGCTTCGAGGTCCAGACCACGGTGCGCTACCGCGCCACCGACACCGAGTTCACCGCCCAGGTCGGGCAGGTGGTGGATGCCCGATGCGACGCGGTGTTCCTGACCGGCCTGCCGGGCACCACCGGCCCCATCCTCGGCGCCGGGGCCAAGTTGGGTTTCACTGGCCTGTGGCTGGGTCAGTCACCCACGTGGAGCTCGGCCTTCTCCAAGTCGGAGGAGCTCCGGCCCATCCTCGAGAGCCAGTTCGTGCTCCTCACCGACGGGCCGGAATGGGGCGACGAGTCGGAGCCCGGGATGCGGGAGATGATCGCAGACCTCAACCAGTTCGCGCCCGGTCAGGAGCCGAACGTCTACTTCCAGGGTGGGTACCTCTCGGCCATGGCCACCGCCGCCCTGCTGGAGAAGGTCGTCGCCCTCGGCGAGTTCGATCGGGCGGGAATCCTGGAGGCCCAACGCCAGCTCGGGCGGGTGAGCTTCGGGGGCTTGTCCGGCGACTGGACGTACGGGCCGCCCGACCGGCGGAACCCCTCGAGGGTGACCACCGTGTTCCGGCCCAACGCGGCCAAGCCGGGCGGCCTCGAGGCGGTCAAGAAGAACTTCACCACCCCGGCAGCCGAGGCCTACCGCTTCGGCTCCTGACCTGCCTCGGGACTGGGCGACCTTCCGCACGCCGCCACCGGCCGGCATGGCCACCCCGATCGCCCAGACCGCCTGGGCCACGTCATCCAGCAGTGCCCGACACTCGGCCTGGCTGCCCCGGTGCAGCCGGGCCCGAGACGATCACCGGCTACCTATGGCGGCTGCCAAGGGCCGTGCGACGGGAGTTCGCCTACGGTTCTGCGAGAGCCGAGGGTTGCGATCTCCCTCGGCAACCTACCTGAAAGGAGGGCGGGGTCCGCCCGGTCTACCGGCGGCGCGCCCCTGACGACCGATGGCGATCCCCGGGCCCGCGGTCCGCTTCGGCAGCGCCACCGGGCGGTGGGTCATCGCGGCCACCGTCCTCGGGTCGGGGATGGCGTTCCTCGACGGCACCGTCGTCAACGTGGCCCTGCCGGCCATCGCCGACGACCTCGACGCCGGCCTGTCCGGCCTCCAGTGGACCCTCGACGCCTACCTGGTCACCCTCGCCAGCCTGCTCCTCCTCGGCGGCGCCCTCGGCGACCAGTACGGCCGGCGGCGGGTCTACCTGGTGGGCATGGTCACCTTCACCGCCGCCTCGCTGCTCTGCGGCCTGGCCCCCGACATCCGCCTGCTCATCGGCGCCCGGGCCCTCCAGGGGGTGGGGGCGGCGATGCTCGTGCCCGGCAGCCTGGCCATCCTCACGTCGACCTTCGATCCCGCCGACCGGGGGCGGGCCATCGGGGCGTGGTCGGCGCTGGCCGGGGCCACCGCCGCCATCGGGCCGTTCCTGGGTGGCTGGCTGATCGACGCAGTCTCGTGGCGGCTGATCTTCGTCATCAACCTCCCCATCGCCGCCGTCGCCGCTTTCATCACCATGGTCCACGTGCCCGAGAGCCGGCCCGAGCCCTCATCCGGCGCCGACCCCGCCCGGCCCGACGTCGCCGGCGCCGTCCTCGTCTCCCTCGGGTTGGCGGCCCTGGCCTTCGCCCTGATCGAGGGAGCCGACGAGCTCGGATCGACGGAGGTAGTCGCGGCGCTGGTGGGGGTGGCGGCACTGGTCGCCTTCGTCCTCGTTGAAGGCCACCGTCTGAATCCGATGCTCCCGCTCGGGATCTTCCGGTCCCGGCAGTTCACCGGGGCCAACCTCACCACCTTCGCCGTGTACGCGGCCCTGGGCGGGGCCCTGTTCCTGCTGGTGCTGGAGCTGCAGCTCGTCCTCGGCTACGCCGCCCTGGAGGCGGGCGCGTCACTCCTGCCGGTGACGATGGTGATGCTGCTGCTGTCGTCCCGCATGGGACAGCTGGCCCAGCGGGTCGGGCCCCGGTGGCCGATGTCGGTCGGCCCGCTGATCGTCGCCGGCGGCCTGCTGCTGATGACCCGGGTGGGAGCGGGGGCGACGTATGCCACCGACGTCCTCCCTGCCGTGGTGGTGTTCGGGCTCGGCCTGGCCGTCACCGTGGCCCCTCTGACAGCGGCCGTGCTGGCGGCCGTCGACGACGCCCACATGGGCGTGGCCTCGGGTGTCAACAACGCGGTGGCCCGGGTGGCGGGCCTGCTGGCCGTCGCCGTGCTCCCGGCGGCCGTGGGCCTCGACATCTCGGGGGGAGCGGACGCCATCACCTCCGGCTTCCACCGGGCGGCGGTCGTCGGCGCCGCCCTGTGCCTCGCCGGCGGACTGGTGGCGTATGTGACCATCCGCGGCGGGGCGACGGTGCAGGCCTCACCCCAGGCGAGCCTCGACCAGCCGTGCCACGACCCGTGCCTGGCCCCCACCGGCGCCCGGACGTTCGAGGAGCCCCCCGGCACCGCCGCCTGACGAGGTGCGCCTGACGGGGTGCGCCTGAGGAGGGGTGCGCCTGAGGAGGGGTGCGCGTCGAGTCAGCGGGCGGAGGGCAGGAACCCGGCTGCCTTCAGCGCCTCGTCGACCTCGGCGGGGATGACGAGACGCCAGCCGGCGGCGCCGAGCTCTGACCGGGAAACCGTCACCTCGCCGCCCTCGTACCCGGCGTAGGAGAACCGGAGGATCCACGTGGTGCCCGGATCGGCGACCTCCTCGACGACCTCCTCCGCCTCCCGGCGCACCACACCCACCTCCGACCACCCGTTCCGGTCACCGTCGGCCACCTCGATCGTGAGGTCGAACGAGGTCGGGTTCTCGACCGCCAGCCGAGGGACGAAGGCGCCCGCGTCGAGGGATGGGGCCAAGAGCAGCACCACCAGCACGGCCGCGCCGAGGAAGAGCCCGATGGCCCGCTCCGGGTTTCGCAGCGGCGTGGACCGGGGTCGGGTCCGGGTGCGGGGGGTCATGGGGTGGCTCCTCCGGTCGGGGCGGGCGGGACGAGTGGTGGCGGGCTCCCGTCCATCGAAGGTACCTTCCCCCCGATCGGACGTCGGGCACACGACGTCCCAGCAGGCGGGCCGCCGACTCTATGTCGAGCAGGGCCCGGCAGTGCTTGTCCCGGGCGCGCAGCTCGACCAGCTCGGCTTCGACCTCGCTCACGATCGCGCCCCGCCAGTGAGCCTGGCCAGCACTTCACCCGATAGATCGCCCTTGTGGACGAAGCCTCGGGCCGAGCACCGGTCGAGCCTGGGGCCGAAGTCGTGGCGTCGTCGACCGGACGTGA
>Ga0136617_10005326_pt1 | contig 11506 bp, 13 predicted proteins | sample AntDrymUQ3222106_2_FD_129672 | JGI IMG/M metagenome (GOLD analysis project Ga0136617, IMG submission 129672) | Polar desert sand microbial communities from Dry Valleys, Antarctica - metaG UQ322 (21.06) | ecosystem: Environmental > Terrestrial > Soil > Desert | place: Antarctica: Dry Valley...
CATCGCGCTCGCCGTGCTCAACCGAATCCGCTAGTCGCTCCACCAATCCGGCACGACCTCGGACTCGCGGGGATCGGTGCCGGCGCCGAAGGCGAGGTACTCGACGCCGTCGGAGCCCGCCTCGACGGCCCGCATCGTGTCCTTCGCGATCCGGATCGCGTCCCACTCGCGGAGCTCGACGATCTCGTCCTCGACCTTGATCCGTGCGGACCCGTTGACGACGACGTAGACCTCTTCCTGACTCGCGTGCTTGTGTCCGAACGGGATCCGGAAGCTCGGGGCGAGCTGCATGTGGCTGAGGCCGAGCGTCTCGCCGCCAAGGTCTCTGCGGGCGAAGCGGGCCTGGAGCTCGACCGGCATCCCGAACTTCGGCGCCTGATTCTCGACGTCTGCCTTCAGGTTCGTCTTCGTGTAGTCGCTCATGCGCGGGATTCTAGGAGGGCTTGGCGGAACGTCCCTCGTCGGCGGGGTGCGATGCTCGTTCCGAGGCAAGGACGCAGGGAGCGCCGATAGCCGAAGCTATCGGCGCGACTGAGGACGCCGCATCGGGGCGAGCAGCGCGGCCCGACGGCTCAGGGCGGCGTTTCGCCAAGCCCTCCTAGGAGCGATTCGACCGTGGGGTCGCCGGCCCGGCGCGCCGGCCGCACCTCGCGCCAGGTGCAGTCGGCCGGATCCTTGTCCGAGCGGAAACGGATCAGCTTGGTGCCGTGGCGGAAGCGGTTGCCCTGCACCTTGTCGTAGCGCACCTCGGCGACGAGCTCCGGCCGAAGGGGCGTCTCCTCGAGCTCGCCCGTGCCCCAGCGGTTCGGCTCCGAGAAGCGGCGGTCGTTCGACTCGTCGAGGAGGGGGAGCACGAGCGCGGCGATCTCGTCGTGGTTGCGGGCGCCGATTGCGGCCGAGCCGACGTAGTCGAGATCGCCGTCCTCGCGGTAGAGCCCGAGGAGCAGGGTTGCGAGCTTCCCTGCTTGAGGAGATTCAGCCCGTGACTTCCAGCGGACGCCGACGACGACGCAGTCGGCCGTCTTGTGCTCCTTCACCTTGACGACCGCCACGCGCGAGCCGGGCAGATAGGGCAAGCCCAGCCGCTTCGCGATCACGCCGTCGAGGCCCGCCGCCTCGAAGCGGTCGAGCCAGGCGGTCGCAGCGTCGAGCTTCCGGGTTGCAGGCGAGATCCAGAACCCCTCGCCGCGACGGAGTAGCTCCTCGCGCCGCTCTTCCAGCGGGCGCGGGTGTACCGGCTCGCCGGCCCAGAGCAGCAGGTCGAAGGCGATGAAGATCGCCGGGATCTCGGCCGAGAGCTTGCGGATCCGGCTCTCCGCGGGATGGAGCCGCGTCTGCATCGAGTCGAAGTCGAGCACCCCGTCCCGCGCGATCACGATCTCGCCGTCGAGTGCGGAATCGGCCGGGAGCAGCTCGCCGAGAGCGGACAGCTCTGGGAAGTAGCGAAGGAGCGGGCGCCCTTTGCGCGACCAGAGCGCCAGCTCGCCGCCGCCCGATTCGAGCACGCCTCTGAAGCCGTCCCACTTCGGCTCGTACTGCCACCCGTCGCCGGCGGGGAGCTCGCGGACGAGCTCAGCTTCCATCGGCGGAAACGGGACGTTCGGGCCCGGCCCGTCCTCGGTTGTGGCGTTTTCTTCGCTCACGGCGAGGAAGGCTAACGGCATGAGCGAGCTGGACGGCACCTGGAACGTCGAGCGGGTCAGTGGCTTCCTGCCGCCGCTCCCTGGGGTACGCAAGGAGATCGAGGGCACGCGCGGCCGCACGACCGTAGGCCCGATCAGCGCCTCGTTCGATGTCGTCGCCCGCGAGCTGCGCTACCGCGGCGTGTTCACGGGCTTCGTCGACGTCCTCGACCCCGCCGGCGACGGCTGGGCGGGACGTGCGCTCTACCGGGGGCGGGAGTACGGCCGCTTTCGGCTGAAGCCTGAGCGCGTCAGGTCCCGCTGACAGGGACTGTCCCTGTCAGCGCGCGTTGACGGCGCTCAGCGGAGCCAGGGGGCGAGCAGAGCCTCGATCTCCCGACAGCCGCGGGGCGACTCGAGCCTCGCCTGCTCCTTCCGGCCCTCGACGACGACGAGCGTCGGCAACGCGGTCACCTGGAAGCGCTCGACGAGATCGGGTCGCGCGCGCTCGTCGACCAGATGCAGCCTGAACGTGCGGTGGTTACGGCGCCGCTGCAGCACCTGCGCGAGGAAGCCCTCGACACGCCGGCACTGCCCGGAGACGGGAGACGTGAAGAAGACGAGCTTCGGTCTCGTCGCTGTCTCGCGGACAACCCGGTGCCTCGGCGGTCGCCATGGCCCGTCCGTTCCCGCCCGCTGCGCTCCGCTAACGCAGGACGCGAACACGCCTTTACGATGCCGCGATGCGACGAGTCGGGATCACCGGACTCGGGGCCGTCACCCCGATCGGCCTCGATGCGCCCTCGACTTGGCGCGCGGCCGTCGCGGGCGAGAGCGGGATCGACTTCATCCAGGGGTTCGACACGAGCCCGTATCCCGTCCGGATCGCCGGGGAGGTGAAGGGGTTCGATCCGGCCACGGTCGCACCGCCGAAGGAGGGACGACGGATGGAGCGGAACGTCCTCCTCGCGCTCGGCGCAGCGCAGGAGGCCTGGCGGGATTCCGGGCTCGAGAACGCCGATCCGGCGCGGACGGGCGTCGTCGTCGGTTCCGCCATCGGCGGCCTCCCGGGGATCGCCGAGCAGCACGGCGTTCTCCGCGACCGAGGGCCCGATCGCATCTCGCCGTTCTTCATCCCGAGCGTGCTCGTCGATTCCGCCAGCGGTCAGATCGCGATCTCGCTGGAGCTGCGCGGCCCCAACTACGCGCCGGTCTCGGCCTGCGCGACCGGGTCGCACGCGATCGGCGAGGCTGCCGAGATCGTCAAGCGCGGCGATGCCGACGTCGTGCTGGCGGGAGGCACCGAGTCGTGCATCCACCCGCTGATCCTCGCCGGCTTCTGCGCGATGCGGGGGCTCGTGGCCGAAGAGGAGGATCCGACACTCGCCTCACGGCCCTTCGACGCAACGCGTGCCGGCTTCGTGATGGCCGAGGGCGCCTGCATCCTCGTCCTCGAGGAGCTCGAGGCGGCGCGGGCGCGCGGAGCGACGGTCTATGCGGAGGTGCTCGGGTACGGAGCCTCTAACGACGCCCACCACATGGCGCAGCCCGACCCGGAGTCGCTCGGAGTCGCCGAGATGATGGGCGCGGCCCTCGCGCGCTCCGGCGTCGAGCCCGAGCGCGTCGGCTACATCAACGCGCACGGCACCTCCACCCCGCTCGGCGATGCGGCCGAGACGAGGGCGATCAAGACGGTGTTCGGCGAGCACGCCCGCAGACTGGCCGTCTCGTCGACCAAATCGGTCACCGGGCACTGCTTCGGCGCAGCCGGTGCGATCGAGTCGATGATGTGCGCGCTCGCGCTGCACCATCAGCTCCTGCCGCCGACGATCAACTACCGCAACCCCGATCCCGAGTGCGATCTCGACTATGTCCCGAACGATGCGCGCGAGCTGAGCGAGACCGGCGCCGAGCTCGACATCGCGCTCTCGAACGCGATGGGCCTCGGCGGCCACAACGGCTGCGTGCTACTCGGTCGCGTCTAACCTGCGACGAGCTCGGGGGTCAGCTCGTCGAGTGAGGCGATGACGACGTCCGCGAGGGCGAGCGAGTCCGCGACGGGCGGATAGTGCCGGTTCGGGAACGCGATCACCCGCAGCCCCGCCGCATGCGCCGCCCGAAGCCCGTTCGAGGAGTCCTCGATCGCAGCGCAGCCGCCCGGATCGACGCCGAGCCGACGTGCCGCCTCGAGATAGACGTCCGGGGCCGGCTTGCCTCTGGCCACCTCCTCGGAGGAGACGGTCGTCTCGAAGTGGGCCGCGATCCCGGCCCGCTCGAGCACCACCTCGATCAACGGCCGATTCGAGGACGAAGCGACGGCCAACCGGAGCTCGCCTGCGAGCCGCTCGACCGCCGGGACAGCGCCGTCGAGCAGCGGCAGCTCTTCCCGGTAGCGGGCGAGCATCCGCCGGACGACCTCGTCGCTCAACTCCAGGGGCGAGTCGGACAGGCCGAGCTCCTCGTGCAGGTAGCGCGACCACTCGGGCGAGCTCATCCCCATCATGTCGGTCTGTGCCGTGTGGCTCCAGCGTCCGCCGCGCTCGAGGACCAGCTGCTCGCGCACGTCGTCCCACACCTGCTCAGAATCGACGATCACGCCATCGAGGTCGAAGACGACGGCCTCGATCACGCGTAGTCCCCGTCGACACGAACGAGCGCGTCGCCCGACTCGCCCGACTCCGCCCGCTCGACCCGGCCGATAAAGAACGTGTGGTCGCCGGCTTCGTGCTCGGCCGCGACGGCACACTCCAGCCAGCCGACGGCGCCCTCGAGGAGCGGTGCCCGCCTGCCGGCTCGGACCTCGATCCCGCGCCAGAGCACGATCGGCGGGATCCCGCGGGCGAAGTGGCGGGCAAGCTCGAGCTGGCCGGCGGCGAGCAGCGAGACCGCAAAGCCGCCCGCGGCGCGGAGCAGCTCGTGCAGCGCCGCCTGCCGCGCGATCGAGATCCCCACGAGCGGCGGCTCGAGCGCGAGCGAGACGAGCGAGGCGACGGTCAGCCCGAGCCGCTCGCCTTCGAGGTCGACGGTGACGACGCAGACGCCGACCGGCTGGCGGCGCAGGACCGCTTTCAGCTCGTCGCCCGTCGCCACCGGCCGATCATAAGAGCCTCAGTTCGGCTAAACGGCTTTGCAGAGCCCGTCGCCGGCGTAGAACGACTTCTGCTCCTCGTGCATCCGGAGGTCGAAGTCCCTGTCGTAGGCTCCGAGTGAGTCCGATTCCCAGTAGACGTCTGGGGTGACGCCCGGGCCGATGATCGTGGCGCGATAGCGCGCGCCGGCGCCGACCGGACGGGCGCCGTGGGTGTAGAACCCGTAGCAGAACTTGCCGGTGTCCTTGTGCACGAGAAAGCTGTTCTCGCGCTTCCAGCCCTTGCCGTAGGCGGAGTCGTAGGTGTCGACGTAGAGATTGCGGCCGAAGGTGTCGAGCGGCTGACCGGTCGAGGTCGTCCTGAACCCGTGCACGGGCCGACCCTGGTAGGTGAACGAGCCGAAGAGATGCTCGAAGCTGCGGTAGGCCCAGTTCTGCTTCACGGTGAGCTGCGGCAGCTCACCCGACCAGTGGGAGAGTCGCAGCTCCCAAACCGCCTGCTTCGCGGTTGGGACGAGACCGTAGTTCGGGAGCATCCGCTGCCAGGCCTGCACCGCCCAATGCGATCCGTCCGCAGCCGTACACGCCGTCACGAGCCACTGCAGCTCGGACCCGGAGTAGGGACGGCAGGAGTTCCTGAAGGTCTTCCAGACGTCGCGCTTGTAGGTGCCGTAGCCGCCCGAGTAGTCGAGCTTGAAGGCGACCTGGGGCCGTGCCGTCGTCGGCGCGATCGCGTTCTCGGCGCCCCAGGCGAGCACATTCCAGCGCTTGCCGCGCGCCTCGTAGCTGAGGAGCGCCTGGCCGCTCGCTCCGACCTGGAGCTTGACGTTCGCCGCGTTCCGGTCGATCAGCTCCGAGGCCGAGGCGGTGGAGGCGAAGACGGCCGCGGCGAGAGCCGAAAGCGCGGCAAGCCGGAGCAGCAGGTGGTGACCGCGTGGATCGGACGGCATCTCTAGGGGTATCGGCAGGACGGCTCTGCCTCAGGTCACTGGCGCGAGGGATTGTGCGTCGTCGCAGCCGCCGGATCGCGCCCGCGGGTGGTGAGCAGGCCCAGCGCGATCAGGCCAACCGCGAGTCCGAGGTGAAGCCAGTTGTCGCCGTTGTTGATCGGCACCCAATCGCCGGCGCCGGCTATTCCGATCAGGAACAGGACGACATAGAGGGCGCCGCTTCCGAGCAGGTACGTCCGGCCGCCCGCCGGCGTCGCGGCCATCAGGACCCCGACTCCAAACAGGGCGTGGACGATGTTGTGGAGGATGCTGATCTCGAAGAGGTCGAGCAGCTCCGCGTCGCCGGCGTCACCGGCGAACTCGAGGCCGTCGTAGAGATTCGTCGTGATTCCGGGGACGAAGCCGGCGATGCCGACGAGCAGGAAGACGAAGCCGACGACGCGGGCGATGGTCTGCACGGGCGTCGTCTGGCTGATTCCGATCCCGCGTGGCATCTAGAGAGGCAGCTCGGCCCGCACGGCGGTGCCGGCGCCGCGGACGCTCGAGACGGCGAAGCTGCCGCCGAGCGCGGCGACGCGATCCGCGAGTCCCTGCAGCCCGGAGCCGCTCTGATCCGCTCCGCCGACGCCGTCGTCGGCGACCTCGACGACCACATGGTCCGCCTCGAGCTCGACCCGGATCGTGATCAGGCGCGCCTGCGCATGCTTGGCCGCATTCGCGAGAGCCTCCGCGATCAGGTAGTAGGCGGCCGCCTCGACGCTCGAGCTGAGGCGCTCCTCGGGCAGCGAGACGAGCTCCACCGGCAGGAGCGACCGCTCCGCGAGCGTGCGGACGGCGCGGGCAAGACCGTGGTCGGTGAGGACGCGGGGGTGCAGGCCGCGGACGAGCTCACGGATCTCGTCCAGCGCCAGCGCGAGCTCGGTCTGGGCCGCGTCCAAGAGCTCTGGCACCGCCTCCGGCCGCCAGTCGAGCCGCTTGCGGATCAGGTGCAGGTGGAGGGAGACCGCGACGAGCCGCTGCTGGGCGCCGTCGTGGAGATTCCGCTCGATCCTGCGGCGCTCCGCATCGCCGGCGGTGACGATGCGGGCGCGCGACTCGCTCACCTCGCGGATCGCCTCGTGCAGATCGGTGACGTCGCGCACGATCGCGAGCACCTCTCCCGCGGCAACCGGCGCGATGCGCAGCTCGAAGTCGCGCAGCTCGCCCATGTGCGGCCGCAATCGGTAGTTGACCGTCGCGAGCTCGCCGGACGAAAGCGCCGCCGCCACGCCTCTCATCAGTTGCTCCGCCACGTCGCTCGGGAGTAGGTCGCGCACGTTCGCGCCGACGACGAGCTCCGGTGGATTGGCGAGCCGCGACAGATCGCCGCCGAGCTCGAGATAGGTGCCGTCCGCCCCGAGCCGCAGGAGCAGGTCCGGTAGCGCCTCGAGCAGCGCGCGATGACGCGCCTCGACGGGTGTGGAGACCCCATCCATGGGGCCGCATCGTATCGCGCCAATCCTTCCGTTCTAGCCCCTCGCCGCCTCCCTCGAAAGGCGGCGGAAGAGGAACCACGCGAGCGCTCCGCCGGCCGCATAGCCGAGCGCACTCGCCCCGGCCGCTCCCTCGACGCCGTAGCGCGGGATCAGGAGCAGGGCGAGCAAAGCGGTGAGGATCATCGCGACGGCGGAGACTACGAGGCTGAGATTCGGACGCCCGTGGCGGAGCGAGAGGTAGACGACGAGCACGGTGACCGGCGCGTAGGCCACGATCCCCGGAAGGAGCAGGGCAAGCGGCCGCGCGGCCCCGTCGAAGTCGCCTCCGAAGAGGAGCGGGATGAGGAACGGCGCCGCGACTCCGACGACCACGGCGACGCCCGCGGTGTACGCGAGGCCTTTCAGCGCCGAGCGGCCGACGAGCCGGGTCGCGTCGCGCTCGTCGTCGTGCACCGCGGGCCCGGTAATCGCGGTCGCGATCGCCGCAGGGATCAGCCACAACGCCTCCGCTGCCTGCATCGCGATCGAATAGACGCCGACCGCGGCGACGCCGTCGTACCACTCGAGAATGAAGAGCTCGATACGGTAGCCGATCAGGTTGACGACCTGCACGGCGCCCAGCACGAGCGCGAGCCGCAGGATCGTGCGGCCATGCTCGTCGAGGAATGCCGGCGGCCCGACCGGAAGCCAGAGATCGCGGGCGGCGATGAGGGCGAACACCGCGGTGAGCAGGTGCGCGGCCGTCCAGGCGGCGACCGCCGCCCTGACGCCGCCGCCGAGCCCGACGACGAGCACGAGCATCCCCGCGAGCGTCAGGAGGGGCGACAGTGCCTGGACGTAGTTCCAGACGCGGACGCGCGCCTGGCCGAGCAGGACCCCCGAGACCGTCTGCCAGAGCACGTTCGGGATGAGCGCCAGAGCGGCGATCAGCGCGAGCTCGACGCCGACCGCGTCGGTCAGCCCGCCCGAGAGGACGACGAGCGCGCCGCCCACGAGCCCGAGCGCCGTCGCGAGCGCGAAGGCGCGATGAACGAGCTGACGCACCTCGACGTCTCCCTCGCGCAGCCGGGTCGTGACAGCGAGGCCGAGCTGGCCGAGCAAGCGGGAGAGGATCGTCACCGTCAGGACGACGAGCACGAACGTCCCGCGGCCCGAGGGTGCGAGGAAGCGGCTCTGGACGACGACGAGGACGAGCGCGATCGGCGTCGAGAGGCCCCGGAAGAGGAGCGTCTCGAGCGTGTTCCGCCCCACCTCCCGCTCGCCCGGGACCTCTTTCAGCAGCTCGCGCGGGAGCTGATTGGGCGAGACCGGCGGCGTGCCGTCGATCGCGGGCGAGGGTCGCGCGGCTCCGCTCGTCGCACGCTGCCGGGCGGGGCTCACGGCTGCATCCTCTCAGCGCAAGGAAGCACCGGAAGCGTGAATGGGCGCGCCCGGCCGGGGAGTGCGGCTCTCCCGCGACCACGATCCGCTCGACCCTGAGGCCCCAGCACAGTGGCGGGACGCTCGGGCGGCACGGTCGCTTTGGGCGCGCCCACCTTCCAGGTTAGTCGGGGCTAGGCTCGTTGTCGCGGTCGGCTCGGAAGCTCAGCGCTCGGGCGCGCAGTGGCGGTCGCCGCCGAGAATCTCGTCGAACCGCCTCGTCGCCTCGCGCTGCGCCTCCGCGTCGAACGCATCGAGGCGCGGGACGGTCGCCTGCACGATCGGCGTCACCCCCGGCCCGATCGCCGAGACCCGGTGCTGCTCGCCGAGCCCGTTCCCAGGTGGCTTCCCGCTCGGATAGCCGCTCGGCGGGATCTGATGCACGAACGAGTAGCAGAAGCCGCCGTTTCGGACATGCGTGGCGATCGCGGTGTCGTGTCTCCAACCAGGCCCGTAGTTCGAGTTGAATGTGTCGATCGAGACGTTGCGCGCCCACTCGTCCCGAACCGTCGGCGACGTCGTCCGCGTCCCGTAGACCGGCTGGCCCCGGTAGAGCAGCCGGCCGAAGATCCCCTGCACGCCTCCGCCGTACGTCCAGTGGTTGTAGAGCTGGAGCTCCGGCAGCTCGCCGCGCCAATGCGAGATATGGAGCTCGACCGCCTTCTGCCGGTCGGTCCAAGGTTCGAAGCCCCGCATCGGCAGGTTCCGCTGCCAGGCCTGGAGCGCCCAGTAGGAGCCGTCCGGCGCCTTGCAGGCGGTCACGAAGAAGGGAAGCGCCGGGCCGTCGTAGCGCCCGCACCGGTTCTGGAAGGCGCGCCAGTAGCCCGGATTCCGGCGGCTCTTCCAGCCGCTCGAGTAGTCGATCCGGAACCTGGCCTGCATCGAGGGAGGCTCGGTCTGATGGGCGATCCCGTCGATCGCGCCCCAGACGAGGACGTGGCGCCGCAGGCCGGCCGTCGTCGTGTACTCGACGAGCGCGACCCCCTGCCCGTTCACCTTCAGGGTCGGATTCCTCACGTTCGCGTCGCCGAAGATCGCCCCGGCGGCGCCTCCCGGCAGCCAGAGCGCGACTGCGCACGCAATGATGACGATCCCCCTGCTCAGGACGTTTTCCTTCGGTCGACGGGAGCGAGCGGCGTCCACTGTATCCGCGTTCGTCCACCAACAACGGCGGGGGTGGGATTCGAACCCACGAACGAGTTGCCCCGTCAACGGTTTTCAAGACCGCCCCGTTCGGCCGCTCCGGCACCCCGCCGCGGTGGTGAGGCTAGCGCTTGACTCGCTCCGGAGCGCCGAACGGCCTGAGCGCGTCCGGGACCTCTCCCTGGAAGTTCTCCAGGACCGCGAGTGCCATCCGGTCGACGACGGCAGTGCCGTTCAGCATGTGCACAGGCTCAAGTCCGCGCTCGCGGCGGTGCCGGATCTGCAGCCTTCTCGCCTGGAAGTCCGTCGTGTTCGAGACCGAAGCGGTTTCGCGATAGCGCCCCTGGCTCGGAAACCAGATCTCGACGTCGTAGGTCTTCGCGGACGCGCTCGAGATGTCGCCGGCCGGGAGGACGACCACGCGGTACGGGAGGCCGAGCTCCTGCACGAGCTCCTCGGTGTTCGCAAGCAGGAGCTCGTGCTCGTCCCACGACGCCTCCGGTCGCGTCAGCGAGAACTGCTCCACCTTGTTGAACTGGTGCACCCGGATCATCCCGCGCGTGTCGCGTCCGGCTGCACCTGCCTCGCGGCGGAAGCACGGCGAGAAGGCGACGTAGCGGAGCGGCAGCTCGTCCGCGTCGAGGATCTCCCCCGCATGCAGGCTCGCTAGCGGGATCTCGGCCGTCCCGGCGAGGTAGAGCCCGTCCGCCTCGAGCTCGTAGATGTTCGCCTCGTCGGACGGGAACGCGCCGGTGCCGATCAGCGCCTCTTCGCGCACCAGCACGGGCGGTAGCACCGCGACGAAGCCCTTCGCGGCGAGGCGGTCGAGCGCCAGCCGATAGAGCGCGAGCGCGAGGAGCGCCGTGTCGCCGATCCAGTAGCCGAAGCGCGCGCCCGACATCCGCGCTGCGCGCTCCATCTCGAAGCGGCCGACGTCGATGTGCTCGCGCGCTCCCTCCGACTCGCCGGGCTCGCCGAGCCGCCGGATCTCCTCGACATCGTCCTCGGTTGTGCCGTCCGGTACGTCGTCGGCTGGGAGGTTCGGGATGCGCAGGGCGAGCCGATCCCGCTCGGCCTCGGCGGTCGTCAGCTCCTCCTCGGCGGCGCGAAGCTCCTCCTTCGCACCCTGCAGCTCCGCAAGTTGCTCCGGCGACGGCTTTCCCTTCACCTTCGTCCGACTGCGCAGCTCGTCGATCCGCGGTACGAGCGCGCGCCAGCGCTCGTCGGCCTCGAGCAGCGCGTCGAAGGACTCAGCAGCGCCCTTGCGCGCAAGTGCCGCGCGGTAGCGCTCCGGATCGTGCCGGGCGGCCTTGAGATCGATCATCCGCTGGATTCTAGGAACGCCTCGAGTGCCTGGGCGACTCCTTCCTCCTCGGCGGGAGGGCAGAGCCAGTCCGCGCGAGCCCGCAGCGCTTCGTGGCCGTTCTCGACCGAGACGGCGTAGCCCGCCCAATCGAGCAGCTCGAGGTCGTTCTCGCCGTCCCCGAACGCGACCGTGTGCTCGGCCGCGAAGCCGAGGTGCTCGGCGAGGAACGCGAGTCCGCTGCCCTTCGAGACATTCGGGCTCGCGAGCTCGAGGAAGTAGGGCAGCGACTTGGCGATGAAGAGCCGGTCGGCGAATCGCTCCAACAACACTGCCCTCAGACCGTCCAACGCAGCGGGATCGTCGACGGCGACGAGCTTCGTCGGCGGCCGCTCGAGCCACGCGAGCAGGTCGCCGACGGGCGTGATCGGGATGTGCTGGAAGTCGGCGTAGGCTCGGGCGTTCTCGGTGATCTCGGCGACGTAGAGGTCGTCGTCCACGTAGCA
>Ga0136617_10005327_pt1 | contig 11506 bp, 14 predicted proteins | sample AntDrymUQ3222106_2_FD_129672 | JGI IMG/M metagenome (GOLD analysis project Ga0136617, IMG submission 129672) | Polar desert sand microbial communities from Dry Valleys, Antarctica - metaG UQ322 (21.06) | ecosystem: Environmental > Terrestrial > Soil > Desert | place: Antarctica: Dry Valley...
AAGTTGAACGCCTCGGTTCCGATCACGCCGGGGACGATCGCGTTGCAGGTAATCCCGTGCCGTCCGCCCTCCATCGCGAGCGTGCGCGTCAGGCCGAGGATCCCGGCCTTCGTCGTCGAGTAGCTCGCCTGGCCGAAGCCGCCGAGGGTGCCCGCCACCGAGGCCATGTTCACGATCCGGCCCCACTTTCGCTCCTTCATGTGCGGCCACACCGCCTGGGCGCAGTTGAAGCCGCCCGAGAGGTTGACGCGCAGGTCGCGTTCCCAGAGCTCGGGGCTCTGATCTGCGAACTGCGCCGCGTGATCGAGCGTCCCGGCATTGTTGATCAGGATGTCGACGGAGCCGAACTCGTCCACGACACGGTCGACGGTCTCCTTTACCTGGTCGCGGTCGGTCACATCGCACTTGATCGCGGCGGCGCGCCGGCCCAGATCCTGGATCTCCTTCGCCGTCGCCTCGGTGTAGACGATCCCCTGCGCCTTCGCGACCTGCGCGAGCGGGCCGTAGCGCTCGGCGGTCTCGCTCGACTCGTCGGACTCGACCTGGATGTCCGCGATCACGACGTCGGCGCCCGCCCGCGCGAGCGCGAGCGCGTCGGCGCGGCCGAGCCCGCGCGAACCGCCGGTGACGAGGGCGACGCGGCCGGAGAGGTCGATCTCGAGTGCCATGGGCGCGATCCTAGACTGGTAGAAGGGAAACGTGCTGCGGGTGAGCGTGGAGGAGCGGAGAGCGCGGCTCGTCCGCCGGCACCGGCTCGGCCCGGAGGATCGTGCAGGCGACGCGCTCGAGGTCGCCCGCTCGCTCGTCGTCCTCCACTCGACGGATGCCGTCACGGTCTTTCTCTCGATCGCGGCGCGAACCACCGGAGTCGGGCCTGCCGAGATCGAGCACGCGTTCTACGACGATCGCACGCTCGTTCGCCTGCACGGGATGCGGAGGACGCTCTTCGCCGTCCCGCGCGAGCTCGTCCCGGTCGTCTTCGCCGCCTGCACGCGGACGATCGCCGCGCGCGAGCGCCGCCGGCTCGAGGGAATGCTCGTCGCGAGCGGAATCTCGACGCGGCCCGCCTCCTGGCTCGCGCGAGCCTCGAAGGTAGCGCTCCAGGCGCTCCACGAGCGGGCTCCCGCCACGACGAGCGAGGTGGCGGCCTCAGTCCCGATGCTCGCCAAGCGGCTTCGGATCGGCGCCGGGACGAGATTCGAGGCGACGCAGAGCGTGGCCGCGCGGCTCCTGCCGCAACTGGCGATGGAGGGGAAGCTCGTGCGGGCTCGTCCGCGCGGCACCTGGATCAGCGGCCAGTACCGCTGGGTTCCGACGGCGACCTGGCTCGGCGGCGAGATCGCCCCGCTCGAGCCGGAGCGGGCGCAGGCCGAGCTCCTGCGCCGCTGGCTCGCGGCCTTCGGCCCCGGCACCGAGGCGGATATCCGCTGGTGGACGGGCTGGACCGCCCGCGAGGCGCGCGCGGCGCTCGCCGCGGTGCCGCACACCGAGGTCGAGCTGGACGGCCGCACCGGCTACGTCCTCGCCGACGACCTCCGGGCGACCGCGGCTCCGGAGCCCGCGGCCGCGCTCCTCCCCACCCTCGATCCGACGACGATGGGCTGGAAGGAGCGGGACTGGTATCTCGGCCCGCATGCGTCGCTCCTCTTCGATACGAACGGCAACGCAGGCCCGACCGTGTGGTGGGACGGACGCGTCGTCGGCGGCTGGTCGCAGCGGCGCGACGGCGAGCTCGTCTTCCGCCTGCTCGAGGACGTCGGCGCGGATGCCGTCCGCGCCGTGGAGTCGGAGGCGGAGCGGCTGGAAGCCTGGCTCGGCGAGGTGCGTTTCTCGCCCGGCTTCCTGCCGCCGTTCCAGCGCGGGTTGTCCAGCTAGGGACGCGGCAGGAAGATCTCCTTCGCGATCACGAGTCGCTGGATCTGCGAGGTGCCCTCGTAGATCTGGAAGAGCTTCGCGTCGCGCATCAGCTTCTCGACCGGGTACTCCTTCATGTAGCCGTAGCCGCCGAAGACCTGGACTGCGTCCGTGGTGACCTTCATCGCCGTGTCGGCCGAGAAGCGCTTTGCGAACGAGGACTGGAGCGTCGCCCGCTCGCCGCGATCGTGCAGCCAGGCCGCCTGCCAGCAAAGGAGGCGCGCCGCCTCGATCTCGGTCGCCATGTCCGCGATCATGAAGTTGACGCCCTGGTGCATTGCGATCGGGACGTCGAAGGTGACGCGCTCCTTCGCATACTCGACGGCGTACTCGAAGGCCGCCTGCGCGACCCCGACCGCGCCTGCGGCCGTGCCCGGCCGGGTGAAGTCGAGCGTCTGCATCGCGATCTTGAAGCCCTCGCCCTCCTCGCCGATCCGGTTCGCTGCCGGGACGACGACGTCGGTGAGCGCGAAGGCGGACGTGTCGGTCGAGCGCTGCCCCATCTTATCGAGGTGCTTCTCGAGCTCGACGCCGGGCGTGTCCATCGGGACGACGAACGCCGAGATCCCCTTGTGCCCCTTGGCCGGGTCGGTCTTGGCGAAGATCACGGTCCAGGCCGCGTGACCCGCGTTCGTGATGAAGGTCTTCGAGCCGTTCAGGACGTACTCGTCGCCGCGGCGCTGCGCCGTCGTCTTCAGCTTGACCACGTCGGAGCCCGCCTCCGGTTCGGAGAGGCCGAACGAGCAGAGGATCGGCTCCTCGAGGAGCGGCGGCAGCCAGGTCGCCTGCTGGTCCTCGCTGCCCGCGATGATCACCGGCCCGGCGCCGAGGCCGTTCGCGCCGATCGAGGTGCCGATCCCGGAGCAGCCCCAGTTCAGCTCCTCCCCGACGAGGATCCCCTCGAAGGTCGAGAGGCCGAGCCCGCCGAGCGACTCCGGCACGTGCAGGTTCATCAGCCCGAGCTCGTGCGCCTTCGCGACGAGGTCTGCGGGATGGGTCTGGTGCTCGTCGTACTCGGCCGCCTTCGGCCGGATCTCCTTGGCGGCGAACTCGCGAGCGAGCTCGCGCAGCGAGCGCTGCTCGTCGGTGAGGGCGAACGAGACTCCCGTCTCGACACCGTGCTCGATCGTGGCCATCCTAGTCCCTCCCGCGCGTCGATTGAACAGTCAGTCAATAGTCTACTGCGAAACCGTCAACCGATTCCGAGCAACCGTCGATAGCGCACCACCCTGACGAGCTTCGCGTCGAGCGCACCCGACCGCGCGAGCGGGATGAGCGCGTTTGCCATTCGTTCCGCGTCGCGCGCGCTCGTCGTCAGCACGAGATCGGCGCCGGCCTCGATCGCGAGCCGCGCCCAGTAGGGCGCGTACGGGCTGCCGAGGATCCCCAGCGAGTCGGTGATCGCGACTCCGCGGAAGCCGAGACTCCGGAGCAACCGGTAGGTCGCCGGCTCGAGCGACGCGCGACGCAGCCCGAGCCGCGGGTAGATCGCGTGCGAGACCATCACGCACGGCGCCCCGGCCCGCACCGCAGCGCGGAACGGGGCGAGATCCTGCGTCCGGAGGACGCCGTAGACGCGAGCCTCGTCGGTCGACTTCGGAGTCGAGCCGAGGCCCGGAAAGTGCTTCACGCACGCGGCCTTGCCGAGCCCTCGTGCAAACGCGATCCCGTATTCCGGCCGCGCGAACTGGCGGGAGCCGAGCGGACCGTCCGGGAGATCGAGCACCGGCGCGAAGTCGGCATGGACACCCGCCCGGCGAAGCGCGGCTGCCGTCTCCCGACCGGCGGCGAATGCCTCGGCGGAGCTGCGGTAGCTCGACGCGGCGCCGAAGGGAGCAATCCTCGCGAACGTCTTCACGAGCCCGCCTTCCTGGTCGGCGAAGACGAGCGAGCCCTGCGGACGCGGCTCGGACGTCGTCCACTGCCGCACGAGCACGCCGGCGAATCCGGCCGGGGCCGGCATTCCGGCGACCACGACCGCGTGCGCCTTCTCCTGCGGGGTCATCGCGTCAACCTCGGCTTCGGCCGATCCGGAAAGAAGGAGCGCGAGCGCCGATGTGACCGCCGCGATCATGCGACGAGGTTGCGGAAAGTGACGGAGTAGCGGAGCTCCTTCGCGGCCGGGATCGAGTGCTGCCAGTCGATACGCGCCTCGCCGGCGAGCACGTACGCCGAACGCGGCGCGGCTTCGGTCGACCACGTCTCCCAGTCGCGCACGCGGCCGCGCCGGAAGCGAAGCCGAGCGGCGGCGAGGAGCGAGATCCCGACGATCCGGTCGAACGGCGGCGAGTCGCGGTGCCAGCCGATCGTGGCCCCTTCCGGGTAGCGCTGGACGAGCGCCTGCACGAGCCCGTCGGGTTCGACCGCCGCGAGCTCCGCCGCCCGCTCTCGCAATGGCAGCAGGAGCGGCGGCATCGGGTCGCCCGGGGTCAGCCGCCGGGTCTCGTACCCGTAGCGGAGCCCAAAGTGCGCCGCGGTGCGAAGCGACGTCCGGCCGCGGATCACGACGGGCCGGAAGTCGAGCTCAGCGAAGCTCGCGAGCAGCCGCCGCTCCTCGGCCTCGTCGATCAGCTCGGGCTCGAGCACGAGCCCGCTCGGTGCTGTCGTTGCCACGAGCCCAGTGTGCCCGCCGGAGCTCGAGAGCTTGTGTTGGAACAACACAAGCGGTTCTCCCCTCGCGAACGAACCGCGTGGTTGAGCCAAACCGAGGCGAGGGACGAAGACCTTGTGTTGTTCCAACACAAGCGTTCCTTTCTCTACGATGCGCGAATGGCCGTCGCCGACACGAGAGCCGCGCTCGACCCGCTCGACTTCCTCGCGCTCGATGCGCTCCTCGACGACGAGGAGCGGGCGATCCGCGACACCGTCCGGCAGTTCGTACGCGAGCGTGTCCTCCCCGACGTCGGCGACTGGTTCGAGCAGGGGATCCTCCCGCGCGAGCTGATCTCCGAGCTCGCGAAGCTCGGTCTCTTCGGGATGCACCTCGACGGCTACGGCCTCCCCGGCGCGAGCGCAGTCGCCTACGGGCTCGCCTGCCTCGAGCTCGAGGCTGGCGATTCGGGCGTTCGCAGCGCCGTCTCCGTCCAGGGCTCGCTCGCGATGTTCTCGATCTGGCGCTGGGGGTCGGAGGAGCAGAAGCAGCGGTGGCTGCCCGCGATGCACACCGGCGAGGCGATCGGCTGCTTCGGCCTGACCGAGCCCGACGCGGGCTCCGACCCCGGCTCGATGCGCACCCACGCGAAGCGGGACGGCTCCGACTGGATCCTGAACGGGGCCAAGATGTGGATCACGAACGGGACGATCGCCGACATCGCGACCGTCTGGGCACGTACGGACGACGGCGCGATCCGGGGCTTCCTCGTCGAGCAGGGAACGCCCGGATTCTCCGCGCCCGAGATCCACAAGAAGCTCTCGCTGCGCGCGTCGGTCACGTCCGAGCTCGTGCTCCAGGACGTGCGCGTGCCGGACGACGCCGTCTTCCCCGAGGTCAGCACCCTCCGTGGCCCGCTCTCGTGCCTGAACGAGGCGCGGTACGGGATCGTCTGGGGCGCGGTCGGCGCGGGCCGGGCCTGCTTCGAGTCGGCGCTCGAGTACGCGAAGGAGCGAATCGTCTTCGAGAAGCCGATCTCGGCCTATCAACTGACCCAGCAGAAGCTCGCCGAGATGGCGCTCGAGCTCAACCGCGGCGCCCTCGTCGCCCTCCACATCGGCCGGATGAAGGACGACGGGACGCTGCGCCAGGAGCACGTCTCGCTCGGGAAGATGGGCAACGTCCGCGGCGCGATCGAGGTCGCGCGCTCGGCGCGGACGATTCTCGGCGCGAACGGCGTCACGCTGGAGTACCCGGTGATCCGGCACCAGAACAACCTGGAGTCGGTGCTCACCTACGAGGGGACTCACGAGGTGCATACGCTCGTCGTCGGCCAGGCGCTGACCGGCGAGAACGCCTTCCGCTGAATCAGCTCTCGTCTTCGTAGTAGTCGACGGCTGAGCTCCGGACGAGAAGGCGCGTCCACGTGCTTATCCTTCCACGGTGCTCCGCCCGCTGCTCCTCGCAACGCTGCTCCTCGCGGTCCCGGTCGCCGTCGCCCCAGCGGTGGCCGCGCCGCCGACCGCCGGCGTGCTCGTTCCCGGTTCGAGTCTCGGCGGGCTCCGACTCGGCGCCACGACGGCGCAGGTGGAGGCCGCCTGGGGCCGCGCCTACGGGATCTGCGACACCTGCCCGCAGGAAACCTGGTACTTCAACTACTTCGCCTTCCAGCCGCGCGGGGTCGGGGTCGAGTTTCGCCGCGGCCGGGCCGTCGCGCTCTTCACCCTCCACTCGCCGCCCGGTTGGCGCACGCGGGCAGGGCTGACACTCGGCGCCCCGGTCTCGGACGTGAGGACGCGGTATCCCGTCGCGACGCGGGTCGAATGCGACGGCTACCAGGTGCTGGTGCTTCGCCGGGGCGCCGCGACCACCGCCTTCTACGTTCTGCGCGAGAGGCTCTGGGCGTTCGGCCTCAGCCGGCCCGGGATTCCACTCTGCCGCTGACGGCGAGCCCGCCGCAGAGCATGTCGACGATCGTGCGCTCCGCACGCGCGACCTCGTCGTCGCCGTCCGGGAGCTGCCCGAGCACCCAGCCCGTCAGAAGCTCCTCGAGCCCGCCGTAGAAGATCCAGCTCGCGAGTCGCGGGTCGAGCTCGGGGCGCAGGGAGCCGTCCGCCTGGCCGCGCTCGATCACGCGCTGGATGAGCTGGAAGCCCTCGCGGATTCCCTCGACCTGGCCCTGCAGATGCTGGCTGCGCGCCACCTCCCGCACCATCACGCTGACGAGATCGGGGTCGTTCCGCCACGAGCGAAGGAGGATCTTCGCGATCCCTTCCAGCTGCTCGAGCGGCGGCTCCTCCGAGTCCTCGACGCGCCGGAAGGCTTCGATCAGCTCGCCCCAGTTCTCCCGGAAGACGGTCTCGAGCACCTCTTCCTTGGAGCCGAAGTAGTGATAGAGGAGCCCGTGCGCGATTCCGGCCTCCTCGGCGATGTCGCCGACGCGCGAGGTGTGGTAGCCCTTGCGCGCGAAGACCCGGACGGACGCCTCGAGGATCAGGCGGCGCTTCTCCTCCTGCGGTGTTGAACGCTCAGTCAACGCCGTCGCACTGTAGAGCTATCCTCGGCCGGCATGCAACCGCCACTCCTTCCTCTCGGGGGCATGCTCGTCGTCGACCTGACCCGGTACCTGCCGGGGGCGTATGCGTCCCGCGAGCTGCTGCGGCTGGGGGCGCGGGTCGTCCGGCTGGAGGCTTCAGACGGAGACCCGATGCGGCACGTGGCGCCCGCCTGGGACGAGGCGCTCGGCGCCGGCAAGGAGTCGGTTGCGTGCGACCTGAAAACGGATCCCGAGCTCGCGCGCGCAATCTGCGCCCGCGCCGATGTCGTCCTGGAAGGGTTCCGACCGGGGGTTGCCGCGCGGCTCGGAGTCGGGCCGGACGACGTTCCCGAGCGAGTCGTCTACTGCTCGATCACCGGCTTCGGTGGCGAGGGCCGGCATGTCGACCGCGTCGGCCACGACCTCAACTACCTGGGCTTCGCCGGCGTGCTCGCGGACACGGCGCCCGGCCTGCCGCCGGTTCAGCCCGCCGATCTCGCCGCCGGAGCGCTCGCGGCCACCGCCGAGATCCTCGCGGCATTGCTCGCGCGCGAGCGCACAGGCGCCGGCGCGCGTCTACCATCTCGATGACTCACGGCGCCCACAGGCTCGTCGCCCATCGCCTTGGCGGCGATCCGCTGCCGCGCTTCCTCACGGGCGGGCTCGCCTGCTACCGGATCTATGCGACAGCGGACGACCGTCACCTGACGGTGGGGGCGCTCGAGCCCAAGTTCTTCGTCCGGCTCTGCGAGGTCGTCGGACGGCCGGAGCTCGCCGAGCTCCATCTCGACGGCGCCCGGCAGGAGGAGCTCGCCGGCGAGCTCGCGGGGGTGTTCGCAGCGAGGCCGCTCGCGGAGTGGCTCGAGCTCTTCGACGGTGAGGAGGTCGCAGCCGGGCCGGTCGCGACGCTCGCTGAAGCGGCGGCCGAGTTCGGGAGCCCGGTTTCCGAGCTGCGTGCGCCTGCGGTCGGCGAGCACACGGAGGCCTGGCGGCAGGAGCTCGGCCTGGCCTGAGGGCGCTACATCGGTTTCGCCGTCATCGCCCAGACGGCGACGAGGTACGCCGCGAGCAGGAGGATCGAGATCACGCCGACCGTGCGCGCGAGGCGAATCCCGTCCCCACGCCGCAGGCGCCGCAGCCCGAAGATCGCGAGCACGACCGAGACGATGGTCAGCAAGGCGCCGGCGTCGGCCGTGACGTAGCCGATCCCAATCCACGCGGGATCGAAGTCGTCCGGATAGCTCTGCTCCGCCTCCGTCCATTGAGCGCCGATGCGCATCAGCACATACGACGGCACGACTCCGTAGAGCAGCGTCAGCAGGCTGAAGCGGGAGAGGCCGGCTGCGTCGTCCGAGCGACGCCAGCCGAGCGCGGTCGCCAGCGCCACGGCGAGGAGGCTTCCCACGAGGAGCATCGCGCCGAGCACGTGGAGGAAGAGGGGCAGATTGACGCTGTCCGGCCGAATCGCGGCGAGCATCGTCAGGCTCCGGGCTTCCAGATCATCAGCACGAGGATGACGAGCACGCCGACGCTGTTCAGTGCCTGGAAGCGGATGCCCGCCCGGCGCCCGCCCACAGGATCGCCGGCGAAGGCCTTTCCGGCCGCGGTGCCCGCCCAGACGGAGAGCGCCCAAAGGACGAGCGAAGCCAGGATCCAAGCGTCCCAGAGCTCGTAGCCGTCGACGTCGATCGCGAGCCAGATCCCGAAGACGAGCGCGCCCATCATCCCCGCTCCGACCAGGATCCCTCCCACCCGGCCGAACCCGATCGCCGAGTCGGGGGCGAGGATCGGGGAGGCGCTCCTCGAGCCGAAGATGAGCGCCCAGAGCGCGGTCAAGGCGCCGGCCGCGACGAACGCGCTCAGGACGTGCAGGAAGACGAGCCAGTCGTACAGATCCACCGCGGCCCGATCCTAACCCGCTTCCCCAACCGCCTGCGCGAGAGCGCAGCCGTGACGATACGCCCAGCGGTAGTGTCGCCATGTGGCCGCACCGATCGTCCGCCGCGCGCAACCGGGCGACCTCGAGGCGCTCCTTCGGATCCAACGCGAGGCGGCGATCGCCGCCTTCTCGCACATCTTTCCACCAGAGCACCATCCGTTTCCCGACGTGGCGATCAGGAACGGCTGGGCTGCAGCGATCGAGGATGCCGGGATCGAGGTCTACCTGGCGGAGCTGGATGCAGACCCCGTCGCCTCCGTCTCCGTCGGTCACGGGCTTCTGCGGACACTGTTCGTCCTGCCCGCGCATTGGGGCGGAGGGCTCGGCTCCGATCTGCATGACCTCGCGCTCGAGCGACTCGAGGCGGCCGGCGTCGTCGAGGCGAAGCTCTGGACGCTCGCGGAGAGCAAAGCGCGCCGTTTCTACGAGCGACGCGGTTGGACAGAGAACGGCGAGACGCGCGTCGTCCCGTTTCCGCCGCATCCGCTCGATGTCGCCTACACGCGGTCGCTCGCCAAGTAACAGACTGTTACTTGGCGAGGCCGAGCGCGGCCGGGAGCGCGAGGAGCGTCTCGAGGCGGCCCGGCTCGTGCGGATGGCGGCCGTCGCGGTCGAGCAGGAAGGCCTGCATCCCGAGCGCGCGGGCGCCTTCGATGTCGTCCTCGTAGGAGTCGCCGACCATCGCCGTCTCCCGCGCCTCGACCTCGAGCAGGGTGAGCGCGCGGCGGAAGATGTCCGGATGCGGCTTCGTCCGGCCGAAGGCGCGCGAGCCGATCGCGCAATCGACCTCGAGTGCGTGGTGGCGGACGAACTCGTCGAGGTCGCGGCTGCCGTTCGAGATCAGCCCGAGCTTGAGCCCGTGTCCGCGCAGCTCCTCCAGAACGGGCAGCACGTCCTCGTAGAGCGTGAACTTGTCGTGCTGCTCCCAAACGGCGACGAGCTCGGTCGCGCACTCGTAGGCGCTGTCCGCGTCGCCGCCCATCCCGCGCACGATCCGCTCGGTGAAGGCGATCCAGAGCTCGTCGTCGTGCTCGAGCTCGGGATGGCGTTGCAGGGAGGCGATCGCGGCCTGCCGCGCGGCCTCGTAGCGGGAAGGATCGAGCGTGAGCCCGTGCCGCTCCCCGAGCTTGCGGTATCCCTCCGGCCCGAGCTCCGGGCCGGGCAGCGCGAGCGTGAAGTCGACGTCGAAGAGGACGGCCCGCACCACAGTTCGAGGATAGCCTTGGCTCGTGCGCACCCCGGCTGAGATCCTCCGCGAGGCGAAGACGATCGCGCTGGTCGGCGCCTCGCCGAAGCCCGATCGGCCCAGCAACGGCGTCATGCGCTATCTGCTCGAGCAGGGCTACGACGTGATCCCGGTGCGGCCGGCCGGCTGTGCTGAGGTGCTGGGCGTCCCGTGCGTCCGCACGCTCGAGGAAATCGACCGCGAGATCGACGTTGTCGACGTCTTTCGCCGGCCTGAGTTCACCCCGGACGTCGCCCGCGGGGCCGTCGCCGCCGGCGCGGGGGCTCTCTGGCTCCAGCTCGGGATCGTCTCGGCGGAGGCGCGCAGGATCGCCGAGGAGGCGGAGCTGGACTACGTCGAGGATGCCTGTACGGCCGTCGTCCACCGGCGCGACGTGCGCGGGACGTAAGCTCGCGCGATGGCGTACGGCCTCCTTCTTCTACGGCTCCTCGTCGGTCTCGCCTTCGCCGCCCACGGCGCCCAGAAGCTCTTCGGCTGGTTCGGCGGCGGCGGCCCGGCCGGGACGGCCGGCTTCTTCGCCTCGCTCGGCTACCGGGCGCCCGCGCTGATGGCGCTCCTGGCGGGACTTGCGGAGCTCGGCGGCGGCCTCCTTCTCGCGAGCGGCCTCGCGACCCCGCTCGCCGCGCTCGCGCTCGCAACGGTGATGCTGAACGCGATCGTGACGGTCAAGTGGCGCGAGGGCTTCCTCTCCGGCTACGAGCTCGAGGCGACCTACCTCATCATCGTCGTCGCCCTTGCCGCGACCGGCCCCGGCCGGCTCTCGCTCGACCGCGCGCTCGGCTGGGACGACAACATCACCGGCACCGCGTGGGGCTCTGTCGTGCTCGTCGGCGCGATCGTGATCGCCGTCGTCACGACGACGCTCGGCCGTGGCCGCGCCGACACGGGCGAGATGGCCGCCTAGGAACGCAGATCCCTCGATCGAGGGATCGCGGCAGAGCGCAGTCCCGTCGAGAGAGGTGCTGTGGCGGTCCGCGGCGGGCTGCCTCGACGGAAGGGAAGCGGCCCTTGACTGCACCAATCGATCTTCATCTCCGTGCCTGGGCGGATCTCGGCGAGACCCACGCAGCCGGCGGCCCTGCGCCCGGAGCCAAGCACCGCGCTGACGACTCCCGGAACAAGCCGAGCCGCCTGCGCAGAGCCCAGCCGGGCTGGCGTTTGCGCCTCGGGCGGCGCCGCAACCGTACTCCCTGATCGGACGCTCACCACGAGAAAGAGCCCCGCTCCGGCGGGGCTTCTTCTCGTGCGTCTGAGTATCGGGGTGCGGAGATTTGAACTCCG
>Ga0136617_10005328_pt1 | contig 11503 bp, 9 predicted proteins | sample AntDrymUQ3222106_2_FD_129672 | JGI IMG/M metagenome (GOLD analysis project Ga0136617, IMG submission 129672) | Polar desert sand microbial communities from Dry Valleys, Antarctica - metaG UQ322 (21.06) | ecosystem: Environmental > Terrestrial > Soil > Desert | place: Antarctica: Dry Valley...
GTTACTCAGCGATGGCACGTTTTGTTTTCACAGGTGTCGTTGCGCCTTTGATAGTCATCTCGTTCAACATCCAACTCATATTATCGAGTTTTTCCGCCAAGAAAAGAACATATCGAATATCAACGGCAATTGTGCGTCCATAATCATTGCTGAAAAAGATATCGTTACCTAAACCTTCAAAATTGCTGTCAAAGACAATACCGACCTGTTCGCCGTAAGCGTTCATAATCGGGCTGCCGGAATTTCCGCCGATAATATCGGTCGTCGCTAAGAAATTAACCGGAACGGAATCGCCGACGCCGTATCTGCCGAAATTTTTCGTGCGCTGCAATTCTTTCAATTTTTCGGGAACGTCAAACGGAAATTCGCCCGAGTCTTTTTCAATTACGCCTTTCAAAGTTGTGAACGGCGTATATGTTACGGCTTCGCGCGGTTTGTAGCCTTTGACGTAGCCGTATGTGAAACGCAAAGTTGAATTTGCGTCCGGGTAAGGCGTGATGCCTTTCATTTCCGCCATTCCTTGCTGGTAAAGCAAACGTATGCGGTCAATCTCTGAATTGAAGCTGTTGGCTTGCGTCGTAAAATCGTTTCTTGCCTGCGCCAGTGCGGTTGTAAAATCGACAATGTTCGGATACTTTTTGCGCATATCGTTGAAAGACATATTGTAAAGCGCAAGAATCTCGTTGGCGGTGTCAAAATCCTTGTTTTCGGCGATTGATTCGGCAAAAGTTTCTTCAGCCGCACGGCGTTCTTTGCCTTGAAAACGATTGAAAAGAGCTTCTGCCGCCGGAAACTTTTGATTGTCCGGCAAATCCGCAAGGGCTTTTAAGAAGAATTTTAAAATCTCGCGCTCTAAAATCGGCTCGCGTTCCTTGAAGACGTTTTGGATTTCGTCGAGCTTTTTCATTTTCTCGTCACTCGTCAAAGTTTTTCCTTGTTGAGCGCTAAGGATAGCATTATAAAGTTGGTTGAAAAGGGGCGTATTTGCCGTGTTCGGGAAAGTGCGAACGATGCGGTCGCGCTGTGCTGTTTTGTAGTATGTATCGGAAACACGCCGCAGATTATTCAAAACTTCACCGTATTTCGCCTTCCGCGCGGGATTGGCATTTACCCAGGTTGCAAATTTTATCTCTTCATTGCGCCTTGTATTCAAAATATCGCTTCTCTTAAAAGCAACCGAGCCGCCTTCAAATAATTTGGCGACATTTTCCACATTGGGAACTTGACCTTCTAATTTAATCCGGTTTTGTTCATTTTCTTCAGCCGCCATCTTTATAGCGCGGCTGTAAGCGCGGTAATATTCGGCGATAAAAGGAGCTTGAACTTCCTGCGAGTAATCAACCGATTGGCTTTCACGATAACGCGTTGTGCCGCCCGGATAGCCCATTACAAAAACAAAATCGTTTTCCTTTACGCCGTTTAGCGAAAGCGTCAAAAACTTTTTCGGTTTGTATGGAATATTGTTCGGCGAATAATCGGCTGATTTGCCGTCAGGCGAAACGTATGCGCGGAGAAAAGTAAAATCGCCCGTATGCCGCGACCATTGAAAATTGTCCGGGTCGCCGCCGAAATTCCCGATGTCTTCCGTCGGAGCGTAAACGACGCGAATATCCTTTATCTGCATCGTTTCATACAAATAATAATAAAAACCGCTATTCAACGCTTGGATGCGAATCATCGAGCCTTCGGCGACTTTTGCCTGCTCCTGTGCCTGCAGTGTTTCAATATTAGTTTTGACGGCTTGATTATAAGCGTCGCCGGTCAAACTTTCAGTTCCCTTCGTGATTTTGGCGGTAACGTCTTCGACACGATTGGTAATAAAGATGCTGTAATCTTTGGCGATTAGTTCCTCCGTCTGCGATGGGGCGCGAAAACCGTTTTGGGCGTAATCGTTTTGCGGCGTCGAAGCCGAAACCAAAGCATCAAAGCCGCAGTGATGGTTGGTTAAGATTAAGCCTTTCGGCGAAATAAACTCGCCCGTGCAGCCGATACTCAAACGCACAACCGCGTCGGAAATATCAACGCCGTTCGGATTGTAAAGCTGAGTCGGAGCGATTTTTAAGCCTTTTTGCCGCAAAGGCAGCTTAGCGATTTGGTCGGGCGTGAACATTCCCTCCTCAAATATCGCAAATGAAGGCGACACCGATGACAGCAAAACGGCAATTGTTAAAATTAAAGATGAAAAAATGTTTAGTTTTAATCGCATATTCTTAAATACCTTCCCTTTTATAGAATTAAAATAAAGCCTTTCGGATAAATTTCACTCAGATTAATAATTATTTCTTACCACTTTTTAACCAAAAAAAAAAGCGAGCCGGATTTGACTCGCTTTTCTCGTTTAGATTAAATTCTATTATTTTTTAGTCAATTGCGTAATTTCAATCGGTTCGGGCGGCAAAAAGCGGCGCGGATTAATTGATTTATCGTTCAAACGCAATTCGTAATGCAGATGCGGTCCGGTCGAGCGTCCGGTTGAGCCGACAAAACCGATAAGCTGTCCGCGCTGAATCATATCGCCTGCTTGGACTTCGATTTTAGCAAGATGACCGTAGCGCGTCGTTAAACCGTTGCCGTGGTCAACTTCAATCATATTTCCATAGCCGCCTTGCCATTCCGCTTTGAGGACGACGCCGTTTGCCGGAGCAATGACTGCATCGCCGCGCTCGCCGTCAATGTCCATTCCGGCGTGGAATTCATAACCACCACCGCCGAATGGATTGCGGCGATAGCCGAATTCGTTATTGATTTTGCCGAGGTGCGCCCACATTCGCGGGATAAATTGTTGACCGCTGGTTGTTTCGATACGGCGTAATTCGAGTTCCAACGCATTGGCTTCACCTTCTGATTCGGTCAGTTGATACGAAGTTAAAGGTCCGCCACTGTTGATTGAGTAATCTTCGGTCGAACCGGTATTTTCATAACTGATTACTTTCGACTCGACTGTTTGATTGTTTTGAAATTGGCTGGTTTGACGGGAAATAATGGCGGCTTGATTTGGAATTAGTGTGTTTGATTTTGCTAATGTTGTGTCCTTAACAAATCCAAACAATCCGAATGAAACAATGCCGATGATTAAAAACAAACTTGCAAAACTTGATGTGTGTAAAACGTTTTTTGAAACTTCAATTCTGCGAATGTAAATGCTTGATTTTGATGAATGCGATAAAAGAAAAGTATATTTATTGTTATTTTTTTGCACTACGCTTTTAAGCTCCTTTATAATGATTTCGCGCCGAAATGTAACGTTCAGCACACGGAATCACGCAAGTTTAGCCGAGAGCGACTAACGCGAATCCTGATTTAGTGTTTTTTAAAAACAAAGACACTATGTTATGTAGGGGATTACAAAAACTAAATATTCGGTTACCTTATGTTAGAAAGTGAAGATTAGCACAAGCCGTCGCCGATTGCAAACGCTCCTGAAAATCGTGCGAGCTCACTCCGATTTGAAAATGAGTTTTAATCATTATTTTTACGTCTTTGGTTAAAGGAGCGAAGGACCAGAAGTCCAACTCCAATAAACAAAACAACGAAAACGATAACGACTAAAACTTTAATCGCCAGCGTCAAAAAACCGATAAAACCGATGACTTGTTTCAGCAGCGTGATAACTAAAGTCAGAATAACTAAGAGTGTGCTTAATAATCCGGCGGCTTTTAAGAATCCCATAACTTTATTCCTTCCAATATTACTAAATTACTAATCGAATAGATTATTTAATTAATTTCTTAAACTTCTCACAATCTATCATACAAAATTTCCTAACCGTTTTTCCACTTTCTAACGCGCGTTTCGGTTTCAAAATCATTTTGCGAGTTAAAATCACCGGTACGAAATCTCGTATTATCAAGCGATACGGCAAAAGCCGGAGCATCTGCGCCGTCGCCGTAATCCGTCCGATTTTGTTGATTATCCTTACGTTTGAAAACGTATCCGCGCAATAGATAAAGACCCAAACAAACGAGCGAAACGGGCAAAATTCTTCTTGCTAGAATTTCACTGCCAAAAGTTATTCGCAAAAAGAGAGACGCCCCGAGAATCATCAAGGCAATGCCCCAAAGTTTCGGATTGCCGGAAAATCTTTTGACTAAAATATCTTCAGCGCCGTTCGGCGTAATGCCAGTGCGGATAAGCTGCGCCGTGCGCCACGAATCAAGCGCGGCGTATAACCATATTCCAAGAAAGCCAAGCACGAACAAAGCCGCCCCCTTATATAACAAAGCCATTTGGAAAAGCCCGACAAAAACGGCGAAATAAACCAGCGCTTTGACCATCTGACCGTTATAAGCCGCGCCGAGTCCGGGACAAATCAACGAAAGAACGGTCGCAAAAAAAGGCGAGGTGTGCTTTTTGACCAAAGGAACATACGAAGAGCGATTGTAATTTCTAAGAAGCTCGACGCCGGAAACAATGCAATCCTGGCAATATGGAAAACCTTTGATGCGGTGGTCGCAAGCCGGACACAGCAGTTTCCCGCATCCGTTACAGTTGACGACCGCCACATTTTGCCCGTGATATGCACAATTCATTATTTATTTTCCTCTTCATTAACAAATGTTCCTTGAATCGGTTCCTGATTCGATTTCTGTTCATTTGTCGGCGCGCTGCCAAAAACCGCGTCTGCACTTTGTTTATAAGTTTGTTCGGCTAATTCAAAACTTTTTTGATAGACGCCGTTAAATGATCCGTCAGCGGAAACCGTCTGACTAAAAACTAAAAATGCGAATAAAAGCATCATTGCAACGGGTGCGAGTTGCGGAACGCTAATCGGAAAACTCAAGCCGCGCATCCATTCTGCTGCTTGCGAAGCCCAAGACGCTTTGACCGTTTTTGCTTTGGTCGTGCCGATAGTGGCTTGCAAAATTTTGCTGTGTAAACCAGCCGGAATTGCTAATTCTTCCATTTTGTATGTGTAGCAGGCAGCAATTGAACGCACGACTTCGCCCGGCAAATCAGTGCATTTCTCACACAAAACGGCGTGGCGTTCCCAACGATGAAAAAGTGTGGCAGGCAGAAATCCGTCGAGATAATCGGTTAAATATTCTTCAAATTGTTTGCAGGACATTGCCGTTTCAGGCGCGGTCATTGAAAGAATCCGCGCTTCGAGATGTGTCATCGAGGCTTTTGGTGCGGAGATTTCGTGGCAAAGCTGAAGAGCGTCTTTGACTTCATTCAAAAGCGTGTGGCAAATCGGGCAGCGCAAAGCGTGTGCGGCAACCGCTTTGTGCGTTCGACTTTCGAGAGACTTATCCAAATAATCGGTCAAAAGTCCTTCAAACTCCGAACATTTTAAGATTTTTTCATCCTCGTAACTCATAAAAACAACCCCTTGGTAAATTTAATTTTTTAAAATCTTTTTCGCTTATGGCATTAATGTTCATAATTTTGCTTTATCTTAAATATTCACGACTCTCATCCGCCGTAAAATCTTTGCCAATTCTATGCGTCCGCGATTAATACGCGATTTGACCGTTCCTTCCGGGATTCGCAAAGTTTCTACGATTTCCTGATAACTCAATTCTTCGATGTCGCGTAAAATTACGCAAGTTCTTAAATCCGCCGGTAGTTTATCAATTCCATCCTGCACCTGAGCGCAAAGCTCGCGTCTTTCGATCTCTTTTTGCGCCGACCCGCCGACTGCCCGCAGATGAAACGTATGGTCTTCAACATCATCAGCCATCGAATTTTGCGGATTGCGCTGGCGGTGGCGGTAATCGTCAATTATCAAATTTCGTGCCAGCCGCATCAGCCAATTTGTCAAATCACCTTGTTTCGCGTCGTATTGGTCGAGCGTTTTGTAAATCCGTATAAAAACTTCCTGCGTCAAATCCTCAGCCGCTTCAACGCTCGACGTAAAACGATATGCGAGATTAAATATCCGGCGCGAAAACTGCGACACAATTTCTTCCCACGCGCCGCCATCGCCTGAACGACAACGGCGCACAAGGTCTGCACCATTAAACTCCGCTACTGCTTTTAATGCTTCCAACGTTGGTTTCTCCAAACAAGCAAATGCCTTCTGTTTAAAGCAACAAAGCTGAAAAATCACGCCTTGTTAAGAAGTTTCTACGTAAGCCAAAAAGGAAAAGTTCCAATGAATAACGCGAAAAAGGGAAAATGTGAAAAAGGGAAAAAGTTGACAGGCTTTTGCCCGACTTACTTTTTCACATTTTCCCTTTTCCCCTTTTTTCCTTTTTACTTTTGCCTTACAAATACAGTATCTTGTGTCTTTATTGTGTATTTAACAAAACTGTAAGATATACCGAGAATTTATTTATACGTATTTATTAAATGTTCAGGATTGGAAACGAGTAGTTTGCGAAAATCTCTAAAATTTATATTACTGTTTTTATTCGCCGTTTTTATTTTTTGGTTTTTCGGGCGAAATTTGGATTGGCAGGAAGTCAGCCAGAGTCTGCGGCAGGCAAATCCTCTGTATATTACTGTGGCGACTCTGATTATTTGTCTCGGTTATTTTTTGCGGGCGTTGCGTTGGAAGGTTTTACTTGAGCCGATAACCGAAACTTCTTTGAAAGAGCTTTTCGCCACTACAACAGTCGGATTTACAGCGGTCTTTTTTGTCGGCAGAGCAGGCGAAATTGTTCGCCCGATGTGGCTTCCGATGCGCGATAAGCGCGTGCGTCCCTCAGCCGCGCTCGTAACACTCGGCGTCGAACGAATATTCGATTTAGCCGCGCTGATTTGCTTCTTTTCCGTTAATTTAATCTGGTTCGACGCACCTGCCGGACGCGAAAAGGAATTCGGTTATGTTAAATTAGTCGGAAATCTAATGTTGGTCGGAACGGCTGTCGGATTTCTGGGATTATTTATTTATCAAAAATATTCGCCGCAATTTATCGGTTGGGCGGAGAAAATAACTGATAGAAAATTTATTCCGCGCCGCATCAGAAGAATTTTTATCAGTTTGTTGAAACAACTTGCCGCATCGCTGCAAATTTTGAAAAATTTGCGCGAAATTGTTTCGGTTGTATTTTGGACGTTTTTGCTTTGGCTCTCAATCGCTATCCCGACGTGGTTGGTTATTTTAGCTTTTGATTTACCGGTTAAGATTACGCTCGGCGGTGCGCTTTTTGTAATGTTCTGGGCGGCGCTGGGTTCGCTCATTCCAACGCCGGGCGGCGCGGCTGGTGCATTTCACGCGGTGACGGCGGGCGGTTTGATATTTTTAAACGTTCCGGATAAAGATGCGGCGGCAGTTTCGATTGTAATGCATCTGGTCTATTTCGCTCCGGCGCTGTTTTTCGGTTTTTATTACCTTTTTCACGGCGATATTTCTGTCGCTCAATTTAGAAGCTTGCTGTCAAGCGAACACGCGGTCGAAGAAATCGAAGAGGGTGAAAAAGGAAAATTGCGGGAAGATTGGCAGGCGTCTTCCAACTCAGAGTTGCAAGTTTTGAGTCAGGAAAATGAAGAACAGAGCGACGAATTGCGAGCAAAGGAAAATCGCAAATCGCAAATCGCAAATCCAAAATCATTATGAAGTGTCCATTTTGCGGATTTTTGGAAGATAAAGTCGTAGATTCGCGCGAAGCGAAAGACGGCGCTTCAATTCGCCGTCGGCGCGAATGTCTCGAATGCGGTCGTCGTTTTACGTCTTATGAGCGGATTGACGAGATTCCGTATATGGTTATCAAAAAAGATGGCAGACGCGAGATTTTTGACCGCAATAAGATTATGGCTGGATTGCTTCGTGCCTGTGAAAAGCGTCCTATTTCCGCCTCGCAATTAGAATCAATCGTTGACGAAGTAGAAAAACAAGTTCAAGATACACCCGACCGCGAACTTTCGACCAACGATACCGGAAAAATTATTATGAAACGCCTCAAAGAACTCGATAAGGTTGCTTATGTGCGTTTTGCTTCGGTTTATCTCGAATTTGAAGACGTTTCCGAGTTTATGAACGAACTCAAATACTTGGTGCAGGTCAGAGATAAATCGAACAAAAGAAAATCGAAGAGAAGCCGGAAGTAAGTTTAAAGAACTGAACCCACGAAGGAACACCAATAAAACACGAAGCAGAACTTTAACTTCGTGTTTTTTCGCGTTCCTTCGGGGTTTAGTCGGTTTCGCACTTTTTCGTTCTCTCGTTTATGATAAAGATATGATTGAAACAGGTGAGAGTTATTCAGAAAACCTTGAAACCGTAACTGACGAGATACAAATGCAGATTCCTTCGGAACTGCCCGTTTTGCCCTTGCGCGATATTGTCATTTACCCGTTTATGATTGTTCCTCTTTTCGTTTCGCGAGATAAATCAATCCGCGCCGTTGACGAGGCTTTGAGCCAGAATCGAATGATAATGCTCGTCTCGCAAACGGATGTTGATAAGGAAGAACCGTCGCAGGAAGATCTTTACAAAGTCGGCACGGTCGCCGTCATTATGCGAATGCTGAAGCTGCCCGACGGACGAATTCGCATTCTTATTCAAGGACTTTCTCGCGCCCGCGTTGACTCGGTCGTCGCAGGAAGCGATTACGTCAAAGCCAATCTAACGCCGATAAACGAACCGCTCGCGCCGGAAAACTCTCTGGAAGTCGAAGCGCTCGTCAGAAATGTTCGCGGCTCGATGGAAAGAGCGGCAAATTTGGGTAAAAACATCTCGCCCGAAGTTTTGGCGATTATTGCCAATTTAGATGATGCCGGAAGATTATCCGACCTTTCGGCTTCAAATCTTGAATTGAAAGTCGAAGATGCGCAGAGCGTTTTGGATATTTTCGACCCGGTTTTGCGCCTTCGCCGTGTTAATGATTTGCTTAGTAAAGAAATTGACGTTTTAACCGTTCAGCAGGAAATCAATACGCAAGCCCGCGCCGATATTGATCGCTCACAGCGCGAATACTTTTTACGCCAGCAGCTAAAAGCAATTCAATCCGAACTCGGCGAAGGCAACGAACTTTTCGAGGAAATCGAGCAATACCGTGACAAGATTTTAAAGGTGAAAATGCCGGAAAACGTCGAAGAAGAATCGCTTCGTCAACTCAAGAAACTCGAAAGAATGCACCCGGATACGGCTGAAACGGCGACTTTACGAAATTGGCTGGACATTATAACCGAACTTCCCTGGTCAAATGCTTCAAAAGACAATTTGAATCTGAAAAAGGCGGAAAAGATTTTGAATGAAGACCATTACGGTTTGGAAAGAGTCAAGGAAAGAATTATCGAAGCGTTAGCCGTTCGCAAATTGAAGGAAAAACCGAAAGGCTCGATTTTATGCCTTGTCGGACCGCCCGGAGTTGGTAAAACCTCGCTCGGTCGCTCCGTCGCACGCGCTTTGAATCGCAAATTTATGCGCTTGTCCTTAGGCGGTTTGCATGATGAAGCGGAAATTCGCGGGCATCGCCGAACCTATGTCGGCGCGATGCCGGGCAGAATCATTCAGGCAATTCAGCAAGCCGGAACGAATAATCCTTTGATAATGCTCGACGAAATTGACAAAGTCGGCGCAGATTTTCGCGGCGACCCGTCGTCGGCTTTGCTCGAAGTGCTTGACCCTGAACAAAATTCGACTTTCCGCGATAATTATCTCGGCGTTACATTCGATTTGTCGAACGCGATGTTTATGACGACCGCAAACGTTCTCGACACTATTCAACCGGCTTTGCGCGATAGAATGGAGATTATCTCGCTTTCCGGCTACACGGAGGAAGAAAAGCTCGAAATCGCAAAACGGCATCTTTTGCCGAAACAAGTCGAAGAAAACGGTTTGCAAAAAGATGATGTGAAATTTGACCGTAACGCTTTGAAACAAATCATCGGACAATATACGCAGGAAGCAGGTTTAAGACATCTGGAAAGAGAAATCGGAAAAGTCTGCCGCAAAGTGGCGCGAAAGAAAGCCGAAAATGACGGAGGAAATTTTGAAACAATAAAAATCACCGTGCAGAACTTAAAAGATTTCTTGCGTGCGCCGAAGATTTTCCCCGAAGAAGCCTTGAAAAAAGACCAAATCGGAACGGTTACGGGGTTGGCGTGGACTGCCGTCGGCGGCGACATTTTGTTTATTGAAGCCTTAAAGACTCGCGGTAAGGGCAAACTACTTCTGACCGGACAACTCGGCGAAGTGATGCAAGAATCCGCGCAAGCTGCATTCTCTTATGCGAAAGCACGGGCGACGGAACTCGGCATTAACGAAGAAGATTTCGAGAAATACGATATTCACGTTCATATTCCCGAAGGCGCGATACCGAAAGACGGTCCGAGCGCGGGAATTACGATGGCGACCGCAATCGTTTCCGTTTTAGCCCAGCGCGCCGTCATAAAGGACGTGGCGATGACCGGCGAGATAACATTAAGAGGCAACGTTTTGCCTATCGGCGGAGTCAAAGAAAAGATTCTGGCAGCAAGACGAGCACACGTTAAAAAGGTAATCCTTCCCGCACCAAATAAACGGGACCTGGAAGATTTACCTCAGGAAGTTATCGAGGATTTGACATTTATATTTGTAGAGAATGTGCGCGAGGTTTTTCGTGAAGCACTTCGGGATAAGGCGTTGCCGATTGAAAAGCTAAAGAGTCGTTCAGCTAAACAGAATAGCAATTAACCCGTTAATTTTCTAAAAGATAAAGACAAACGCCATATTTTATCGGATTGATATGCTTTGACACGCGCTGTTAGCGTGTGTTACCTTGAAAGAGTTTTAGTCATTATAAACTAATCAATTAAAAGAAACTTTTTCTTATCAAAAGCGTTAAAAATCTTAACGCAAAAATATTTTTAGATCGTATGACACGATTCGCCCTAACCCCGAAATTTTATAAGGAGTATAGACGAGCCTGATGAAAACATCCCTTTTTAAGGTTTTTAATTTAACCGCAATTTTATTTTTTATATCCAATTCTTTCGTTTTTGGACAAACTACACTTTCAACTTCGAGCAACGAAACCAAGCCGCAGGAAGTCGAGCAGTCGGAAGCGCAGGTCAATCTTGTAACCGAGAAATCCGGCGCGTTGTTCAAAGAAGGCTTGACTGCTTTGAAAGACAATCTTCGTCCGCAAGCAGGCGAGAAGTTTAATAAATCGGTCGAAGTTTTTTTGTATTCGACGCTGAATGTGCAGAGAAATCAAAAGCTGCGCGAGTGCTATAACCAACTGGTTGAAACGATTTATCGCATTGAATTTCCTTCTGATAAACAAACTCCAAATATCCGAAGCCTTTCGTCAACTTGTGCTTGGAATATTAACAACGAAACGGCAGACCAGATTGCTAAACTCGTATTGACTAATCCGGTTGACACGAATGCAACGGACAATAATGGCTTAATAACGTCGAAAGCCAACAAAGATTTGCCTGATGCGATTCAAGGGTTCAATGAGCAAAAATTTGAAGCATCGCCCCTTGATGAATTGGCAAAACTCGAATTAACGCAGGCTGAACAGCAAATAGAAGCTAATCCGGTCGCGCAGCAGCAATTACAATACGCCGTTTATGCAGTTGCTAATAAATCACTCGGATTCAGCTTTCAAGTTCATCCGATGATTCAGCA
>Ga0136617_10005329_pt1 | contig 11502 bp, 11 predicted proteins | sample AntDrymUQ3222106_2_FD_129672 | JGI IMG/M metagenome (GOLD analysis project Ga0136617, IMG submission 129672) | Polar desert sand microbial communities from Dry Valleys, Antarctica - metaG UQ322 (21.06) | ecosystem: Environmental > Terrestrial > Soil > Desert | place: Antarctica: Dry Valley...
ACGTAGCCGAGCGCGTCGCCGGCGGCCGTGAGCGCGCCCGCCATGTCGGCCTCCTCCATGTTCATGTGGAAGACATCGCCCATCACCTTCACCGCCGGGCTGCCCACGGCATCGCGGAACTCCCGCGCCTCGGCGAGGGTGTTGCAGAGGTCGTTCTGGTAGCGGTTCAGGGGCTCGATCACCAGCGTCGCGCCCGAGCGCTCGGCGTGCGGCGCGAGCCCGCGCAGGCCGTCGACGAACAGCGCCGCGTCCTCCTCGCGCGAACGGCCCGTCGCGAGGCCGGGCAGGTTGCGCGTCCGTCCCCAGAGCGGCACGACGATGCAGGCCGCGCCGAGCGCGCCGGCGAGCTCGAGCTGCTCGCGCAGATCGGCGCGCGCGAGCGCGATCTGATCCGCATCGGGGTCAATGAGCCAACCGCGGTATCCGCCACAGAGCGCGGAGACCGCCACGCGATCTCGCAGCGCCTCGCGTGCGCCCTCGGCCGCCGGAGGGAGCGACACCTCGATGGCGTCGAATCCATAGCCGCGCGCCCGCGCGCCGCGCTCTCTCAGCGACGCCCCGGGCACCAGTCGATCCTGCACCGCGAACCGCATCAGTGTCGCGCGCCGCCGCTCCCGGGGCGGGACACGAGCACTAGCTCATGACCGCGACGCGCGCGCCGGCGCGAGCGCTCTCGAGGGCGGCGGCCACGATACGCAGCTGGTGCAGCCCGTCGGCGAACGTCGGCAGCCCGATCCCCGGATCGGAACCGCGGACCGCGGCGTAGGCGGCCGCGATCATCCGGCGCCGGCTCTCGTTCGACGCCACCGGCGCCCCCGTCACGGTCTCTACGCCGCCCGTCCTGCCGATGCGCAGCTCGTTCGGCGCGCCGCTGTGCCACACCGCGGATGCGACGCTGCAATCGAACGCGATCTCGACATCGTTCCGATGACCGGGCGCGACCTGCGATACGACGAGCGCCCCCTGCAATCCGCCATCGAACGCCAGCAGAAGCGACGCCTGATCCTCCCTCCGGCGCGCGTCATGGAGGCTCGCGATCTGCGCCTGCACGGCGACGACACGCTGCCCGCTCACGGTCTCGACCGCATCGGTCCAATGGGTGCCGATATCGGCCATGGCGCGAGAGGCGCCGATACGGAGCGGGTCGATGCGCCAGTCCGCGGCCGCCGGCCGCAGGAGCCAGTCCTGGAGGAACCAGCCACGGACCAGGTGTGGCCGGCCGAGCTCGCCGGAGCGGAGCCGCGAGGTGAGCTCCTGCAGCTGCGGGAAGAAGCGGTAGTTGTGGCACACCAGCGCGAGGCGATCCGCGGCGGCGGCCATCGCGACGAGCTCCTCGCCACCGGCGACGTCGAGCGCGAGCGGCTTCTCGCACAGGACGTGCTTGCCGGCGCGCAGCGCGGCGGCGGCAAGCGGGAGATGCAGGTCGTTCGGCGTGCAGACGTGAACGACGTCGATGCGTTGGTCGGCGAGCACGCTCGCGAGGTCGGACGTCCAGCCGTCGACGGCAAGCCGTCCCGCCGCGGCACGCGCGCCTTCCTCGTCACGCCCGACGACCGCCGCGATCTCCACGTCGCCGAGCCGGCGAAGCGCGTCCACATGCTGCGCCGCGGCGTACCCGGTACCGACCACCACGGCACGCATGGGCGCATTGTCCGATATTGGCCGCGTCTGCGGTCGCTAGAGCGCGCGGATCAAGCGCTCCGCCGCGATCCCGTTCGCCCCGTCGTCGTCGTGCCGAAAGTACGCGTACACGTCTCGGCCGCGCTCCATCAGCGTGCGGCAGCGATCGGCCCAGCGCGCGACGGCCGGCTCGTCGTAGCCGCGCGTGTCGCGCAGGCGCAGGTAGGCGAAATCGGCGGTCTCCCCCGCGAGATCGAGCGGTGACGGCGCACGCTCGCCCTCCGCGTGACAGAGCGCGACGCCCCGCAGGGCGAGGATCTCGTACACCTCGGCCGCGTACCAGGACGCATCGCGGAACTCCATCGCGCAGCGTTGGCCCGCGGGGAGCTCGGCGACGAACCCGGCGAGCAGGTCGTCGTCGCGCTTCAGCCACGGCGGCGCCTGGAACAGCACGGGGCCGAGCCGGTCACCGAGCGGCCGTACCTTCTCCCAGAAGAGCGGGAGCGTGTCCGCCGGGTGGCGCAGCAGGTCGGTGTGCGTGATCCGCCTGGACGCCTTCAGCGCGAAGATGAAGCCGGGGGGCGTGGCGGAGGTCCAGCCGTCGATGCTCGTGGCCGTCGGCAGGTGGTTGAAGGTGTAGTTCACCTCGACCGTTCCGAGTCGTCCGGCGTAGTGGCGCAGGAAGCCGGCGGCCTTCAGCTCGGCCGGGAAGAAGGTGGGCTTCCAGCTCGCGTAGGCCCAGCCAGACGTGCCGACGTGCGCGATGCTCATGCGCCCTGCATCGTCGTCGTGACGTGCTGGCCGAGGACCGTGTACGCGATACCGGCCGCGAGCGAATTCGCGCGCTTGAGACCCGCCAGGACGTCGAGATGGATGCTCGACGTGTCGATCGACTCGCGCAGCCCCTCGTGGAGCCGCTCCAGGTGCGTATGCCGGAGCCGGCGCTCGAGTGAGTTCACCACCGACTTGTGCCGGATGACGGTCTCGGCGAGCGAGCGATCACCCGTCGCGAGCGCTGACATCGCGAGCTCGAGGTTCTCGCACACCTTCGCGTGGAGGTCGCGGATCTCCGCCCAGCCCTGCTCGCTGAAGCGGTGCTGCCCGCGGATCTTCTTCTCCGCGAGCTCGAGCAGATCCTTGTCGACGACATCGCCGATCTCCTCGAGGTTCACGATCACGAAGAGCAGCGCCGTCTCGCGGTCGGACTGCTCGCCGGTCAAGGCCCGCTCGCTCATGCTGATGAGGTACTGCTTGATGTCCTCCTCGAGCCGGTCGATCTGGTCGTCGCGCTTGATCAGCTGACGCATGAGCTCGCTGTCGTTGCGCTCGAAGACGCGGATGGTGTCCCGCAGTGACTGCAGCACCACGTCGCCCATCCGCAGCACCTCCCGCAGGGCCTGACCCAGCGCGACCGCCGGCGTGTCCAGCACCTGCGGGTTGAGGTACATCGCGCCCTGCTCGTGACGGCGCGTCTCGGGGATCGCGCGGGTGATCGCGCGCGCGGCGACGTCGACGAGCGGCAGGAACAGGATCGCCAGCCCGACATTGAACAGCGTGTGCGCGTTCGCGATCTGGCGGGGCACGTCCGCCGCGGTCGCGCGAACGAGGTCCGCGAACGGTCCGCTGAACGGCAGGAAGATCGCGACGCCGGCGAGCTTGAAGGCCGCGTGCGCGACGGCCACCCTGCGCGCCTCCGCGTTGGTGCCGACCGACGCCACCAGCGCGGTCGCCGCCGTGCCGACGTTCGCGCCGAAGATGATCGGGATCGCGCCCTCGAGGGGGATGAGTCCCGCCTGCGAAAGCGAAAGCGCGAGACCGATGACCGCGGCGCTCGAGTGCACCGCCGCGGTCAACGCGGCCGAGAGCAGAAGCACGACGACCGGTAGGCCGACCAGCGCCGCGAGCAGGTCGCCGACCAGTGGATTGGCCTTGAGCGGAGCGGTGCCGTCGGCAATGAGCTTCATGCCGAGGAAGAGGAACCCGAAGCCCAGGATCGCGCGACCGACATGACCTGCCGGTCCCTTGCTCAGCGCGGTGAGCAGCCAGCCGAGGAAAACGATCAGCGGCGCAAGCGCGAGGGCGTTGAAGGCGAGGAGCTGCACCGTGACGGTGGTCCCGATGTCAGCGCCGAGGATCACCCCGATGGTCTGGCGCAGCGACAGCAGCCCCGCCGAGGCGAAGCCGACGAGCATGACCGTCGTGGCGCTCGACGACTGCAGGAGCGCCGTGACCCCGGCCCCCACCGCCAGCGCGCGGAAGCGATCGCCCGAGAGCGACGCGAGGACATGACGGAGCCGCGCCCCCGCCGCGCGCTGCAGCCCTTCGCCGACGAGCCGCACCCCGTACAGCAGGAGCGCGGTGCCCCCGAGGAGCGCGAAAAGCACGAGATTGGCGTCGCTCATCTCTGGCGACGCTAGCGCGCGACGGTGAGCGTCGCCCTCGCACTGCCGGCGGAGGTGATCGCGAGGACCACAGTCTCGCCTTCCGTCATCGGGGCGGCGAAGCCGATGGTCACGCTGCCATCGCTGCGCGTCTTCGACGACCCGACCTCGGCGCCGCCGGCGAGGAGCGTGACCGCGACGTCCGCCTTTGGGCGGCCGTTCTCGACGACGGTGACAAGGGCCACGACCGGTCCGGCCGGTCCCACCCTCGCTCGGTCGAGCGCTAGCGTCGTGGCGACACCGTCGGCACCCGCCGGTGCTGCCACGGTCACCTCGAGCCGGGACCTCGTCTCGTTGCCCGCGCGATCGAGCGCGACGACCTCGATGGGCTGGGCTCCGGCCGCGGCGCTGAAGGACTCGCTGAAGGTGCCGTTCGCCGCGGCAACGACGTTGCGCCCATTCACGGTGATGCGCGTCCCCGGCTCGGTCGTGCCGTCGACCTGCACCGTGGGAGCGCCGATGGTCTCGCCGGCCGTCGGCCGGATGATGGCGAGCGGCGGTGGGATCCGGTCGAGGACGCTGGTCGCGGACCTCGACGAGATCACGGCCCCGTCCTGGAGCAGCGAGATCACGATCGAGTTCTCACCGTCGCGCAAAGTCAGGTGCTGGGCGAAGCGACCCGCCGCGTCGAGCTCGGTGCGCCCGACGACCGCGCCGTTCAGCGCGATCTCGATGCGGCGTCCCGCATCCATCGCGAGGGAGGGCAGGTGTCCCTGGAGGAGGACCGACGGCACGGAGGTGAACTCCGGCAGCTGGTCCACGACCGGCTCCGCCTGCACCGTGCTGACGCGATCGAGCTCGAGCGGGGCGCTGCGGACCGCCGGAAACGCTCGGGCGATCGCTTCCTCGAGCCTGCTGGCGAGCGACGCGGTACCTGCATCGATCGTCGCGCCGGCTTGGGCGAGCACCGCGAGGCTGACGAGGCCGAGCAGCGCCCAGGCGACGATCCCGAGCAGGCGCGGCGGCCGTCGACCACGCCGAACGCGCGAAGCGCGCACGTACCCGCGATAGCGCGCGCCGGCACCGGCGGGCGGTGGCGGTCGTCGGGGCGGGTGCGTGCCTCGGGCGATCGTCACGTCAGGATCGTACGCACGGTGGCCCATGGCGGGTGCGATCCCGGCGGATCCGCGCTGGAATTAGCAAGAGGGCGGTGGCTCAAGGCCTCCGCCCTCTCACTGGTGGGTGGGATGAGGGGCATTCAGGTGAAGTCCGTGCGTCTCACGGGTCAACGGTGGTCGCGGTTTCGGCCTTTGGCTCCTTGTTTAGTTCTTCTGACCGCGTTGGCAACACTGTACTCACCAGAGCGCGGACGTCAAGTGGCACCGTGCGGATGGCACGGGCCCGCGTTTTGCGAGACTGTGGGCATGATGAGACCGTCAGCATGAGCGGAGCGGCCGCACCTCCCTCCGCCTATGTCCCAGGCCTCGAGGGTGTCGTCGCGACGCGCACGGCGGTCTGCAAGGTGGCCGACGGCGAGCTGGTCTATCGCGGCTATCACATCGACGAGCTCGCGGGGAACGCCGAGTATGAGGAGGTCGCCTACCTCCTGCTGCACGGCGCCCTGCCGCGCAGGGAGCAGCTGCGCGAGTTCAAGGCGGAGCTCGTGAAGCACAGGCAGATCTCGCCGCTCGTGCGCGACCTCATCAGGAACATGAGCGAGAGCGGCACCCCCATGGACGTCCTTCGGACGGTCATCTCGGCGACGTCGCTCGAGGACCCGGCCGAAGGGGACAACTCGGAAGGCGCGGACCTTCGCAAGGCGATACGGCTGACCGCGAAGATGCCGACCGTGCTGGCCGCTTACATCCGCCGGCGCAAGGGACTGCAGCCGATCCCGCCGGAGGCCGGCCTCGGCCACGCGGCGAACTTCGCGCACATGGCCCTCGGCGACCAGGCACACGCCCGCGCCGCCGACGTTCTGAATACCTGCTTCATCCTCCAGGCGGAGCACGGTCTGAACGCGTCCACCTTCACCGCCCGCGTGGTGGCATCGACGGACGCGGACATGCACGCATCGGTGTCGGCAGCGCTCGGGGCGCTCAAGGGTCCGCTTCACGGCGGCGCGACCGACGGGACGATGCGGATGATCGACGAGGTCGGGGCGCCGGAGCGGGCCGCGGACTGGGTCGCGCACGCGATCCAGAACAAGGTGAAGATCTCCGGGTTCGGGCACCGCGTGTACAAGACGCACGATCCCCGTGCGGACCACCTACGTCGATTTGCCGAGCTCCTCGCGAAGGATTGGACCGGGCCGAAATACTTCGAGATCCAAGAGGCCGTGGCCGACGCGGTCGCCCGCCAGCGCGAGACCGCAAAGGAGAGTGTCCGCTCGAAGCTCGGCGTCGTGAACGTCGATTACTACGCGGCCACGACGTACACATACCTCGGTATCGCCGCCGATCTCGGTACGTCGCTCTTCGCTGTCGGACGGATCGCCGGCTGGTGCGCGCACATCATGGAGCAGCACGCGAACAACCGGATCATCCGCCCGGAGAGCGAGTACACCGGTCCGGCCGGCAAGCGGTGGGTGCCGCTGGTGGAGCGCTAGTGGCGTGTCCCGGAATGGCTTCGCTGTTTCGCGACACGGGCGGCCGAGGTCAAGGAGCCGAGGAGCACGCGAGGGAGTGCATCCGCAGATGCTCGACCGAGCGCGCGGACGAAGGCGACGCAGAGATCGGCCGTGCCGGGCCGATGAAACAGCAAGCCGTTTCCGGGACACGCCACTAGCCCGATCGCCGGCCCAGCCGACGCAGCTGGTCACCGGCGGTGGCCCAGATGCCGCGGCGGAACCCGAGGACGAGCGCGACGACCACCGCACCCGTCACCGCTCCGGATGCGTCGGTGATGCCGGAGAGCCAGTCGCGCAGCAGCAGCACCAGAGCCGCGCCGAGCACGCTGCCCCAGAGGGTGCCGATCCCGCCGAGGACCGACATGAGCACGACCTCGCCGGACTTGGACCAGTGCAGGTTCTCGAGAGACGCGAAGCCGTGGCCGATCGCGAAGAGCGATCCGGCCAGGCCGGCGAGGCCGGCGGAGAGCACGAAGGCGATGAGCTTGTAGCGCGCCGTCGGGTAGCCGAGCGCCTGCGCGCGTGCCTCGTTGTCGCGGATCGCGACGAGCACGTGCCCGAACGGAGAGTGGACGATCCGCCACGCCGCGAGGTAGCCGATGAAGATGAGCGGGAGGGCCGCCGTGTAGAAGTCGGCGGACCGCCCGACGCTGCGGCCGTCGAAGCCGAGCCGCGGGATGCCCTGCAGGCCGTTCTCCCCGCCCGTGACATCGCGCCACTCGTTCGCGATGTAGAAGAGCATCTGCGCGAACGCCAGCGTCACCATCGCGAAGTAGATGCCACGCCGCCGGATCGAGAGGTAGCCGATCGGCACTGCGATGGCCATCGCGGCGAGCGTGCCGGCGAGCGCCGCGAGCGGGAACGCGAGGCGGAGCTCCTTCGCGGCGAGCCCCGCGACGTACCCCGCGCTGCCCCAGAACGCCGCGTGGCCGAACGAGAGCAGGCCGCCGAAACCGAGCAGCAGGTCGACCGAAACCGCGAACAGCCCGTACAGCAGGATGTCGAGTGCGAGCACGACGTACAGCGCGCGTGGCAACAGGACGGCCCCGGCGACTGCGAGAGCGAGCAGCGCGAGCGGGACGGCCCAGCGCCGCAGCCGCGCGGAGCGCGGCTGGGGCGCCGCGCCCGCGTCGATGGCGCTCACGTCGGGTCGACAGAGCCGAAGAGGCCGGCCGGTCGCACGAGGAGCACGAGCGCCATCAGGGCGAACGCCACGATGTTCTCGAGGGCGGGGTTGAGGATGGCGGCGACACTCGAGAGCACGCCCACGGTGAAGCCGGCCACCACTGCCCCCGCGATCGATCCCATGCCGCCGATCACGACGACGGCGAAGGTCAGGATGATCGCCTCGCCGCCCATGAGGGGCGAGACATTGCGCATGGGAGCGGCGAGCACGCCCGCCAGCGCGGCGAGCGCGACGCCGAACGCGAAGACGCCGGTGACCCAGCGGTCGATCGGGATGCCGAGCGCGCGCGTGAGCTCCGGCCGCTCCGTCGCGGCGCGGACCACCATGCCGAGACGGGTGCGCTCGATCGCGAACCAGACGCCGACCGCGACCACGATGGAGAAGGCGATGACGAAGAGCCGGTAGGCGGGGTACGACGTGAGCCCGAGCGAGACGGACTCCGCGAGCTCGGCCGGTGTGGCGTATGGCTGGCCCTGCAAGCCGAAGCGCAGGCGCATCGCGTCCTGGATGAAGACCGTGAGCCCGAAGGTCATGAGGAACCCGTAGAGCGGATCGAGGCCATACAGGCGGCGGAGCAGGAGCCGCTCGAGGATGACCCCCGCGATCGCGACGACGAGCGGCGCGAGCAGGAGCGCGGGCCAGAAGCCGATCCCCGCGTTCAGCCCGAGCAGGTAGGCCGCGAACGCGCCGAGCATGTAGAAGGCGCCGTGGGCGAAGTTCACCACGCGCAGCACACCGAAGATGACGGCCAGCCCGAGCGACAGGAGCGCGTAGAAGCTCCCGTTCACGAGGCCGTTGAAGATCTGGAGGGTGATGTAGCCGAGGTCCATGGACAGCAAAGGGGCGCGGCTTGCGCCGCGCCCCCTCTTCTCCTGCTACCTGGCTATTTCGGCATCTTGCAGCCCGTGTCGGCCAGCGGCTTCGCGGCCTGATCTGCCTTGAGGGTGCCGAGCACCTTCGAGTAGTCCGAGCCTTCCTTCACGTCGGACTTCGGCTTCACCTCGGCGACGAGCGCGTCGTGCATGACCCAGTGGTCCTCGGCGCGGATCTGCCCGTTCCGGATGAAGAAGTCGTTGAACTTGTGGCCCTCGAGCGCTTTCACGACGGCGTCGGACTCGTCGCTGCCGGCGCGACGCACGGCCTCGAGGTACGTCCACGTCGCCGAGTAGTTGCCCGCGTGAGCGAACGTCGGCCGGATCCCGGTGCGCTTCTGGAACTTGTCGGCGAACTGACGTGACTGGTCGTCCATGTTCCAGACCCAGGGCGTCGTGTACACGATGCCGGCGTAGGCGTCCGGACCGAGCGCGGTGATGTCGGTGTCGAAGAGCAGCCCGATCGCGAGCCTGATCCCCTGATCCTTCAGCTTGAACTCGTTGTACTGCTTCACGACGTTCACGAGATCGCCACCGGCCTGCATCGCGGCGAGGACCTGCGGCTTCTGCGACGCCGCCTTCAGCAGCAGGCTCGAGAAGTCACCGGTCGTGTTCGGGAACGGCGAGGGGTCGGACGAGACGATCGTCGCGCCGGCCTTCGTCGCGGCCTCGCGGAAGGATTTCTCCATGTCCTGCCCGAACGCGTAGTTCGGGTAGATGATCTGCCACTTCTTGCCGACCTTCTCGGTCACGATGGCCGCGGTGCCCTGCGCGAGCATGTAGGTGTGGTACGCGTAGTGGAACGTGTACTTGTTGCACTGCGCGCCGGTGAGCTCGGTCGTGGCGGCACTGATGTTGATGTAGAGCTTCTTCTGGTCGTTCGCGACCTTCGCGATCGCGAGCGCCGCGGACGACGTCGGGACGTCAAGGATCAGGTCGGCGCTGTTGCGCTCGTAGAACTCCTGGGCCTTCGAGCTCGCGAGGTCCGGCTTGTTCTGGTGGTCGGCGGTGATGACCTCGACCGTGCCGCCAAGCGCCTTGTCGCCGTGCTTCGCCTTGAAGTCCTCGACAGCCATCTTCACGGCCTCGACCGAGTTCTTCCCGGAAAGATCCGCGTAGACGAGCGACTGGTCGTTGATGACGCCGATGACGATCTTGTTGTCCGTGAGCTTCGCGGTGGTGGTGGTGTCGGTGCCCCCGGTGCCCCCGGTGCCGCCCCCGCACGCGGTCGCGATGAGCGCCGCGGTGCCGGCCGCCGCGATGAGACGCTTGAACTGCCTACGCATGGGTCCCTCCCTCTTACACGCCGAGATGCCGCAGCAGCTCCTGCTCGCGCGTCTTGACTTCCTCGTTCCCGAGCGATTCCACGGTTTCGCCCTGCGCAATGAGATAGTGACGGTCCGCGACCGCCGTCGCAAAGCGCAGATTCTGCTCGACGAGCAGCATGGTGTAGCCCTCTCCCTTCGCATCCGTCAGCATCTGCCGAACCTGCTGCACGAGCACGGGTGCCAGTCCCTCGGTCGGCTCGTCGAACAGGAGCACCCGGGCACCCATCCGGAGCACGGGCGATCGACAGGATCTGCTGCTCGCCGCCCGAGAGCTTGCTCCCGTGCGCGCGGCGCCGCTCTTTCAGGACCGGGAACGTCCGGTAGACGCGCTCGAGTGGCCAGGCCGTCTTCGCGACCTGCGGCGGCAGGAGCAGGTTCTCCTCGACCGTGAGGGTGGCGTAGATGCCGCGGTCATCCGGCACGTAGCCGATGCCGGCCTGTGCCCGGCGCTCCGGTGTCCAGCCGGAGATGTCGCGTCCGCCCAGGCGGACCGTCCCCGTCATGCGGTCGTGGAGCCCCATGAGGCACCGGAGCGCTGTCGTCTTCCCCGCGCCGTTGCGCCCGACCAGGGTGATGAGCTCGCCCTCCCCGATCCGGAAAGACACTCCGCGCAGCGCCTGGGCCTCGCCGTACCAGGCCGAGAGACCATCGACCTCGATCACTCGACCTGTCCCAGGTACGCGGTGATGACCGCCGGATCGTGACGGACCGTCTCGTAGGGCCCGTCGGCGATGATCCGGCCGGCCTGCATGACGATGACGCGCTCCGCGAGCTCGGCGACCACCCCCATGTTGTGCTCCACGAGGAGCACCGTACGGTCGGCCCGGACGCGCTGAACGAGGTCGATCGTCCGGCGCACGTCCTCGAGGCTCATCCCGGCCGTCGGCTCGTCCAGCAGGAGCAGCGTCGGCGAGAGGGAGAGCGCGAGCGCGATCTCGAGCGCACGCTTCTGCCCGTACGGGAGACTCGCGGCGGGCCGGTCGGCCAGATGCACCAGGCCGACCTCCTGGAGGAGCTCGCGCGCGCGGCTCGAACTGGTGCAGCGCGCCTTCGCCGGACCAGAAGCGCATGCCGACCCCCGTGCCGGCCTGCAACGCGAGGAGCACGTGCTCGAGCACGGTGAGCTGCTCGAAGAGGCTGGTGATCTGGAACGACCGCGCGACGCCGCGGCGCGCGATGCGGTCGGGCCGAAGGCGTGTCGCGTCGTCGCCGAACAGCCGGATCTCGCCCGAGGTGGGCTGAAGGAACCCGGTCAGGAGGTTGACAGGGTGGTCTTGCCGGCGCCGTTCGGGCCGACGAGCGCATGGACGCGCCTGTCCTCGAGCATGAGCGACACACCGTTCACCGCGCGGAACCCCGCGAACTCCTTCACCCAGGTCCCGCGTCTCGAGCACCGCCAAGGGACCTATCGTACGCAACGCCATGGAGCGCATCGACCTCAGCACGCGAACCGCGATCGTCACCGGCGCGGCCAGTGGCATCGGCC
>Ga0136617_10005331_pt1 | contig 11499 bp, 5 predicted proteins | sample AntDrymUQ3222106_2_FD_129672 | JGI IMG/M metagenome (GOLD analysis project Ga0136617, IMG submission 129672) | Polar desert sand microbial communities from Dry Valleys, Antarctica - metaG UQ322 (21.06) | ecosystem: Environmental > Terrestrial > Soil > Desert | place: Antarctica: Dry Valley...
GACGTACGCCTCCGCGAGGAAGCACAGCAGGATCGGGTAGCGCCGCTCCGGACTCATCCGCCGCAGCGCCCGCGGCGTCATCCTCCGCGCCCGCGCCGCCAACAGCCGCTGACGCGACCGCGGTCGTGGCGCCGATCCCCCCACCCGGCCTCGAGCCGGTCGCGGTGCCGGTGTCGTGAACGAACTGCTGTATTTCCTGCCGTGGTTGCGGCGAGGACTCGGGCTCGAGCTCCCCCTCCTGGATACCGGCCAGCCGTCGCTTCCCCGTAACGCCCCGGTGCCGGTGTGGGTGGAGCTCGATGGTGTGCGGGCGGACGTGGCGTTGGCGCTGCGGCCGGCCGATCACGCGACCGCGATCGACGCCGCTCAGATCATTCGCCGCTACCCCACACCGAACGCGGTCGATGCCGAGTACGGCTATTTCCCGCTCGTCGAGTTCTCGGCGCCCGACCTGCCGTGGGTGCTGACACCGGCGGTCGCCAACGAGACCGACGAGGAGCCGGACGGCCGGTTGCGGCCGTGGGTCGTGCTCGTCTGCGTCGAGGACGAGGCCGCCGACCTCGTTTCAGGCGACGACGAACGACCGGCTCGGCTGATCGTGGCCGTCGAGCAGCTCCCGGATCTGACGGAGTCCTACGCGTGGGCGCACGTGCAGTCCATCACCCCGCGGGAGGAGGTCCTCGCGTCGCTGACCGATTCGCCGGGGTCGGTCATCGGTCGGCTCGTCTGCCCGCGGCGACTGGCAGCGTCGACCCGCTACCGTGCCGCGGTCGTGCTGGCCTTCACGGCCGTCGAGGACCAGCTGGACGCCGCCTGGGACCTGGCCACCCTCACGCCCGCGCGTCCTGAGCTGACCGTGTTCGACACGTGGACGTTCACGACCGGTGAAGCCGGTTCGTTTCAGGAGCTGTGCAGTCGCCTCGGCCCGATCGACGACGAGGATCTGCAGCTGGGACTTCACACCCTGGACGTCACCCAGCTCGGCTCGGTCGACCCGTGGCCGCGTGGTACCGGGCGGGTGACCGTCGACTACACCGGCGCGCTGTGGGACGCCGACCTGGCCCCCGAGCACCTGGGCGCACTCAACGACGACTTCGACGCGGCCGTCACCAAGCTGCTCGACCAAGGAACCCAGCGCGTCGAGCTGGACGTCGACGATCCCGATCCCGTCGTCACGCCGCCGTTCTTCGGAGCGTTGGCGTCCGGTAAGCATAAGGTTCCTGACGGCGGCTGGTTGCGCCAGCTGAACCTTGGGCCCAACCGGCGGGCGGCCGCGGGGTTGGGGGCCGAGATCGTGCGGATCCACCAGGAGCGCTTCACGGCTACGTCCTGGCAGCAGGCGGGCGCGCTGCGCGAGACCAACCGCGAGCTGAGCCGCAGCAGGCTGCAGGCCGAGATCGGCCGGACGTGGCTTCAGCGCGCCAACCGCCTTGATGACCTGCAGCGGGTCACGGTGCTGCGCTCGCAGCTGTCGTTCGTCCGCGACGACAACGGGCAGGCACCGAGGCGCCTGCTCGCCCAGAGCACGATCCCCGACGCGCTGGTCAGCCCCGCCTATCTGCGCCAGACCAGGCCCGGCGCGGTCGTCGCCGCTGCCGCCGAAGGCCGGTCGGAGGGGCCAGCGTCGTGGCGGTCGGCCGTGGCCGCGAGCTTCGGGTCGGCCGCGACGCGACAGTCGATGCGCTTTGGCGAGGTCGGCATCCCGCAGGGGACGACAGTGTCCGATCAACCCGAGATCGTGGTCGCCGACGACCTGGAGCTGACCGATATCGCGGCTCTCACGACGACGGGCATCCAGCCGGTGGCGAGCGCCAGGGCGCGGATCCAGGCGCGCATCCCAGCGCTCACCGGGCACCTGCCGACGGCCGCTCGGCATGGGTTGCCCACCCGGGTGCGGTGGGGTCCGGTGATCAGTGAGGCGCTCGTCTGGTCGCTTGTCGAGCTGTCGCCCGAGCTGCTGCTTCCCGGCGTCGGGCTGTTTCCGCAGAACTCGGTCCGCGTCGTCGAGGCGAACTCGGCGTTTGTGTCGTCGTTCCTGGCCGGCGCCAACCACGAGATGAGCCGCGAGCTGCTGTGGCGCGAGTTCCCCGCCGACCTGCGCTCCACGACGTTTCAGCGCTTCTGGGACCGGCCCAACCCCCTCGACCGCGACATCGAACCGATGGCCGACTGGACGGACGATGCGACGCTGTCCGAGCTTGGTTCGCCGGACGGCGAGAGCGTCGTTCTGCTGATCAGAGGAGATCTCGTCATGCATTATCCGACGGTCAGCGTGCTGCTCGTCGATCCCGCCACGGCGATCGCATCGCTGCCGAGCTTCAGCGGTTGGATCGCGCCCGACGTCCGCTTCGTCGCCTTCGACGTCGACGACGCCGACGCCGTCACGGCCACAGGCTCGGGCTGGCAGGTGGTGCTCGAGGAGCAGCCATCAGAGCCGCGCTTCGGCCTGGACACCGGCGACGGCACCAAGCCGCTCTTGTTGTGGAGCGATCTGACGTGGGAGCACCTCACCGCGCAGGGCGATGATGCCGCACACCTGATCGTCGGCAGCGGCGGGTTTCGGGGCAACCAGCCCGCGCCCGACGACGGCGCGACGTGGGGTCTGAACTCCGCGCACATGGCACGCGCCGTCTACCAGGCCCCATTTCGCCAGCTGTTCGCGGTCGAAGACCTCGTCGGGCCGTCGTCATGAGCGCGCAGGCGTTCGCCGACCTCGATGACATGCTCCCCCTCGCCCTGTTGCCGGTGCGCCTGGAGGCGCGCTACCTGCCGCGCGATGCGCCAGCCGAGCTCGTGGTGCGGATCTTCCCCGACGTGATCCACTCCGACGCGCACGAGCAGGCACTCACCGAGCGCGAGGAGCGCGCCGGCCACGCCTACTGGAACGCTGGGTGGGACCAGCCCGATGCCGGCGCGGTGACCGCCGCCCGGGACTGGCTGGCAGGGCAGTGCGGGCACCACCGAGCGCTCTGGGTGGCGACGACGACCACCCCCATCCAGGACTCCACGGGCGGGCTCGTATTTCCGAAGCTCACGCTGCGCACGACCAACGAGCCGACACGCGCCCGCTTGCTGCCCGACCAATGGATGGTCCGCCTCTACGACCACCAGCTGCAGCTCGCCCTCACCCTGTTCAGCGCGAGGGTCCCCGACGGCTTGGCGATGGCACCGGCAATGGCCGCGATCGACCTCGACGCCGTCGACCCCGCAACCGGCAACCCACGCGACGCGCTGGATGCGTTCCTCGGCGATCAGGGACTGGACTGGATGATCGACGTCGCCAAGGCCGTGGACGTCGGGATGGCGGTGCGGATCCCGATCGCCGTCGTCCCCAACCGGATCGGTGCGCTGCTGGTGACAGGCGTTCGGGCCGACCGCGATCCACTCGCTGAGGGGACCGAGCTCGACGGGCTGCTGGATGCCCAGTGGTACACCAGGGGCGTCGACGTCGTCGAGCAGGGCACCCCGACCAACAACACCGACGCCGGGCGCTCGGGCGTGTCGGTCGACGCGCCCGACATGGACGAGCTGTTCGCACGCGAGGTGAGCGAGCGGCCGATCGCACCGGGCGGTCGAGCCCTGCTGATGGCCGCCGATCCCGCCCTCATGTACCGCGTCCCGGCCGCCGACGCGCTCTCGCTCGCGCTCGGGCGGGTGCGCGCGAACACGTTTGATCGCACCATCCACGCCGACAACGTCGACGGTCTCGCCGCGTGGGCGATGAACGTCGCCATCGGCTACGCGACGCTCGGCGACTTCATCGACGGCCCGCTGGCGATGATCGACGGCCGGACCGCGCCCGGCGCGCACACGCCGACGCTGCGCGACTGGTACATCGACTGGGTTCGCGGCGCCGGCGCGCTGCCGGCGATCCGCTGCGGCGAACAGCCCTACGGGCTGCTCCCCGTCACCACCAAACCGCGCTTCATCCTCGCCGACCAGCCCGTCGACTTCCGCAGTCTGCTCGAACACCACCTCGCCGACTTCGTCTCGATATGGGAGCGCTCGCTGCCGACAGCCGCGCTGGATCCGCAGGCCACCGACGCCCGCCCGTCCGTGACCCCGGCGGCCGTCGCCAAGATCGTCGGCGAGGTGCTCGGCGCGGTACCGCACCCAACCTCGCTGCAGCTGCGCCTGGCCACCGACAACACCGTCAGCGACCGCGCGCGCTTCCATGAATTGATCGGCGAGATCGACTATCAGCTCACCCGCGACCAGGGCGGCATCGTATGGGCGGAGACGTCACTGCTGTGGATGGCCACAAAGCCGTTGATCGACGGGATCCCGACCGACGACGTGCCGAACGCCACGCCACCCGACATCCATACGCAGATCGCGCTCGTCGAGGAGTTCCGCGCCGTGCTCGCCCCAGTCGTCGACGAGATCAGCTACGGCGCGGAGGCGCTCGCCGCCCTGGACGATCTGCTGCCGCTGCTGGAGATGCACCGCGACGCCACCGAGCGCATCCCGTCGCCGCTGACGGGGTGGAGCGAGGACGGTGGCATCGGATCTGACGCCGTCATCCGCCTCGTCCACACGACATTTGATGGCGCCGCCGAAGCGGCCGGCCGGCTGGTCACGTCCGGCGGCGATCTGGCCGAGATCGACGAGTTGCTGGGAAACCTCATCGGCGCCCTGGACGCGGCCGTCGATCAGAGCCTCGCCGTCGGCTCGCGCCACCCCGTCGTCACGGACCCGGCCCCGTTGCTGCACCACCTGCTCGATCAGAACCACCTGCAGGTCCCGCTCGGCGATGTCGCCCGGGTACGTCTGGGCTTGGGGGTGTTGCGGGCGGGCGCTGTCAGCGAGGCGATCGTCGACGCCGAGAGCGTGCTCGAGCGGCTGCTGCGCGAGAGCCTCGGGCTTGGCATCCACCGCATCGATGCCTGGATCGCGAGCCTGGCCAGTGAGCGCCTGGCCGCCAAGCGCCGCCAGCGCCCCGCGGGCATCCAGGTCGGTGGCTACGGATGGCTGCTTGATCTGCGGCGCTCAGACGACGCCACGTCGCAGGGCTTCATCCACGCCCATTCGCTGTCGCACGCCGCCACGGCGGCCGTGCTGCGGTCGGGCTGGAACGCGTTTGGGACCGACAGCGACGAGACACCGTTGTCGGTCGATCTGTCCTCGCGGCGGGCCAGGGGAGCTCAGTGGATCCTCGACGGTGTCCGCAACGGGCAGGACCTCGCTCAGACCCTCGGGGCCCGCTTCGAGCGCTACCTGCACGACGACCATCTCGACGTCCGGATCGAGTCCGTGCGCCAGATCGTCCTCAACGTCACCGCCGTGTCCGGTCCCGCGTCGGCGATCGTCGACGGCCTGCTGATCGCCCGCGCCTGGTCCGACGTCGAGCAGACAAAGATCGAGGAGGAGGTCCGTGACGCGCTGCTGGCGGCGACGGCCCCGACGGGCAAGCCGCCTGAGGACGCCGAGCGCGCCGGCGTCCGGCGGGCGCTGGCCCGGGTCGCCGCCGACCTGGACTCCGTCGCCGATATGACGATCGCTCAGAGCGTGCACACGTTGCTGCGCGGCAACACCGACGCGGCCGCCGGTGCGCTGTCCCTCACGGGCGGCGGCGACGCCACGGTCCCGCCGATCACGGTGACGTCAAGTCAGCGCGACTCACAGCTCGTCAGCCACCGTGTCGTAGCCGTCTGGCCGGCGGACGCGCCCGCCGCAGGCCCCGGGTCAGATTCGATCCTGATGCTGGCCGAGCCCCGGCTGAGCGCGTGGCTTGAGAGCCTGCTTCCCGCGGCTTGGCGCGTTTCGGCGCGCGTCGTCGTCCATGACGCCACTGGCGCGGTGATCGACCGCGTCGCCATCACGCTCGCCGACATCGGGTTGGCGACGATCGAGGCGGCACACCTCGCCGGCCAGTCCCCGACCCAGTCCGCGTCGCGCCTGGGCCGTGTCGTCGTCGCCGCCGTCGCCGACGATCGCGCGGTCGATGGGCGCACCGTCGACGTCGAGCTCAGCAACACAGGTTCGGGTGACACCGGCATGGTCAGCGTCGATGAGTTCGGGCTGATCGCCGGCGTCGCGACGGACGCGATCGGGCGCTGCCGCGCCCTGCGACCCGAGGACCTCGTCGTCCCCGGAGCCGATCCAGGCGAGCCCGCCGAGGACCTCGCCGAGATCGAGGAGCGCATGCGAAGCGTCGAGGCGCGCCTCGACGTCCTAGCGGCCGACCTCATATCGACCGAACCCGGTGTGGTCCGGACCGCGCTGCTGCGCTGCGCAGCGATCGACGTCCCCGGCGCGGTGCTGGCCCTGGAGAGCGACGGCGACACGGACGCCGTCGCGACGGTGATCGCGGCGCTCGCCGACCGACGCCGGCCAGCGGAAGAGGCGTCGAGCGGTAGCGCCGTCGAGGTGGCGGTCGCGCGCCTGCGGCGGCTGGTGAACGCGGCGGTCCCCATCCTGGCGGTGTTCACGCCGCTCGCGGACCCCGACCGGGCCGGCTCGGCCGGGTTCCCGCGGCGCGCCCGCGAGGTCGACGATGCCGGACATCGATGGCTGCGACAGGCCGGCCGGGTGCGAACCGCGCTCGGTGCGATCAACGAGCTATTGCTGCTCAGCGAGTCGCTGCTCGGCGGCACCCAGGCGCGCTACGGGCTCGTCCAGCTGCCCCACCACGACGAAGGGTGGGCGGCGATCTCCCCGCTGGAGGGCCAGCGCGAACGGTTGGCGGTGCTCTCGCTGACCGGTGTGGCCGCGCTCGCCGCCGACGCCCAGCCGATCGCCGGCCTGCTCATCGACAGCTGGACTGAAGGCATCCCGAAGTCCGACCAGCTGACCGGCATCGCCGTGCACTTCGACGCACCCACGGCGCGTGCACCAAACGCGGTGCTGCTCTCGGTCGTCGAGGACGACCGCGGCTTCAGCGCAGAGGAGATCAGCGAACAGCTGCTGCACACCCTCCAGATGGCCAAGCTCCGAGCGATCGCGCCGACCGGCCTCATCGAGCACGGCCACTACCTCCCGACAATCTTCCTGCCCGACACCGTCGAGCTGCCGGAGGCGGTCTCATGACGTGGAAGCGCGTGGAGGCCGGCGCCGTCGACGCGGACATCGAGGAGGGCATCGCCGCGAGCGTCGCCGACGCGCTGTGGTTCCTGGCCCGCCAGTGGCAGGTCGGCGAGTTTCGCGGCGAAGATGCCGCCAGCCCGATCGTGATTGAAGCCGACGTGCAGCAGGCGCCGATCATCAAGTACTGGACCGAGAACGACGACGGCACCCGCGACACGGTCGACCGCGGGCAACTCGGCACCCCGTTGGAAGCCCTGGCCGAACGCGAGCCGATCACGACAGGCCCAGCCGCAGTCCGCCTACGCCTCGAGAGCGGCGCGGCGCTGCTACGCCGCCTCGCTCAGTCCGAGGCACCGTCAGCGCTGCGCGCCGATCTTCAAGACGCCTACGCGCCGACGACCGTCCCCGACGACGGTCTCGATCCCATAGGGCACGCCCGCTTGGGGCTGCTGGCCCGACACGCGCTCGACGCTGCCGTGCTGCTCGACGCGATCGCCGACGCCGGCGGCAACGCGGCCGCGCTGCCCCAGCTCGCGAACCTGCCCGAGCTTCCGCGGACAAGGGCGGCGGGCGTGATCGCCGACTGGCAGCGCAACGAAGACATGCTGTTCAGCGAGATCGATGCCGGCGATCCATCAGCGTGGTCGGCCCGACGCCTTGAGTACCGCTTCGGCCTGACGGCCGTCGCCCCGGACGGCGCCGTCATCGAGCTGCAGGCGCCAGAGTACCCAGGCGGCCGACTGGACTGGCAGCACTTCGACGTCACCGCGTTCCCCGCGCCCACCGCACCAAAGCCCGACCCCTCGGCAACCGGCGTCAAGCACATCCGGGTGCTGGCGATCCCGCTGCAGTTCGCCGGCATGCCGGCCAGCCGATGGTGGGAATTCGAGGACGGCGACGCCTACTTCGGCGACCTCGCCGGCGGACCGGACGATCTCGCCCGCTCGATCGTGGCCGCCTACTCGGCGGTCGCCGGCGAGGACTGGTTCTCCGTCCCATGCACCCTGCCAACCGGATCGCTCGCCCAGGTGATCCGGATCCGCGTGCTCGACGACTTCGGACTGCGGACGCCTATCCCCGCAGCCGCCGCCGCGGACCATGCCGCCGCCGGCGACCGCCCGTGGCGGTGGTTTGAGCTACACGACGACCCGTCGCCGGCACGCGGGGACGCGCCCCTGCTCTTCCTGCCGCCCGTCATCGACACCGTCCAGCAGGGACGAACGCTCGAAGCGGTCGAGTTCCGCCGCGACGAGATGGCCAACATGGCGTGGGCCATCGAACGCCACGTCGAGAGCATCGCCGGGCGCCCAGTTGACCGCGACACCGGCCCGCGACCGGCGCCTCTCCCACCCCCCGAAGACGGCGCATGGCGCTACCAGCTCGCCACCGACATACCCGACAACTGGGTCCCACTCCTACCAGTTCGAATCGCCGGCGCACAGCCCGACGTCGTACTCAGACGGGCCCGCATCGCGGTCACCCAGGACGCAGGCGACGCCAACATGGCCAAAGGACGGATCCTCGAACCCGAACGCCCGTTCATGCTCTACGAGGAAGAGCTGCCCGACGGAGGACTGCGAGTCACCCGTCGCTACCAACTCGCCCGCAGCGCCAACGGCGGCGTTCACCTATGGATCGGGCGGCGCAAACAACCCTCGGGCGGACCCATGAAACGCACCCCCCTGCGCTTCGACTCCCTCACCGGCGCATACGCAGAGACCTGAGCCCGCGATGGTGTTCGGCTTCCGCTAAGGCACCCTATGTTCACCCGTGAGCAGACCGTCAACGACGTACGCGAAGGGTCTTGGATTCCGTCTGGGGAGCCGGTTACTAATCCTGTGACTTGGAGAGCTAAATGGCGTGGATCTGGCAGGGCTCTGCGGCCATCAGCTCATCCCTGTCGCCGGCGTCGCTGAGCGTCCGGCGAGTAGCTGCCTCGCGGGGAATCGGCGAAGGTCGCGCTCGAGCAGATGCTCGCCGGCGTGAGCACGCGCCGGTTCTCCCGCACGCGCGAGCCGGTCGGCCAGGACGTCGTCGACGCGGAGCGCTCGACATCCAAGAGCGCGGTCAGCCGCAGTTCGTCGGGCGCACCGGCGAGCACCTGCGCGCCCTGATGAGTCGCAGCGTTCCGCGTAGTCGGGGCTTGGCCGTCGGGGCGCCAGCGCTTGTTAGTGCGATCTCGCTTCTGCGAGTCGGGTTGGGTCTGGGCGACTGCGTGACTTACGCGTCGGGGCAGGAGACCGGGAACAGCACGTGGTTCAGATCGTCCCCCTTAAGACACCGGAAGCCGGTAGAACCGTTTCCGTGGGCGATAGTGTGCCGTGCGACCACTCCTTTTGACGCGGTCGCGAGTTTTCCCAGCGAGTATCAGCTGGTGGTATATCGTGGCGCTCGCCGTGATCGGAGGGGCCGGGCCGGGCTGAGACCCGCGTGGCGCGCGACATCGCTGTGCGGGCCTTGTCAATGCAGTCGAGGTAGGAGTCGATGTTGCTAAACGTCGCGACGGTGGTAGACGCTGCATCGTGTCGCGTCAAGGGCGTCGTTGTCGGCGGCGGCGGTCGGCTTGTGGTCTTCGCTCCTGGAGCGTGTCGAGCCGGCTCGTCGTCACAGGCGTATCTGCGGCTGCGGTGTGCGACGTCAGCGCAGACATTGACGCGATGAGAGTGGACGGACCTGCCAGGTGCCTGCGACGCATGGCCGGGGCCTGCTGCATGCAGACGTCCACTGTGGCCGTGACGTGGTCGGCCTTTGTGGGCGACAGCAGCGCCGTCGCGTTTGCAGGAAGTCGGCAGTATCGCCAGCGGCAGTCAGTCCCTGCCCGGCGACGTTCCGCATGCCTGGGCCATCGCTCACGCCCAACCCCCCGCTCCAACAACAGGTTTGCCATCAATCCCCCACGATAGGAGCAGCAACGTGACACCCCCAGAAGACGAAGTCGAGCTGTCGCCGGAGGACGCCGAGAGGTTGGGCACGTTGCTTGCGGGCGCCCTGGGCGCGTCACACGCAGCCAGCACGACGGTCACGATTCCGCCCCACAAGTACTGGCGATTCCCCGGGGGGCAGGAGGTCGACGTGCCGGATTCGACCGTGGTCACTCCGGGGCCGATCACGAAGGAGGAGACCCTCTGGGAGACGGGGGAGCAGGCGAGGGCATGGGTGTTTTCTGCCCGCGACGATAAGAAGCTCACCGCCCCGGTGATCGCCTCTGACGGGTTCTTTCACTTTGGGAGCAGTTTGAAGGAATGGTCGGTGTTGTGGAGCGACGCCTCCGCCCCCTATGCCGATGGGTACCCCTGGGCGAAGGATCTCCAGGCGGCGGGCAAGGATCTGATCATCCTGGGCTACAAAAACCGGATGGCGTCGATCACCGACGTCAACGCCAAGCTCGCTAAGGAATGCATCCTAAAGACGATCGCCAAGCGCGACGGGGACACGCCGCTGGTCGTCGGCGGCTTCAGCATGGGCGGCCTGATCACCCGATACACCCTCGCCCTGATGGAGAACGAGCAGGAGGACCCGGAGATCAAAGGGCCTGATCATGAGACGTCGACGTACTTCTCCTACGACAGCCCCCATCGCGGCGGCTGGGTCCCGGTCAGCATCCAGGCTTTCGCGCACTTCCTAAAGGTCCAGGGCATCGGGGCGCTGTCTAACATGCTCAACAGTGACGCCTCGCGTCAGATGGCGGCCTACCACATCTCCACGCACACAGACAATCCGGTGCCGGGGCCACACGCGGAGCGGACCAAGTTTCTCGCCGACCTCGCGGCTGTCGGATCGTTCCCCAAGGGCTCAGCGGACAGGCCGATCAAGAAGATCGGGGTCGCCAACGGGCTCGCGAACGGTGCCACGCGCGAACTTCCGGCTGACAACGTAACCCTCACGGTCAATATACAGAGCCTTAGGATCGAGGCGACGCTGTACGGCCAGAAGCCCGATCCTAACCATGTTGTCGCCAAAGTGAAGCGTCTCAATGAGACGATAGTCAAGACGAACGGCATCCCGGCGCTGGACGGGGCTCCTGGCGGGACCCTGGCGACCAATCAGATCGCCGCGGACTTGATCAACGAGACCTTCGCGGACGCGGCGAGCACCAAGTTTCCCTGGGTCTGCTTCGTGCCGAGTGTCAGCGCCGTCGACTTCGCGGATCCCGAGACCTCCGCCACCGTCCGCATCCCCTATAAGCCGCCGGCGGCGTGCGGGCTTGACGCCTACAAGTGTGCGACCGCACCAGCGCCACCGTCAGATGACCCCAAGCCCCATCCCCACAAGCACACGCTTCTCACCAAGGAGCTGTGCACCTGGCTCCTGGCGAATTTCGAGTAGCCGGTGTGGATGAGGTCGCGGCTCGGAGAGCGGAAAAAACCATGGGAGGCTACGCGGCGATGTTCTCGTGGTCGGGCGTGTGGGTGAAGCCGGGGTACCAGCGGTGAAATTCGTTGGCAAGGTCGTCGTTGAGGACGCGGGTGCGGA
>Ga0136617_10005332_pt1 | contig 11497 bp, 9 predicted proteins | sample AntDrymUQ3222106_2_FD_129672 | JGI IMG/M metagenome (GOLD analysis project Ga0136617, IMG submission 129672) | Polar desert sand microbial communities from Dry Valleys, Antarctica - metaG UQ322 (21.06) | ecosystem: Environmental > Terrestrial > Soil > Desert | place: Antarctica: Dry Valley...
CATCTCCTCACGGGGCGTGGGCTTGATGACCACCCGGTCGCCGAGCGGCCGGAGCTTGGTCGCAATGGCAGTCGCCAAGGCGGTTCCCTCCTGATGTGTGTGCTTGCGGCGACCGCCCCGAGCACCTCCGGCGGGCTGCCGGAGACCGAGCGATCGAGCCGCTGGGGATGTTAGCACTCTCGGACTGAGAGTGCCAAGAGGCTACGCCATGAGGGTGTCCGTTGTCAAGCGCAGTGGGGTCGCTCGACATCCGTCCGGTTGCTGCGTCCGGCGCCACCCGGCCGAGGGCCCGGCTAGCCCGGCCGCCTACACTCCACCCGATGTCCTACCCGCAGCGCATCGAGCAGCACTACCGCGCGCGCTTCGATGAATGCGGTGCCGACGGGCTCATGCGCAGCTCAGGCTATCTCCGGTACGCGCAGGAGATGGCCTGGGTGCACTCCGACCAGCTCGGTCTCGACCGACGATGGTACGAAGAGCACCAGCTGACCTGGGTGGTCCGCTCCCTGCAGCTCGACATCGTCGCGCCCATCGTCAACGGCCAGACTCTCACCGTCTCCACGGAGGTAGTGGGCTGGCGCAGAGCCCTGTCCCGCCGTCGAACGGAACTCTGCGGGCCAGACGGGTCGATCGCGGCGCGTGTCCTGATCGACTGGGTCGGCCTCGGGCCGACCGGGAGACCGGTGCGCATCCCCAGTGAGATCATCACGATGCTGAGCGAGTCTGGCGCGGCCACCTTCGACCCTATCCGCGCCTCCCTGCCCCCTGTCCCTGCCGACGCAGCAAGCCATGAGGTGACCGTGCGGCCACGTGACATCGACCCCATGGCCCACGTCAACAACGCGACCTACCTCGATTTCATGGAGGAAGGCCTAGCGCCGGCCGGGGACGCCGACCTGGTGCGTGTCCCGCGTCGCTACCAGCTCGAGTACGTCACGGCCGCCGAGCTCGGCGATAGGCTCACCGGCACTGCCTGGCGCGACGGTACGGGTTGGGCATACCGGCTCGAAGGTGACGGCACGCGGGACATCCTGCGCGCGCGCCTGGACACTGGATCCCAGCTGGATGATCACGTCCCGAACGTCGCGTCGTAGGCGTCTACGAGCTTCTCCCCCAGCACCTCTGGTTTCTCTGCGCGCTGCTCGGCCAGCCAGCGAGCGGTCACCTCCACCCAGCGAGGCTCGTTGCGGCGCTTGGGGGCGCCCGGTGGAGAGAGGTACGGCGAGTCGGTCTCGACCAGCAGCCGTTCGGCCGGTACCAGCCGCGCGACGGTGGCGCTGGACTCCTCTCCGCGCCGGAAGACGAGGCCGCTGAAGCTGACAGCCAACCCCAGCTCAAGCGCCCGCTCGCCATAGTCGACCGGTCCGGAGAATGAATGCAGCAGCGCAGGGGGCCGTCCGCCGCGTCGTGAGCGCACCTCGGGCCCATCCAACCCGGCCGCCACGAGCACTGCGATAAGGTCGTCCTGCGCGTCACGCTCACCGGGTCGCGAGCGGCAATGCAGGATGGCCGGCTTGCCCAGCTCCGATGCCAGCGCCAGGTGCCGGCGAAGGTTGATGAGCTGCGCCTCCCGTGGCGAGAAGCCCCTGTCGTAGTCGAGGCCGGTCTCCCCCACGGCTACCACGCGCTCGTCCCGTGCCAGTTCGACGATCTGCGCCCACATGTGCTCGTCGACCGTGGAAGCCGCGTGCGGGTGGATCCCGGCCGACGCATCGACGCGCGGCCAGCGCTCGGCGAGCGTCAGGCTGTCCCGGCTGGACGGTAGATCCCAGCCCGGTGCCACCAGCCGTTCCACGCCGGCCAGCCGCGAGGCGCCCAGGACCAGATCAGCGTCGGCCGAGAAGGCGTCCGCCTGGAGATGCGCATGCGAATCGACCAGGCGCACGGAGCGGCCGTCCCGCCATCCCGTCTCGTTCAGGCCGAGGCTTCTTCTGTGACCTCCCAAAGCCCGATCTCGCTGCCCTCGCTGTCCCGCAGGACGCCATACCAGCCTTGGCCGGGCACCTCTGTTCGGGGCAGGATGACCTCACCGCCGAGGTCGCCCGCCTTGGCCGCAACCTCGTCGATGGAGGCGACGCTGACGTACTGCACCATCGTCTGGCGGGCCATCTCGCCACGCTTGCCGATGGCTCCCCCGACTTCGCCCGGCCCCGCCCGGAACATGTGGTAGCCCTCATAACCGGGCGTCGCTTGGAATTGCCAGCCGAAAAGTTCGCTGTAGAACCGCTTCGCACGCTCCGGGTCGTCGGCGGGGATCTCTACGTGCCCCATCTGCCCGTGTTCAGCCATCTCGAACGTCCTCCGTATGATGCTTTGATCTCACCCCGCACCAGTCTATGCGGTGACGTCTGACTCCAATCGTGGGAAAAGGGGCTCTGGAGTGCCGACATGGCCACCGGCCGGCGCCGCAGCCCAGCGCAGCAGCTCGCCCAGCCGCGGACCGCCGTTGCCGTCCGGGCCGTACGGGTACTCCACGCCGAGCTGCAGCGCGGCACGGGCGGCGACGCCGGGCATGAACGGCGCCGCGGCAAGGCTCACCAGCCGGCAGGCCTCCAACAGGTCGCCCAATGTGGCGCGCAGGCGCTCCTCGGCAGCCCCGTCCCCTCCCTTGGCAGCCTTGGCCAGGACCCAAGGTTGCTCCGTCTCGACGAATCGATTGGCGTCGCTCACGAACTCCCACAGGGCCGCCAGCGCGTCGTGCAGCAGGCAGCCCTGCAAGCTCGCCTCGTATCGCTCCAGAAGTGATGGCCAGGCGGCGGCAAGCGTGCCACCACCCGCCGGAGCCGTGCGCTCGCCTGCGATATATCGCCCGGCCATGGTCAGCGTCCGGTTCAGCAGGTTGCCGAAATCGTTGGCCAGGTCTGCGTTGTAGCGGCGCACGAAGGAGTCCCACGACACGTCCGCGTCGCGATCGAAGGGCACCTCCCGCAAGGTCACATAGCGGGCGCCATCGGTGCCCAGGGCCTCGACCACATCGATGGGGTCCAGGAAGTTGCCTCGGCTCTTGCTCATGCGCTCACCCTGGAGCGATAGGAAGCCGTGGACCCAGACCTTGCGCGGCAGCGGCAACCCGGCGCTCATGAGCATGGCCGGCCACATCACCGTGTGGAGTCGGTTGATGTCCTTGCCGATGACGTGCAGGTCACACGGCCACCACTGCGCGAACGCCTCGGGGTCGCCGGGGAATCCGGCACCCGTGATGTAGTTGATGAGCGCATCGAACCAGACGTAGACGGTCCCGGCCGTCGGGTCCCACGAGCCGTCGGGTCGCTCCGCAGAGGAGCCGTCGGGCAGGAGCGGGAACGGGATGCCCCACGTCGCGTTCTGGCGGCTGGCCGAGAAGTCCTCCAAGCCCCCGCGGATGAAGGCCAGCATCTCGTTGCGCCGGTACTCCGGCTCGACCCAGTCGGGATCCTCCGCGAAGTACCGCTCCAGCGGCTCCTGGTAGCGCGACAGGCGGAAGAACCAGTTCTGCTCAGAGAGCCACTGGAGCTCCACGTCGGGGTGGTTCGGGCAGTGGACGCCGGTGGCGTCCTCGACCAAGTCGGACTGGGTGCGAAACCCCTCGTTGGGGCAGTACCAGCCCTCGTAGGTACCGGGATAGAGGTCGCCGTTGGCGTGGCAGCGGCGGATGATCTCATGCACGGCGCGCTGGTGGTCAGGATCCGTCGTGCGGATGAACCGGTCGGGCGCGATGCCCAAGGCATCCTCGGCGGTGCGGAAGAGCTCGACCATCTCGTCCACGAAGGCCCTTGGGCTGTGGCCTTGCTCAGCCGCGGTCATGGCGATGTTCACCGAGTACTCATCCGTACCGGTCAAGAAGCGCGTCCGGTCACCACACATCCGGTGCCAGCGCGCGATGGCATCGGCGCCGATCACCTCGTACAGCGTGTGCAGTCCGGGGCGGTTGTTGGCGTAGGCGATGCTCGTGGTGAGGTAGAAGCGGCGACGTTCATCCATGGGGACCGAGATGTTAGCAGCGCGTTGCGCTGCGTCGGTCCGCCGCCTAGAGTCGGGGATCATGGAGGCTCCCACGCTCGAGCGGCGCATCGTGACCGTGCTCTTCGCCGATCTGGTGGGCTTCACGTCCCTGTCCGAGAAGCTGGACGCCGAGGACATCGCGTCGGTGCACGACGCCTATTTCGCGATGGTCCGTGAGACGGTCGGGCGCTATGGCGGCTGGCTGGAGAAGTTCATCGGGGACGCCGCGGTCGCGGCCTTCGGCGTGCCGCGGACGCGCGACGACGACGCGGAGAGAGGCGTCCGGGCAGTGGCTGGCTCTCATCGGAGCGGTCGAGTCCCTGGGCGCCCGACTCGGACTGGAGGAAGGGCTCCTGCAGTTGCGCGTCGGCATCAACACCGGCGAGGTCGCGTATGCCGTTGACGGCCCTGACGAAGGGCGCCTGACGGGTGACACGATGAATGTCGCGGCGCGCCTCCAGGCTGCGGCCGAGCCGGGCAGCGTGCTGGTGGGTGAGACGACCTCCCTGGCCGTCGCGGCGGCCATCGAGCTCGGACCGATGATCTTCTTGACCCTCAAGGGCAAGCAGGACCCGGTCCGGGCGGCCCTGCCATCTCGGTACTCGCCGAGCGGTCTCGTGACCGCGCGATGGGAGCGCTCCATGCGCCGATGCTCGGACTCGCGGACGAGCTGTCACTGCTGCGGGCAGCCGCAGAGCGGACCTCCGGCGGCAACGTCGAGCGCTGGACGATCGTCGCGCCGCCGGGGGCGGGCAAGAGCAGGCTCCTGGACGAGCTCCATCGGTCGATGGGCACGGAACAGGCGCTCGTCCAGCGGCTCCAGCTGGGTCCTGATCTAGCCGGACCCTACCAGCCGGTCGCCGACCTGATCCGCCTCTCTCTCGACGACCAGACGCCCGCGGCCGCTCGACTCGTCGAGGCAGGCGTCAGCGCCGAGCGTGCTGAGGTCCTCGCACGCGAGCTTCAAGCCCTCATGACACCTGCGGCTGCGGACCCCGAGCGGCTCCATCCGCCTTTAGTGGCGGACAGCCGGGTCGAGCGCTTCGACGCTTGGCTCGAAGCGTTGGACGCGCTTGCGGGACCACGCCACCAGATCTGGCTGGTAGAGGATGTCCATTGGGCCAGTGCCGACTTCCTGGCCTTCCTCGCCCGCGCGGGCGGTGCCCGCTCGCCGGCTGGCCGCCTGATAGTGGCCACCGCTCGACCAGCGCTCCTCGACCGGGTCGAGGGATGGGTCGATGATGACCAGCGCCTCCATGAGGCAAGGCGCCCTTTCGCGCTGGAGGTTGAAGGGCCCGCATCCACGGCCGCCCGTGGCGGTCTTGCAGCCGCCAGCGTCGCCGCCTCCAGGCTCCTCCTGGAACAGCTGCGCTTCAGAGAAGGCGCGGCTCTCGCCGCTGAGTCCCTGCGGCTGATACGAGGCGACGAGGATTCCGCAGCCGCGCGACTCCAGCTGGCTCGGGGCATGGGCTGACTTCTTCGAAACGAACGATCCCGGTCCGACCCTGCCCATCATCGCCAGGGCGCTCGCCATGGCGCGCTCGGCTGGCGATCGACAGCTCGAGCTCGAGGCGACACGGGTACGCATGATCGTGATGTCGGAGACCGGCCTGGCCACAGCCGAGGTCCTTGGGGAGCTGGCGTCGATCGCCGGGGAGCTGGGCCGCTGGCCGCTGGTGGTGACGAGTCTCATCGGGCAGATGAACCTCATGTCCGAAGGACGCTCGGCAGAGGCGGCGCAGATCGCCGACGAGGCCGACCGCCTTGCCGAGGCGCATGGCTTGACCGAGAGCAAGGCGTGGATCGCCTTCAACCGGGCTGAGCTGGACCTCCAGGAGGGCGACTGGGATGCGGCGCTGCGGTCCGGTGGACGTGCCCTCGCCCTCGCCGAGGAGCATGGCTACAGTCGCGCCGCGGTCCGGACCTGGTTCACGCTGCGACCGATCGCTCGCTATCGGGGCGACCGCGAGCTGCTGGCCAGGGCCGGCGAATGGTTCGATGCGCTGGCGAGCGTCCCGGACTCTCCCTACGGCCGGCTGATGCACGCCGCGATCGATCTCGATGTCGCCTGGGTTCGCGGCACGGCTGCCGTCCCGGTGGCGCCGGACCGGCTGGTGGAGGCGTGGCTGGAAGCAGGCCTGTTCCAGGACATCGGCTCGGCCACCTCCACGCTGGGCGAGAGCTTGACCGATACATCCTCGCAGCTCAGCAAGGGCGACCACCGGCTCTGGTCGGCCCGACTGGCGCTTCATGAGGATGGCATCGATCGGGCCAAGGTCGAAGCGATGGCCCGGGACGCCCTGGAGCGCCTGCGCCTGAGCAGCGCTTGCTGGTGGGTGGTCCAGGCCATCGAGCTGCTCACGGTCATCGGCGCTGCGAGCGTCGCGGAGCGCGCTGAGCACGACGTCCTCGCGGAGCGCCTGCGGGGCGTGGATGAGGGGGCATCGCCGGTCCAGGGCCGCCGCGTCCGAGCCGACTGATCCTCGTGTCTCGGCACTCTTCGGCGACCACTCTCGCAGCCGTCCGCGCGCAGGGCGCCTGCGTTACGCTGCAAGACGACCGAACCCGACTCCGGAGCCACTGTTGATCTGTTCGAACTGTGCCGCGCCGAACGCGGAGGGCCGCAAGTTCTGTCTCGAGTGCGGGGCTCGGCTGTCAGCTGGGTGCCCCTCTTGCGGCGCACCCAACGAGGCGGGTGCCAAGTTCTGTGGTGAGTGCGGCGCGACCCTCACCGGCGCAGGAACAGGTGCTCCCGGAATCACGTCAGCGGCCCGGTCCCAAGCCCCGGTCGCGCTTGTGGCGACCGCCGAGCGGCGGCTCGTCTCGGTCCTGTTCGCCGACCTCGTCGGCTTCACCAGCCTTGCACAGGACCGCGACGCGGAGGCGGTACGTGACATCCTCACGAGGTACTTCGACGCGGCGCGCGAGATCGTGGAGCGCTACGGGGGCACGGTCGAGAAGTTCATCGGCGACGCCGTGATGGCGGTGTGGGGAACACCGACAGCGCATGAGGATGATGCCGAGCGAGCGGTCCGTGCGGCGCTCGATCTTGTGGCTGCCGCTCGAACGTTCGGTGCGGAGCAGGCCATCGAGGGATTGGAGCTGCGCGCCGGCGTGCTGACGGGAGAGGCCGCGGTGACCATCGGCGCACGGGGCCAGGGCATGGTCGCCGGCGACCTCGTCAACACCGCCAGCCGGCTCCAGGCGATCGCATCCCCGGGAACCGTCCTGGTCGGCGAGGCGACCCAGCGGGCAGCCTGCGAGGCCATCGCCTTCGAACCGCTGGGCGACCAGGCCCTCAAGGGGAAGAGCGCACCTGTGCCAGCCTTCCGCGCCCTGCGCGTCATCGCCAAGCGCGGCGGGGCCGGCCGCTCACAGGGGCTCGAAGCGCCCTTCGTGGGCCGGAACGATGAGCTGCGACTGCTCAAGGACCTCTTCCACGCCACAGCACGCGAGCGAAAGGCACGCCTGATCTCCATCACCGGCCAGGCCGGGATCGGCAAGAGCCGGCTGGCCTGGGAGTTCCTGAAGTACATCGACGGCGTGGAGGAGACGGTCTACTGGCACCAGGGCCGCTCGCCGGCCTTCGGCGAGGGGGTCACGTTCTGGGCGCTCGGGGAGATGGTACGGCGACGGGCGGAGCTGCTCGAGACGGACGACGCCTCGAAGACGCGCGCCAGCATCCACAAGATGCTGGACGAGTGGATGCCGGACGCTCCTGACCGGCCCGGAGTCGAACACGCGCTGCTCGTCCTCCTCGGGTTGGAGGCGGCTCCTTCCGGAGGGCGCGAGCAGCTCTTCGCCGCATGGCGGATGTTCCTGGAGTCCGTGGCACGACGCGACCCGGTCGTCCTGCTGTTCGAGGACCTGCATTGGGCGGACAAGGGGCTGCTCGACTTCATCGACCACCTGCTGGAATGGTCCCGTGACCAGCCGATCTACATCGTCACGTTGGCTCGACCGGAGCTTCTCGATGGACGGCGCGATTGGGGCGCCGGCCGCCGCAACTTCCTGGCGCTCTCCCTCGAGCCGTTAGCGGAGCCGGCGATGCGCGAGATGCTGGCCGGCCTGGTCCCGGGGCTGCCCGAGCGTGCGGTGCGCTCCATCCTGGCGCGCGCCGATGGCGTACCGCTCTACGCCGTGGAGATCGTGCGCATGCTCGTCGCGGAAGGACGGCTGGAGATCAGCGGCGGCAGCTACCGGCCTACCGGCGACCTGAACCAGCTGGCCGTCCCGGAGTCCCTCCGCGGGTTGATCGCGGCTCGTCTCGACGCGCTCGATCCGGCCGAACGGGCCCTCCTACAGAACGGTGCCGTCCTCGGTCAGACCTTCTCGGTGACTGCGTTGGAGGCCATCACCGGTGACTCACCCGAAGAGCTCGGGCCGCGTCTCCACTCGCTCGTGCGGCGCGAGGTGCTGACCATCGACACAGACCCCGCTTCACCCGAGCGGGGCAACCACGCCTTCAGTCAGGGCCTCATCCGCGAGGTCGCCTACGCCACGCTGTCCAAGCGGGATCGCCGCACTCGTCATCTGGCCGCAGCGCGCTACTTCGAGTCGCTCGGCGAGGAGGAGATCGCGGGTGCGCTGGCGAGCCACTACCTGGACGCGTACCGTGCCTCTCCCGCCGGGCCCGAGGCTGATGCCGTGGCGGTCCAGGCGCGACTCGCCCTTCGCGGCGCGGCTGATCGCGCCATGAGCCTGGGCTCATACGAGCAGGCCATCGCATACCTGGAGCAGGCACGTGCCGTGACCGCCGATGAAGCGGACCAGGCTGACCTGCTGGAGCGGATCGGCGAGTCGGCGGAGGCGATCGGCGATTACGACAGCGCCGAGTCAGCCTTCGGCCATGCCATCGAGTCCCACCGCGCACGAGGCGATGGGGCGGGGGCCGCGCGGGCGACCGCGCACCTCGCGCGGGCCCTGCTCAGCGGGCGGCGCACTCGTGAGGCTATCGACCTGCTCGAGCTGGCTCAGCGGGGGTCGGCCGAGATGGGAAGTGATCCCGGTGTCATCGAGCAGACGGCGCAGTTGGCACGTGCCTACATGTTCGCCGAGGACCACGAGCGCGCAGTGCTATCCGCGGACCGCGCCCTGTCGGTCGCGGAGCGGCTCGATCTCTTGCCCATCGTCGCAGACACACTGATCACCAAGGGCATGAGCCTGGCGTTCGTGGGGCGGCTCCGCGAAGGGGTCGGGCTCTTGGAGACCGGCCAGCGATTGGCCGAAGGAGCCGGGCTCGCCAAGATCTCGTTGCGGGCCGTCGTCAACCTCGCGGGCGTCCTACCTGCTATCGATGCCGGCGCCGCTCTGGCGGTCGCCCGCACCGGCTACGAGCTGGCACGTCGCCTCGGCGAGCGCAGCCTTTCGTGGGTCCTCCTGAGCAACGCCGCGGAGATCGCCCTTGGCACCGGGGAGTGGGATTGGGCGATCGCGGAGCTCGAAGACGCTCTCTCGGTTCAGCTCGATCGAAGCGACCGGGTCGCGGTGCTCGCCGTGATCCTCCAGCTTCGCGCTGCTCACGGTGATCCCGTCGAGGAGTCGCTGGCGGAGCTGGCGAAACTCGTCGCAGGCGATCGCGATGTGCAGTCCCAGGTTGCCGTGCTGGGGGCCCGCATCTGGGCGGCATTCGCTGGCGACCGTCCGGAGGCCGCGTATGCGGCCTCGACCGAGGTGGCGGCCAGCAGTGCGCTCAATGCCCCGCTTGGATATCTGTACGCCACGCGAGCGGCGTTGACGCTGGGCGACCCAGCCAGGGCTCGAGCCGCCTTGGATGGCCTTGAGGCCACGGGCGTCCGAGGTCCCGTGCTGGCCATCCAGCGGGAAGCGATGGAAGCAGGGCTCGCGGCACTCGAGGGTCGGCGTACGGAGGCCGTGTCCGGCTTTCGTGACGCGGCTCGACGGCTGGGCGAGGCGGGCTTGGTCTTCGAAGTCGCTCTCAACGGGTTGCTGAGCGTGAGGCTATTGGGACGTGACGACCCAGACGCCAGGGGCTTCGCGGAAGAGGCGCGACGGATCTTCGGCCGGCTGGGAGCACGACCATTCATCGAGCAACTTGATGAGGCGTTGGCCGACGCCGATGAACGTGCGCCAGCCTCCGTGCCGGTTTCTGGAGAGCTGGCCTCCTCGCGGTAGCGGCCACCGGCGATCACGATCGCGGGTTGTCCGCTACTGCCGCCAGCACGGCCTTGAGCTCGAACGGGCTGAGACCGGGATGCTTGGAAAGGATCAGGGCCACGATGCCCGCGATGTGCGGTGCCGCGAAGCTGTTGCCCGTCGCGACCGTCGAGCCGCCGTCCTTCCAGGCGATGGGGACATCCACGCCCCACGCCCCGAACTCCACGGGCGGGGCTGGGTTGTAGTAGATGCGCCAAGGGTCGGCCACCGCGTGAGCGGCGACGGAGAAGACCGATGAGAAGAGCGAGGGGTAGCTGGCACCGGTCACGTTGTTCGCCGCGCTAACCAGCGCCGTACCGCGGAAGTAGGCCTCGTCGACGACCTCATGGAAGGCCGGGAACAGCGCCGCACTCTTGGACGAGAGGCTGAGGTTGGCCACCTGCACGCCCCGCTCGATGGCCCACTCGAGCCCGGCCAGGAACGCCGCGCCCTTGCCGCGCAGGTCGGCCCCGAGCACACGGATGGAGATGAGGTCGACCTCTGGCGCCAGCCCCAGGATGATCCCCCCGCAGGCGGTGCCGTGGCCGAACAGGTCGCCGGCGTCGTCCGGGACGACCCTGGCTTCGCCATCGCCCAGCTCCACCGCGACGCTTTCCAGCACTCGCCCGTGCAGGGCCGGATGTTCGCGTTCCAGACCGCTGTCGATGATGGCCACGGTGACGCCAGCGCCGCTGGCGCCGCCCCAGGCCCACTCCCGGTCGATCGAGTCGACCCGTACCGCTCGGGTGAGCCCGCCCCTGTCCTCCGCCACGAACGGCTCTGACCAGGCAGGGAACACCGATTCGGTCATGCCTCTGGCCGGACTGGCCGGTTCACGCGCGCCGGCCGGGACGCATGGCGTGACGACCCACGACCGCCAGGATGTCGGAGACGAGGGTGAGCTCCCGATCCGTCATGCCGCGCAGCCGGCTGACCTGTTCCACCAGGACCCAGAAGGGTTGGTCGTCGTCTGCATCGAGCTCAGCGGTGGCGCGACCGACCAGGTCTCCGATGGAAGCCTCATCCAGCTCTCCCTGGCCGACCTCGCGCAGCACCGCTCGCAGGAGTACGGTCGTGTCGCGCTGGACACGTGTGGCATTGATAGCGGCTGCGGCCTGGCGTGCGAAGACGGCCAGCAGCTCCATGTCGCGCAAGGTGAAGGTGGCCGTGCTGCGCTTGTCAAGGACCTGGAGCACGCCCACCGGTGTCTGTTCGTCTATCAGCGGTACGGCCGCGATCGATCGAGGGACGTAGCCGGTGCGCTCGGCGGTGGCCCGATCGAAGCGGGGATCGCTCATCACGTCCGAGAGCGCCAGCGCCTGTCCCGTGGAGAAGACGTAGCCCACGATGCCCTGGGAGG
>Ga0136617_10005333_pt1 | contig 11496 bp, 13 predicted proteins | sample AntDrymUQ3222106_2_FD_129672 | JGI IMG/M metagenome (GOLD analysis project Ga0136617, IMG submission 129672) | Polar desert sand microbial communities from Dry Valleys, Antarctica - metaG UQ322 (21.06) | ecosystem: Environmental > Terrestrial > Soil > Desert | place: Antarctica: Dry Valley...
CCGCCGGACGCCCCCAGGATGGTAGCGCCCGAGCGGGCACGTTTGTAGGGGCTGGCTGGTACAGAACGTGCAGCAGAGTATGGAATCTACACTCACCAGTAGCTCAGAGGGGCGGATGATGGAACAATCGAACGAACCACGGATCACCACGGTGCGGCCGTCGCGACACGACGATGCTGAAGGCGCTGGCCGGATGGACGACAGCACCGAGCGTGTCCAGGCCGCGGGCGCCACGACGCCAGGGATCGGCGCCGCGCCGGACACCCGGTCGCCGGATGGTGACGACTTCAGCTCGTCGGCGTCACCGATCGGCGACGGCAGCAACACCCCGGTCGGCAACGAGCCGGCCTCTTTCGAGTCATGGGACGCCCGTCACAAGGACTCGGTGCGCGACCAGTACGAGTCGAGCGGTCTGTTCGACTGGGCCGGCGGGACCTTCGGGCTGCTGAGCGGCGCGACCGGTGGCGGCCTGGCCGCGCTGACGCTTGGCGGCCTCCTCTTCGCCTGGTGGCGACGCCGCCAGGTCCGGCGAAGCCGAATGGCGCAGCTCCAGCGCTCGCTCGTCACGGCCGGCCTGGCGGCCAGCACCTGGGCGACCAAGGCCGGCGTACCCAAAGCGGTCGGCCGCGCGGCCGGGCAGACCCAGTCGCCCTGGCTGCCCTTCGCGCTCCTGCCAATCGCGCTGTGGCTGCGCTCGCAGGGCCGGCAGGGCAAGCGAGCCGGCGACCAGATGCTCGAGCCGCTGAAGCTCGAAGATCGCGGCAAGCGCCTGGCCCGCCAGACCGCCAAGGTCGTCGAGAAGGAGGGCCGTCGTCTGATCCGTGAGAACGATCCGATCGAGGATCGTGGCTCGAGCCGCTGGCCCTGGCTCCTGACCATACCGGTCCTCGGCGGTGCGGCCTACGTCGGCCGCCGATGGATGTCCTCGAACGGCAGCACCGACGAAGCGATGAGCGAACCGTCGAGAATGGTCCGCGACGTGATGACCCGCAACCCCGAGGTGGTCAGCCCCGACGCGAAGATCGCCGAGGTCGCTCGGAAGATGCGCGATCTCGACGTCGGGGCCCTGCCGGTCTGTGATGGCGAGCGCTTGCTCGGCATGGTGACCGACCGCGACATCAGCGTCCGCGTCACCGCCGAGGGCAAGGACCCCAACGAGACGCCCGTCCGCCAGGCGATGTCGGCGGAGCTGACCTGGGTCTTCGAGGACGAGACAGCCCGCTCGGCCGCGACCATCATGAGCCAGCGCCAGATCCGCCGCCTGCCAGTCATGGATCGTAACGACAAGCTGGTCGGCATCGTCGCCCTCGGCGACGTCGCCCGCGAGCTCGGCGACGACGCGCTCTCCGGCGAGACCCTCGAGCAGATCTCGAAGCCGAACCGCTGAGCCAGCGCCCCCTCTCCCTCTGGGAGAGGGCTGGGGTGAGGGCTACTGGCCTACACGAAAGCTCGGCAGTAGCGGGGCAGCCCTCACCCTAACCCTCGGGAGGGAGAGGGGACAGCGCCCGGGTATCTCTCGGATAAGGCTCATAGCTCCGGCTACTGAGTCCCGTCCATTGCCGCGCCGTTCGTGCGGGCCACCAGGCTGCCCTGCAGGTACTCCGAGATGTCGAGGATCGGCAGCTCGTCGTAGACGCCTTTGGCGCGGGCGCCGTCCTCGAGCATGACCATGCAGTAGGGGCAGGCGGTCGCCACCCGCTCGGGGTGCTCGGCCTGGATCTGCTCCATCCGCAGGTGGTTGATCCGCGTGCCGCGCCGCTCCTCGAAGAAGATCTTGGCCCCGCCGGCCCCGCAGCACATCGCCTTGTTGCGGCAGCCGGCTGAGACCTCCTTCAGCTCCAGGCCGGGGATCGCCCCGAGCACCTCGCGCGGCTGGTCGTAGATGTCCTGGTAGCGGCCCAGGTAGCAAGGGTCGTGGTAAGCCACGCTGGCGTCGAGCGCGACCGTCGGCTGGAGCGTGCCCTCGCGGACCAGCTCGGCCAGGTAGTCGGCGTGGTGGCGGACGACGTAGTGGCCGCCGAGCTGGGGATACTCGTCCTTCAAGGTGTTGAAGCAGTGCGGGCAGGAGGCCAGTATCGTCTTCTTGCGGTCCCCGACGCCTAGCTCGTTCAGGGTAGCGACGTTCTCGCCCGCCAGCATCTGCCAGAGGTACTCGTGGCCAGCCCGCCGGGCCGGGTCGCCGGTGCAGGTCTCCTGCGTGCCGAGGATGGCGAAGCGGAGGCCGGCCGATCGGAGCACGCCGGCCAGGGCGCGGGCGATCTTCTGATTGCGCTCGTCGTACGAGGCGAAGCAGCCGACCCAGTAGAGCACGTCGACCTCGTCGACCGTCACGTCCTGGCCGAGGATCGGGACCTCCAGGCCGTCGGCCCACTTGGCGCGGTCGGTCCGCGGGAATCGCCACGGGTTGCCGGCCGCCTCGAGGTTGTCGAACAGCCGCTGGAGCTCCGGCTCGAAACGATTCTCGACCATCACCAGGTGACGGCGCATCTCGACGATCTTCGGGACGTGCTCGATGAAAACTGGGCAGGCCTCCATGCAGGCGTAGCAGGTCGTGCAGTCCCAGAGGACCGCGTCGGTGATGACGTCGCCGACTAGCGAGACCGACTCGCGAACCGGATCGGTGTTCGGCTCGACCCGCTCGCCGTCCAGCGGGGCGTCGGCGCCGTCGCCTCGGTCGCGTCGGGCGCGGGCCATCGGCGGCCCGGCCTGGGTCAGGAGCTGGTTCCGCAGGTCGAGGATCAGCATGAACGGCGACAGGGCCTTGTCGGTCCGGCTAGCCGGGCAGGCCAGCTCGCAGCGGGCGCACTCGGTGCAGGCCTGGGTGTCGAGACGGTCCTTCCAGGTCAGATCCTCGATCTTGCCGACGCCAACCGCCGGTGGGTCCTGCTCGAACGCCTTCTCGACATCCACGTAGTCAAGCTGACCGCGGGGCTCGAGCCGTCGGAAGTAGATGTTGGCCGGCGAGAAGACGACGTGGCGGAGCTTGGAGTAGGGGATGTAGGCGATCCAGGCCAGGGCCAGGACCAGGTGGAACCACCAGCTAAACGCGTGGATCCCGAGCAGGGTGGTGACCCCAAGGCCAGAGGCCTGCAAGACCGAGCCGAACGCCTTGCCGACCGGCGACCAGTCCCCCCAGGGATCGTTCGTCGCGACGATCCGGATGCCTTCCAGGACGTAGCCCGTGAGCAGGATCACGAGAAAGCCGCCCAGGATCAGCCCGTCGTCGAGCAGCGTCCGCGGGTCGAGCGGGTGGTAGAGGCGGTCGCTGCGCCCGCCGGCGAACCGCTTGGCGATCGCCATCAGGACGCCGACGATCGCCAGCAGGCCGAAGATGTCGACGGTCAGCGACTGAAACCAGAGGTAGAACCCGCCCTGCATGATGCGCAGGTTGAGGTCCTCGTGGATGAAGACGACCGTCGTGGCGGCGAAGAGGACCAGGAAGCCAAAGCTGAACGCGGCGTGGCTCAGCCCCGAGTAGCGCCGCTGGAGGGTCCGTCCCTGCCCGACACCATGCGCGAAAAAGGCCCCCAGCCGCGCCCCGACGTCGCCGAAGCGGTCGGCCGGCTTGCCAGGGGCGAAGATCCGGATGTAGCGGTACACCGCGTAGGCCATCGTCCCAACGGTGATGGCCAGCAGCAAGTACATCACCCAGAGATACTGGTGGCCGATGTTCCAGTAAACTTCGCGGGTCGGGGTGTCCACGGCGTCCTCGAGCGCTCGATCTCGGGATTAGGGTACCAACGGTGGGCTAGCGCAGCCAGTAGACCAGGCTGGTGGCGCTCGACTCGGGCGGCTGGGTGCGCAAAAAGGCGTCCAAGGCCAGGACGAGTTGCCCGATGCTCCGTTCCGTGTTGCGATCGAAGTGGCGGTCCGAGGTCAGGATCACGCCGTAGTGCGAGCGCCCCTGCTGGCGATAGACCCGGTCGAGTCGCACGAAACCTCGGACATCGTTACTGACCACTGCGCGCTCCTCGGCCTGCGCGGCGGCCAACAGTTCCGGGTCGAGGAGGTCGGCCAGGTCGCGCCGCTCCGTCGCCGCGATGACGTCGTGACCCCGCTGCCGGAGCTGGCGGGCGATCTCGAGCTTGAACATGGCGTCGAGCAGGAGCTTCAACGCGCGAGGACTTCCTGCTCCCGCAGCCACTGGGCGTAGTGACGGTCGCCCTCCTCGTCGTTGAGGCGAACCCACTCGTCGATCTCGTCGCGGTACTCGGCGTAGTATCGCACAACCGCGTTCATCCGCCGTTTGTCCAGACCGGTGAAGTCCATCGTCTCTCGGAGGATGTCATCCGAAGTTCCGTCGAACCTCCGCGTGATGCTGATGACTTGCCAGACGTCCGGCCCGCCCCGCACCACGGCCCGCCGTCCGGTCGGCCCATCCTGGAAGAAGATGCCCGGGTGGGCCTCCATCCGCAGCCCCTCCTCGATGTAGCGCTGGGCCAGCCGCGACTTCGACTCGCCTATCTCGCGGCTCCGGGCAGCGAGCCGGTCGTGGGTTTCCTTGTTCATGCGCAGCGAGAATAGCTCGGTCGTCACTGGGAAACCTCCGATCATGCTGTCATACAGTGTAGTACACTCAGCGCGCGCGTTGGGGGCGGGGATAAGACGTTACTGGGCGATCAGCGGGCTGATCTTGCTCCTCCTGCTGGCCCTCTTCCTGCTGGTCGAAGCGCTTGGCGTCCCCCTTCTGACCAACCCGGCGCCCTGGCTGGCGAGTGGGGGTCTGGCGGCGGCGCTGGTCGGGGTCGGGTTGCTCGTCGTCGACGTCGTCCTGCCGGTGCCCTCGAACCTGGTCATGATCGCCCACGGGGCCCTCTTCGGCGTGGCGCTCGGGACGCTCCTCTCGCTAGTCGGGAGCATGGGTGCCGCCCTCGTCGGCTTCGCGATCGGGCGACGGGGTGGGCCGCTGCTGGCGCGGCTGATGTCGCCCGCTGAACGGGCCTACGCCGACGACCTCCTGGCCCGCTGGGGCGCCCTCGCCATCGTCGTGACCCGCCCCGTGCCGCTGGTCGCCGAGCTGGTCACCATCCTGGCCGGCGCCTCACCCCTCGGCTGGGGCCGCGCGGCCCTGGCGTCGCTGGCCGGCTCGCTGCCCGCGGCCGTGCTCTACGCCCTGGCCGGCGCCTGGGCGACCGGCTTCGAGCAGGGCGCGCTCGTCTTCGGCCTGGTCCTGCTCATCGCGGCGATCTTCGGCCTGATCGCCCGCCGGGTCGAGGCAGATCACGTCAGAACAGCCGGCTGACGCCGGCGACGACCCTCAGAAGACGCGGGCGCCGAGCGGGGCGTCGCGCTCGACGGCGAGGAGGATCACGTTGCCGCGCTCGTCGGGGACGCCGAGCACGAGCACCTGGGAATCCACGCCGGCGACGCGGCGGGGCGGGAAGTTGATTACGGCCAGGACCAGCCGCCCGACGAGCTGCTCGGGGGTGTAGAGGGCGGTGAGCTGGGCCGTCGAGCGCCTGACCCCGAGCGGGCCAAAGTCGACCTCGAGCCGATAGGCCGGCTTGCGGGCCCCGGCGAGCGGCTCGGCCATCAGGATCCGCCCGATCCGGATGTCGACCTCGAAGAACGTCTCGACCGTCGTCTCGGGTGGCGCTGGCTCGTGCAAGTCGTCTCCAGGGGCTCCGGGCGATTGTAGCCCGCTACAATGCCGGATGCTGCCGCTGGCGGCCACGATGAGGATTGGAGGGTCGATGATGGGGCTGCCACAGGTTGTGACGATGCGGGAGGTGGGGACGCGCGATGGGATCCAGAGCCTGGGCGCGTTCGTGCCGACCGAGCAAAAGATCGAGATGGCCAATGCCCTCGCCCGCACGGGCCTCACGCGCATCGAGGTCACCTCGTTCGTCAGCCCGAAGGCGGTGCCCCAGATGGCCGATGCCGCCGAGGTGATGGGGGCGATCGAGCGCCCGCCCGGCCTGTCCTGGGAGCCGCTCGTCCCGAACCTGGTCGGGGCGCGGCGGGCGCTCGAGGCCAGGTCCGACCGTCTGGTCGTCGTCCTCGCCGCGAGCGACACTTTCAACTTGAAGAACATCAAGATGACGGTCGACGACTCACTGACCGGCATCGCCCAGATCATCCCGGTCGCCCGCGAGGCCGGCGTGCCGGTCAGCGCCGGTATCGCGACCAGCTTCGGCTGCCCCTACGAGGGCGACGTTCCAGAGGTCCGGGTCCAGGAGATCGTCGGACGGCTGCTCGAGCTGGGCGTCGACGAGGTCGGCCTGGCCGACACGACTGGCATGGCAAACCCCGTGCAAGTCGAGCGGATGCTCGGCGGCATCCGCTCGCGCTGGCCGGAGGTCCCCTTCGGCCTCCACTTCCACAACACCCGCGGCATGGGTCTCGCCAACGTCGTGGCCGGCCTGCGGACCGGCGTCCAGATCTACGACGCCTCGATCGGCGGCATCGGCGGCTGCCCCTTCGCCCCAAAGGCGACCGGCAACGTCTCGACCGAGGACGTCGTCCACATGCTCCACGAGATGGGCATCCAGACCGGCCTCGACCTCGACGCCCTGATCCGCTGCGCCCAACGCATGTCCGAAATCCTCGGCCGCGACCTCCCCGGCCAGGTCATGAAAGCCGGCCCAGTCGGCATTCGGCACGCGGCGTGAAGATCGCGAAGGAGCGGCTCCATGCAAGAGTGGGAATACCTCGAGGTATGGGTCGACGGGAGACGATGGGAGGATAGTGAGGGACGTGAGGGGGACCTGAGCAGCCGCGGCTACGCTACCGCGCGACTGAACGAGCTAGGCGCACAAGGCTGGGAGCTGGCGGGGGTCGCGAGCGCGAAGGCTGGTGAGTACACGCTGTTCCTCAAACGTACACGGCGTAGAGGGAGCGCATAGTCCCCCTCTCCGCGCGAGCGAAGCTTGCAATCCTGTCGCTGAAGCCCTACGCTTACGCTCCACATCACGCGCGTTTTGATTCACGTGTCGGGAGTGTCACGGTGACCTGGTACGAAACCGCCATCCAGATCCTGCTGATCGGCCTGGCGAACGGGGCGATCATCGCCCTCGTAGCGCTGGGCTATACCCTCGTCTACGGGATCATCGAGCTGATCAACTTCGCCCATGGCGACGTCTTCATGCTCGGGACGATGATGTCGCTGACGATGATGACCTGGGTACCGAGCTTGTTGGGCGTGCGGCGAGCCTCGCAGATCCCGGAGCCGCTGATCCCGCTCCTCGTCATCGGGACCTTGCTGGTCGCGATGGTTGCCTGCGCCCTGCTGAATATGACGATCGAGCGGCTGGCCTACCGCCCGCTCCGACGGGCGCCGCGACTGGCCCCCCTGATCTCGGCCATCGGGGTCTCCTTCATTCTGGTCAATCTGGGCCTGCACTGGAAGGGCGCCTCGCCAGTCGATTTCCCGAGCCCGCACCCGAGCCTCAATACCGACATCTTCCGCGACATCCTGCGGATCACTACCCCGATCTTCTTCACCGTCAAGGACCTCTTCGTGATCCTGCTGGCGGCGCCGCTCATGATTGGCCTGAGCCTGTTCGTCACCCGCACCCGCCTCGGCAAGGCGATGCGGGCGACGGCCCAGGACCGTGAGGCCGCCGCGATGATGGGCATCGACATCAACCAGACCATCGCCCTGACCTTCCTCCTCGGCGGTGCGCTGGCCGGCGCGGCCGGGCTCATCTTCGGACTCTACAACAACACCGCCTGGTACTTGCAGGGCTTCCGAGGCGGCCTGCTCGCCTTCACCGCCGCCGTCCTCGGGGGTGTCGGCAACCTCCAGGGCGCCTTTCTCGGTGGCCTGCTGATCGGCGTCATTGCCGCGGCGAGCGACTTCCTGTTCGACCCCCGCTGGACCCAGGCGGTCGTCTTCGGGATGCTGATCCTGATCCTGGTCTTCAAGCCGACCGGCCTCCTTGGCGAGGCGACCCCCGAGCGGGCCTGAGCGATGGCCGACGAGTCGCGGACCGGTCGACCGTCCGACGTCCAGCCCTCGCCGCCTGAGGATGGACGAGTCGGGACCTCGGCCGCCGAGCCTCGGGCCCGCGAAGCAAGCGTCGACGACCCTACGCCCTTGGGCGCGGCGCCGAGCACCGTAGCGCGCGACCAGCCTGAGGCCCAGCGCGCGACGGCCGCCCAGCACTGGGCCGAGCTCTCCGAGCGCCGCCGCAACCAGATCCTGATCGGCGTTTTCGCCATGTTCGTCCTGCTTTATCCTCTGCTCGACCGCGCCTTTGGCTGGCAGCGCATGGGCAGCATGAACCCGATCCTGATCTTCGTCCTGCTCGCCCTCGGCCTCAACATCGTCGTCGGCTTTGCCGGCTTGCTCGACCTCGGTTACGCGGCCTTCTTCGCCATCGGCGGCTACACCGTCGCGTTTCTGACGGCTCCCCAGAGCCCGCTCGTCCAGGCCGGGATCCAGGCTGATTTCTGGATCGCCTTGCCGATCAGCTTCGTCGTGGCGGCGACCTTCGGATTCATCCTCGGGGCGCCAACACTCCGGCTGCGGGGAGACTACCTGGCGATCGTGACCCTCGCCTTTGGCGAGATCGTGCCGCAGGCCATCCGCAACCTGGAGTGGCTCACGAACGGAACGAAGGGGATGAACCCGATCGGCCGTCCGCACCTTGGCGAGATCGAGCTGCTCGCCTCGGACCAGATCCCCTGGTACTACCTGATCGTGGCCGTCAGCGCGCTGTCGGTGTTCATCATCCTGCGCCTGCAGAACTCTCGCCTGGGTCGAGCCTGGATGGCGATGCGCGAGGACGAGATCGCCGCCGCGAGCATGGGCATCGACCTGGTCCGCACCAAGCTGCTGGCGTTCGGGCTCGGCGCTTCGTTCTCCGGCTTCGGCGGCGCCCTCTACGCCTCGATGCTCCAGTTCATCGGGCCGGATCAGTTCCAGTTCGACGTCTCGATCCTGCTGCTGGCGATGGTCATCCTGGGCGGGATCGGCAACATCTGGGGGGTCCTGTTCGGCGGGTTGGTGATGGGGGCCTTTAATTTCATCTGGGTCGAGAGCGCCGCGGGCTTCGTTCGGGGCTTGAGCGCCACACCGGGCCTGGGCTTCCTCGCCATCGTCGACCTCAACAACTCCAAGCTGATGCTGTTCGGCCTGGCCCTGGTGCTGATGATGTTGCTCCGCCCCGAGGGCATCTTCCCGAGCGCCCAGCGTAAGGCCGAGCTGCGGGGCGCCAAGCCCGCCACCGCCACGACCGTCGCCGGCGTCCAGGAGTCGCTCCACGATGCCCGCGCCTGAGCCGATCCTCCTCGCGACCAACGTCAGCAAGCAGTTTGGAGGCCTGGTTGCCGTCAACGAGGTCGACTTCTCGATTGAGGAGCGCTCAATCATCAGCCTGATCGGCCCGAACGGGGCCGGCAAGACGACCTTCTTCAACATGATCGCAGGGCTCTACCGCCCGAGCTCGGGCGCGATCAGCTTCCGCGGCCGCCAGATAACCGGGGCCAAGCCGAACGAGATCACCAAGCTTGGGATCGCCCGAACGTTCCAGAACATCCGCCTCTTCGGCAACATGAGCGCCCGCGACAACGTCCTGGTCGGCATGCACACTCGCCTAAAGGCGACGGCTCTGGGGGCGATCCTCAGAACGCCGGGCGTGCTGGCCGAGGAGCGCCAGGCCCGCGAACGGGCAGCCGAGCTGCTCGACTTCGTGAGCCTGCGGGACCGCGACAACGTCTGGGCCCGCAACCTCCCCTACGGCGACCAGCGCAGACTCGAGATCGCCCGCGCCCTGGCGACCCAGCCAACCTTACTCCTGCTCGACGAGCCGACCGCCGGCATGAACCCCCAGGAGACCAACGCCCTGACGGACCTGATCCGTCGCCTGCGCGCCGACCTGGGTCTGACGATCTTCCTGATCGAGCACCACATGCGGGTCGTCATGGGCATCTCCGACCGCGTCACCGTCCTCGACCACGGCGCCAAGATCGCCGAGGGCACCCCGCACGAGATCCAGCGCGACCCCAAGGTAATCGAAGCCTACCTCGGCCGCGCGGCTACGGCGTAGCCCCCTATGGCTACCCTCGAAGTCCGCGACGTCGACACGTTCTACGGCAACATCCACGCCCTGCAGGGAGTCTCGCTCGCCGTGCGCGACGGCGAGATCGTCACCCTGATCGGGGCCAATGGGGCCGGCAAGAGCACCACCCTCCGCACGATCTCCGGCATCCTCCAGCCACGCGGGGGCCAGATCACCCTCGATGGGCAGCGGATCGACAGCCTCCCGCCGCACCGGATCGTCGAGCTCGGGGTCAGCCAGGTTCCCGAGGGTCGGCGGATCTTCTCCCGGATGACCGTCCTCGAAAACCTCGAGATGGGCGCCTTCGCCCGTAAGGATCGCGGCGAGCTCCGGGCCGAGCTCGACCGCATCTTCGAGCTGTTCCCCCGCCTCAAAGAGCGGATCGGCCAGAAGGGCGGCACCCTCTCCGGTGGCGAGCAGCAGATGCTGGCGATCGGCCGCGCCCTGATGTCGCGGCCCAAGATCCTGCTCCTGGATGAGCCCTCGATGGGCCTGGCGCCGATCCTGGTCGAGACGATCTTCCGCACCGTTCAGGAGATCAACCAGCAGGGCGTGACGGTCCTGCTGGTCGAGCAGAACGCGCTGATGGCCCTCCAGGTCGCCCACCGCGGCTACGTCCTGGAGACCGGCACGATCGTCCTCGATGACTCGGCCGCCAGCCTCCGCGAGAACGAGATCGTCCAGAAGGCGTATCTGGGGATCGAGTAATGCCGTTCGGCGGCGCGGCGCCTGCCCTATCTCTCCGAGTATCCCGCGGCGGCCTGGACAAAGGGCAGGATGAAATAGCCGGTGGCTGACTGGACCGTGTGGCTGATCTCGACTGCGTACTGCTCCTGCTCGAGCTGGTCGCCGTCGACGTAGATGTTCAGGTCGAGATCCTCGTCCTCATAGCCCTCGCCGTCGATGAGGAAGCGGCTTTCTGGATAGCGCTTGGCAAACTCGGCCTTGAACATCTCCACCGCTTGGCACAGAGAGGTCTGGCGACGGTCACGGACGTTGGGCATTGAGATACTCCTCCACGTTGCCGACGGCCTGCTTGACCAGCATCGTACTCGTCCGTGCCGTCAGGGTCGAGATGGTCTCGCGTGCTCGGTAGTACGGCCCGGATGCGCTGGAGATAGAGCCAGCGGAGCTGGAGCGCGACCGGTCTGGTGAGGACCCCGCTCAGGCGTGGATCCGCGGCCACCGTTGCTGTGATGATGCCATGTTCCCAGCGGCTGGCGGGCCAGCCGCCTCGACCGATGTAGTTGCTCGGCCTCAGACCCAACCCTTCCATCAGCACGATGCAGCCGTGGTACGCGGCGTAGTAGGCTCGGGAGGCCGTTGAACGATACCGCCCCTGCGCTAGGAGCAGCTCGGCATCCGCCAGCAACCCCCGCGCCAGTTCGAGCTGAGAATCCACGAGTCGATTGTACGCGAGCCTCAACTTCCGCGGGAGCGGCCTACTGCGAAGGTGCGAACCGGTGGATGCGGTGACTCTCGGCGTCGGACA
>Ga0136617_10005334_pt1 | contig 11496 bp, 9 predicted proteins | sample AntDrymUQ3222106_2_FD_129672 | JGI IMG/M metagenome (GOLD analysis project Ga0136617, IMG submission 129672) | Polar desert sand microbial communities from Dry Valleys, Antarctica - metaG UQ322 (21.06) | ecosystem: Environmental > Terrestrial > Soil > Desert | place: Antarctica: Dry Valley...
AATCACCCTACTTCCTTCGTCCGCGCACATCGCCGCGCAGAGCGACGCAAACGTCAAGAGTGGCGCAAGATACGCGATCAGTCCGACGGCGATCCAGCGGCAGGTCATTCGGCTCATCACAACAACATGATCCTATCAACCCGTATCGTCTGCGGTCTTTCCGGCAACCGGTATTGTGGACACCGCGCTCGGCCCATCAGTGGCGCAATAGTGAGCCGAGCAACGCACGCGACGCGGCGAGGATCAACAGGAACGCCGCGTAGCTGGCAGATTCCCGGGAAAATCGCGCTCGTCGCGCCTCATGCGTTCATCTTGACCGGCGCTCCCACCGCCTTCCAGCCGGAGTGGCCGACCGTCATGTAGCGGGCGTCGAAGCCTGCATCGCGTAACGCGATCGCAGTGCGGCAGCCGACATGAAAGCCGTAGGCGCAGTAAACCACCACCGGCTTCTCCTTCGAAAGCTCGCCCATCCACTCGCCGACGCGCTCGGGGTCGCGCCAGGTGACGCCCTCGGCGATATCCTGCTGGCGCGAAACGAAGTGCTTCGGCCGCGTGTCGACAAGTTGCAACGGCTTCCCTTCAGCCAACATCGCCCTCACTTCCTCGACGCCGACGCCCGGCAGGTCGCCGAACTCCTCCTGCACGAGCGGCCGCGGCGGCGCCACCTTGCTCGCGTCCTCGCAGCGGCCCTCGACCGCCTGCCAGTCGACATTGCGCAGAAACGTATCGACGTAGGCGGTCGCATTCGCGCCGAAGTCGATGTGATAGGCGTGCTCGTACATATCGAGCGCGAGCACGGGGATGCCGCTCGCGATCGCTTGGCTGTGCTCGCCTGCATACTGATTGATGAGCCGGCCGTCCCGCGGCATCCAGGAGAGCAGCACCCAGCCCGAGCCTCCGCCGAGCGCGTAGCCCATGGCGGAAAATTCGGTACGCCAGCGCTGCACCGACCCGAAGTCGCGCGCGAGCGCTTCGGACATCGCCCTTGTCACCTTACCTTCGCCGCCCATGCTCGCGAAATAGAGCTCGTGCAGCAGCGTCGAGTTGAGCGCAACCAGCTCCTCGCGTTTTAGTCCGTTGATAAGGTAGCCCGGCGTCTTCGCGAAATCGAGCGATTCGAGCTGCTCGGTAATGGCGTTCAGGCGCCGCAGCGCGCCGCCGTAGTTGTTCTCGTAATGGCTCTCGATGAGCTTCAGCGACAAGCCGCTTAGCGTCCAGGGACGGCAATAGATCTGCTTCAATTGATAGCGCACGATGGCACCTCCAAGCACAAAGTTGAATTGCGCCCGGACGGATGAAGAACATGTGTGGTGCCCGGCATCCGTCACGCGACGCTCACAGGATTGGACGGGGCACCGTCTTGGAGGGATAAAACCCGGGGGTCCTGTCAACCCCCAAAATAGAATACGCCTTTTGCGGCGCCTCTTGCAACCCACGGCCTCGCCACGATCCGAGTTGATCGCCGTACCTCCCTCTCGCCGATTCGAGCCAGGAGCTACATTGACAGGACATTGTCTCGAAACACCGCAGAGAATGATGGACCTTGAGTAATTTAAAGTAGAATATTAAAATGCTCAACGATGCGCTACATTCGTCGCGAGCTCGAAGCCGTCGTCGCGAAGTCCGCCAAGGCTTTCCCGGCACTTGTCCTGACCGGTCCGCGGCGCAGCGGCAAGACGACGCTGCTGCGGCACCTGTTTCCAAAGGCAAGCTACTTCCTGCTGGAGGATCCCGACGTGGTGTCGCGGCTCCGCGCCGACCCGCAGGGCTTCCTCGACGCAGTCAGGGCGCCGGCAATCCTCGACGAAGTACAAAACGTTCCCGAGATCTTCGCGTTCGTGCGTTCGCGCATCGACCGCGAGCCGCGCCGCGTGCTCCGCTGGATCCTCACCGGCTCACAGGACGCCCCTCTCATGCAAGGTGTGACCGAATCCATGGCGGGAAGGGCAGCGGTGTTCCAGCTCTGGCCGCTGTCGACACGCGAGACGCCGAAGGCGACGTTGCTGCGTGGTGGCTATCCAGAGGTGCTAGCGAACCCCGCGGCCGCACGCGTGTGGTTCAGCTCCTTTCTGCAGACTTATCTTGAGCGCGATGTCCGCGCAATAACCGCGGTACGCGACCTCGCCACGTTTCGCCGCTTCCTCGCGCTGGTCGCGAGCCGCCACGGCCAACTGCTCAACCGCAGCGATCTCGCCGCACCGCTCGGGGTGAGCGTGCCTACCGTGACGCATTGGCTCAGCGTGCTCGAGACGACCGCGCAAGTCCTGTTGGTGCCTCCGTTCTACGAGAACTTCGGAAAACGGCTTATCAAGTCGCCTAAACTCTATGTAGCGGATTCCGGGCTCGCCTGCCATCTGCTCGGCATCGACACCGTCGCGGATCTCGCGCGATCCCCGTTCCGCGGCGCGTTGTTCGAAGGCTTCATCGCTTCCGAAATCGTCAAGCGCCAGATTCATTCCGGTGCCCGGCGAGCGCTCTATCATTTTCGTGACGAGCAAGGGCTGGAGGTCGACTTCGTGGTTCCGCATCGCCGCGGTGCGCTTGCGCTCGTGGAGTGCAAAGCGAGTCGGACGGTCACGCCGGCCATGGCGGCGCCGCTACAGCGGCTTGCCGCGGCTTTCGCGAGGAAACAGCCGCGTGGCGGCGCGCTGGAAGCCTTTCTCGTTCATGAAGCGCCATCGGCCGGTTCGCGTACCACGGCAGTGGCGCCGGGTGTGCGCGCCGTAGCATGGCCGGAGTATTTTCACCATGCGAGGCGATAGCCTCTAAACGGCTTCCGCCCGTAACGACGCGACCCGCAACCCAGCAAAATGGAGTTGGCTTTCTTATTGTTGCTTGTACCATTCCGAGGTGTGGGCGCATCAATGAATCTAGCGCATGGCATTAGTTCTACCGATGCGGGCGCCGTACCAGGCGTGACTCTACAAACGGGAGGTGACAAGATGCAAACATTCCGCACTGCAATTCTCGCCGTGCTAGCCACTGCCACGCTCGCTTCGCCTGTGGCGCAGGCGCAGGAAACAACGCTGCGACTTGTGAGCGCTTTTGCCGAGAACGGTATCTACGTCAAGCACCTGACGCCATGGATGCAAAAGTTCAACGCCGAAGGCAAAGGCACGTTGCAGATCAACTTCATCGGCGGCCCCAAAGCAATCCCGACGTTCGAGGTTGGCAACGCCGTGAAAACCGGTGTGGTCGATATCGCGCTCACCACAGGCGCGTTCTATACGAACCTGATGCCCGAAGCCGACGCGCTCAAGCTTGCGCAAATTCCTATCGCCGAGCAGCGCAAGAATGGCGCCTTCGAGTACATCAATCAGATCTGGAACCAGAAGGCCAATATGTACTACCTGGCGCGTGTGGTCGAGCACCAGCCGTTCCATCTTTATCTCAACAAGGAGATCGACAAGCCCGACTTGACCGGCCTCAAAATCCGCATCACGCCGGTTTACCGTGACTTCTTCCAGGCGCTGAACGGCAACGTCGTCACCACGCCACCAGGCGAGGTGTACACGGCGCTGGAACGCGGCGTTGTAGACGGCTACGGATGGCCGATTGGCGGAATCTTCGATCTCAACTGGCACGAGAAGACCAAGTACCGTGTCGATCCGGGGTTCTACAATGCCGAGGTTTCCCTCGTCGTAAACCTGGACACTTGGAAAAAGCTGACCCCCGCGCAGCGTGACTTTCTGACCAAGCAGGCGTCCGGGCTCGAAGCGCAGAACGACTTCTGGAAGCAATACGCAGACGACGAAACCAAGCGCCAGGCGCAGGCTGGGCTCAAGACCATCAAGTTCGACACCGCAACCGCGAAACAGTACGTGGATCGCGCGTACGACGTGGGCTGGGCCGGCGCGATCAAGGCCAGCCCTGAGCACGGGCCGAAGCTCAAGCAGCTCTTGAGCCGTTAACTCCACATGCCGACAAGAGCGGACGCTACTTTGTCGGATTCGCTTCCCGCGAAAAAAAGGGCGAGAGCCCAGCGTTGCATCAACGATCTTGCAGGCCTAGAAAGGGCTCTGAAGGCCACCCGCGGTGAATAGAATCGCCGAACTCTACGGCGACTTGCTCGCCGCGCTCGCGACGATCGCCTGCGCACTATTATTCCTGATGATGCTGATGATTTGTGCCGACGTGCTACTGCGAAACGTTGCGCTCATCCCCAGCATGCGGGGCCTTGCCTGGTCGAACGAAGTCACCGAGAGCATGCTCTATCTCATCACCATGCTCGCTGCGCCGTGGATCCTGCACCGCGGTCAGCATATCCGCGTCGACGTCTTGTTGGTGGCGGTGCCCGCAAAGCTCGCGTGGTATTGCGAATGGCTCAGCGACGCTTTGGCGTTCATCTGCTGCATCGTCATGGCAATTTACGGGTGGAGCATGACGGCGGCGAGTTTTCACGCCGGCTCGCAGACCATCAAGACCTTGGTGACACCGGAATGGTGGCTGTTGGCCCCGTTGCCTATCACCTTCGCGCTGCTTGCGATCGAAGTCGGTTTTCGCATGCGGCGGCTCTACCTTGGCCCGCGCGGTCCGCGCGCCGAAGCCGTCTCGGCCGGATAAGCTGCCGATGACCTGGCAGGCCGCGGCGTGGCTGATGCTAGGCGGTTCGACCGCGCTACTGTTTCTCGGCCTACCCGTCGCGTTCTCCTTTCTCGCCATCAATTTAGTTGGCGCCTGGCTCTTCCTCGGCGGTGAGCCGGGGCTCGCTCAACTCGCGCGCAACAGCGTTCAGTCGGTAACCAGTTTTGCGCTGACCCCGATCCCGCTGTTCGTGTTGATGGGCGAAACGCTTTTTCATACGGGGCTCGCGGAAAAGGTAATCGACGGCGTCGAACGGCTGATCAAGCAAGTGCCCGGCCGGCTGGCGGTGGTCGCGGTCGTCGCCGGTACGGTGTTCTCCGCCATTTCTGGCTCGACGATCGCCACGACGGCGATGCTGGGAACGCTGATGGTTCCGGTCATGCTTGCGCGTGGCTATCACCCAACGATGGCTACTGGTCCGATCATGGCGATAGGCGCGGTCGACATGCTGATCCCACCATCCGCGCTGACCGTGCTGCTGGGGAGCCTATCCGGCATCTCCATTTCCAATCTGCTGATGGGCGGCGTCGTTCCGGGCCTGATCCTCGCGGCCGCGTTCGTTGGCTACATTATCGTGCGCGTTCGATTCCATCCTGCACTGGCACCTCGGAGCGAGCTGGTCGAGTACCGAGGGTGGGAGAAACTGCGCCCGTTTATCCAGTACGTGCTGCCGCTGGTGTCGATCTTTGTGATCGTGGTCGCGTCGATGTCAGCCGGTTGGGCTACGCCGACTGAATCCGCGGCGATCGGCGCGCTCGCAACAGTGACACTGGCGCTCGCCTACCGTGCGCTGTCTCTTGAAAATCTCATGCGATCGCTGCGCGGCACCATCGCGATTTCCGGCATGATTCTGTTTATCATCGTCGGCGCAACGACGTTCTCGCAAATTCTGTCGTTCTCCGGCGCGAGCAACGGCCTCGTCGAAACCATCACGCAACAGGGATTGTCGCCGCTTGCCCTCGTCGCCGGCATGATGTTGATCTTGATTTTCCTGGGCCTCTTCGTGGATCAGGTCAGCATGATGATGATTACGCTGCCGATCTTCATGCCGCTGGTGCAAAAGTTCGGCATCGACACCGTGTGGTTTGGCGTCATGTTCTTGATCTGCATGCAACTCGGGTTACTGCTACCACCCCACGGCTTGCTGCTGATGACCATGAAGGGGGTGGCGCCACCGCAGGTGACGATGGCCCATATCTTCCGGGCGGTGACACCCTATTTGGCGATTAGCCTCGTGGTGCTCGCGCTGGTGTTCTTGGTTCCCGAGGTGGCGGTGTGGCTGCCGCGAATGTTGCGCGGATAGCCCGGATGATTGGACCCACGTTAAGATGTTTTTGCAAGGACCCGATTTCGTACGTCTCTTGGCAAGGCTGTCGCCCTTGTCCTAAAAGGAGTCCACCACCATGGAGCGCTCGTTCAAAGCCGAAGTCGAGTCACTGAAGCTCGGCAACGGAGACATCTTTCACGGCGAAGGCATCCTGGCCGTGACCAAGGCCCTCCTACAAGCGGGCGTGTCCTACGTCGGCGGCTACCAGGGTGCACCCGTGTCACACATGATGGACGTGTTGAACGATGCGCGCGACATCATGGACGAGCTTGGCATCCACGTCGAGACCAACGCGTCCGAAGCGGGTGCGGCGGCAATGCTGGGAGCGTCGATCAACTATCCGTTGCGCGGGGCGGTGACCTGGAAGTCCACGGTCGGCACCAATGTGGCCTCCGATGCGCTGTCGAACTTGGCGTCCGCGGGCGTCATGGGTGGGACGCTGATCGTGATCGGGGAGGACTACGGTGAGGGCGCCTCCATCATCCAGGAGCGGACGCACGCGTTCGCGATGAAGTCGCAAATCTGGCTGCTCGACCCGCGCCCCAACCTTCCGACGATCGTCAACATGGTGGACGAGGGCTTCGCGTTGTCCGAGGCGTCCAGCACGCCGGTATTCCTCGAGCTGCGCATCCGCGCGTGTCACGTGCACGGCGCCTTCGCGACGCGGGACAACCTGGCGCCGCTCGTCTCGCGCAAGCACCTCTTGGAGAATCCCGACTTCGATTACGGCCGCATCTGCCTGCCGCCTGCCACCTACGCGCAGGAAAAGCACAAGATCGACGTGCGTTGGCCGGCGGCGGTGGAGTTCATCCGGGAGAATGCGCTCAACGAATTCTTTCCGGGGTACTTCGAGGATGTCGGCATCGTTTGCCAAGGCGGAATGTACAACGTCACCGTCCGCGCTCTGCAACAGTTGGGGCTCGCCGATCCATTCGGCGCGACAAAAATTCCCATCTACTGCCTTAACGTCACGTATCCGCTCATTCCGGAGGAGATCGTCGCGTTCTGCACGGGGAAGCGCGCCGTGCTGATGGTCGAGGAAGGTCAGCCGGCTTATCTGGAGGAGGCGCTGCTCGCGACACTGCGCCGCTTCGAGGTCGACGCGACGAAGGTGCATGGCAAAGACGTGCTGCCGATGGCCGGCGAATACACTGGCGAAGTCGTGCTGAGCGGTGTGGCGCGCTGGATCGAGTCAGTCGCGCCGCGCGGCCTCGACACCGATGCCGTCCGCCATGCGCTCCAAACCCTCACCGCACCGAAGCAAAGAGCTGCGGAGCTGCTCGGCGAGCCGGTTCCCGCGCGCCCGCCCGGATTCTGTACCGGCTGTCCTGAACGCCCCGTGTTCTCGGCGATGAAATTGGTCGAGCGCGAGACCGGCAAGTTCCACGTCTCGGCCGACATCGGCTGCCACACATTTTCCACGCTGCCGCCGTTCAACATCGGCAACACCGTGCTCGGGTACGGGTTGGGCCTTGCATCCAACTCGGCGATCCAGCCGATGTTTGGCAAGCGCACTGTCACCATCATGGGCGACGGGGGTTTCTGGCACAACGGGCTGACGTCGGGGGTCGCAAACGCCGTGTTCAACCAGGACGATGGCATCCTGGTCATCATGAAGAACGGCTACACCGCGGCCACGGGCACGCAGAATATTCCGTCAACGAAGGACCAGGCGGACGACAAATCTAAGGATATGGGCATCGAGAAGACGCTCACCGGACTCGGCGTGCGCTGGATGAAGACGGTCAATAACTACCGCGTCGCGGATATGGCGAAAACATTGAAAAATGCGATGTCGACGTCGTATCAGGGCTTAAAGGTGATCATCGCGGAAGGCGAATGCCAGCTCGAGCGCCAGCGCCGAATCCGGCCGATCAACGCGCAGAAACTCGGCAACGGCGAGCGCGTCTTGCGCGAGCGCTTCGGTATCGATGACGATGTTTGTACGGGCGATCATTCGTGCATTCGGCTCTCGGGTTGTCCGTCGCTCACGATCAAACCCAATCCCGACCCCTTGCGCACCGATCCGGTGGCGCACGTCAACAACGGATGCGTCGGCTGCGGCCTGTGCGGCGAAGTCGCGCATGCGGCGGCGCTCTGCCCGTCGTTCTACCGCGCCGACATTGTGCAGAATCCCAACGGCTGGGACCGGCTGCTCACACGCGTGCGGGGAACGGTCATCGGGTGGCTGGCGCCGGCGTAGAGCGATTTCGCCCCTACCTGGAATGTTTGTGATCGCCACTACCATCGGGACGACCTCGCCAGCGCGAGGTATTTCAGCGCAAGCATCATGAACACGATGGCAGAAGCCCATGCGCTGCAGGATGCAGGCCAGCTCAGCGCGCAACCCCTGACGATCCTCATTGCCGCATTAGGCGGCGAAGGCGGCGGCGTCCTCGCCGACTGGCTCGTGGACGCTGCCACGGCGCAGGGCTTCCCCGTGCAAAGCACTTCGATCCCTGGCGTTGCGCAGCGGACTGGCGCGACGACATACTACGTCGAGATCTACCCAGTGAGCGTACAGCGCCTGGCCGGACGACACCCGGTGCTGGCGCTCACGCCGTCGCCCGGCAATATCGACGTCATGGCCGCGTCCGAATTGGTCGAAGCTGGGCGTGCCATGCAAAATGGTTTCGTTAGCCCAAGCCGCACAGTGCTGGTCGCCTCCTCCCATCGGGTTTATTCGATCACCGAGAAATCGGCGATGGGCGACGGTCGCTTCGACGAAGACAAACTCCACCGGGCGACGCGGGAGCTCGCCCGGCGCGCCGTGCTGTTCGACATGGCGGAACTGGCAGTCAAGTCCGGCACCGTCATCAACGCGGTCCTCTTCGGCGCCATTGCCGGAACTGGCGTACTCCCGCTTACGCGCGAAGCTTGCGAAGCTGCCATCCGCAAACGCGGAAAGGGTGCTGAAGCTTCATTGCGCGGATTCGCCGCCGGCTATGCGAGCGCGTCCGAGGAAACACCAAAGAAGCCGCGTTCCGAGGAAAAGCACTGGCGAGACACAACCCATCAACAAGCAAGCGCGTTGCAGGAGCGCGTGCGCAGCGCCTTCCCGCCCGAATGCCATCGCATTCTCGAGGAAGGTGTTGCGCGTCTCACGGACTACCAGGACGCGGCTTATGCGCACGCCTATCTCGATCGACTCGAGCCCGTGCTGCGCGTCGAGCGTGACCACGGCGGCGGTCCCGGGAGCTATCGGCTGACCAACGAGACCGGCCGTTATCTAGCGCTGTGGATGAGCTACGAGGATTTGATCCGCGTCGCTGACTTAAAGACGCGTCCCGCGCGCTTGACGCGATTGCGCGCGGACGTCGACGCCAAGGCCGGCGAGCCGGTGGTGGTCGTGGAGTTTTTGAAGCCCGGCATCGATGAATTCTGCTCGGTGCTGCCGCGCAGACTCGCGCGCCGCGTACTCGCGTGGGCGAAGGGTCGATCGTTCAGCGTCGGCATGCACGTCAAGACCACGACGGTGAGCGGGTATCTGATGCTGCGTACGCTCGCTTGGCTCAAGCGTTTTCGCCGCGGCACGTATCGCTATGACGAGGAACACCGGCTGATCGAGCGCTGGCTCTCTGCGATCTCCGCTGCCGCAGCCAAAGATCTCGGCCTCGCGCTGGAAATCGCCGAATGCCAGCGCTTGATCAAGGGCTACGGCGAGACACATCGACGCGGCACCGCCAACTTCCTGTCCATTTTCGCGACGTTGGTAGAAGGCCAACCGGAGCTGGCACCGGTTGCACGCGCGGTGCAAATTCGCGCGGCGCGCCTCGCTGCGCTGGCTGAGCCCGAGGTCGTGTCGCCGTCGCAAACGATCGCCAAGCCGGTCGTGTGGCTCACCGACAAGCGCGCCGCGATGCTGGAAGACAAGGGGAGATGAGGCCGATCGCCAGCGTTGCGTGGTAAGAGTAATCAAGGCCTTATTGCGGACATCGCGGCGCTCGTCCTTTGCTTAAACCCTCGTCGACCGAAAGCCTCTGGTGTTGCTGTCCGTGGCTCGCCAATGGATTTGCAAACGCTTTGCCTCGCAGAGCGCCGTGACACCTCTAGCGGACTTTAGTCGCGGCGCTTTCGCGCAGGCGCGCGCAGGCCGACTCGGTGGGTGCGTTCACCTGCGCTACGACTTCGTGCCGAGTATCTGGGTAGCCAGCCGCTTGCAAAGCGCATAGACCGCGTCGAGATGCGGCGTCGGCGTCTGGGTGAGCCGCGCGAGCTCGATCACCGAGCCCAGCAACGCATCGACTTCCAGTTCACGTCCCGCTTCGAATGCGCCGCTGTGCCGGCTGAAATACCAGTACGGAATCCCGTTCTGCATGGTGACGATCGGTGTGTCAGCATCGAGCATTGGCGCGATGCGATCCGCGACGTTCGCGAGTTGATACGCCTTTACGGCAAGGATCACGAGCTGCTGCGGTCCTGCGCCCTGGTAGTCCTCGGTGACGATGCCGTTACGATTAATGCTTTCGCGCCCATCCGCTTCGATCAGTCGCATCCCGTCGCGCCCGATCGCTTCGAGATTCTTCCCGCGCGCGATGAACGTGACGTCGTTGCCGGCGAGCGATAGCTTGGTGCCGGCGTATCCGCCGATGGCGCCCGCGCCCACGATGCCGATCTTCAAATGCAGCCCTTAGCGGTTGCGCAGCCAGATCGCGCAGGTGAGACCCGTAGCGAATGCGACCCACGCGACGAACGGCACGCCGGCTTGCGCGGCTTGGCGGTCGACTTTGCGGGCTGCCAGGACATAGGCAGCACCGGACGCAACCATCGCTGCTGCACCGACGGTGCTCGCAGGCAGGTTGCGATGTCCGAAGAACAAGCGGCTCCACGCGCCGATCGAGATCACGTTCAGCGCCCACCAACCGAGCGCCCGGTCGCGTTCAGGTGTACGAGGGCGCCGAAGCAAACGGTAGCCCGCGAACGCGAGCAAGCCCTCGATCGCGGTCCACACGATCGGAATGGCCGCGTCGGGCGGCTTGAATGCTGGCTGTCTGAGCAGTCTGTACCAGAAAACCGTTCTCGGATGCCGCAGCGTCGGACTCGTCGACGCGCTCAAGGCGAAAGGAACGACAAACGCGCTCGACGAAACGAGCGCGGCAAGCGCGCGAGGCATGACGTCGGAGCGGATCGAAGTTTTGTCATCCATGGCGGGCCTGGGAGGCGCTGATTGCGAGGTATGGAGCAACCGATAGCAGACAGCAATCGCCGCGCTGATAGGACAAGGTTATGACTTACGCCAGGCGCGAACGCGATGCGGGCAACAAAGTGCGATTTTGGGAGAATGTCTATTCTCATTCTTTGCTCGCAGCTTGAGACTTGCGAGCCGATCATGCGCATGGAGCGTCTTCTCGGGTTTTTATCGCTCGCAACTTCATTTTCGATCCATTGTTGGGGCAAAACCGCGCCGGCGCTTCTTTCTTCTGGCGTAGTCCGGGATCTCGACCATTGGTCGATATTGCCGAATCACTCTAGAACCTATCTCAAAATCGCTTGGTCCCCTCACCCCAACCCTCTCCCGCAAGCGGGAGAGGGAGCTTGCGTTCCCTCTCCCCAGCGGGGAGAGGGTTAGGGTGAGGGGAAACGCT
>Ga0136617_10005335_pt1 | contig 11494 bp, 7 predicted proteins | sample AntDrymUQ3222106_2_FD_129672 | JGI IMG/M metagenome (GOLD analysis project Ga0136617, IMG submission 129672) | Polar desert sand microbial communities from Dry Valleys, Antarctica - metaG UQ322 (21.06) | ecosystem: Environmental > Terrestrial > Soil > Desert | place: Antarctica: Dry Valley...
CATGCTCGACATCACAAGCGTCGCGAACACGGCGTATTTGAGCCGCTGCCAGGTGAGCTCTTTGTACGCGAAGACCATCAGTACGGTCACGAACGCTCCGACGGCTGCGCAATCGGTCGGTGTGGCCAAACCCGCCATGATGGTGCCCAGCGTCGCGAAGATCACGATCAGCATCGGCACTACTCCCACGGCCAGCTCGCGCAGAACGTACATCGGCCGCTGACGCTCTTCCATACGTAGTGGCGGCCCCAGCTTTGGGTTGAGGTGGCAGCGAATCGTCGTGTAAGCGCAGTAGAGGAACGAGAGCATGAGACCCGGAACGATCGCAGCGGAAAACAGTTCGGTCACGGGCACGCCGACGACCGGGGCCATCACCACGAGCATTACGCTGGGGGGGATCAGAATGCCAAGCGTTCCGCCGGCGGTGATGGCGCCCGCGGCGAGTCGGATGTCGTAACCGCTTTTGCGGATCGACGGCGCGGCCATAACGCCCAGCAGCGTGACGGATGAACCGACGATCCCGCTCGCCATGCCGAAGATGGTCGCCGTGGCGATGATCGCGAGATAGAGCGAACCGGCCAACGGCGCGAGCAAGAGCTGGGTTGCGCGAAACAGCCGCGCCATGAGCCCGGATTGTTCGAGCAGGAATCCCATGAACAGGAAAAAGGGTACGGCGGCAAGGGTTGTGTCCTTCATGACCGAGAAGAACTGCAAGGTCATCAGATTGAAGACGATGTTTCCGAACTCGATGTACCCGAACACGAGAGCCACCGCGATGAGCGTGAACGCGATGGGAAAGCCGACGAAAATAGCGATGAACAGTGCCGCCAGTGAAAGGACGCCCAGCCATTCACCACTCACAGGCGTACCCCCTTGAGCGCAGCCCATACGCTTTTCACGAGCTCCGAAACCCCCTGAAGCAGCAGCAGGCCGATGGCGAGCGGAATGACGAACTTCAGTGGCCAGATGATGGGCATCCAGGGGCTCGTCACGACACGCTCACCCTGATTGAACGAGACGAGAAAGAATTGCATCGTCACGACGAAGAAAATGGCGAGACACGGAAAGAAAAAAACGACATAGCAAATGGTGTCGACCCAGCCTTGACGGCGCACCGACCATTGGCCATAAAAATTATCCGTGCGAATGTGGCCGCCTTTCTGCAACGTGTAAGCGATCCCGAGCATGAAGTGACTGCCATACAGAATGAACGTCATGTCGTACGCCCAGACGGTCGGTGCGTCGAAGAAGTAGCGCGCCACGACTTCGTAGGTAAGCGAGAGCACCATTGGAACGATGAGCCAGGCGAACAGTTTTCCCGACCACTCGGATAGACCGTCGAGCGCTCGGACAATGGCGAGAACAACCGGAGGAGGTGCGGTCAACGGAGGTCTCCTTTTGCCGGAGGGAAAATGAGCGTGCTCGCCCGTTGACCGAAGTGCTGGCGCATCAGGTCGTCACCATCCGCGCGAGCCGCGCGAATGCAGTCGCAAGATGCGGAGTGGCGGCGCCGCCGCGCGCTCGTCGCGTCCACTGTGCGCTGCTTTACGTGGCTCGAACGTACGCTGCGGCGTTGCCGCGTCTGACGAACGACTACTTCTTCTGCAGCGCCGCGTTGCCCAAGTTCGAATATAGATCGAGTATCTTTGTCCAGTAGGGAACGACGACCTTGGCGAAGTTACGCTGCGAGTCGAGTACCTGTTTGAAGAACGCGTCTTTTTGCGAGTAGCGATCCAGGACGACGTTCGTAGCGCGCACGAACTCCGGGTAGAAGTCCTTGGGCGTGTCCAAGATCTGCACCTTGTGCTCGTCGCGCAATTTTACGATCGCCTGCGCGTTGCGATAAACATTGAATGTGTAGGTCTCGGTCATGCTTGCCATCGCCGCGACGCGGACGATTTCCTGGAGGTCCGGCGACAGCTTCGACCACCACGTCTTGTTGAATAGCACTTCGCCGATGTCGGTAGATTGGTGCAGCCCTTGCAAATAATAATTCTTCCAAACGGTATGCAAGCCGAGGTTCAAGTCGTCGGCCGGTCCGATCCACTCTGCCGCGTCGATAACACCACGCTGCGCCGCCGGCACGATTTCGCCGCCGGGCAGGGCGACCGCGGAAACTCCCATTTCCTTGAAGATTTCGCCGGTGATTCCCGGCGGTGAGCGGTATTTCATCTTCTTGAAATCGGCGGTATTCTGAATCGGCCGTTTGAACCAGCCCAACGGATCGGGCCCCATCGGCTGGATCATCAACGGCTCGACGTTGACCTTCAGCACCTCCGAGTACAGCTTGCGGTACAGATCGTAACCGCCGCCCTCAAACAGCCACGCGACATGGGACATCTGATCGAGCCCCACACCCGCGCCTGCCATTGGATTGGAAAAGAGGCCTGCCGCGGGATGCTTGCCGGACCAGTAGTGGGTCCATGCATAGCCGCCTTCGACGATGCCCTTGTCGACGGCGTCGAGAATCTCGAAGGCGGGAACGATTGCGCCGTCGGGAAGGATCTCCATTTTAAGTCGTCCGGCGGACATGCGATCGACACGATCGGCAAACCGCTTGAGCAATTCGAAGTAGATGCTCGCGGCAGGCACAGCGGTCTGGATGCGCGCCTTCATCGGTTGCGTGGGCGGTTGCGCCTGCACGACACCACTCGAAAAAATCGTCGCGGCAAGTCCTGCGGCCCACGCTTGGATCAACATGCGTTTCATAGTTCCTCCTTCGATTCTAGTTTTTCCGTGAACGATCGAATACGGCGAAGCGCGATTTCCGGTGAACTCGCGTGTCGCCAATGTAGTCAGTCGTGCGGCGGTTGGCAATACTGTTTTCAAGCAAATGGGAAACCAAGTTCCGTAACTTGATAATGAACGAACACTACGATGGATTCGCACATCGCCGGTTAGACATGTCAGAGACGCACGGCGGCCTCTGATGCCCACAGTCGCAACGCCGCGCGTGAACGATTTCGACTACGTCATCGTTGGTGCCGGGAGCGCCGGGTGCGTGCTCGCCAATCGCTTGTCAGCGGATGGCCGCTCCCGCGTTTTGCTGCTCGAAGCCGGCCCCCGTGACGATTATCTGTGGATACACATCCCGATCGGGTACGGCAGGACGATGTTCCACCCGGTTTACAACTGGGGTTTCTACACCGATCCGGAACCGACGATGAACGGCCGACGGATCTACTGGCCGCGCGGGCGGGGACTGGGCGGATCATCGTCGATCAACGGCTTGATCTACGTGCGCGGGCAGCCGGCTGATTACGATCACTGGGAAGCGCTTGGCAACCGCGGCTGGTCATGGCGCGACGTGCTGCCCTATTTCATTCGCAGTGAAGACAATTCGCGCGGCGCAAGCGCCTACCACGGCGCCGGCGGGCCGCAGGCGTGTTCGGATATCGGCGAGCGTCACGAACTGATCGAGGCGATCATTGCCGGCGCAGGTGAGCTTTCGGTGCCGCGCAACGACGATTTTAACGGTATGGCGCAGGAGGGTGTCGGCTATTATCAGCTCTTCACTCGCAATGGTTGGCGCTGCAGTACGGCGACCGGATATCTAAAGCCGGTCCTTAAGCGTGGAAATCTGGTCGTGGCTACCGGTGCGCAGGCTAGCCGTGTTGTGTTCGACGGTCGCCGCGCAGTAGGTGTCGACTACCGACGCGGTCGTGTGCGGCATACGGTGCGCGCGGCGCGCGAGGTGATCCTCGCCGCAGGCGCTCTGCAGACGCCGCAGTTGCTGCAGTTGTCTGGTGTGGGCCCGGGAGCGTTGCTCCAGGGCTTTGGCCTTCCGGTCGTGCACGATTTGCCCGGCGTTGGCGAGAATCTGCAGGACCATTTGCAGTTGCGCCTCACGTATCGCTGTACCAAGCCGATCACCACCAACGATGACTTGAATTCGTGGTGGCGTTCGGCGCGGATTGGCCTTCGGTGGCTGCTTGAACGCAAGGGACCGCTCGCCGTCGGAATCAACCAGGCCGGCCTTTTTACCCGCGCGCTCCCCGAATCCGCAACACCCGATATCCAGTTTCACTTCGCGACGCTGTCGGCGGATCAGGCGGGCTCAAAACCGCATCCGTTTTCGGGTTTTACTTTCAGTGTGTGCCAATTGCGGCCGACGTCGCGCGGCGTCGTGCGCTTGAAATCGACCGATGCGTTCGCTGCGCCATCGCTGCAGCCGCGCTATCTGTCGACCGACGCAGACCGGTGCTGTGCGGTAGCCGGCGTACGCTTTGCGCGACGGCTCGCGGCGACGCGCGCAGTCTCCCCATTTGTTGCGGCCGAATATCGCCCCGGTCTGGCTGCGCAAACGGATGATGAGCTTCTCGCGTTCGCGCGCAGTAGCGGTGCGACGATCTTCCACCCGTCAGGCACCTGCAAAATGGGCAACGATCCGATGGCCGTCGTCGATGACCGTCTGCGGGTGCACGGCGTCGGCGGCTTGCGCGTCGTCGATTGCTCGATCATGCCGACACTCGTCTCCGGCAACACGAACGCGCCGGTCGTCATGATTGCGGAGAAAGCGAGCGACATGATTCGCGCGGACGCGGCGGCGAGCTAAACATTCCGACAATAGTAAAATCCACTTTGGACGGATACGTTTAGAGCGTTCGAGTCGGATGCGGCGGATGGTGTCACCTTCCGTGTGCCACCGGGCTCGATGCGAACGCCAACGCCGAGGCGCAGGAGCACGTGCAACTGCCGCAAGAGGCGAATCGGGCACCACCTATCCCCCCTGGCCGGACAATGTGGTACGGTTAAATTTCCTATCCATCGGCGGCGAAACGTTGAAAGGGACGATGAAGGACGAGCTTCGTTACTAGATAGCCTTACGGTATCGCACACCACGAACACAACCCCACCTGCTCCCCCGCGCGGCTGATTTTCACGTTTCCCGTTTTCGAATCCAACGATTACTTACAGGAGAGTCTTATGCATGCAGTATTGCGCACCCGCCGCTCGCTGCTCGCGCTTTTGCTGTCGCTTTGCGCAGGCGGTGCGCTTGCGCAGGCGCAGCCCGCGCCATCGACATACGAGCCCTCGGTCGGTCAAGAAGGCAAGGACGTCATTTGGGTTCCCACACCGCAGGCGCTCGTCGACAAAATGCTCAACATGGCCAAAGTCACGCCGCATGACTACGTAATCGACCTTGGCTCGGGCGACGGCCGCACGGTCATTACCGCGGCTAAGCGCGGCATCCGCGCATTAGGGATCGAGTACAACCCCGACATGGTCGAGCTCTCGAAACGCAGTGCGCAGGAGGAAGGCGTGAGCGATCGAGCGAGGTTCGTCAAAGCGGACCTCTTCGAAAGTGATTTTTCGAAAGCGACGGTGATCACGATGTTCTTGCTTCCCGATATCAATCTTAAGCTGCGTCCCAAAATCCTCGACCTCAAGCCCGGAACCCGCATCGTTTCGAACACGTTCACGATGGGCGAATGGTCGTCGGACGAAAGCGTGAACGCCGATGAAAAGGAAGGCTGCCAGTCTTACTGCGTCGCGTATCTGTGGATCGTTCCGGCGAAAACCGCAGGAAGATGGAAATTGCCGCAGGGAGAGCTCACGCTCAAGCAGGAATTTCAGATGCTGAGCGGGCAGCTGAGGGTGGGCGGCAAACTGACGCCGATTACGAGCGGCCGCGTGCGCGGCGATCAGCTTTCGTTCAACGCCGGTGGCGTCGATTACTCCGGTCGCGTGAATGGCAACAGCATCGAAGGCACGAGCAACGGCAGCACGGGGACGTGGACCGCGACGCGGACGGGCAAACCGGTGCCGGCTGCTGCGCCGGCAAGGACGTAGCCGCTTCTCGACCCAGACGACTTGCGTGGCCGGCTGGCGCTGACCGACGGGAATCCGAGCCCGGAAGTCGGTTTGGTTGGGGGTGATGGTGACGCAGTTGGCCCTGGCGCCTCGTGACCGCACCATCGCATGCGCCGATCCAGGTCCGGGCGTCGTGGCGCCTTGTCTTCTTTCAGGGTGCGGCGGGGTCATGGTTTGTTCTGCCAGCAATTGTTCCGGACGGACCTTGTCATCGCCCCACAGCTTCCCGGTTCTTTCGTTTTCATTCTTAAGTAGCATTGAATAGCTCGCGCGCCACGCCCGCGCATTCCATCAAGGAAGAAACCATGAGCATGCTTTCCCCGGAAGAGCTCGAAAAACTTTCTCCCGCCGAGTCGCTGTTTCCGTCGCCCATCCCAGTGCAATCGGTATCGAGCGACGAGTTCATGCCGGGGCCGCAGACGCGCGGGCAGCGGGAGTTCGAAGCGCGCGTGAAGGAGATGGGCGCGCACATGGCAAAGAGGCTCGGCGTGAGCCGACGCCGCTTCTTCCAGACCGCGGCCGGCATGGCCACGGCCTTCCTCGCCATGAATGACACCTACGGACCGATCTTCGGTGTATCGCGCGCCGAGGCACAGACCCCGGAGCGGGCGAACGAGCGCGCGAAGAATCTTTCCGGGCAGTTCATCATGGACATGCACACCCACTTCCTCCGCCCCGGCACCCGGATCATGACCTTCGTAAACCAGCGCAAGGCTGTCGGCAAGGCGGGATGGAATCCGGCGCTCGGGACCAAAGAGCAGACGATCGACGATCTGATGTTCCTGAACTATTTGAAGGAGATCTATCTCGACAGCGACACCAAGGTCGCCTGCATCAGCGGCGCGCCTTCGGAAGTTCCCGAGGACTGGTTTCTGACGAACGAAATGAAGGCGCAGGCGCGCGCCGACGTGAACGGCCTTGCACGCAGCAGGCGAATGTTCGCCCATGCCATTTTCACGCCGGGATACGACGGCTGGATGGACCAGATCGACCACGCGATCCACGACTTAAAGCCCGATTCCATGAAGGGCTATACCATCGGGGACAACACCAACAAGAACCTTTCGAAGCACCCGTGGCGCCTCGACGACGAGAAGCTCGTCTATCCCGCCTACGAGAAGTTTCTGAAGGCGGGCCTCAAGAACGTCTGCATCCACAAGGGGCTGTTTCCCCCGTCCGTGGAAAAGCAGTTCCCGCACTTGCTCGAGTACTCCGATGTCCGCGACGTGGGCAAGGCCGCGAAGGACTGGCCGGACCTCAACTTCATCATTTATCACGGCGGCTATCGGTGGCCGGGCGGCGGCACGGTGGAGGATGCGTGGTCGCAGCTCGTGCAGACCGGGCGCATCGAGTGGGTCACTGACCTATCCGAAATTCCGGCGAAGTACGGCGTCAGGAACGTGTACGCGGACGTCGGCCAGCTGTTCGCGCAATCGACGATCGCCGATCCGCGCGTGTCCGCGGTGATGATGGGCCAGCTCGTCAGGGGCCTCGGCGTGGATCATGTGTGCTGGGGCACGGACGCCATCTGGACCGGCTCGCCGCAATGGCAGATCGAAGCGCTGCGACGAATCGAGATCCCCGATGACCTGCAGAGGAAGTACAGCCTGATGCCGCTGGGACCCGCGAACGGCCCCGTCAAGACCGCGATCTTCGGCGGCAACAATGCGCGCCTATACAACTACAAGCCGCAGCAGCGCGCCGAAATCGAGAACGATCAGCTCGCCCATTACAAGGACCTCTACGAGAAGCACGGTGCCGGGCGCACCAACCTGGCGTATGGCTACGCCCTGAAGGAATCCGCATAAAGGCCCTGGCTACCCGTGCCGCCGCATCGAACGATGATCACGTAATTAAGGTCACCGACAGCGCCCCATGAAGAGGATGCGGTATGGCCTGACCCTCTGTATCGCGGCGCGGCGTACCGTTATCAATATGACGTTCAACGCGAGCCGCGTCAGCTCGCTTGAAACGCTGCGGTGACTGTGGAAGACTCGCGGTTCGGAAGAGTAAGAGCCCATCGGCGAAGGAGACCGCATGAACACGATGACCGACACGAAGGATTTAGCGATCACGGGCAAACAGCGGATGACGCCGTCGGAGGCGTTTGTCGAAACGCTGGTGGCCAACGGTGTCACCGATGTGTTCGGTATCGTTGGCTCGGCGTACATGGATGCGCTCGACTTGTTCCCACTCGCGGGCATTCGCTTTATTTCAGTGGCGCATGAGCAGGGCGGCGGCCACATGGCCGATGGTTATTCGCGCGTGTCAGGCCGCCACGGCGTCTGCATCGCACAAAACGGACCCGGCATCACCAATTTCGTCACGTCGGTGGCGGCCGCGTATTGGGCGCATTCGCCAGTCGTCTGCATCACGCCAGAGACCGGTTCGATGACCTTGGGGTTGGGCGGCTTTCAGGAAACCGAGCAGCTCCCTCTTTTCTCGAAGATCACCAAATTTCAGGCGCACGTGAACAACAAGGCGCGGATGGCGGAAATGACCGGCCGCGCGTTCGACCGGGCACTCTTGGAGATGGGACCGACGCAACTCAACATTCCGCGCGATTTCTTCTACGGCGACATCGAATGTGAAATACCGCGACCGACGATGATCGAGCGTGGCGCAGGGGGCGAACAGAGCCTGGACGAGGCGGCGCAACTGCTGGCTCGTGCAATGTTTCCAGTGATTCTCGCGGGCGGTGGCGTGGTGATGGCAAACGCTCAGGCGGAGGCCGTCGCGCTGGCGGAGTTGCTCCAAGCCCCCGTCGCGTGCAGCTACTTGCACAACGATTCTTTTCCCGCGGCCCATTCACTGTGGTGCGGGCCGCTTGGCTATCAGGGTTCCAAAGCTGCGATGAACTTGATTGCCAAAGCGGATGTCGTGCTTGCGTTGGGAACGCGCCTGGGTCCGTTTGGGACGCTACCCCAACACGGCATCGAGTACTGGCCATCGCGGGCGAAGATCATCCAGATCGATGCGGATGCCAAGATGCTGGGGTTGGTCAAGCCGATTTCGGTGGGCATCTGCGGCGACGCCAAAGCGGCGGCGCGTGCGCTGTTGGCGCGGATCGAAGGGAAAGCGCTCGCGTGCCACGCAAACCGGGATGCGCGTCTCGCCGACATCGCGGCCGAGAAAAAAGCATGGGAGAGCGAGCTTGAATCGTGGACGCACGAGAAGGATGCTTGGTCGCTCGAAGTTGCGCGAGATTCGAGCGATATGCATCCGCGGCAGATGCTGCGTGAATTGGAACGCGCGATGCCCGCGGCGGCTATGGTGTCGACGGACATCGGCAACATCTGTTCGGTGTCGAATAGTTACCTTCGCTTCGATCGGCCACGTTCGATGTTCGCGGCGATGAGTTTCGGCAACTGCGGTTATGCGTTCCCGACGATTATCGGCGCCAAGGTCGCCGCGCCCGAGCGGCCTGCGATTGCGTATGTCGGCGATGGCGCATGGGGCATGAGCTTCGGCGAGCTGCAAACCTGCGTGCGCGAGAACATTCCGGTCACCGCGGTCGTCTTCAACAACGGGCAATGGGGCGCGGAGAAAAAAAATCACGTGGACTTCTACGACAAGCGATTCGTCGGCGTGAATCTCGACAAGCAACCGTCGTGGGCCGCCGTGGCACGCGCGATGGGAGCGGACGGTCACACGATCGATAAGGTTGGCGATGTCGGCGCGGCGCTCAAAAGCGCGTGCGAGGCGCAACAGCAAGGCAAGACCACCGTTCTCGAAATGATCGTGACGCGCGAGTTGGGTGACCCGTTCCGGCGCGACGCACTCGCGCTGCCGGTGCGGCATCTGGCGAAGTATCGAGCGACCGCGGCGAAGTAAGAAAAACCTGCTGCTTGGCCTGGTGCAACGCAGCGCGCTTTCGCCTCGCGCAAAGTTCCCACGCGAGGTTCCCACAATGACACTGCAACAGCTGCTGGGCATCGAGCTACCCATCATCCAGGCGCCGATGGCGGGGGTGCAAGGCTGTGCGCTGGCGGTGGCCGTGTCCAATGCGGGCGGGCTGGGCTCGCTGCCTTGCGCTTTACTCGGTCTTGACGCCATGCGCAATGAATTGGCGGTGATCAAGGCGCAAACCGGCAAGCCTTGCAACGTCAATTTCTTTTGCCACACGCCACCCACGGCCAGCGCCGAGCGCGAAGCGGCTTGGCGAGCCGCACTCTCTCCTTACTACCAGGAGTTTGGAATTGATGCAGACGCGATCCCCATCGGTCCGGGGCGTTCGCCATTCAGTTCGGAAGCCGCCGATGTGCTGGGCAGGTTCAAGCCTGCGGTGGTGAGCTTTCACTTTGGATTGCCATCGGCTGAATTGCTCGCCCGAGTCAAGGCTTGGGGCACGAAGATACTGTCATCGGCGACCACCGTCGCCGAGGCACGTTGGCTCGAAGCACATGGCGTTGATGCGGTCATTGCGCAAGGACTCGAGGCCGGTGGGCATCGCGGCATGTTCTTGTCGCAAGACTCGACCACGCAACTGGGTACGCTGGCACTGGTGTCGCAAGTTGTACGCGAAGTGAACGTGCCGGTCATTGCTGCAGGAGGTATCGCCGATGCGAGAGGGGTCGCGGCGGCTATCGCGCTCGGTGCGTCCGGCGTCCAGATCGGAACAGCATATCTGCTCTGCCCGGAGTCCACCACGAGCGCAGTGCATCGCACGGCGCTGAAAAGTGACGCCGCCTCGCACACGGCGCTGACGAATGTTTTTACCGGCCGGCCCGCCCGCGGAATCGTCAACCGCATCATGAAAGAGTTGGGTCCGATCAGCACTGCGGCGCCTGCTTTTCCGCTCGCCACTTCAGCCATTGCGCCGTTGCGCGCCAAAGCCGAAAGTCAAGGCTCCGGGGATTTCTCGCCGCTGTGGTCGGGCCAGAACGCAAGCGGTTGCAAAGAGGTACCGGCCGCGCAGCTGACGCGGGAGTTGGCGGCGTAGACTTAAGGGTGAAATCAGCAGCCCCATTAAGGAGTAGGACGATGAAATGGCGAAACGCACTGGCTTTCTGCGCAAGTGTTGCCACCGCGCTCGTGTTTTGCACCGTAGCGGGCGCGCAGGATTACCCCAATAAACCGATCCGTTTCATCGTCCCGTATCCGCCGGCGGGGGGCACCGACGTCGTCGCACGCATCCTGACCGAACCATTGGGTGCGACTCTGGGACAATCGATCATCATCGACAATCGCGGCGGCGCTGCCGGCAACGTCGGCACGGAAATCGCCGCCAAGGCGCCGGCCGACGGCTACCACATCCTGTTCACGCTCTCATCGCACACGATCAACCCGAAGCTCTACGGCAAGCTGCCCTTCGATGTCGAGCGCGATTTCCTGCCGATTAGCCTCGCCGCGATGATCCCGCAGATCCTGGTTGTGCATCCTTCCGTCCCCGCCAATACCGTGCAGGAACTGATCGCGTTGGCGAAAACGCAGCCGGGCAAACTCAATTACGCGTCGGTAGGAACGGGTTCCCCTGGGCATATCGCCGGCGAGCTCTTCAAGCTCAAGACGGGGGTCGATATCGTTCATGTTCCCTACAAGGGCGGTGGCCCCGCGGTCATCGATACGATCGGCGGACAGGTGCAATTGCTGTTCGTGTCGATGCCCGCAGCCTGGCAACATGTGAAGGCGGGTAAGTTGAAGGCAATCGCCGTCACTAGCGACAAGCGCAGCGTCGCCG
>Ga0136617_10005336_pt1 | contig 11494 bp, 10 predicted proteins | sample AntDrymUQ3222106_2_FD_129672 | JGI IMG/M metagenome (GOLD analysis project Ga0136617, IMG submission 129672) | Polar desert sand microbial communities from Dry Valleys, Antarctica - metaG UQ322 (21.06) | ecosystem: Environmental > Terrestrial > Soil > Desert | place: Antarctica: Dry Valley...
CGGCGCGCTCAACCGCGACGAGCCCGACGACGACGACGACCTACTGTCCGACGACAACGAGACGCGGATCGGCACCAACCCGTGCGTCGCCGATACGGATGGCGACGGCGTAGGGGACGGCTACGAGTACCGCTCGGCCGTCGACCTCAACGACGACGAGTTCCAGCAGCCCAACAAGCTGCTCGCCCACCCGTACAAGGTCGACTACCCCAACGCGGGCTTCGCCGACTCGAACACGGACTACGACGGCGACTCGCTGACGCTCGCGGAGGAGCACGATCTCTGGGTGTACACCTACAGCGTCACGCAGACCGACCCGCGCAGCCTCGACGCTCTGTCATACTCCGACGGCGAGCAGTACACCCGCTCGCAGCGCATCGTCGGCGGCGCCCACGACGGCCGCCGGAACCCGACGCTCAGCGCCACCGGCTACGACAAGCACCAGCAGTTCCTGGACTGGGCGAGCGGGGCCGGCTACCGCTCGGTCATGCTCGCGCCGCACAATACGGCGTGGTGGCACGACGAGACGGCGCTGATCTCTTACGGGCTGTTCGACATGAATCGCGACGGCGAGACCGCCGGCGAGCGCGAGTACTTCGACATCCTCCCCGACGGCTACCTGTCCGACGACGAGCGCGACGAGGACGCCGACGGCCTCGTCAACTACGACGAGAGCCACGGACGCCTACTCCCCGAGTACTGGACGAGCTGCTACAGCTCGGAGAAGCGGTTCCAGATCGCCTACGCCGGAACCAGCCTGGTCGACGCCGACACCGACGGCGACGGCGTGCGCGACGGCGCCGACGACCAGGATCACGACGACGTCCCGAACGTCATGGAGATGAGCCGCATCGATGCCTCCGGCTACGACGACCGCGAGCCCGGCAAGCTCTGCACGCCGCGGACGACCGGCCTGCCGGCGCTGGATCCGTTGAACAACCATTCCGGCGCCTACGGTCGCGTCAACCCGTTCAACCCGTGCCTGCCGAAGCGCTGGTCGCGCACCTGTCCCTCGAAGGTGAGCAGCGACACGGGTGCCCCGTTCGACGGCTCGCCGAACTGGTACTCGCTGAACTAGCCGCGAAGAGGTTCCGATCCGCTCTCCGGCAGAGGCCCGCTCCATCCGAGCGGGCCTCTGCCGTCCGCGGGCCGTCGGCTCTTCCGGCAAGCTTTGCCGTGTGCCGATCGCCGCTCTCGGTACGCTGTGCGGGCCGGATGTCGATCGACCCGCCCGATCTGCGCGCCTCCGACGCCGACCGTGACGCCGCCGGGGAGCGGCTGCGGGTCGCCGCCCTGGAGGGCCGCCTGGATCCCGCCGAGCTCGACGAGCGCCTGTCGGCCGCCTACGCGGCGCGCTGGTGCTCTGAGCTCGCACGCCTGACCACCGACGTGACGCCGCCGCCGGCCACGCGGCCGGCGTTCGTGCGCACCGCGGCCTCCACGAACGGCTTCGCGATCGCCTCGATCGTCCTCGGCGTGGTCTGGATGTGGTGGCTCGGCTCGGTGCTCGCGCTCGTCTTCGGCCACGTGGCGCTGAAGCAGATCGCGCGTACGGGAGGCGCTCAGGGTGGCCGCGGGATGGCGATCGCCGGCCTCGTGCTCGGCTATCTCGGCGTGGCGACGCTGCTGCTCACGTTCGCGTTCGCGCTGGGCTGAGCCAGAGCGCTTTCGGCACACAACTGCGACAGCGTCGCGTGGTCGGCGGCCCGGCTCGTCGTGGAGGCCGACGGCGCCGCCTGGCACGACTGTCGACTGTCGGCGCTCGTGCGGGTCTCCCGCCTACACTTTCGGGCGCACATGATCTCGACGAACCAGTTCAAGAACGGCAACCACATCGAGGTCGAAGGCACCATCTTCAAGATCCTCGAGTCCCAGCACGTCAAGCCCGGCAAGGGCGGCGCCTTCGTGCGAACCAAGCTGCGGCGCTCCGCCGACGGCGCGGTGATCGACCGGACGTTCCGCGCCGGCGAGAAGTTCCGGGCCGTGCGGACCGAGGCGCGCAAGATGCAGTTCCTCTACGCCGACGGGACCGACGCGCACTTCATGGACGAGCAGTCCTTCGAGCAGCTCGCGATCTCCGAGGGCACGCTGCAGGAGCCGCTGAAGTGGATCCGCCCGAACGAGTCGGTCGACCTGCTGTTCATCGACGATCAGCCGTCCGACCTGCAGCTCTCGGCGTCAGTGGAGCTCGAGGTCACCCACACCGAGCCCGGCGTGCGCGGGGACACGGCCTCGGGCGGCGGCAGCAAGCCGGCGACGCTGGAGACCGGCGCCATCGTCGCGGTCCCGCTGTTCGTGAACATCGGGGACCGGGTGAAGGTCGACACGCGCTCGGGCTCCTACATGTCGCGCGCCTAAACCGGCGGGGCGGCGCCGCCGATAGCGAGCGTATGCGCTCGCTGCCCCGCCGCCCGCACGCCCTCCCGTGGGCGCTCGCTCTGGCGTTCGCGACGGTGGTGTTGCTCGCCGGCTCGCGCGACGTGTTCTGGACGGGCGACTTCTACCTCGAGGCCTATCCCGCCTACGACGCGCTGATCGGGGGCGACGTCGGCGGCTTCCTCGACAAGCTCCCCGGCTACAGCGGGTTCGTCGCCGTCGTCGGCGCTCCGGCCGCGCTGCTCACCGGCGCGCTGGGCGGCATCGAGACGATGGTCTTCCGCTTTACCGCCGTGCCCGGTTTACTCGCGCTCTGCGCGGTCGGCGTGGCGATCGCCGGGCCGGTGCGCGCCGCCGGCAACCGCGCGTGGCCGGTCTTCCTGATCACCGGCGCGGGCGGGGCGCTGGCGTACGCGGCACTGGAGTACGGCCACCCGGAGGACCTGCTCGCGACCGGCGCGGCGGTGGGCGCGGTGCTGGCGGCCCGCGGATCCCGAGTCGGCTTGGCGTCCGTCTTGATCGTCGCCGCCGTGGTCGCCAAGCAGTGGGCGGTGCTGGCGATCCTGCCCGCGGCGATGGCCGCGCCACGTGGCGGCGCCCGCATCGCCGCCGCCGGCGCGCTGGGAACGATCGCCCTCCTCGCCCTGCAGACCCAGCTCGGCGGGCCCGTGCACGGCACGATCACGAACACGGGCGCGCTGTTTCATCCGCATCAGCTCTTCTGGCCGTTCGGCGTGCCGGCAACGCCCGAGTTCACCGCCGCCGGACACGGGACCACGATGGGGGCGGAGTGGCTCATGCCGCTCACCCGGCCGCTGATCGTCGGCTCCGGGATCGCACTCGCGCTGCTGTGGTGGCGGCGCAGCGGGCCGGAGCGCGACCGCGACGACGTCCTCGGGCTGCTGGCGCTCGCCTTCCTGCTGCGCTGCATGCTCGACCCCTGGGACCTCGTCTACTACCACCTGCCGCTCGTCGTCTCGCTGGCCGCCTGGGAGGCCCGCCGCGGCCGCGAGCTTCCAGTGCTGTCCGTGACGGTGACGGCCGCCTGCTGGCTCACGTTCGTCGTGTACGACGAGCGCGGGGGCTACGGCCCGTACGTCGCCTACCTCGCGTGGGCGCTCCCGCTCGCCGCCGGGCTCGCCCTGACGCTCCTGCGCCCGGCCGCACGGCGGCGCCGCGCGCCGGCCGCCCACGTCGCGGCCCCGGCTCCCGCCTGACGCGCCAGCTACGCTGCGGCGGCCGATGTCCCGCCGCTCCGACCAGCGCCGCGCCGCCGTCTTCGCGCTCTACCAGCACGAGCTGACCGGCCGTCCCCTCGATGACGCGTTCGAGCGCGACGCCGCCGGCTTCACCCGCGCGCTGGCGCACGCCACCGCCGACCACCAGGAGGAGCTCGACGTCCGGATCGCCCGCCACGCGGAGGGCTGGGCACTGGAGCGGATCGCCCCGCTCGAACGGGCGATCATGCGCGTCGCGCTGCTCGAGATGCTCCATCCCGACCTGATCGAGGCCGACCGGCCGATCCCGCCCGAGGGCGCGATCGTGGAGGCCGTGGAGACCGCGAAGGAGTTCTGCGCCGCCCAGGCGCCCGGCTTCGTCAACGGCATCCTCGCCGCGGCCCTGCGGGCCGTGCGCGACAATGGCGCGCGCCATGCCTGACCCGCGCCTCGACGAGCTCGTCACCCGCCTGGAGCGCGCGGCGAGCGAGCTGCGCGGCGGCGAGCTCGCACCCGAGCGGGCCGCCGCCCTCGTGGACGACTGCGCGCGGCTGGCCTCCGAGGCCGGCGCCGAGCTGGACCGCCGGGTGCGGGCGGGGGAGAGCGGAGCCGGCGGCACGGCGCCGGGGCAGCTCGCCCTGGGATCGTGAGCACGCGGGAGCAACTCAGCGCCGCCGGAGCCGCGGTCCCGGTCTACCCCGACCACCTGCGCGCGCTGGTGGAGGCCCACCTCGAGGCGCTGCGCTTCTCGACCGAGCCGGCCGCGGCCGGGCTGGAGGAGGCGATGCGCTACTCGCTGCTGGCCGGCGGCAAGCGCATCCGCCCCGTGCTCGCGCTGGCCACCGCGAGCGCGATCGGGCGCGACCCGCGCGACCTGCTCCCGCTCGCCGCCGCGGTCGAGCTCATCCACACCTACTCGCTCATCCACGACGACCTGCCGGCGATGGACGACGACGACCTGCGCCGCGGGCGGCCGACCTGCCACGTCCGCTACGGCGAGGACGTGGCGATCCTCGCGGGCGACGGGCTCTACGCCGAGGCGTTCCGGCTCGTGCTCCACGAGCAGGCCGGCGAGCCCGCCGCCGTGCTCGCCGCGGTCAGCGAACTGGCCTACGCGACGGGCGTCAACGGCATGGTCGGCGGCCAGTACATCGACGTCCAGGGGCCGGCTGAGGCGGAGGAGTCGAGCCTGCGGCGCCTGCACGAGCTCAAGACCGGCCGGCTGATCGGCGCGTCGGTGGAGTGCGTACTGCTGGTGGCGGGGATCCCCGACCAATCTCCTACACTCTCGGACTTCCGTGCGTTCGCAACTGAACTGGGCCTGCTCTTCCAGATCGTCGACGACATCCTCGACGTGACCGGGACGGATGCGGCGCTGGGAAAGCCGCGTGGCTCGGACGAACGCCACGGCAAGCTCACCTACGTGACCCGGTACGGGATCGACGGGGCGCGCGCCATGGCCGGAGACTCGCACCGCAAGGCGCACGCCGCGCTGAAGCGGGCCACGCAAGGATCCGGTGCCCCCGAGCTCGAGCAGATCACGGACTTCATCGCCACCCGCACCTCATGAGCCTTCTCGACCGCATCGACCGCCCCCAGGAGCTCCACGGCCTCACCGAGGACGAGCTGGTCACGGTCGCCCAGGAGGTGCGGGAGCTGCTGATCGACACCGTGGGCGAGATCGGGGGGCACTTCGGCGCCAACCTCGGGACGTGCGAGATCGCGGTCGCGCTGCACTCGCTGATGGACTCGCCGCGCGACAAGATCCTCTGGGACGTCGGTCACCAGGCCTACCCGCACAAGATCCTCACCGGCCGCCGCGACCAGCTCGGCACGATCCGCAAGTACGGCGGCCTCGCCCCGTTCTGCGCGGTCCACGAGTCCGAGCACGACATCATGGGCGCGGGCCACGCCTCGACCTCGATCGGCTACGCGGTGGGGATCAAGGAGGCGATGCGGCGCGGCGACGGCGATGACGGGAAGGTCGTCGCCGTGATCGGCGACGGGGCGATGACCGGCGGGGTCGCGTTCGAGGCGATCCATCAGGCCGGCGGCCTCGGGACGCCGCTCGTCGTGATCCTGAACGACAACGGCATGTCGATCGCGCCCAACGTCGGCGCACTGTCGCGCTACTTCAACCGCGTGCGGCTGGAGCCGGGGCTGTGGAGGGCGCGCGAGGGCGTGGAGGAGAAGCTCACCAAGCTTCCGGTCGGCATCGGCTCCGCGTTCGAGCGGCTCGGCCCGCAGCTCAAGGAGTCGATCAAGGCGTTCTGGGCGCCCGGCCTGTTCTGGGAGGAGCTCGACTGGGCCTACATGGGCGTCGTCGACGGCCATGACGTGCGGGCGCTGCGCCACGCGCTGCGCGCCGCGTTCGAGGCCGAGCGGCCCGTCGTCGTGCACTGCGCGACCGTGAAGGGAAAGGGCTTCTCCCCGGCCGAGGACGGCGGCCTGGAGGGCATGGAGAAGTGGCATGCGGCCAAGCCGAACTCGATCGCCGAGCGGATGCCGGCGCCGTCCAAGCCGGCGGCGAAGCCCGCCGCGCCGCCCCAGTACACGCAGGTGTTCGGCGAGGCGCTCGTCGCCGAGTGCCGGCGCGACGCGCGCGTCGTCGGCATCACGGCCGCGATGAACTCCGGCACCGGGCTCAACCTGCTCCAGGAGGCGATGCCCGAGCGCTACTTCGACGTCGGGATCGCCGAGCAGCAGGCGCTCCTGTTCGCGGCCGGGCTCGCGCTCCAGGGCTCGCGCCCCGTGGCGGCGATCTACTCCACCTTCCTCCAGCGCGCCTACGACCAGATCGTGCACGACCTCTGCCTGCAGCAGCTGCCGGTCGTGCTGGCGATGGACCGTGCCGGCCTGGTCGGCGACGACGGCCCGACGCACCACGGCGCGTTCGACATCGCCTACCTGCGCTGCCTGCCGCACATGACGCTCATGGCGCCGCGCGACGAGGCGATGCTCGTGCACATGCTCCACACCGCGCTGGCCCACGAGGGCGGGCCGGTCGGGCTGCGCTACCCGCGCGGCGAGGCGGTCGGCGTGGCACTGCCCGACGTGCCGGTGGCGCTCGAGCTCGGCACGGGGGAGATCCTGCGCGAGGGCGAGCGGGTGGCGATCGTCGGCTACGGCAGCGGGGTGCGCGAGGCGCTGGGCGCGGCCGACCTGCTGGCCGGGCGGGGGCTGGACGTGACGGTCGCCGACGCGCGCTTCGCCAAGCCGCTCGACACGGGGCTGCTGGCGCAGCTCGCCGCCGAGCACGAGCTGCTCGTGACCGTCGAGGAGGGCGTGCTGGCCGGCGGCTTCGGCACCGGCGTGTGGGAGGCGCTCTCCGACGGCGGCCTGGCTCCGCGCATCCTGCGCGTCGGGCTGCCCGACCGCTATGTGACGCACGGCGCGCCGAAGCTGCTGCACGCCGAGGTCGGCTTCACGCCCGAGCGGATCGCCGAGCGGATCCAGAGCGCCGTGCTCGAGCCGCGCGGGTCGTTCGTCTAGCGGGAGTCGTCGGCGGGGCGCCGCGCGAGACGTTCCGTTGCGACTTGACCTCGCCCCGCGAGATCAAGTCGCAACAGACGCGCCCGAGAGGCGGTTTCGCGGGACCGCCGGTACCGTGTGGGGCCCCAACGGTCGCCGGTGCTCGGCGTCCGGTTGACCGTCATCAGATGCGAAACAGCTCCCAGGGCAACCTCCCGCCTGTGCGCCGGCAGCTACAGCGGCTCGACTCACTCCTCGCCGAGCGCGGCCTGTTCCCGTCGCGCTCACGCGCCGCCGCGGCGGTGATCGCGGGCGACGTCCACGTCGGCCTGGGTCGGCGGCGGGCGGAGAAGCCGGGGCAGCTCGTCGGCGCCGACGTCGAGCTCGACGTGACCGCGCCGCCGCCGTTCGTCTCGCGCGGGGGCACCAAGCTGGACAACGCGCTCGATGCGACGGGCCTGGACGTGGCCGGCCGGCACGTGCTCGACGTGGGCGCCTCGACCGGCGGCTTCACGGATTGCCTGCTGCAGCGTGGCGCGGCGCACGTGATCGCGCTCGACGTGGCCTACGGCGAGCTGGCCATGACGCTGCGCGACGACCCCCGGGTGACCGTGGTCGAGCGCGTCAACGCGCGCGCGCTCGCCGCTTCTGCGCTGCCCTACCGGCCCGATCTCGTGGTCGCCGACGTGTCCTTCATCTCGCTCGCCAAGATCCTGCCCGCGGTGCTGGCCTGCACGGCCGAGCGCTTCGACGCGCTGGTCATGGTCAAGCCGCAGTTCGAGGTGGGCCGCGGGCGGGTCGGGAAGGGCGGCGTGGTGCGCGATCCGGCGCTGCGGAGGGAGGCGATCGCCACCGTCGCGGACGCCGCCCGCGCGGAGGGCGCCGCCGTGCTCGGCTTCGCGTCCTCCGGGCTGCCGGGGCCGGCGGGGAACCGGGAGACGTTCGCGTGGCTCGCGGAGGGCGGCCGCGCGGGCGCGCTGGAGGATCTGGCGGCGGCGGCGCGCGAGGTGGAGCCGTGACCCGCGTCGCCTCCGTGCTCACTCACCGCCGCGCCCGCGACACCGAGGCCGCGCTCGAGAAGCTCGTCGCCGCGGCCCGCCGCGCCGGCGTCACGCTGCGCTTCGACGCCGCGGAGACGCGCAAGCACGGGCTGGGAGCGGCGGATCGCGTCGAGGTCGACGCGGCGCTCTCGCCCGACGTCGACCTGTGCGTGGTGATGGGCGGCGACGGCACGATCCTCACCGCCCTGCGCGCCTACGCGAACACCGGCGTGCCGGTGTTCGCCATCAACTTCGGCGAGGTCGGCTTCCTCGCCACCCTCGATCCCGACGGGCTCGACGAGGACTTCGACCGCGCGTTCTCCGGCGACTTCGAGACGCTCGAGCTGCCGGGGATCACGGTCGGTCGGCCGTCGGGCACCTGGACGGCGATGAACGACATCTCCGTGCACCGCAAGCCTGGCTTCCGCGTCGCCGACCTGGCCTATGCGCTGGCCGGGGAGGAGATCGGCCGCGTGCGCTGCGACGGGCTGGTGGTCTGCACCCCGCAGGGCTCGACGGGCTACAACCTCGCCAACGGCGGGCCGGTGCTCGCGTGGGGGGTGGCGGGGTTCGTGGTCTCCTTCATCGCCCCGCACTCGCTCACCGCACGCTCGCTGGTCGTCGCGCCCGACGATCTCCTGACGATCAACAACCGCTCCCGCGACGAGCCGGTCGAGGTCCACGTCGACGGCCGACCGGTGGTCGAGCTGCAGCCGGGGGAGGACATCCACGTGGAGTTCGCCCGCGCGACCGCGCTGCTGGCGCAGCTGCCGGGCGCGAGCTTCTACCACCGGCTGCGCGAGCGGTTCGGCCGACTCGCGCGGTAGGCGCGTGCAGAAACTGCGCCGTCGTCGTGCCGATCCTCCGCGCCGCCGGCCGGTCCGTCGGGGCCGGCTGGTACACCGTCACACGTGCTGGACGAGCTGCGTGTCGAGAACCTGCTGCTGATCGAGCGGGCTGCGCTGCGGCTCGCGCCGGGGCTCAACGTGATCACCGGGGAGACGGGCGCGGGCAAGACCGTGCTCGCCCACGCGCTCGATCTGCTGCTCGGCGGCAAGCCGCGCGCCGGGATCGTGCGGCCGGGCGCCGCCGAGGCCTACGTGGAGGGCACGTTCGAGCTGCCAGGGAGGCTGCGCGCGGAGCTGGGCGAGCGGATCCCCGACGACGCCGAGGAGCTCGTGCTAGCGCGGCGGGTGAGCGCGGAGGGCCGGACGCGGGCCTACCTCAACGGGCGCAGCGCGACGGCGGGTGACCTGCGCGACGTGGGGGGGACGCTCCTGTCGTTCTACGGGCAGCACGAGCACCGCAAGCTCACGCTGGCCGCCGCGCAGCTGCAGATCCTGGACGGCTTCTGCGGCTCCGATCAGGCGCTGCGACGCGAGGAGTTCGCGGCGGTGTACGCGCGGGAGCGGGTGTTGCGCGGGCAGCTGGAGGCGCTGCGCGAGCGCGCCGGTGCGCGCGATCGCGAGCTCGACCTGCTCGAGTGGGAGATCGAGGAGATCGACGTCGCCGCGCCGAGCGAGACCGAGGAGGCCCGGCTGACGGCGGAGCGCGAGCGCCTGCGCAACCTCGAGGGCCTGCGCCTGGCGGCGGCCGGCGGGATCGAGGCGCTGGCGCCCGAGAACGGCGAGGGCGCGGCGTCGGCGCTGGCCGGCGCGTCACGGGCGCTGGACGCGATGCGCGGGGTCGACCCGGCGCTCGACGCGCTGGCCGACCGGGTCGAAGCGCTCGCCGTGGAAGCCGACGACCTCGCCGGGGAGCTGCGCCGCTACGGCGAGGCGGTCGACGCGCCGCCCGGGCGGCTCGACGAGGTGGAGGAGCGGCTGGCGCTGTTCGAGAAGCTCAAGCGCAAGCACGGTGGCACGATCGCGGCGGTGCTGGCGCATGCGGAAGCGTGCCGGGCGCGGCGCGACGAGCTTGCCGGCGCCGAGGAGGCGGTCGAGGCGGCGGGCTCGGCGCTGGCGGCGGTCCAGGCCGAGCTGGCTTCGCGTGCCGCCGGGCTGCGAGCGGCGCGCGCGCAGGCCGCGGCCGGGCTTGCCGGTGCGGTGGTCGACGTGCTCGCCGAGCTGGCGATGGAGGGCGCCAGCTTCGAGGCGCGGCTCACCCCGCGCGAGGCCTACGGGCCCAGCGGCGGCGACGACGTGGAGTTCCTGATCGCCCCGAACCCGGGCGTGCCGGCCGGCCCGCTGCGCGAGATCGCGTCGGGCGGCGAGCTCTCCCGCGTGATGCTGGCGCTGATGAGCGCGGCGGCCGCCGCCGGCCCGGCCACGCTCGTCTTCGACGAGGTCGATGCCGGCATCGGCGGCCAGACCGCCCGTGCGGTCGGGGAGCAGCTGCGCACGCTCGCCTCCGACCGCCAGGTGATCTGCATCACCCACCTCCCGCAGATCGCGTCGATGGCCGATCGCCACTTCACGATCGTCAAGGACACATCGACCGACCCCGCGCGGACGACGGTCACGCTGCTGGAGCGCCGCGCGGTCGTCGGCGAACTCGTCCGCATGCTCGGCGCAGACGACGAGGACGCCGCCGCGCGGCGCCATGCGAAGGAGCTGCTCAAGGCGGCGTGATTCGCGGCGGCCGGCTTGCGCGCCCGTCGCCGCGGGTACGGCGGGACCGGCGACCGACAACACGAGGTCGATGACCAGTCCGACCATGATGCTCGCCGAACGTCGGCTCGGAGAGAGGGTCCGCAGCTCGCCGCCTACGACGCGAGGTGCGAGGCGGCCATGTCGGCGTCGCCGTGGCCTGCTGCGAGCGCCCGCTGGAACCGGTTGAGGCCGGCCGCGGTGGTGTCGATTCGCACGCCTGTGTCGGTGGCGGCCTCGATCGTGAGCTCGGTGTCTTTGATGGCGTTCTCGACGGAGAAGCTCGTGGCGTAGTCCTCGTGGAGGATGGCGGTGGCCTTGAGCTGGAAGAAGTCGCTGTCCATCGGGCCGCCCGAGACGACGTCGATCACGAGGCTCGGGTCGACTCCCAGGCCCTTGGCGAGTGCGAGGCTTTCCGCGATCCCGTGGGTCAGCGCGAACGCCCACGCGTTGAGTGCGAGCTTCAGGCGGCTCGCCTGTCCGGCATGCTCGGAGATCCACACGGTGCGCTGGGCGATGGCGTCGAATACCGGCTGTGCCGCGTCGCGGCGCTCGTCGGGACCCGCGGCGAGGATCACGAGCTTGCCCTGCTCGGCGGGCCCGCGCGTTCCTTGGACCGGTGCGTCGTAGAGAACGAGATCGCGTCGGTCTGCGAACGCGGCAAGCTCATCGCTTGCGGCGACGCCCACCGTGCTGGCCTGGATCCAGACGGTCCCGGGGACCAGCGCGGACCCGGCGCGGTGCAGGACGTCGACCAGCTGTTCTGATGTACCCGGCGATGCGCGTACGGCTGTTGCTCGCC
>Ga0136617_10005337_pt1 | contig 11493 bp, 9 predicted proteins | sample AntDrymUQ3222106_2_FD_129672 | JGI IMG/M metagenome (GOLD analysis project Ga0136617, IMG submission 129672) | Polar desert sand microbial communities from Dry Valleys, Antarctica - metaG UQ322 (21.06) | ecosystem: Environmental > Terrestrial > Soil > Desert | place: Antarctica: Dry Valley...
GTCCTTCTCGATCCGGGCGAAGTCGCGCTGCTGCCGGCCATAAGCCTCGCGCTGCGTCGCCTCGGCGGACTGGCGGGCATCGACGTAGCGGCTGTAGTTTCCGGCATAGGCGGTCAGCGAGCGGGTATCGGCGTCCAGCTCGAAGATCGTCGTGGTGATCGAGTCGAGGAATCCGCGGTCGTGGGAGACGACGAGCAGCGCGCCGTCGTACACCGCCAGGAAGCCGGCCAGCCAATCGAGCGCGTCGAGGTCGAGATGGTTGGTCGGTTCATCGAGGAGGAGGAGGTCCGGGTCGGCTGCGAGCAGGCCGGCAAGTCCGGCGCGGGTTTTTTGTCCGCCGGAGAGGGTCGCAAGGGAGCGGCTCAGGTCGTCCTCCGGCGTGCCAAGCTGGTGCAGGAGCGCGGTCAGCCGGTCGAGCGCTTCGTAGCCGCCGGCCGCGTCGAAGTCGCTGAGGGCGCGTTCGTAGGCCGCCGCCGCGTGGTCCGGGTCCAGGTTGGCGTCGGCCAATGCCGCGGTGGCGGTGTCGAGTCGGCCGCTGGCGGTGAGGAGGCCGTCGGTCGGGATGTCGAGCAGGTCGCTCAGGGTGCCCGTGGGCAGGTCGGCAAAACCCTGGCGCAGGTAGCCGACCTGGGAACTCGGGACGCGCGAGGCCGTGCCCGCGTCCGGTTCGAGTTCGCCGGCGATGATCGCAAGCAGCGTGGTCTTGCCGGCGCCGTTCGGGCCGACGAGGCCGATGCGGTCGCCGCGGTTGATGGAGAAGGAGATGGAGTCGAGGATGAGTTCGTCGCCGAAGCGTTTGGAAAGGTTGTTGGCGGTCAACACGGCCAGCACTCCCTGCAAAGGCGCCGGTCGGATGAAATCGGCCGGCGTCCCGGAGGACGTTTGCGCCGTAAGGGAGATGGAGAGCGTTCGCTCCAAACTCACCTCACGGGAGTGCTAGTCAATCAAGGGACTCACGCCTCCGTATGGAGTGGACAGTGGACAGTGGTTAGGCGAGCGGTGGTAGGGACAGCCCTATCCACTCCTCACCATCGATGCTAAACGTCGTCGGTGACGGCGCTCGCTTCGGCTTCGAGGGCTGAGAGGGCGTAGTTGTCGATCTCCTGCTGGATAGAGTCGCGCAGGTTGATCAGGTCGACGAGGTCGAGACCGGCAATGACGGCGTTGTTCTCAGGGTCGTTGGCGTCGTCCGTGCCGGGAACGACTCGGAACTCGACCTCGACGGTCTCTTCACCGTCGAGCTCCTCACCGGTCGGGAGCTCATCCATGTAGATATTATATGTTTCCATAACCTCGCACACTCTCCCTTGGACGCGAGCGCTCTGCTCCGTACCACCCCGGTTCGGACGCGATTGCGACGCGCCAGCCTATCATACTCCGTTCGCTCGCGTCGCTGAACCCATTTGGGCTATCTGCCTCGGTACAGCGGTAATGGGGACATCCCGTATGCTTGACGCTCCGGGCGATGCGGCCACGGGCGTACGGGTGGCGAGGACGAGACGGTGAGTTCACGGCGATGGTCCCGGCGGGGGTTGCTAGCGGCCAGTGCGGGCGCGCTGGCGTTCGGGTTGGTCAGGTGCGGCGGGGATGACCCGGCGGAGCCAACCGATGAGGCCGAGGCGGAGAACACGCTGCCGACCTTGCCGACGCAGTTGCCGCCGACGCCGACCCAACCACCATTGAGCTCGCCGGTAGCGGGCTACCTCGACCCAGCCCGCTGGCAGGGGCGGACGTTGGTCGTCGCCTCGCCGGGTGTCGGTGTCTATCTCGACGCGCTGGAGGCGGCTTTCTTCGAGCCGTTCGCGGCGGCCACCGGGGCCACCGTGCAGCATCAGCAGTACGGCACCGAAGGGGTCGCAAGCCTGCGCGATCAGGTGGACAACGGCGAGCATGTCTGGGACGTGGCCCTCCTCCCGACGGCGGATGTGTTGCCGCTGGCCCAGGATGGCTACCTGGCGCCGATCGACTACAACGTCGTCGACCCCACCGCCCTCTACGACGCCCTGAGCATGCAGCACGCCGTCGGCGCGGCGCTCTACGCGACGGTGATCGTGTATCCCACGGGCGCGGCACAGGTCCCTGCGAACTGGCGGGACTTCTGGGACGTCTCGCGCTTTGAGAACACGCGCGCGCTCAGGCGGAGTCCAGTTGGAACCCTGGAGTTCGCACTGCTGGCGGACGGAGTCGATCCAACGAAACTCTATCCACTGGACACGACGCGAGCCTTTGGCAGTCTCGAACGGATCCGCACCGCGACGATGTTCTGGGAGGACAGCAAGCAACCGGTGGAGCTGGCGCGCACGCATCAAGTGGGGCTGGCGAGCGCGTGGACCGTACGCACCGCGCTGCCCGATGTGGCTTCGCTGGTGCAGATCCAGTGGCAGGGCGGGATGATCTCGGCGGACTCCTGGGGCATCCCGCGCGGCGCGACGAATATGGATGTGGCGATGAGCTTCGTCAACTTCGCCACTCGCGCCATCCCGACCGCGAACTTCGCCCGTTTGCAGCCCTTTGGCCCGGTCAACCAGGACGCATTGGCCCTGCTACGCCCTGACGTTGTCGACTCGCTCCCCAACGCACCGAGCAACCTCGCCGTGCAGTTCTTCGAAGGGTGGGGCTACTGGGCGGACAACGTCGAACGGCTCACGACGTTGTTCGAGGACTGGTTGCTTAATCCGCCGGCGTCGCCGGAGGCGAGGACATAGACCTCAAGGAGCGTGGAGCCAGGCATCCCGTACGTACGTGGGAACGCTCCGATCCGTGGTTCGGCAACTTCTGGACGGCTCACGTGGCGTTTCACAATCGTCCAGTGTTGACACCACATAGTGGGCGCCTCAGCGTTTGCTGCTGAAGTCTTCGACTAGTGGCAAGTCGAAGTGCTCCGCGATGCGTTGTGCTGAGGCATCGGCTGAGAGGTGCTCGGTCTCGAGCCGCAGATGCGGCAGGCCGAAGGGCAGAGTGCCGCCACTGTCGTAGCGATGCGCGGCGTGGATGTCCTGCAAGTACTCGTCCGTGACCCAGTACTGGTTCTTGTGTCTCCGCCGGTTCTCCGAACGGTTGCGTTCAAGCCGCACATCCAGCGGCGCCAGCAGCTCCACGCAGAGCACGCGACCGCCTTCAATGTATGGGTGCAGCGAGAATGAGATGCTTTCGGCATCGGCAGGCACATCGAATCGCCAGGCCACCGTCATCATCACGTTTAGACCAGCCTGCACTGCCTCCTCGAAAAACATTCGCCGCCATGCCTGCCCCAAGCGAGCGTACGGCGGCGTGCCGAACGCAAAGTGTGGCGTGAGAAGGTCAGCGAGGACGTGGCTGGGGAAAAGCTTGAAGCCCGTGTGGCGGCATAACTCTTGTCCCACGGTCATCTTGCCGACCGCTGGCGGGCCGATGAGGCAGACAAGGGTCGGGGTCTGGTCATCACCTCTCATAACAGTCAGTCATCAATATCCCGCCGCCGAGCCGTCCGCGCGAGGGTCGGCGGCGCCGCGGAGCATTCCAGTCTGATGGTCGAGGAGGATCATCTGGGCGTGGCCGGCGTTGGGGTTCCAGGGATCGATGACGGTGAGCTGATGCCCGCGACGGGCGAGGCCGGGGAGGGTGATCTCCGGGAAGCCCGACTCCAGCAGCACGGCGAACGGGGCCGCATCGGGGCCGCCACCTGCCAGCCAGCGTGGAGTGTCGATTGCGGCCTGCGGTTCCATGCCGAAGTCGAGCAGGTCCGTGATGAGTTGGAGCAGGACCTGCATCTGGGCATCTCCCCCTTGCGTCCCGATGGGGCCGAGGAGGCGGCCGTCCTGACGCAGGAGCGCAGGCATCAAGGTGTGGAGCGTCCGTTTGCCGGGTGCCAGCTCGTTGGGGTGATCCGGTGTCAGGGAGAAATACGTTCCCCTGTTTTGGAGGATGATGCCGGTGTCGCCGGCGACGACGCCCGAGCCGAAACTCTGAAACATGCTCTGGATCATCGAAACGGCGTTGCCGTCGCGGTCGACGGCGCACAGGTAGACCGTGTCGCCCGGCAAGGCGACCTGGCCGTCGCCGGCTCCTTCCGGGTCGTAGGCATCGAGGAGACGATCGACAGACCGGCGGGAGAGGAGCGCGTTGGTGTCGATGTCGACGAAGCGCGGGTCGGCGAGGGTGGCGTTGCGCACGGTGAAGGCGAGTTTCTTGGCCTCGATCAGCGGGTGGAGGTGGTCGCCCGCGCCCCAGACAGCGCCGAGGTCGAGGCGGTCGATCATCTTCAGGGCGAGGAGCAGGGTGAGGCCCACCGAGTTGGGTGGGACAGTCAGAACCTCGATGTCGCGGTAGGGCGCGACCAGTGGCTCCACCCATTCGCCGGCGTGACGCGCCAGGTCGTCATTCGTCAGCCAGCCGCCGAGTTCCCGCATGGTGGCGTCGATCTGCGCGGCAATCGTGCCCTCGTAGAACGGCTCGCGACCCTCTCTGGCGATCAGTTCCAGGCTCTCGGCGAGGGCAGGAAATGCCAGCCGTTCGCCGGAACTGGGTGGTGACCCGTTGGCGAGGAAGAGCGCGGCTAATTCTGGCAGACCGGCAATCGTGTCGCGCTGGGCACGCAGCACGTCGGCGAGGCGCAGCGAGACGGGGAAGCCGTCTCGCGCGTACCGGATGGCCGCGCCGAAGAGTTGATCGAATGGGAGTCGTCCGTACCGCTGGTGCCCCTCCACCCAGGCGTCGACGGTGCCGGGAACGAGGACGCAGAGAGGGCCGCGCCGTGGCATCGCTGAGACGCCCTGGTTGCGCAATTCGTCTGGGTCCGCCCGCTTGGGTGCGGCGCCGGAGCCGTTGAACGCGGTGGCCTCCGCTGATGCAGCGTCCCAGGCGAGAAAGAAGCAATCGCCACCGATGGAGGTTTGGTCAGGATAGAGCACGGTGAGAACGGCGTTGGCGGCGATGGCCGCGTCCATGGCGCTGCCGCCCGCGCGGAGGGTTTCGAGCCCAGCAGAGGTGGCGAGATGGTGCGGGGTAGCGACCATGGCACTCGGCGCAATCGTCGCTGACCGAAGCGTTTGCATGCAGTGCCTCTGAGCGTTGTGGGGGCCGTCGAGCAGAGGGCCACAGGATGAGCCAGCGTGAAGTGGTAGGATCATCGGCGGTAGCGCACGTGTCAATCGATGTCTGAGACGACGAACGGGGGTTCGCCCCACGGAGCTTGAATCCGTCGACCGGAGGAGTTGGAACGATATGCGAGTGAATCGTGCAGTTGTGGTCGCGGTCGTGGCGTGCGCCGTGATCGGCGTTCCAAGCTCGATGATGGCAATGCAGACACCCCCGGCGGACGCGGGTGCTTTGAACGTCTACGCGATGACGCTCGACAGCGAGACGCTGCCGGATGGCTACGTGTTCGAGACGGAAACCATCCTCGGCGCCGATGTGCTGGCAGAGGCGAGTGATGCCGTCGACGTCGATGCACTTGCCGCCGCGGGCTTCGGCGGTCTCTACGTAAGTACCTACCTCAACGACGACGAATCGACGCGCATCCGTTCCTACGTCTCCTCGTGGGCGTCGGATGAGGCGGCGAGTGCCGGGTTCGAGCTGCTCGAAGGTGACGACAGTGCGTTTGTCACCGATGGACAGTTTGAAGACGGCGAGACCGAGACCGGCGAAGAGCCACGCGAACTGACCACCGGTACATACACCGAGGGCGAGACGACCGTCACCATGGCGGACACCTCGTTCCGCCAAGGCGCGGTGATCGCGGGGCTCGCGCTGGAGACGGTCGACGAGTCAGAGCCGGATGTCGAGTTGGCGGCCGAGCTCGCCCAGGCAATGCAAGAGCGCGTCGCGGCAGTCTTGGACAGAGAGGTGGCAGAGACGATCGACGCCGCGCTGCCGGGCCGCGTGCTGGACGTGGAAGCGCAGGGCTTCTCCGTCCAGATCGGCTATCTCACCGCCGCGGAAGTCGAGGAACTCTACGGCCTCTCCAACACGCCGCTGGGCGAAAGCGTTTCCAGTTTCGTTTCGGCCGTGGCGCTTGCCGGCGTGGATGAGCCGCCACCGTTCATCGCGGTGGGGGCGACCATTCTTGCCGATCCGGACGCGGCTGCCCAAGTCGTGAGCCAGGCGGGCAACCTCGTGCCGTCGCTGTCGAACGGCGAGCAGGTCGAAGACGTCCAAGTCGACGGCGCCGATATCGCGACCGCGTTCAGATTCTCCAGCGGGCCTGGTGATGGCGAAGAACCAGACAGCTACCGGGTCATCTTTGCCGTCGGGCCGGTGCTCGCCGTCGTCGATGTCCAACGCACGGCGTCGATCGAGCTCGCCGAGGAGACGGCGACGGCGCTGGCCGCGGCTCAGTCCGCCTGTTTGGCGGAAGGTGCTACCGTGTGCGAGCTGCCGGAGTTGCCGCAGGATTTGGCGCCGTCAACGCCGGCGGCGTGACCGGCCCCACCCCCTCGCGGGGAGGCCCTCACCCCCGCGCCGCGCGCGACCCCTCTCCCAATCCTGGGAGAGGGAGAACCACTTGGGGGGACGCCAGCGTCAAGGTGACGGCTCTCTCCGACGTCAAGCCGCTGTCACCAGCGAGCGCGCTGCGCTAACCCCAACGCGTAGTCCGGCCACCACTCGCCGGCGGGTGGGGCGCCGCGGCACTCGCCGTCGGATTCGCCGGGGCGCTTGATCCAGAGGTAGGCGTCGACCAGCGGGTCGGCGGTGTCGGTCGTGGGTGGTGTTCCCAATGCGCGGTCCGGCGGGTTGCACCAGGTTTCCGGGTCGGTGCTCTCCCACGGGCCGTTGCCGTTGCGACTCGTGTCGATGACGAAGTGCGTGCCGTCGGGATCGCCGACCGCGGCCGAAACAGCCTGGCCGAAGGCGATCAGGTCCTCCGTCAACTGAAAGTTGGAGACGTTCAGGGAGAAGCCGGCCGCGTCGGCGATGCCGGCCAGGTCGAGACGGCGTGCGACCTCAGTGGCCGGGAGCCAGTTCGAGTGGCCGGAGTCGATATAGACGTCGACGAACGGTTGCGCCGCCAGCGTTTGGACGGCATAGGTGAGGAGGGCGAAGCGGTCGTCGGTCTGCGCGGGGTCGAGGCAATCGGTCAGCGTCAACCCGTCCGGTTCGAGGATCACGGCCGCTGGCCGGTCCCCGATACCCGCGGCGAACGACGCGATCCACTGGCGGTAGCCCTCGGGGTCGTTTTGCCCGCCCGCCGAGTACTGGCCGCAGTCGCGAAACGGGATGTTGTACGCCACCAGGACCGGCAACGCGTCGGCCGTGGTGATCTCAGAGACGCGGGTGTCGACGGCCGATTGGATCTCGCCGCTCCACTCGCCGAACCAATCCGCTTGCGGCTGGTCGGCGATTTTCTGCATGGCGGCGGCGTCCTCGGGCCGACTGGTGGCCCATTCGCGCGCCAGTTCCGCCGCGTTGGAGTTCGCGTCGACGAACCAAGTCGTTTCGGCGCTGAAGACGTTGGTGACTTGGCCGGTCGGCGTCGCGCCGGGGCTCGGACTGGCGCTCGGGGTCGCGGACCGCGCCGAAACGCTCGCCTGATTTGCGACCAACAGGGCGGCGAAGAGCAGCAGCCAGCGGCGCCGAGCTTGGAATCGCACTGATCGCATGGAACGAGAACCTCCTACGGCGGTGTGGGCGTGCTGGCAAGGATGCGGGCGGAACGGGTCGCTTGCAAGTCCTGGACAACCGACGTGCGCTCAGCGTCAGCTTCCTGGCCGTCGCGGGCGTCACGGCGCGTGCCTTCCGCGCAGCCGGCAACAGCGGCCAGCAAGGTCAGGCCGGAGAGGGCGAGGACGATCGCGCGGATTGGGTGGCGGAAACGATGAGGGGGAGAACTACGCCTCTTCGCGGCGGGGCGGTCGGTAGGGTCCAAAGGCATCCTGATACTCTTCCGCGACTTCCAGGCCCGACTTGTGGACATAGATGCGCGTCGTGATCGGCGAGGCGTGGCCGAGGATCGTTTGCACCGTCGATTCTCGCACACGGCGGCGGACCAGTTCGGTCGCCAGGCCATGGCGGAACGAGTGGGGCGTGACCTCGCTCTCGATGCCCAGTGCCCGGCAGAGCTCGGCGACGATGTGCTCGACGGTGCGCGGGCTGATGCCTTTGCCGGGGACGCCAGGCTTGTCGCGGCCGCTGAAGGCCGGCAGGACGCCGGCGCCGCGCGGCTGGTCGCCCCGCGCCGCCCAGTAGGCGAGCAGGGCCTCGGCGGTCTCGACATCGAAGTGGACCGTCCGGCTCTTGCCGCCCTTGGCGCGGTAGACGCTGGCCGTTCCGCCTGCCAGGTCGATGTCGCGGCGGCGTAACGCACAGAGTTCGGAGACGCGGACGCCAGTGCGGAAGAGGGAGAGGATCATCGCTCGCACCTTCAGCCGTCGCAGTTCGTGGTGCGGCTTTTCTGCCTTCGGGCCGGTGCGAACGTGGTCGACGACGCGTTCGAGGTCTTCCAGTTTGACGTCGGGCGGGGGTGGGGTGAAGCGCGGCATCATCGCGGCAACGCGGACGCGGACACGCTCCGTGGCGAGGTTGGGGTGGAGGTCGTAGGCGGAGAGATAGGCGCAGAGTTTGCGGACCGCGGCGAGGTTGTTCTGGGCGGTTCGCATCCGGGAGACCTCTTCCGGCGTACGGACATCGGGCGGCACGAGCATCGCCGCGAACGAGGTGATGTGGTCGGCGGTGATGACGGTGGGCGGCGCGACTGCCGGGTCGATGCCTTCGTTGGATTCGAGGTGGCGGAGGAACTTGGCGACACCCTGGCGGTAGGTCTTGCGGGAGCGCGGGGCGAGGCGCAGATCGGCGAAGAAGATTTCCACGGCGCCGTGGAGGGTGAGGGTGTCGGGGTCGACTGTGCTATGTGAGGTGCTGACCATAGTTTCATGTTCTGCTGTCGTCATAGTTTGCCCTCTTCACTGCTCTTCTGCTTTCCGAGACTGTCATTTCGAGCCGCAGCGAGAAATCTCTTGTTCATTGGAGCCCTCGACTGCCGGAAACTAGGCGCTGCGGCGCTGCGCTTCGCGCGGTGATTCTTCCTTCGTCAGAATGACGGTGACTTTGGGGAGTAAGTTGGCTCCAATGAACGAGAGCACCAGTGCTTCGAGTTCTCGCTGTGGCTCGAATTGACAGGGTAATGGAGCGGCTCAAGGCTCCGCCCCTCAATATGGAGAGCGCCACCTACGGCGGCGAGCGATGTAACTGGTCGTTCGCGCGGGGATTTTTCGCCTACGGCTCAGCATGACGACTGGTGAGTCGAGCGCGGGGGGGCTGTACGTACAGTATAAGCTATTGGGCAAACTCTGCGTGTCAGCGGTCGTCGGGAACCCGAGCGTAGCGGGCCACGAGGTCGGGGAGGGAGCGGCTGAACTCGCCGTTGGCGATGGTGCGGGTGACGCCGGCGGCGCGGGCGGTGCGGAAGCCGTCGATGTCCTTGTGGGGGCCGAAGGCGATGATGGGGACGCACTGGGCGAGGGCGGGGGCGAGGGCTTTCCAGTCGACGGGTTGGTTGAAGTCGATCAGGCCGAGCGCGGCGACCTGGTCGCCCTGGCGCAGGTGCGCGTTGAACGAGGCTGCGTCTTGGGCGAGGGCCACGGGGTAGTCCATTTGGCGCAGGGTGGTGCGGATGCGCATGCCGAAGAATAGGTCGCGGCTGAGGACCACGACGAGGCCACCCGGTCGCCGGGACGAATCGGTCCTGGATTCAGCGGTAGAATCACGGTGTTCGCCAGTCATGTCCACGATGCTCCCTCGAACTGCGTCGACTATTGCTCGGTGTGACGACGCGAGAACAAGGTTGGCATGGACAGGGCAGCCTGTCGAATCCGTGAATGGTGCAGCCGCGCCAAATTTGAGTTTGTGAAATTATTGACAATCTCATTTTCCAGGTCTAGCATCGCACCCAAGGGACGGCATTCCTCTCGCCCATCTCATATTCGACGTTCGGAAAGGTCACGACGATGGCGTCAACGTTCTCGACCGAGGGCCTGGCCCGCGTCAGCGCTCGGCGCCCCTGGCTGATGGTTGTCATCTGGGTGGTTGCCCTGGTGCTCGCGGCCGGGGCGAGTCGGCTTTGGCTGAGCGACGCGCTGACGACCGACATCACGTTTTCCAACCGGCCGGAGTCGGTGGACGGGCTCACGCGCGTCGGTGAGGCCGGTCTAGACGACACGGCCGGGTTGACCGAGACGATCGCCATTCAATCGACGACCGGCCAGACGGTCGACGACCCGGCCTTCGAGGCGAAGGTGGCCGGGGTGACGGCGGATGTACGCGCCTTGATCGAGGGCTGGCAGGCAGAGGCGGGCGAGGCTGCCCGCATCGACGGCCCGCAGTCGCGGCCGCCGGTGGTGAACTACTTTGAGTTGGCGGCGTTCAGGTTGCCGCAGGCGGACGCACTCGTCTCGCAGGATCGGCGGACGACGCTGATCTCGCTCCATTTCCCCGGCGACCCGATCGCCTATGTGGAAATCAACGAGCTGCTCGACTACGTCGAGAGGCAGCGCGACGCCGACTTCACGGTCTACACGGTCGGCACGTTGAGCGTCAACGAGCGATTCAGCCAGCTCGCAGAACAAGACCTCGTCAAGGGCGAGAGCATCGGCATCCCGATGGCGATGGTGATCCTCGTCATCGTCTTCGGGGCGCTGATCGCAGCGGGCATCCCGGTGGTGCTCGCAGTCTTCTCTGTCGGTATCGCGCTGGGGATCACCGCGCTGATCGGGCAGATCTGGGAACTGAGCCTCTTCATCCAGAACATGATCACGATGATCGGGCTCGCGGTGGGGATCGACTACGCCCTCTTCGTGGTCGAGCGCTACCGTGAGGAACGCCTCTCCGGGCACGATAAGCAGCGGGCCATCGAGCGGGCCGGTGCGACATCGAGCAAGGCCGTCCTCTTCTCCGGCGGCACGGTCGTGCTGGCGCTGGCGGGTATCTGCTTGATCCCGACCAACATCTTCCGCTCGCTCGGTCTTGGCGCGATCATCGTCGTGATCGTCGCGGTGCTCGCCAACCTGACCCTCGTGCCTGCCATCCTCAGCCTGCTCGGCGACCGCATCAATTGGCCGCGTCGCCGGATGACGACTGCCGACGCCGTGCCGCACCTTGCCACCGAGGCGGACGCTTACAAAGGCTTCTGGGGAGGGGTCACGCACGCGGTGATGGCGCGGCCGATCATCTCGGCCGTCCTGGCCGTGGCGCTGCTGCTGGCGGCGGCCTGGCCACTGCTCGATTTGCGCACCGGGTTCTCCGGGTTGGAGACGCTGCCGGAGAGCGACGTCCGCGAGGCCTACGAGATCATCAGCCGCGACTTCTCCGTCGGCCTGATCGACCCGGTCGAGATCGTCGTCGGTGGGCCACGGGCCGAGACCGAGCCGGCGGTCGAGCGCCTGGTGGCCGCAATCAATGCGTCGGACGCGTTTATGCCGGTCGCCTCGGCGCCGGAGTGGAGCGACGACGAGCAGACTGCCCTGGTGACCGCGAACTTGACGGTGTCCTCGCAGTCTGAGGCCGCCTACGGCGCGATTCGGA
>Ga0136617_10005338_pt1 | contig 11490 bp, 8 predicted proteins | sample AntDrymUQ3222106_2_FD_129672 | JGI IMG/M metagenome (GOLD analysis project Ga0136617, IMG submission 129672) | Polar desert sand microbial communities from Dry Valleys, Antarctica - metaG UQ322 (21.06) | ecosystem: Environmental > Terrestrial > Soil > Desert | place: Antarctica: Dry Valley...
GCGGCGAAGTCGAAGGGCGCGCCGCGGTTGATGTGCGCGCTCACGACGAACACCGCGATCCATCCCACCGCTGCTCCCATCAGAATGACCGTGAGACTCTCGCGGACGACCTGCGCCACGATCCGTCCCGGCGTCGCGCCAAGGGCCAGCCGCACGCCGATCTCCGTCCTCCGATGCGCCACCGTGTAGGCGACGACACCATAAATGCCGATGGCCGCGAGCACGAGCAGCAGCGGGCCGAGCACCGCAAACATGCGAGCCGGGATCCGCCTGAGGAACAGATTCGTCTCGACGTGGTCGGCCATCGTCCGGATGTTGTAGACCGGCAGCGCCGGATCGAGCTCGCGGACGATGCGCCGAAGCTCCGGCGCGAGCAGCGTTTCGCTGCCCGGACGGGTGAGCAGGTGAATCTCGGCGGAACGCCACGGACGATCGCGGTAGGAGAAATACAACATCGGCGTCGGTGCCTCGCCGAACGATTCGTAGGTGGAATTCCGGACGACTCCCGCGATGGTGTAGCGGCGCTCGCGGCTCTCCAATTCGCGCCCGATCGGTTCCAATCCCTGGAGGAAGTGCTGCACGAATGCCTCGTTGACAACGACCTGAAGTGGAGATGTCGTGTCGGCGAGATCCGTAAAATCCCGTCCGCGAACGATCGATATTCCGAGCGTGCTGAAGTAACCCGGAGACACGATATTGCTGATCGCACGATCGGGCCTCTCCGGATCACTGGCACGTCCCTCGAGGGCAAACGTGCGCAGCGGCATGCCGTGAATGTCTAGCGGCACCGAAGCCGCGAGCGAAGCCATTTCGACTCCTGGCAGCGCCCGCGCCTTTTCGACGACGCGCCGTGCGAATTCGCGCGCCGCCGCATCGTCTACCTCGCCGCCGCTGAGATCGTAAGTCGCGAGGAGCACCCCCTCCCGACGGAAGCCGGGATCCGTCGACTGCGTGTCGCGGAAGCTCTGAAGAAAAAGCCCGGCCACGACCAGCACCGCGATGGCGAGCGCCACTTCGGTGGCCATCAGGACGTTGCGCATGCGATTGCGCGAGACCGTGCGCTCACCGGAGCGCATCGCCAGTTGCGGATCGACGCGGGCGAGCTGCAGCGCCGGGGCCGCACCGAAGACGAGCGCGCATCCCATGCCGAGCAGTGTGGCGAACGTCAGACCAAGAAGGTTCACACTCGTCTGAAACCTGACCGGCAGCGCCGTCGAGAGTGGCACAGAGCGGAGCGCTTGCGTGCCCCAGACGGCAATGACGGTGCCGACGGCCGCTGCCGCGAGAGCCAGTACGAGATTCTCGACGATCAGCAGCCGGACGATGCGCCACGGACCGGCGCCGATTGCGAGGCGGACCCCGATCTCACGTTTTCGGGCACTCGCGCGCGCGAGCAGGAGGTTCGCCGTGTTGCCGCAGACCGCCAGGAGCAGAAGGAGCATCACCCCCTGCAGAATGAAGAGTGCCTGCAGAAACATCCGCTGCGGTCCACGAGGCTGCTGCCAGAACGGCAGCACCTCTCCCTTCATCGTCTGATTCGCGGCAGGAAAGGTCCTTGCGAGCTCCTGCATCACGCTGTCGAACTGCGCCTGCGCCTCCGCACGGTTCGCGCCGCGCTTCAGGCGTCCCATGACGGAGTAGCCGCGCAGATTCCGGTCCTCGAGCTCGCGCGTGCCACTGAGGATCGCCGTCGCAAGCGTCGCCGGCATCCACAAGTCGAACTGCAGACCGAGAACGGTCCCCTGGAAGCCATCGGGCGTGACGCCGACGACCGTCAGGTCGCGGTCGTTCACGCGAATTGTTCTCTCGAGCACGTCCGGCGTGCCCCCGAGACGCGTCTGCCAGTAGTCGTGCGAGACGATGACGACCGGCTCTCCCCCCGGCCGGGACGCTTCTTCAGGACGCAGAAAGCGTCCGAGCGCGGGGCGCAGGTCCAGCGCCGAAAAATAGTTGCCCGAGACGAGCAATGCATAGGTGCGTTCCGTGCGGCTCGTTTCGCCGACGTTCACCGGCAGCATGCGGAAGGCGAGCAGATCCTCGAACGCCGGCATGCGCTCGCGGAAGTCCCGATACTCGACCCATGACGTGCCGGGATACGTGCCGGTCTCGGCGCGCGGTTCGACGAGCTCGAAGGTCCCACCGGCACGGACTCCGGGCAGCGGATCGAAGACGAATAACTGGATCCAGGAGAACACGGTGGTGTTCACCCCGATGCCCACCCCGAGTGAGATGATGACCACGGCCGCGAGAAGCGGCATGCGCGCGATGACTCGCAGGGCATGCCGCAGGTCACGCCAGACCTGCTCGATTTGCATGGTGCGCATTCTCTCGTACGGTACCTGAACCAGAGCTGAATAAGGGCCACGGTGCAACACGGTGCAACACGGGTAAAGGGGCTTAGAGCATGTTTTACTCACGAGTGACCCTGGCGCTTGGGATCGTTCTGTCGGTGGCGTCGCAGCATCCATCCGCGGCGCCGGCGACGGCGGTATCCGGGATGGTCAGTTCCGCCCATCCGCTTGCCACCGAAGCCGGGCTCGAGATTCTCCGGGCCGGCGGGAACGCGTTCGATGCGGCCGTCGCCATAGCCGCGGCGCTGAACGTCGTGGAGCCGGCGATGTCGGGCGCCGGCGGCTACGGCACGATCGTGTTGCACCACGCCGAATCGAGGGAGACGTGGTTCCTGAACCCGAGCGGGCGGATCCCGGCCGCGGTCGACTCCGACGCGTTCCGTTCAGGCTCGCGGCGGAAGGCTACGTCTTCGATTCTCGCGGAGCCGCCTTCATAGCGGGCGGATTCGATGGTTTCCCGCAACATGCCAAGGCGATCTACGGCAGGGAGGGGAAGGCGCTGGCACGTGGTGACCGCCTTCAGCAGCAGGACCTCGCGCGCTCGTTGCGGCTGATTGCCAGCCGCGGCGCTGACGCGTTCTACACAGGAGAGCTCGGCAAGGCGATCGACGCGGAGATGAAGGCGGCGAAGGGCTTGCTGACGCTCGCCGACCTCGCGGCCGATCGTGCGGAATGGCGGAAGCCGATCACCCTGCGCTACCGCGATGTCGACGTCGTGACGGCTTCGCCGCCGGCGAATGCGTTCGACTATCTCGTCCGCCTCGGCATCATGAGCCAGTTCGACAACCGTGCGTCCGGACACAACTCCACCGAATACCTGCACCGGTTCGCCGAGGCGACGAAGCACGGGTTCTGGGTGCCTGCGGTATGCCGGCGACCCGGACGTCGCGCCGCCGCCTGTCACACGGCTGTCACAAGCTGCGGATCGTGCGGGCGCTCGGCAACGCGCACGCGCTGACGATCGACTACGACGCGCGTGGACGCTAGTACTGAGAGTCAGTCGCGCGATGTCGGTTGGCGCGCGGACTGCGCCTCCTCAATGCTTCGGTACCTGAACACGCCTCGCGGGTAGGTCCGGGGCGAGATGCTCCGGTATCGTGCGCAGTGCCGCAGGAAGCGCTCGAATGCGTCCTCCTGAGATACCGGTACGCGGGCTGCATTCATCTCTTCGACCGAGCGGAATTTCTGCACCCGCACTGTCTCAATCATGTCGCGCGCGGTAGCTGAAGCCGCGCCTGGAGTCCGCCCAGCCCGGACTTATCGAGCGCAATCCGCCCTCCGTACAGCTCGGCGAGATCGCGGACGATGGCGAGCCCGAAACCTGATCCCGGCGCCGCCTCGTCGGCGCGTACTCCTCGCTGCAGGACGGCTTCACGCAGCGTCTCCGCGATCCCCGGTCCATCGTCGTCCACGAGAATCACTATGGCCGCCGGTGTGGCGCTCGACTCTACGCGCACGCGGGTTGCGGCCCATTTGCACGCGTTGTCGAGCAGGTTGCCCAGCATTTCGTCGAGGTCGTGACGATGCGCCCGGACGGCGTGGTCCCGGTCGACGGTGCAGTCGATTGTCAAGCGCTTGTCCGCGTGCAGTTGCTGCATCGTGCGAACGAGACCTTCAGCCGACTCCAGGACGGAGGTGCGGGCGCCCGGCATCGCTCCTGACGCGGCGGCGCGTGCGTGCGCGAGGTGATGATCGATCTGCCGCCGCATGCGGTCCACCTGCTGTGTGATGGATTCGGCGAGCGCGGGATTCCCCATCCTGGCTGCGGATTCTGCCTCCTGCGCGAGCAGCGCCAGCGGCGTCTTCAACCCGTGCGCCAGATCGCCGGCCTTACCGACAGCGCGCTGCACCGTTTTCTCCTGGTGATCGAGGAGCTCGTTCAGGTCGTCGACGAGCGGCTGCACTTCGGTTGGATACGAACCGGCCACACGACGTTCCGCGCCGGTATGGACAGCGGCCAGCCGGGTTCGAAGCTGCGCCACCGGCGAGAGGCCGCGCCGCACGTACCAAAGACCCGCCACCAGGCAGGTAGCCGCGAGCAGAGATCCGGCGCCGAGATGGGAGAACGCGCCGTGGATGACCCCGGGCGCGTCCGGGTGGCGCGCCATCACTGCCATCAGCACGAGACCGGCGACGATGAAAAGGCCGATCGTCCAGAACAGCGCTCCGAGAAACATGCGGCGACGAAGCGACCAGCTCACGGCGCGTCCCCCATCCGGTACCCCAGGCCCCGAACGGTTTCGATCGTGGCGGCCCCGAGCTTTCTGCGCAGACGTGCAACGAACACTTCAACCGTGTTCGATTCCCGGTCTGACCCGCGCGAGTAGATGTGTTCGGTCAACTCCAGTTGCGAGACGATCCGACCACGATGATGCATCAGGTACGAGAGCACGCGGAACTCGTGCCCCGTCAGCCGTATCGGTGTGCCCTCTAATGTCACTCGTGACGAGCGTGGATCGAGATTTACGGCGCCGCATTTCAGTTCCGGCGTTGCCTGCCCGCTGGCGCGCCGGATCAGACCGCGCAGCCGGGCGAGGACCTCCTCGATGCGGAACGGCTTCGCGACGTAGTCGTCGGCGCCGCGGTCGATACCAAGGACCTTCTCGTGCCAGCTGCTTCGGGCCGTCAGCACGAGGACTGGAACGGCAATGCCCTGCGTCCGCCAGTCCTCGAGCCATTTCAGGCCGTCGCGTCCTGGCAGGCCGAGGTCCAGGACGATGGCGTCGTACCGTTCGGTGTGAACGAGAAAGTCCGCGCGCGTGCCGTCCGCGGCAGTGTCGACCGCATATCCCGCGTCGTTCAGCGCGGCCGCCAGCTGCCGCGCAAGCTGCGGCTCATCCTCGACCACCAGCACTCTCACAGGAGCCGAGTATCTAACAGGAGATCAGGAGATCAGGAGACACTTTTTGAAAAACAAGAAAAGCTCCTTATCTCCTGATCTCTTGTTATCGTCGGGACGTGGCGCCATTGGTGGTCGTAATGCGCGGACGCGTCGGCGCGGTCTTACGCGGCGACGGTTCGAGATCCCACCAGTACTGGCGCGGAAGTTTCTTCTGCTGCGGCCACACCTGATCGAGCGTGTCACCCTCGTAGAGCTCGCCGTTCTTCATCACGTAGCGGATCGAGTTCGTGTTGCGGATGTTCTCGAGCGGATTCTTGTCGAGGACGACCAGGTCCGCGAGCTTGCCTTTCTCGATGGAGCCAAGATCCTTGCCCATGCCGATGCCTTCGGCACCGTAGATCGTCCCGACCTTCAGTACCTCGTGCGCCGGCATGCCGCCGGAGGCAATCGCCCACAGCTCCCAGTGGCATTGGATGCCCTGCCGCTGACCGTGTCCGCCCAGCGCCACTTTCCCGCCGGCCGCGACGATGTCCGCGAGCACTTTCGCCGCGAGCGGGAAGGAGTATTCCTGCTCGTGGAACCACGGTCGCCTCAGCACCGTGCTGTCGAGATCGCTGTGCGGCGCGAAACGGCGCATCTTCTGATCGCCGTGCACATCGGTCGACTCGTAGAAGTAGTTCTCCGCCCACGGACCGCCGTACTGCACCAGCAGCGTCGGCGTGTAGACAATCCCTGACTGCGCCACCAGCTGCACCACGTCCTTGTAGAGCGGCATGATCGGCAACGTATGTTCGAGCCCCGGGTAGCCGTCGACGATCTGCGTCAGATTGAGCTTGAGATCGAGTCCGCCTTCGAGCGTCGGCATCAGCTTCTGCTCTTTGGCCGCCATGATGATCCACTGGCGCTGCTGCCGGCTGCCCGCCATGTACTGTTTGATCGTTTTCGTGTCCCAGTACTGGCTGTAGCGCTTCAGCACGTCGCGCGCCTCGTCGAGGCTCTGCACGTTGTCCTGCGAAAACACCCCTGGCCCGGTGCCGAAGACGCGCGGCCCGATCATCTGGCCGGTCTCGACGAGGTCGCGGTAGGCGAGCACGTCGGTCGTCGCCGTCTGCGGATCGCGCGTCGTCGTCACGCCGTAGGCGAGGTTCGCGAGGTACTCCCAGACCTGCGTCTTGTGGACGTCCCACGCCGGCCAGATGTGTGCGTGCACATCGACCAGCCCCGGCATGATCGTCTTGCCGGTCACGTCGATTGTCCTGGCACCGGCCGGCACCCTCACCTGCCCACGTCGTCCCACCTCGACGATCCTGTTGTCAGTGACGACGATGTCCGCGTTGTCGATGACCTCGTTCGCCTTCATCGTGATTACGCGCGCGCCGCGCAGTACCACCGTGCCGCTCGGCTTCGTGCGTGGAGCCGCGACGATGACTTCCGTCGGCGTGGGTTCGTAGGCGGGCTTCTTTTTCGGTTCGGGCTTCTCGTCCTTTTTCTCGGCGTCGGGTTTCTTCTCGGTGTCCTTTTTGGCTTCCGCTTCCTTCTTCTCCTTCTCCTCAGCGGCTTTCGCCGCGTCGAGGTCGTACTTGAAAAGCGTGCGGCCGAGCGCGAACGTCACGAGTGTCCCGTTGCCCGCCCACGACAGGAACTCCCCGCCGACGGTCGTCAGTTTCTTCACGGGGACCGAAGCGCTGTCGGGGCTGGCCAGCGCGACGGTCGGCGCCTCTCCGCCTTTCACCGGCACGGTCAGCAGATAGACGTGATGCTGGGCCTCGGCGATCGCATGCTCGCCGTCGGGGCCCATGATGACCTCCGACGCATTACTCGCCTGTTCTGCGTTCGGGTTCTTGTACCCGGTAACCTTGACGTGCGTCTTGCGGTCGGTGCCATCGAAACGGAACGACACGAGGCCGCGGCTGCCTTCCCATGCGTAGATGCGTGTCGGGTCCTTCGCAAAGTGCGGCCGTCCCTGGCCGCGGAACGGTGTGATGAGCGTGGTCTCGCCGCCGCCCGCCGGTAGCCACACCAGCTCCATCGCCTGGCCTCCGCGACCTTGCGGCGAGAAATCCTCCTGCCGCTCCGCGCGCGGGCCGCGGACGACGACAATGCGTTGGCCGTCGAGAGAGTAGACCGGATCTGAATAGAAGGAGGCGATCTGGGTCAGCTTCTGCGGCGTGCCGCCGTCGGCTCCTACGCGATAGACGTGACCTCCATCCGCGTCTGACCAGCTGACGAAGGCAATCGATCGGCCGTCGGGAGACCACGCCGGCTGATGCTCGCCCGCGTCCATCGAGCTGACGCGGCGCGGCTTGCTTGACGGGTAGTCCATCAGCCACAGGCGATCGAGCGCGGTGAACGCCAGCTTCGTGCCGTCGGGCGACAGCCGTGGGTACCGGATCTGCTGCGCGCGAACGGGTCCCTCGTCGATCGGGTATTCGAACTGGACCTTCGGTCCGAGCTTCTGCTCGACCTTCGCGGTGAACGGGATCGCTGTCGCTTCGCCGGACGGCACGGCCACCCGCCACATCTTGCCGTCGAAGGACGTGACCAACGCCTTCGAGTCAGGAGTAAACGAGGATCCGGGCATCAGGTCGCGGGTCGAGGCTGACTCCTGGTCGTCGCGCGTGACCGGATAGATCAGCCAGGAGTCGTCGCCGCTCTTGAGATCGCGGACGCGGAGGCCGGTCTGCGCGTCCCACCGTGTTGCGTAGACGAGCCACCGGCCGTCGGGGGAGAGCACGGGGCGCATCGCGCTTCCGAGCTCGTCGCTCATACGGAAGTTCTCGCCGGTGTGCCGGTCGTAGACACCGAGCTGCCACCGGAAGTTCATCTGGTTGTAGACGCTGCCGGCGGCGGTGCGCTCGGTGAAGTATACGAACCGGTCGTCCTTTCCCACGGCCGCGCCGAGTGGATTCAGCTGCCGCCGCTCGTCGCTTCCGGTCAGATTCACGCCGCTGCCGCCATCGACGTGATACAGCCACAACTGCGTGCCGCCGGGAGGCGCCCCCGACTTCGACACGACTATGTACTTGCCGTCCCGCGTCCATTCAGGCGAGGTGTAGCGGGTGTTCTTGCCCTTGGTGATCGCTTTCGGATCGCTACCGTCGCGGTTGGCGATCCAGATGTTTTCGTCGCCGCTGCGGTCCGAGAGGAAGACGATCCTGGCGCCATCCGGCGAGTATCTCGGCTGGCTGTCGAACGTGATGCCCGGTATGATCCGCGTCGCTGTTCCCCCCTCCATCGGCAGCGTGTAGAGGTCCCCGAGTAGCTCGAAGACGATCTGGCGTCCGTCGGGCGCGACATCCAGCGAGATCCACGACCCTTCCGTTGTATCGAAGGCGATCGTGCGATCCGTTTCGAGCGGCAGGTCCTTCTTCTTGTCCTTGTCGACGGCCTCTTTCTTGTCGTCCTGCTTCTCCTGGGCGTTCAAGAAGCCCAGCGATGACGCAACGGACCAGAACATCAGAAGTGCCAGTGACAGGCGGACGAGACGAACCTGGTACGAGCGGCGAACAGCGGTCATGTGGTTTCCTCCAGATGGTGCAGGCAGGAGCTTAGTCAGAAAGAGCGGTCGTCGCAAAGTGCAAAGGGACAGAATTCGGGTCCATCGCGGCGCTATACTCCGAATCGCTTGAACCCGTTAGAAGCCCCGTTAGAAGCGCGTACGGTTGCGAAAGTGTCGGCGCGCTTTCTTCCGCTGCTGATCGTCTGCTATTTCGTCGCCTACCTTGACCGGGTCAATGTCAGCTTCGCCGCCCTGACCATGAAGCCCGATCTGGGGCTTTCTGCGACGGCATACGGATTTGGAGCCGGGATCTTCTTCCTCGCGTATTTCCTGTTTGAAGTGCCGTCGAACCTGCTCCTCGTGCGTTACGGCGCGCGCACGTGGATCGCGCGCATCATGTTCTCCTGGGGCGTGCTGTCTGGCGCCATGGCGTTTGTCAGCGGTGAGACCAGCTTTTACGTGATCCGGTTGCTGCTCGGAGTTGCGGAAGCGGGTTTCTTCCCCGGCATCATCTTCTTCTTGACGCTGTGGTTCCCGGCCGCCTACCGGGCGCGGATCATCGGCTATTTCATGGCCGCGATTCCAATTTCAACCGTCGTCGGTGCCCCGGCATCCGGACTGCTGCTCGGCTTGGATGGCCTCCTCGGCCTGAAGGGATGGCAGTGGCTGTTCATCATCGAAGCCGTGCCGGCGGTGATTCTGTCGGTGGTGGTGTACTTCTATCTGACCGACCGGCCAGCCGACGCGACGTGGCTGGATGTGGAAGAGCGAACCTGGCTGGTCAGTCGTCTGGATCAGGAGCAGAAGCAGCGAGAGACGCGCCACAACTACGGCCTGATGGAGGCGCTGCTGAACCCGAAGGTGCTGGCACTCGGCGTCGTCTATTTCGGCGTGGTCGCGACCAATTACGGGCTGACCTTCTTCCTGCCGCAGATGGTCCAGGAGTTCGGGATGTCGAACGTCAAGATCGGTCTCGTATCGGCCTTGCCGTATTTTGTCGGGACGGTCAGCATCGTGTTGTGGGGGCGGCGCTCGGACCGCAAACTCGAGCGGCGATTCCATTTAGCCTTCCCGCTGCTGGTGGCGGCCGCGGCGACGGCGGCGGCCGCCGCGCTCGATGACCCGGCGCTGAAGATGATCGCGTTCTGCATCGCGGGCTTTGGCATCTTCGGGAGCATGCCGGTCTTCTGGACGCTGCCGACAGCTTTCCTGTCCGGTCCGGCCGCCGCCGGCGGTATCGCGATGATCAATTCGATCGGCAACCTGGCGGGTTTCGCCGCTCCATACGCGATGGGCTGGATCAGGGATACGACCGGCAGCTACGCGGGCGGATTGCTATCGCTCGCGGCGTCCGGTCTCATCGCGATGATCATCGTGCTCGCGCTCGGACATGATCGGGCGCTGGAACGCGTTCCGAATGCGATCGACTCGGCGGGATAGCTGATCGAATCGAAGGCTTCCGCATGTTCTTTGAGGCGGCACTGACATCCGGCGGGGCCCTGATCGCCATCGACGCCGGGACGCAGCGGGTGATCGGGTCTTCGCGCTTCCACGCCTATGACGCTGAACGCGACGAGGTGGAGATCGGCTGGACGTTCCTGGCGCGGTCGCATTGGGGTGGCCGCTACACGGCGAGATGAAGCGCCTGATTTGACTGATGCCACCGTCGCGGCGACGGCTTGATCGAGCGACGTCTTTCCCGCCACATACGGCGCCCAGTGCTCTTCGACAGGTTTGCGGTACTGTCCCCAGGCGCGATCGACGAGACCGGTCGAATACATGTACGGGTGTAGTCGATCCCGCGCGCCTTCAAGACCTCCTGCACCACCGCACCGGTCAGGTAGAACTGGACGACGTGCCAGAGGACGCCGTGTGCCCTGCTGCGGTCGCGGAGCGCGGTGGTGATCCTTTTCTGGATCGGCAGCACAACTTCAGGACGCCTGGCCCAGGCCGCCCCATACAGCGTGTGATGCAGGTTCAGCAGCCGTCGCTATGGAACTGCAGATGTGACGCCTCGGCGACTACGTCGCCGCCGGCACGCACCGGAACAACGACCGCCGCAGCCATCAGCACCATCGCCGCCAGACGAGTCAATCGAAGCCGTTGGATAACCAGCGGTGCAGTAAGCGGTTGCCTCGGCGTACCGAATCCTGACTCTTCCGAGACGCGTGCACGCCCTGCATCACGCACAGGGGATGGGTTCGAGGATTGCTAGGGAAGACCGAGATCGCTCACAAAAGATGGCTACAGGAAAGATCAGGGAGAAAACATGCACAGTCGCTACAGAGGGAAGACATGGCACCAGGACGACACGACCGGGCGGGGTGAGCAGTTGGCCACCGCGCTCGGCTGGTTCAGTATCGCGCTCGGCGCCACCGAGCTCATCGCCCCACGCAGCCTGGCGCATGCCGTAGGCGTCCCCGACGCCGGCGACTCGACCATTCGCGCGTTCGGCGCTCGTAAAATCGCCAGCGGCCTGGCCATCCTCGCCCGGCCGGATCGCGCCGGCGGAGTCTGGTCGCGCGTCGGCGGCGACGCGCTGGACCTCTCGTACCTTGCGTCGGCCCTCGACTCGCCGCAGGCCGACCGCGGCCGCGTCGGGCTCGCGCTGGCCGCCGTCCTCGGCGTCACCGCGCTGGACGTGCTCTGCGCACAGCGGCTGTCGGCGAGTCAGGACCCCGGGATGGGTGGACGCCGCGGACGAAAGGACGCGCACGTCCATATCGAAGAGGTCGCGACGGTCAACAAGCCCCTGGACGAGGTGTACCGGGCGTGGAAGAACTTCGAGAACTTCCCGC
>Ga0136617_10005339_pt1 | contig 11489 bp, 9 predicted proteins | sample AntDrymUQ3222106_2_FD_129672 | JGI IMG/M metagenome (GOLD analysis project Ga0136617, IMG submission 129672) | Polar desert sand microbial communities from Dry Valleys, Antarctica - metaG UQ322 (21.06) | ecosystem: Environmental > Terrestrial > Soil > Desert | place: Antarctica: Dry Valley...
AGGATTTGCTCAAATGATGACGCAATTGCCTTACGAACGCGCGATGGTCGGAGTCGGCGCGGTGGCGGCGATGGAACAGGCTGTAGAAATCACCGCTGAGTATGTGAAGGAACGCAAGATGTTCGGCAAGACGTTGTTCGACTTACAAAACACGCGCTTCAAACTCGCCGAGTGCAAGACCGAGGCATACATCGGGCGCGTTTTTATTGATAACTGTATTCAACAAGTTATCGCTGGAACGCTCGACGGCGCGACGGCAGCGATGGCTAAGTGGTGGTTGACGGATAAGCAGTTCCAAATCGCCGACGAGTGCTTACAACTGCATGGCGGTTACGGCTACTGTACGGAATATCCAATCGCACACATCTGGGCTGATAGCCGTGTGCAGCGTATCTACGGCGGTGCCAACGAGGTGATGAAAGAACTCGTGGCGCGCACTCTGTGATCTCGACTTTCCGCAATTATCTTTGACAGTTGAGTTTGGTATTTTGATCTGGTTTCATCCGCACTTTTGGTGCATGTTGGTTGAATTTTTTGCAGTTTTCGCTTTTTGCATTTTCGATAATTTGCAACTTACCAAAATCAGACGGCTACGAAATTTTGAAGCAGGAAACCTCTCTGTTTTTTTTTATCTACCTATCCTGCGTCCGATAACATTCTCGAAAGATAAATCTTATTTGATTAAATAAAGGGATAAAAGGTTAGGCGTTTTTTGAAATTCTTTAATTATTTTTTTTCAAAACTTACGAACATCCCTCTCACCGCTATAGGGGTGTATTCTTGGGTATAGTTCGCGCCGACGTTCTCTGTAATCTCTCTGTTTTAGCCTTATTCTACCTTGCATGCGCGTAGGGGTTGTTCGGATTTCTCTATAATTTCTCTGCTTTTGTCAAAACCAACAGCGCCCAAAATGTTATCTTTTGTTAGCTTTTCAAATCATAGGTTTTCCTGCATAGGGTATTTGCCAAATCAAGTCCTGCATAGGGTATTAACATCAGAGAGGCAAAAATCATTTCATATGGTAATGGGGATTCCATAGGGTAATGAAAAAGCTGAGATTTCTTTGGGTCGCTAAAAGGCAGATGTTTCTTTGTTCTTTCTTTGCTCTTTCTCGTCAATTACTGCAAACTGCAATCTTCAAGACAGACCGCCGCCGATCCGAACGACAGCAGCTTTCCCGGACCGAGACAAGCGAAGATTCCATATTCAAATACTTTTATGCTTCTTGACTTCGGAAGTCCCAAAGAAGCGGACAATTTAGGGAGAGTTAAAATGACTACGAAGTACAAATCAAACGCGTCGAACTCCGCTTTATCGAACAGGATAAGTATTTGGAATTCATTGAAAGAGCGGGGCGTTCCAGTCGAGGACACGACAGCCAAGCACGTCGGCAAAACCTCGCTCCATTTCTCCGCCAAGCCGCCGACAAACTCCGACAGCAAGAAACCAAGCAGCAGATAAATGGAGCGCGTCCAGAATCGCCGTTAAAGAAAATCGCTCGATCTCTCCTTTGCCCAATTTTCCCTCTTTTTTAGTTGTTGCAATTGTTGCAGTTCGTTTCTTTTTTTAGTGCGAACTTACGCTAGCTTTGAACGGTCTTTAGTTTCGCGTCCAATGCCGCCGTTCTTCCCAGCCTTTGCTAAAGAAAACGCCTCAAGTCGCCCGCAATTCAAAAACAAGCACATTCGGTCGATAATCGTCGAGCGTCAGCGGGCGATTCAAGCTAATGCCTGCATAAATGCAATTCTTATCGGACGCAGTGCTATATTACGCCAAATGTTACATTTTTTGACCAAAAGAGCGATGTCGTTTTTTATTAAGCAAATAACATATTTATCGCTCAAATAACCGCTGGTCTGATGTAACAATGTTACAATTCATCAGCATAAAAAAGAGAGTTAACTTTATGAGTTACTTTTCTGAGTTAATTTTAGAGCTTTCAACAACCCAGATTTTACTTGCCTTCAAACAACACTTTTATCCGATAATCTGATTTCCCTTAAAAAAAACGGTCTCTGGTAATTCTAATATGATTCGTTTTTCAGCTCTTATTCGGCTTTTAATCAGTTTTTATGTAGTCAAAGGCAGAGGAGGGGAGTCTTTTTTTATTTGAAGCGACTGTAGAGGTGAAATTCACTATTTTTTATGTTTGAAAATCTTGGGTAACAAAATTTCTGTTTTCAATTTACAGCCTCATACCGAACTAGAAATCTACATTTTCACTTTCAATTCTTTAACCAACCATTCCCAGTCTTCAGGCGTGTACCATTTCTGAAAGTCTTGCAGAAAATCATCTGCGGCAAATTCTCTCAGCTGTTCGAGCGCCGCTTCCCTGCCCTTTTCGTCGAGTGGCTTAATCTCGTAAGAGCCTGATTCTGATTTGCCCACCGTATCGGGTTTCGTTTTTGATGCTTTAATTGAAGATTGCTGCTGGCGCTGCATAAAAAACTGCCGGCGCAGAACTTCAGTCAAAAATGCCGGAACCGATGAAACTCCATCTGCGCGACTTGCTGCAACTTCAAGTTCCAAAATTAATAGATCAGCGAGATTTGCCCACTTCGCCGCTTCGGTTTTGGAAACCCCTTTGCCTGTGATTTTTTTCGTCGCCTCATCGAATCTTTTTGCCAGCGCGAAAAACGTCTCGCTTACGCGCACCTCATCATCACTCTTTGTATTAGTCTTTAAAGAAGTCTTAGGAGTGGTTGAAGTGCTCGGATCAATTGGTTGAGAACCATGCCTAGCATCCCTAGTTTCTAGGCTGCCTACCCTGCCTTGATTCTCAGCAGGCTTACCCTGGTAACCCTGACTAGGCGTGGTTAGCATGGTTGGCAAGGTAATTTCTTCAGGAGTAAAAATCTCATACTCATTTCCTTCGTGAAATCCTCCGTCGTTAATCTGTTGACGAACGAGTCCGACGTGCTCTAAATGAGTCAGGCAGGCATCCATAGTTGTACGCGCGCCCACACCTGATAATTTACGAAGCTTCGGTTTACTGATTTTGATTGTTCTTTTCGGGGAAATTGCGCCGCGGGTTAAACCGTAGAGAACGTCATAAATTTGTTTTGATTTACCCGGCTTGAATAGTCCTTGTGGAATTGCCACTCGTGTAATCGTATTTGTAACCTTTTGATAATTGTTTTCCGGAGATACGGGTGTAGATTTTTTTTGTACTGTTTGACCATGACTAGGCAGGGTAGGCGCGGTCTCCCTGCTAACCATGGTAGGGAGGGTTATGAAAGCTTCTTCTGTACCCGGAAGGATGGAGGGAGCTTTCACTAATTGTGGACGATGAGCGAAAGCCTCGGCAAAAAGCTCATCAGCCGGATTATTAAAAACCGGATTTGCAGGAGTCCCGGCGATTCTTGTTGGAATAAGACGCTTTCGTTTTCGAGGATTATTTTTTTCGTCGTCGGAAATTTCGGCTTTTTTATTAACCATTATTGTTTATTACCTGAAACAAGCTTTAAATCACGAGTTTGGGCTAGGGAAGCGGTCATTTCGAGTTTAGTTAGAATTTCCTGTGCCAGATTCGCGTAGTCTTCAGCACTCCTCGCGCCCGGATCATGCAACTGAATAGGTTTATGCTCGCCAGAACTGGCTTCGAGTTTCGTATCGTCGTGAATAATAGTTTCAAAGAAATTAATTCCGGCAGCATTAGAGATTTCCTGCAGTTCGGCAAGACTGGTTTTTGAAATTCTTGTCCGTTTATCAAACCGCGTGCAGACGGCACCCAGAACTTTCAGATTTCGCTGATATTTCTTAATTTTCTCGATAACTTCCAGCAAGTCTTCAAGCCCTTGAAGAGAATACGGCGCAGGCATAACTGGTATTAGAACGTAATCAGCAGCCATCAAGGAAGCGGAAAGTAAAAGCCCGAAGTGCGGCGGCGTATCGATAATTACAAAATCATAGTCTTCACGAACATCTTGCAACGCGTCGGCTAAATTTGCCATCGATTCCGATGGCTCGCGGTCGAATTTGGCAAGGGAAATCGTCGAGGGAATAATATCGAGATTATCGATTTCGGTCGTAAGTGCCTTATCACGCAGCTTAGCGGGCTTCGATTTCGGTTCTGTGATAATGATCTCAGCAAGCGAAGTCGTAACGTTTTCGATATTCAGGAAAGTGCCGGTTAAATTCGACTGCGGATCCGCGTCAATCAGCAATGTTCGATAGCCGTTTATGGCAAGTTCTGTAGCTAAAGACGCGCTCGTCGCAGTCTTGCCAACGCCGCCTTTTTGATTGGCAATAGCGATAATTTTCATATTTTATGCTGCCTCATTAAGTTTCTTACGTCCGACTTTTGTTTCACGTTTTCGAGCCTGTTCTATTCCATTTTGGGAAATAACCAGAGCGCGGCCGAAATATTTATGTTCAATCTCACCGGCGAGCGCGAGCTGGCGAACACGGCTGTCTGAGATTTTAAGCTCAATTGCGGCTTGTTGCGCGGTATATTCCTTTTCTTTGCTCATATCTATTGGGAAAATAACACGGATTTTTTATTAACACAAGCGTTAATGTTAGTTACGGTTACTAATCAATCAACTATTCTAAATCAATACAGATTTAGGAAGATCGTTTGAAAATAACGATAAACGGGCGGACTAGGAGGCGCGGAATATCAAGCTCGATTTCGCCGTCCTTCGAGTTAACCGTTTTCGGAGAAGTTCAGTTTTAATAATTGCCGTTCTCATTCAAAGAAATTTTGTCATTCTTATGAGGACCTACTTCGTGTGGTAAATCCGCATTCGGCAATTTACGATGGAATGTCAAATAGCGACATTGCCAAAATGACCAATTTGCCGCTCAGAACGGTCAAATCTTATGTTCGGTGCGGTTTCCAAAAATTCCGCCGCTCCCTCGGACTTAAAGTTAAACTCACTGTTCAAACATAAAAATTTTTAAAAACTAAAATCCAAAAACAGCCGCGTTCTAAACAGGAAGGGTTTTATAGACTGTCCGATTTGTCCAAAGTCCGCACCGCAAACGACCACTACAAGCTATCGTTTTGTTGAATTCTGTGATTAAGGAGAGTTATGGTTATTTCGTGTCGAGCAACAGAATTAAATGTTTCTGGGGTAAAAACTTCAAAAAAATAAAATAATTTTGGCGTTTGAATAATTCGACAAAGCCGCCCGCCCAAAATCTCCGAAATCGGGATTGCTCACCGGCAGGGCTGGCACGGCAGACTCGACCACAAAAACAAAAATCAGCAAAAGTTAGTTATTAACTTCACAGGTCATAAACGGCAGGCGTGAAATCAGCAAATCTCAGGCAGAAGCTTTGACAGCGAAATTCCGTGTTTCGGACGAATTATTTAGCTGATGAAGAAGCGAAATAAGGTTAGAGATGAAAGCCGATTTATAATCACTTTGTCTTTCATCTTTTTTCTGTTTTTTTTTAGCACAATTTTACTCCCTATTTAGCTCTGCTAAACAACATTCTAGTCGCGAAATAACAGGGCAAAATTCTTGCGTTTTTTTGCAAGCCCGGTTCTCATGCATTATCAGTTATTTAGCGGCAATCGCTAAAATGCTCTTCATCGTAAACGCAAATTTTCCAATAATTTAAAGCGCAAGAAAATTCACGAGGCAAAAACGTCTTAAAAAACCTGATTAAAATGCGATAGAATATAGAGTTTAGAGCTATTAAATCCCTTCGTAAATCACCTGTTTTCCGATTTCTTGCACGCTTGCAAGTCCAACTCCTTAATTTCTGATAGTTTAGAGCGCAAGAACCAAGTGTTTTTATCACTACTTGTCATACACTTCAAACCAGCGTCCGTAAAAAATAAAGATGACGTTTTTAAGGAAGAATCTCGCCGGCTGAAATGGCAGTCAAATCGCTTCAGTCATGGCATCTGATAAAGCAAATTTTGAGGAGTGAAATTGATATTTTCGGGATTAAATAAACAAACGGCAAGACATCTCAAACCACGAAATGAAGGCAAAATTTGAATAATAAAGGAACCGTTGTTTACGCGCGAAATTTTAGAAAAACAATACGTTGAACAGCGAAAAAATCTGAAGTGTCATGAGCAAAAACTATCGTTTCTAATTTGGCGCGGACCCGCTTCGCGAGCAAGTATTATCTTCAGCAAACGAAGGTGGAATTTGCAATATCCTGTCTTTGAAATTAGCTTCTGCTAAAAGAATTCTCTCGAAAAATTCTTCGATTCTTTTTTTCAAAACGCTGGCGCGGTGTGGTTATGAAGTCCTAAGAAAAATGACAAATTACTGCGGGTAAGAAGGTCCAAAAGACTTGAAATCGTGCTAAAAATATAGCCGGATTTCAATGCAAATTTTAGATCAAAACAAACTGATTGCGGCGATTTTTATTTTAATCAATAAATTTCGGTTTAGGTGTATGACAGGATAGGTCGGATTTTTAACGTTGGTTAGAAGTTAACTACTGCACCTATTGGGTTTACGTCTGTCAGAATCTGACAGAACAATTTTTGAAGCGATTATCTACGACAGCGAAAAGTTAAACCGTGAGACCACAGGACTTATAGCTGCTAGTTTCTGACACAAAATACCGAATTTTCTGACAACATAAACTGCTTAATTTCAATGTTTACAGGCAAGTAAAAATTTGGAAGGTTTTTAATTAAAGCTATTAAAAGATTTAGGCTGCTAGAAATTTATAACAGGGAAAAAATAGTTTTTTGGTCAAAATTTGAGAAAATAATAAGTTAAAAATACTGCAAATTTAACTTATTATTTGACGAAAAATCGAGAGAAATCGAATAAAAAACAATTCAGCAGAATGAGCCTAGTGCTTTGTAATCTAAGTTTTTGCAAATAATAAAATTCATTGTTATTGTTCAATGATGGCACGACAAACAGAATTTATTCAGCTTTCAATCGAAGAGCGTCGTTCTTTGAAAACTTTATTCGCGGGCGGCAACAGTTCTAATCGCCGACAAACCAGAGCGCGGATGCTCGATTTACTTGACAAACAAACCGCGCCGCCGCAGATAGCCGCCCTTTTAGGCTGCTCTCTGACTACCGTTTATAATGTCAAACGCCGCTTTTCAACCGGAGGCATCGAATCGGCATTAAGCGAGAAGCCGCGTTCGGGCAAACCCGTCTCAATATCGGGCGAAGCACGCGCCCGCATTACAGCCCTTGCTTGCTCCACCGCACCCGAAGGTCACGCCCGCTGGACATTGCGCCTGCTAGCGGACAAAGCGGTCGAGTTCGGTTTCGTCGATTCGGTTTCGCACAATCACGTCCGCCGAATACTGAAAAAAACGCTCTTCGACCGCACTTGAAAAAGATGTGGTGCATCGGGCAAATGACGGGCGAATACTTGGCAAGAATGGAAGATGTTTTGCATCTTTACGCTCTGCCTTATAACGAGCAACGCCCCGTTATCTGTTATGACGAGATGCCAGTCCAACTACTCGGTGAGGTGGTCGCTCCGCTGGCGATAAATTCAGGTAAGGCACATCGCTTTGATTATGAATACAGGCGATGTGGGACAGCTAATATCCTGCTGGCGATTGAGCCGCTGACGGGAAAAAGAGTCGTTGAAGTTTCTCAGCAAAGAACAAAAGCCGATTACTGTCGCTTCAAACAAAAGCTCGCCGCTTCCTTTGCCGAAGCTGAACAAATCGTTTCGATTGAAGATAACCTTAATACGCACAATGCTTCGTCGTTTTATGAGAATCTGCCGCCTGCCCAAGCCTTCGCTCTGTCGCAGATGTTTGAGTATCATCATACGCCGAAAAAAGGTTCGTGGCTCAATATGGCGGAATTGGAACTCTCGGCAATCTCGCGCATTTGTTTGTCACGGCGCATCAGTTCGATTGAAGAATTGGAGCGCCAAATTCAGGCGATTGTCAAAGAACGAGAAGAATCGGAAATCAAAATCGAGTGGCAGTTTTCCATCACTCAAGCACGAGAAAAGCTAAACCGCCATTATGAAAACGTAATTCAAAAAACTTAGATTACAAAGCACTAGGTTAGGCAAAAACTTTTAAGAATGATTTAAAGAATTCGTCTTGAAGATGAGGATTTTCAAAGAGGTTGTTGTTCGCGTATGCGTATCAAATGCGATTGATAATACAAAGTTATTAATCGCGTGGTTTATTGTTTTTGAATTTATTTCGTTTCCATTTTGTTGCACGCGATATAACTAAATTGTGTGTAACAAAATGGAATTATATTGTGTGAACCGGACAGGTCAATTTGAATAATAATCTCGTAGATAAACTCGAAGTTACTTGACCTAATATATCGAAAAGAGAATCTCATTCATGAGAAGCAAACCTTAAAAATTTTACAAAATTAGTTATTTAAGATTTACAGAATTATATTCCAGTTCTGGGGTTACATTATCAATTTTTGGAGTAAGGATTATTTTCAGTATCCAAACTTAATAGAAAAATTAAATATCGATTTATTCAATCCACAGTCCGCCAGAGCTTTTCTCTTTCTTGCCGGTTTACACAGTCTAAGATCAAGCATTTCGTAAGGCATATTCACAGTATCATCATAATTACAATCCCAAATTTTTTTACAATTGGGACAAAGGTGTTTCTTTGCAGTATCTTTCTTTTTTGCCTCGCTCATAAATTTAAAGATTATTTCTTTATTTTTTGCTGGTAAAGCCCTTTGACAACCCTCTCCAGCTCTTCGCCTTCCTTATCTCCAAAAAGTAAGTTTTCGGGCTCCACCGGTTCGTTATCGACGGGTCTTAGCGGATACTTGAGCCGGTCAATGGGAAGACGCTGTGTTGATGTAGGCAGATTGATTTTCATAGATAATCTTTCACTGTTTAGATTCTTACCTGCGCGAACCCGATAGCAAAATGGCATTTAAAAATTTAACTTGATAATAAAATCCGAAAATAATTGCAAAATAATTCGTTCTGCGATTGATAAACCTAAGCTGTTTAGGTTATTATAAAAAGTATGGGGACGGTATTAAGAGAAGGCGGATTCAATTTCAAGATAAACACCGACGACCATGAACCGATGCACGTTCACATTTGGCATCAAGGCAATTTGTTAATCGTAAATTTCGAAACCGAAGTTCTGGTAAAAAATAATTACGGTTTTAACCAAAATGAAATGCGCCGCGCCGTCCGAATCGTTCAAGAGAATCAAGCGAGCTTTCAATTAAAATGGAGAGAAATACACGGATGAAAAACGAAAATTTAGAATTTGAAGAGGCAACAAACCGCGGGCGCGAAACGCTCGCCTCATCCCCGAATGCACAGTCGGTTTCCTATAATGTTAAAACAAAGCGCATTGTCATCGAACTCGAAAGCGGAGTTACGGCAATCATTCCTGCCGGTTTGATTCAGATTTTGCAGGGCGCGACCGCCGAACAAATAAAGGATGTCGAGATTGCCGTTGAAGGCTTGTATTTGCGCTGGACGAGTTTGGATGAAGATTTGTTTTTGCCGAACCTTTTGCAGGGCGTCTTCGGCACTCAAAAATGGATGAGCGGGTTAAAGGAACATTTATCCAGTGCTGGGAAAAAGGGCGGCGCAGCGCGAACGGAAGTCAAGCAGAAGTCGAGCGCGGAAAACGGGAAAAAAGGCGGCAGACCGCGCAAAACGAATGTTGCCTGATAATGAAAAGAGGCTGCTTATTTATAAAAGCAATATTTCCAAACAAAATGGCTCATTTATTTTTGATATTTTTCGTTCGGACAAAAGCATTGTGGGAATGGATTGGGGAACGGATAAACCAATTCCGGCGGACTATGATGGCGACGGGAAGCCAACATTGCCGTTTATCGATCCGATAACGGTGTGTGGTATCTACAAACGAGCAGGGATGGATTCAAAGTCAAAGGCTATCAATACGGAGCAGTGGGTGATTTGCCCGTGCCGGCTGATTATGATGGCGATGGTAAAGTCGATGTCGGTGTTTATCGTCCTAGTGAAGGTGCTTGGTATATACAGACTACCGGAAACGGTTTCAAAGGCGCAGTCTTCGGCGCGCCAAACGATAAGCCGACTCCGAATTCCTTCATCCCTTAATTTTTGATTTTTCAGCAAGATAACTCAACAAATATACTGCTTTTAACAGGAATTGATATCATCTACACGGCAAAAAAGTTCTATGATAAAGTTTTCTTGAGTCACGGCATTTGTTTCCTTTGTGTTTGGTTTGGTCACCTTCACAATAGAAACTTTTCCGTGGCTTTTTCAACTAGCACCAATAGTTAATTAAAAATTCTAAGTCCCAGATGATCACACGGAGCGTCGGTTAAATCCTGCTCGACGCCCAGATATTTTTCCGTTGTTTGAATCGAATCATGTCCGAGGGAAAGCTGTATTTGGTCAATGGAAGAGCCTCCTTTGTGCGCGAGCTTGGCAAATGTTCTTCTTAAATCGTGCGGAGCGATACCTTGATTTTCTAGTTTTAGGGCATAACTGTTGACAATGTCTCTGACAGCTTGCGGCGTGATTGATTCGCCCATCAAATTACCGCCTTTGTTAACCCGGCGAAAGACAAAACCTTCTTCCAGATGAGCGACGGTTTTCCAAGCGTCAACAGTCGCCTTTGCCCAGCCGGGCATCGGCACGGTGCGCATCTTATCGCGTTTGCCGACAATATCGACAATCGCCCAGCGTCCCTCGCGTTGTTCAATATGATGAAACGATAAAATCGAGGCTTCGGCGCGGCGCAGACCGCAGCCGATAAGAATCGCCAGCAGCGCACGATCGCGCATGCCTTTTACTGTTTTTACATCAGGCGCGTTGAGCCAACTTTGCGCCTCTTCTTTTGTTAACCAGTTTCCTGTCCGACGCCCACGAAAAGGAACGCCTTTGACTGCTCGAATTCCGTTTGCTAGACGTGCATCCATTAAATTGTTGTCTTCAGCTTCGGTTGCCAGTTTTCTAATCGCCGACAATTTTTGATTGATGGTCGAAGATGAGAGCTTAACCGCCCGCAGAGATTTTACGTATTTTTGTACGAGAGCTTTGTTGAGTTCCGCTCGGTTTTCCGCAGCGTACCAAATGAAAAATTCCTGTAGATGGCGATTGTATGCGCGACGCGAATTTTCAGACGGCAGCCCGTCAATCACCATCGCGATGATTTTCTTTTCGGCTGACGTTAATTTTGTTTTAATAAGAGCGACAAAATTTTCCATAAACGGACAAAAAGTAGAAACCAACTTCCAAAAATTCAAAAGCAAGAAAAATCTATCATAACAACTTCCCCACGTAAATAACTTTCGAGAACGCACTTTATCATAAGCTATTTTAGATCATAATTTCACAAATATTTAGGTTACGCATTTTGCTCGAATGTGTAATCTTAGAGTTAAAAATTATCGAGATGTATCAGATAACAAATTATCGTAAACTACTTTTATTTGTATTTTCTCTGAAATACTCAATCAAGTCTTAATTAGCCAATTTATTTTCTTTTCCTAAGACTTAAATTAAAACTTAATGTTTTTGGAAGTTAGTTTCCGAATTTTGTTATACGAGCTTTCGAGAACAGAAAACATTTTGTTCAT
>Ga0136617_10005341_pt1 | contig 11486 bp, 4 predicted proteins | sample AntDrymUQ3222106_2_FD_129672 | JGI IMG/M metagenome (GOLD analysis project Ga0136617, IMG submission 129672) | Polar desert sand microbial communities from Dry Valleys, Antarctica - metaG UQ322 (21.06) | ecosystem: Environmental > Terrestrial > Soil > Desert | place: Antarctica: Dry Valley...
ACGACCATTGGCACGCCGCATCTGGGAACGACGCTCGCCGATGCGCGGCTGGCAGACTTCGGCGACGATGTAATCGAAGGGCTTGACGCCTTCATAAACCTGCATGGCTTTCAGGATTTGACGACCGAAGCGTGCCGGCGTTTCAACGATGCGGCGCGTGAGGCGGAAGCGACCAATGCCGTTGTCTATCAAACCTACGCCAGCGCCGAAGAACAGTCGCACGTCTTCGCCCCGCTTCAACGCGCGTGGCGCGTCATCTTCGACCGCGAAGGCGAAAATGACGGACTCGTCTCGCTCACCTCGCAGAGTTGGCAGCCGTTTCTGGTGAGCGATACGGGCGTCACGAAAACGATTCAGCAACACCGCTTCCCCGTGCCCGCTGACCATTTGAACGAGATCGGATGGTGGGACTACAATCAAATGCGAGGCTTGCAGCCGTTCGCGAACCCATTCCGCGCCGCGCAGGAATACGAAACGAAAATCAAGGATGTCTATCTGGACATCGCGCGAAACTTGTAAAGATTTCTTGGTCGTCGGACGGCGCGGATTCGATGCGCCGAGCCTTCACGGAAAATGGCAAAGCGCCAGCCTTCGATGATCAAACTCGACATGCCCGACAAAGGAGAATCTAGCGATGATTAAAGAGATACTGGATCGTGATTTTGTCTTGAGCAGGTTGCAAGCGATTGACAGCATTGCCGACGGATTTGTCGAAAATGCGCGCAACGACGCTGATGAGTCGGATGATTTGAAGCAGAGCGTCGAGGAGAACAAACAGGCGATTGAGGAGGCGTTGCCGCTTCTGCGGGATGCCGCCGCACGTGAGTCGCAAAAAGAGTCCGAAGGCATTGAGCGGGAAGCATTCGTCAGCCGCGATGCCTATCTAAGCCTGCTTCAATCGGCGCTGCAAGAGTATCACGAAGAGATCAAACGAAACGTGAGTGAGCCGACCGCCGAACAAATGGGCGCGTTTCCGGTCGAGCCGCCGGTAACTAACCGGGAGTTGGAAGGCGAAACCATGCCGACGGAGGACGGCGCCAAGAAGCTTTTCAATAAATTCACCAAGACCGATATTCGATGGGTCGGCTCGAAAATATCGGAAGGCATCGCATGGCTACGCGGTAAACATGCTTTCAATGACAAGCCCGCCGAGCCGAGCAAGATTGCCAACCGCGCCCGCGTCGTCTTGGTCAGCGATTGGGGCACGGGCATTCCCCGCGCGGGCAAAATCGGGAGCGCGATGCGCGATGCCCTAGCCGTCAACACCGAAAACCGCGAGCTTCACATCATGCATCTCGGCGACGTTTACTATTCAGGCTGGAAGCGCGAATACGAAAAACACTTTCTTCCCTTCTGGCCCGTCAAGGAGAGCGAAGCCGACCGCATCGGCTCGTGGTGCTTGAACGCTAATCACGATATGTATTCGGGCGGGTATGGCTACTACGATTTTCTTTTGAGCGACCGTCGCTTTCAACGTCAACAGCACTCCAGCTTCTTCTCGCTGCAAAACGACCACTGGCGCATTCTCGGTCTCGATACGGCTTATGACGATCATGCCCTCCACGATCCTCAGGGTGAGTGGCTCAAATCGCAGTTGGAGAGCGACGGGCGAAAGGGCATTCTCCTTAGCCATCATCAACCTTTCAGCGCATATGAGCGTGGCGGCGAGAAGCTTCTCGGCAACGAGCGCTTGAGCGCGGCGCTCGATACCGACCGCGTGCGCGCGTGGTTCTGGGGACACGAGCATCGCTGCGCGCTCTACGAGCCGCGCAACAAAATCGCTTACCCGCGCTGCATCGGTCACGGCGGCGTGCCCGAATACGCCTCCGACCGGGAAAAGCCGAGCACCGTCCGCTACGTCTATCAAGCTTCTTTGGAGACGAACCTTTTTGAATCGTGGGCGCTCTTCGGCTTCGCCGTTCTCGACTTCGACGACGCGCAGATCAATGTCCGCTACATCAACGAAAACAGAGAGACGCATTACGAAGAGACGCTGGAGTAGAAATCAGCGATGAAGACCATCACCATCTGTATCGAAGAAATCAATCCGGCGACCGGAGGCTACCCCTTGAGTTTGATCGAAGGCGCGCTGGGCGAGTCGGCGAGCGTCACTGAAGAGCTGCCGTCCAATCTCCGGCGCGACGGTCAAACGCTCGATCCTCAAACTTTTCCGGCGACGCTTTTAGCAACCAAAGGCGTCTCTAATGAGTTTGCTCAGTTCGGCAAGCATCTTTACGACCTTTTGATGGGCGGCGCAGTCGGCGCCAAGTGGCGCGAGTTACGGCAGAACAACCCGAAACAACTGCGGACGCTGCTCGACATCCGACCGCCGGAGCTATCGCTCCTGCCTTGGGAATTGCTGGACGATCAACTTTCCCCGCCACTCTTCACCAACAAAGATGAGCCATTTGCGCGCGCCACAAAATTTGACGAGGCAACTGGGCCGGCGTGGTTCTGGCCCCTACGCATTCTGATACTCGTCGGCGCAACGCGCGCGGATCAGGCAGTCAATGTCGAAGATGAGTTGAAAGGGCTTGAGGATGCTATTAAGAACAATCGTCGGATGATTGATTTGGAAATTCTCGAGTTGCCGACACGAGAAAAACTGCAAGAGACCTGTAAGGAATTCAAACCCCATATTTTGCACTTTCTGGGTCATGGGGCTGGACCTGATGCCCTACAGTCGGAGCCCTACTTGAGCTTCAACCTAAATGACGGGGCTGGATGGCAGTGGCTGCGCAGCGAAATCAGGCTATTGAGTATATGGGATATAGAGCCGCGCTTGGTTTTCCTTAATGCTTGTCGCACCGCAGCGGCAGCGACAATGCCGAAGATAGCGGAGAGCGCACGCTCACTCGCTGAAGCTTTTCACATCGCCGGCGTCCCCGCTGTGATCGGAATGCAAGCCGACGTGCGCGGCGATTACGCCAGCGCGTTCGCCGGGTTGCTGTATGAGCGCATCGCCGACGGTGATGCGCTAGACCAAGCGCTCGCAGCGGCGCGAGGAATCGCCATCAACAAGGTAAATTTAACTCTCCGACATCGTGATTGGGCGCTCCCGACGCTTCTGCTGTCGCGCCCGCCCAGGCAGATTTTCCCGATGTACTCATTAGCCCCGGCATCGCGCACCCAAGAAATTTATATTTGCGAGGATTTTCGAGAACAGGATTACTTTGCTAACCGAAAGACTCTGCGCCGTGAAATAATTCATTCGTTTTACCCGCCTCACGCAGATGCTTCCAAACCCGTTGATGCCCCGCCAAAACGTCACCTGCTCGTGATTCATGGCAAGCCCGAGTCGGGCAAGACGGCAATCGTTCAATGGTGCATGGAAGTTTATGCGCGCCAGCAGCAAGAAGTCCGCTACATTAAACTGGCGGGTCAAGGCGCGCCGACGTGGCTTGACGCGCTCTGCTTCATCCGCGATGGCGATCCGAACGAAGCCCCCAACTCGCTGATTCACCGTCCGCTTGAGGCATCCGCTTTCTATAAGTTCAACTGGGATTTGAAGCACCGGCTGCAAGGTCTGGCGCCACCGGCGTGGGATCAGAGCGAGGTTGCGCCTGTGACAAGCAAGGGCGCGCCGCTGCCGCAGACACCGGAAGAAAAAATGGTGGATAAAACTTTTGAATCCTTCCGCGAGGCTTTGAGGAGCGTGGCGGCGGAAGAGGCACTCTGCATCGTGCTTGACGATTTCAACCTTAGGTCTGCATCCGGCGCGTTCGCCGAGATGCAATTCGATTTTCTTCGCGCTCACCTGATTGATTACGTCGCGCGCGGCGAAATGCCGGGCGTCCAGATGGTGCTGGTGCTGACGACCGACGAGTACGAGGCTTATAAATTAAGCAACAAGAAAAACTTGTACCCCGCGATTGAGATCGGCAGTTTGAACCGCTCCGATTTTTTGGACATGGCGAAGGAGTTCTTCAACTATACCGGACTCGACAAGGATTACGCCCAAACTTGGATTGATGTGGGTAAGAAGGTCGTTAAGGACCCATGGCAGGTCAGTCTCTTGCGTACACTTCATAATCGCGCGCTGGAATTGCTGAAATAAAATCGCGTTGAGAGGGCGCAACGAATGGATGAAGAACGAACGAAACTGTCTACCGCATTTGCCGCAGTAAAAAACTTGTTAGGGGAGTTGGAAGGTGACGCGGGAGGGCAGGCGCAGCAGGAAATCATCTCGAAGTTTTTCGAGATACGCGAATCACCCGGCGCGCGGGAGATGCTAAAGCGCGCCGCCGTTCTGGGCGCGTTCGACGCCCGACTCTTCCATGAAGTCCTGCAAGTCGGCATTTCGCCGGACGATGCGCCGCTACTACCCTTCGAGGAGTTCGTCAGGCACGACGAGATCGCGCGCGTGCCGCGCGCCGACGGCTGGCATCGCCTGAAAGAATCGGCGCGCAAAAAGCATTTTGATTCATGGCGCGAATCAGAGCTCCGCGCGTTCAGTCGTAGCGCGCTCGCATACTACAACCGTCTGGATGACGCGGCGCGCGCGGCGATGCAGCTCGACGTGCTTTCGCTGCTGATCCTCGGCGATCCGAAAGCGGCGCAGGACTTATTCGTCAAGCTTTATGAGCAGGCGGACGGTCAGTTCGATCTCGCGCGCTGCTACGCGCTGCTGCAAATTCTGAATCAACGCGAAACTTACCTCAGCCGGAAACTCGACGCCGAACGAAAAGAGAAGGGATCCTATTACGAAGCGCGCGCGCTGTTCGCCGAAGAGTTTTATAAAACGGCTTCCTTCTTCGAGCGCGCCGAGCCGCTCCGCATGTTTGAGGAAGTCTTGGATGCTCCGGCGGATTCGCCGCAATGGATTCTCAATCTCTATGCGACGGGCGGCATGGGCAAGACGATATTTCTGCGCTGGATCATCGCGCGTTTCGCGGTCGTCGAGCCGCGTCGCATTCCCACCGCCCGCGTTGATTTCGATTTTCTCAATTTAGCGGTTGTCAATCGTCACCCGTGGCTCGTGCTGCTCCCCATTATTGAGCAGTTGAATGCGCAGCTCCCGGAAAAAGGTTTCTCTCGCTTGCTGGTGGAGTACAGGAAATACCGTCCGACGTTGCGACGCCCCGACCCGCTCGACGATGCCAAAGCGATGGAAGGTTTGAGTCAAGGGCTTGAGCGGGTGAGCGAGCGCGAGCGCGAAACATTCGCCGACCGATTCGCGTCCGTGCTCAGCGAAGCGAATCTCGACACGCCCGTGCTAATCATGCTCGACACGCTTGAAGAAGCCATCTACCCGCGTCCCGAAAGCTTGATGCCCACCATCCGCGTCCTCGACCGCTTGCGCGCGCGATGCAGTCCCGCACGGCTGCGGCTCGTCCTCGCCGGACGCTATGACTTGAGTGAGACGCAGGCGTGGCTCGACAAAGATGACATCTGGCACGAACGAGTACCAGACTTCGCTAAAATTTGTGGCGCGCAAACGCTCACCTACCAATTGGCGCGGTTCAGCGTCGCGGAAGCGCGCCGCTATTTGATCGAGCGGCGCGGGCTATCGGAGCAGCTTCCGCTGGAAGCGGTCATCCGGCTCGCCAGCGGTAATCCATTCACGCTCGCGCTTTGCGCCGACCTGCTCATCGCGGACGATTCGCTCACCGAAGAAGATTTCAAAGACCGGCGTCACATTGAGAATGCTTATCTCATTCACCGTATCATTTTGCGCCTACCGGATTTGGAAATCATTTGGCTGCTGCGCTACGGCGTCGTGCCGCGCCAGCTCACCTACGATTTCATAGCGAATGTGATGGCGGCTCCGATACGCCGCGAGATGAAGCGGCTGCGCGTTGACGATGAAAAGGAAACCGGCAATCCGCACGACGAACCCGTGTTCAGCGATAACCTGAACGAAGGGTGGCTGGAGGATGAGCAAAAGCACAAGTCGCTCTTAGTTGAGCGCATAAGAAAATTGAGCGTGCCAAGCGAACTCGACATGCCCGGCGCGTGGCAACGGTTGCGCGCGTATGCGAGTCCGCAAGGTTGGATTTCTTTTGTTCCGGGCGACGACGCGCTGCGCTTTCATCCGGAAGTGCTCAATCCGATGCGCCGTCTGCTTCAGCGCCAACCCATCTTCATAGAACTGCACCGCACTGCCGTCACGTTCTTCGAAAGCCAAGCCGAAGCAGAGCCGCAACGATGGGTGCGCGCCACGCGCGAGGCAATTTATCACCGCTTTCAACTCGAAGGCGCGCCCGCGCTCGCCTACTGGCAGGATAAGATGCGCGCGCCGCAAGCGATTGAGAATCCGGGCAACGCGCGGGAACTGGCTGAAGAGATCACCGGCTCGGAGTATATTAACGAACACGGCGCGCCGCACGAACGCGAAGACGGCGCGTTGATGATTACCAAACTAGGTCTCGCCGAAGCCCATTTTGTAATGGCGCGCGCCGTGCTCTCGCTCTCGCACTTATCCACCGACACTAGCGTGAATGTAAGCGAAGCTGTTTCCCTGCTCCAAAGGGCGAAAGCGCTGCAAAAGGAGGCGCAGCAATCGGAGGCGGGCGTGGAAGTCGTTTCGCTTTGCGTCGCCCGGCTGATTGCCGCCGCGCGCCGCTCCGGTGAGGGTGAAACGGCAGAAGCCGTTGCCCCCGATCTTGAAGCAGCACGATTGAGTGCGCGTACTGACGATGAACGCCTGCTCGTCGAAATACAAACCGGCGAAGTCTTCAGCGTCATGCATCCGCAACGCGCGGCGCAACACTTCAAAGCCGCGCTCCTCATTCGTCAACGCATGAAGCTGGCTTATCTGTCGCCGAGCAAGATACGGGGCAAGCTTGCCGAAATGCTTATGCGCGCGGGCGACATCTACGAATCGCAGCGTGCCTACAAGGAAGCGCTCATCGAAGCGCAGGCGCAAGGCGAGACGGAGGCAGCGCATGTATATCGTTTTAGCCTCCTTAATTTATTGATTTCCAATAACCAGCTCGACCAAGCCGCCGAGCAATTGCATGACGCCGAAAAGCTGCTCGATGCGGCGAACGAAGCGGAGCGCGTGTGGATTGCGCGCGCGCAAGCGGAAATGCTGTTCTTGCAGCATGACCCGGTGCGCGCCCTCGAGAGAGTCGAAGCGAATCTCGGCGCAGCGCGCGACGAGCGTAGCCGCGCGGCGATGATCGAGATGCGCGGGCGTATTAACGGCGCGCTGCTGCGTGTGTCGCTCGCGCTCGATGATATTGAAACAGCGTGCCAACAGTGGATGAGTCTCGGAGCGATGTATGACGCCGAGCGGTGTCGTGCAGCGCTGATCTTCATCCACCTTCGTAAAACCGGGAACATGCGCGAAGCTGGCTTTCTGCTCAACCGCAGCGGCGCTGCGTCGTCGTTGGATGCGTCTTCTTCTGTCGTCATAGGCTTTGAGCAATTGCGGCTCGAATGGCTGTGGCGCACCGGCGATGAGACGGGCGCGCGCGTACATTGGGCGATACTTCTCAAGCAGGAGAGCGCGTTGAGCGCGCCCCAAGCGGAAGCATCGCTTTACGCCATTGGTCTCGCGCTGCATTTAAGCGAGGCGCCGAAGGACGATGCGGCGCGCTTGCTTGATGCGCTCGAACGCATCGAGCCTCCCGCCGCACGACTCAGGTCGCTCAGTTACTTGAGCCTTGCGCCGACGCCAATCCCCGCTGTGAAGAGACTGCGCGCGAAGGTTCTTACATTGATGCCGCGCCGTCCGGCTTCCGATAACCTTATCGCGCACGCCCTCGTAGAATTAGAAGCCCTACGCTGCTTCGGCGCGCGCCCCGAATGGCAAGCCTTGCTCGCGCAGTGCGTGAAGCATTGTTTATCGAGCAATCTGACTTTCGCCTTAGGCGCGATTTTATGGGCACGTGATAATTGGCGCGACGCTAGTCCGGCGCGAGAGCTCGATCTTTTCAAAACCAACTTTTTGGAGCAACACAAGGATTACCTTGCCCTTTGCGCCACCGCGCGAATCGAACAAGCGCGGCGCGCATTGGAGAACAAAATGGTCTCGGTAGCGCAACGCGAGAGGTGCGCTAAGTTTCTCGCGGACGCGCGCGCCGATCTCGCGCAGACGAGCGACGCGACTCCGGCGTTGCGCGCGCGCCTCGAGGAAGTCGAGGGACTGCTCGCCCGCGCCTCCGGTGAGCCGAAGCAGGCTAACATGCGCTTCGCGCAAGCCACCGCGATTTATAACGAGGCGGAGAACCGCCGCGCGGCGCAACACGCAAGCGAGCGTATGTTAGCTCACACAAAAGGCTCGTCCGGTGATCCCAGAATTAAGGGCGGCAAAAACATCGCGCCCATCCGCGCCGAACCGGCTTTCGTTGATGAAGATGTGGCGTTTACTTGCGCGTTACGCCCTGAAAAAGATTCGCTGCGCGTGCGGTGGCGCGCGCCCGATGGCGTGATCGTGTCACATGCCGTTTCGCGCAAAGAGAATCCGATCATCAACGAGTTGCTCTCCGAAACGTCCAGCGTCGTGGCGTATCACATTCTAAAGAGATTCGCTTACGACCCTTCGATCTTCCGGGAATTCGGACTTATCACGATGCCAGCGCGCGACGCAGCTCGGGCAGAGCAACAATCGGGCGTCGCTTCCGATTTGAAGCTCGATGTGGCGACGGGAACGCTTTCCGCCATTCCTTGGGAGTTGATCGTCGCTACGCCGGATGCCGCTCCCGCCGGTCTCTCTTCCGCTTTAAGCTACATTTACCGCGCGCCGGAGAAAACGAGCGCGGCGATCACACGCCGGAAGACGCGCTGGCTTCAATCCGCCTTGAAGATCACGATTAACGCCGGATTGGACGTTGACGGTTTCTTCGGTCCTGCCACACGCGGAGAATTGATCCGCTTCCAAAAAACTCATGACCTACCGCCAAGCGGCGCATTCGATGGTGAGACCAAGCGGCGCTTGGGCGACGCGCTACGCCATCCCTCCGCTTTCGATGGCGGCGCGCTCCGCGTTCTGATTTTCGAGCCGAGTCCGGAGCGTCAGCTACATGCCGTGCGTAGCATAGGCGTGGGCATCTCATTTCAGTATGCCGCGCCGCTCTTCAAGGCGCACAGCGTTTTTGATCCGAGTGCGCGCATGATCGGCGAGGTATTAAAAGAGTTCCAGCCGCATGTCGTCCACATCTGCGGCACATTAAAAGAAAGCCAGTCGAGTCGTGAGATTTATTTGGACTTTGCGCGCCGTGAATCCGATTACGAGTCAGATGCGCTTGCCAATGCCGGGAGCAGCGCGGAACTGCTTTCGCCGGCGCGGCTCAGCCGGTTGCTCGATGAAGCGGCGAAGGAACAGCTTCTCCCCTTCTTGATCCTCGATGTGCTGCGCCCGTCGGGTCTCACGGAAGCCGCGCTGCAACTTTTCCTGCGCAACGCTTTCGCTGCCGATCTGTTCTCTTTAGGAAAAGTTTGGACAGTTCTGGCAACAGGTCTTGCCGAAAGCACGAACCAAGAGCGGCTCGCTCTTTATGATCGGATCACCAACGGTCTCAAGACGCGAAGCCCTTCGGGAGACATCGCCAACGAGGCGCGCAACTCATTTCGCGGGCGCAGCAAGTCATTAGGCGCATTGAATTTTGAGCGCTCAATAGCATCGCTTGGAATCGCCCTCTTCACCCACGATCCGGCTCTACCTCTTCTCGCTATTTGAGCGAGTTCGGGGAGTACAAGAATTTATATGAGCGACGATCTTGCTTCGCGCAAACTCCGCGAGTTGAATCATAAAGCCCACGCTCTCGACGCAGAGTTGATCGAGTGGCAGAACCGCAGCGACGAGGTGCATGATCCTTTTGCGCGCCATCACAGTCAAATTCGCCGCGTCATAAAGCTATTAGCACCCTTGCGCGCAATGATCGGCGAGCGGATTGATACCGGCGCCACGAAGAACCGAACGCTGGCAAACTGTCGCGCCGCAGAGCAGGCGATGTTGGCGCTGCACCGCATCTGGGAATTCTTCCGCGCCAAGTACGCCCAGCGCAATGAGCCGCTCTACAAGGAGTTTCTTGACATCGCCGACGAATTCGCGTGGGAGTGTTATGCGCCCGTGCGTAAGCACGCCCTGAGCGATCCGGGCGACGAGCGGTTCAAAGAACCGCCGCTTGTCTTCTTCAACGGCGGATTGAGTCCGTTCGCCGTCGCGCGCGGTCGCGCCTTTCGAGTCGAGGACGTGCCGGGTGAAGCGCTTTCAGGTCCGCTTTTGCAATCAATCATCAGCAGCTTGCCGGTGCCGGTAGTCGGCGTCCCCTATTTTCAGGTCAAGCATCTGCCGGACGCTCTCGTCATCGGTCACGAAGTCGGTCATTTAATCGCGGAAGATTTCAAACTAATGGAGCCGCTCAAAAGCATTCTGGGGCAAAGCGGGATTGATGAGACGCACCGCGTCGCATGGGAGAGCTGGTTGAGCGAAATCTTCGCCGATCTTTACGGCTGCTTATGCTCCGGACCGGCGTTTGTCGGGAGCTTGATAGATTTTTTGTTGGCGGAACGCAGCCGAATCGTCGCCGATACGCGAAACGAAGGCGATTGGGGCGCGTATCCGACCGATTACTTGCGCGTCCTTTTCAATTTGGAGGCGCTCACGCTTCTTGACTTTGATGAGGAGCGGCAAGCAATCGAGGCTCTTTGGCGCGCGACATATTCGGAACATGCAATGACCGCGTATGAGCAAGACATACCGCGCATCGTTCACGCGCTGCTCAACGAGCCGATTCCACCTCTGAAGAACGGCTCGCTCAAAAAGATCATCAATTTTTCACGCGCGCAGCACAATGATGCGCTGCAGACAGTCGCGCAAGCTAGCGCGAAGTCTGAGATTACAAGCAGCGAAATTCGCCCGCTTTTTGCGGCTATTCGCCTGCTGTTCGAGCAAGCACCGGAGGAGTTCGCGTCAACTTTTCCGTATCTGACAAAGCGCATCAATAAAGTTCTTACTCCTCAACTGAGAGCCTCCGAACCGCCGCTCAGCGAAGAGGAGGAAGCGCGCCGCGCGGAAACTGATATGAGAACGGGCGAAAAGTTGGCTGCGCGAGTCATGGATCTGCTTTGATAAATGGTTTGCGAGGCAACAGGCTGCGAAGTAGTAAAACCTCAATGGTGACTTGCAAAATATGGCGGAGAGTCAAGCTTGACAGAAATTGGAGATTGAGTCACATAGTCACTTAGGTCGCGCAATACTTTAGGTAGCAGATGAGCTTTCAAAAAACTCGGGTTAAATGAGATCTTAAATATTAGCTTTATCGCAAGCGGGCAAACAAAATGACTCTCTCCTTGAGCTGATTGATTTCTTGTTTCTGCGAGTGTTTGTCATCGTTTTCTTCAATCGAGTAGAGTGTGTGTCGGGTCATTGTCATAGTGCGACAACTACTCGCAGACCAGCAATTCTCGGTTTAGAAAATGAGTCATCCGGTGTATGTTCGCTGAATGCCACTCAGCTACCAGAAACGTCAACAAAAACTCACTTTTGATCACCTGATGCTGACTTTGAGTGAAGCCTTTGATCGGCTCCCAGACCA
>Ga0136617_10005342_pt1 | contig 11485 bp, 9 predicted proteins | sample AntDrymUQ3222106_2_FD_129672 | JGI IMG/M metagenome (GOLD analysis project Ga0136617, IMG submission 129672) | Polar desert sand microbial communities from Dry Valleys, Antarctica - metaG UQ322 (21.06) | ecosystem: Environmental > Terrestrial > Soil > Desert | place: Antarctica: Dry Valley...
GACGACGGCAGCGGTCTCGATCGAGAGTGCGCAGGTGGTGTCCGCGGTCTTGCGACCGATCCACGGCTTGACCTCGCCGGCCCGGATCCGTCGCCACAGTCGGGGAAGTCGGTGCCGGAGATCAAGCGCGTCGGCCACCAACCGCCGACCCGCGAACGGGGACATGCCCAGCACAGCACCGAGCTCGGAGGGAGCGAACTCCGCCACCTCCGGCGTACCCGCGCCCCCCATCTGCACCAGCGTCTCGTAACCCGGCAGCGCGACGCCTGAGCCGGCCTTCAGAACCGCGTTGAGGTCCGCCCAGTGCGCCGCCGTCTCAAGTTCAAGCACCTCGGCCTGCTCGCTCGCCCGACGCGCATCCCGCGCCGCAGCCAGGGTGGCTCTCGCGTCGAGGAGGCTGAGATCGGTGTCGAACATGGAACCGAATCTAGACCCGACCACCGACAGTCTCAGTGCCTAGAAGCCCTTGTTCACAAGAGGAATTCAAGGTTCTTTCTCGGGGAGGGCATAGTCGAGGCAGATGACGGATTGCGGGCCGCGAGCGCGAGCAAGCGCAATCCTGCGGCCTACCCCGCAGTACGCCTCGCTATCGCCGCTTCAGTCGGTAGCGACCGTGGTCCAGGCGGGTCAGATCGTCGTACGTGGTGGCGTGGTTGTCCGGCGCATCAGCGCACATGCGGGAGGTCACGTGCGTGCGAATCGTCGACTCAGCGTACTTACTGCCCTGCTTGTTGAGATGCTGCACCACGTCCTGAACGCTGAACGATCCATCCGCAGACCGAGCAGTCAGCACCCGAGCCGCTCAGAGCACCTCGTCGCGCGCCGTCATGCGAAGACCTTACGCCCAAACAGGCAGCTAGTTTGGTACGTGCCAAGGACGCAACACGCCCTCAGTGGGCGTCGCGGACGACGTCGAGCGCGTGTGCCAGATCGGCCGGGTACGTCGATGTGAACTCGACCCGCTCGTCGGTCTCCGGGTGGACGAAGCCGAGTCGCAGCGCATGCAACCACTGCCGACTGAGTCCCAGCCGGTCGGCCAGCACCGGATCGGCCCCATAGGTGAGGTCTCCGACGCACGGGTGATGCAACGCGCTCATGTGGACCCGGATCTGATGCGTTCGCCCTGTCTCAAGGGAGATTTCGAGCAGAGATGCGAACCGGTGCGCCTCGAGCGTCTCGTAGTGGGTGACGCTGTGCCGGCCGCCTTGACCCACCGTGAACTTGTAGTCGTGCTTGGTATGACGAACGATCGGCGCCTCGATCGTGCCCGTGAGCGGGTCAGGATGGCCCTGAACCAGCGCGTGGTACGTCTTGTCCACCGCCCGGCGGCGAAACGCGTCCTTCAATCGTGAGTAAGCATGTTCCGACGCGGCCACGACCATCAAGCCGCTCGTGCCGACGTCGAGCCGCTGGACGATTCCCAGACGTTCCGGCACCCCGGACGTCGCGATCCGATAGCCGGCACCGGCCAGGTGACCCAGCACCGTCGGGCCAGTCCAGCCGACACTGGGGTGCGCCGCGACCCCGACCGGCTTGTCGACGACGGTCAACGCATCATCGGCGTAGACGATCCGGAGACCCTCGACGGTCTGCGGCCGCACCTGCGGAGGTTCTGCCGGTGCCGGGAGCGCCACCTCCAGGAAGGCGCCGGCATGCACGCGGTCGGACTTCGCCGGGCGGGTCCCGTCGATGCTGACCTCGCCCGCCGCCACGAGCTCGGCGGCCTTGGTGCGCGACAACCCGAACATGCGAGCGAGCGCAGCGTCGACGCGCTCGCCAGCCAGGCCGTCAGGGACGTGCAGGACCCGGCGCTCGCCGCCGCTCACGGGCTCGGCGGCCGGTCGTCGTCGTCGGCCCCGTCAGGCAACGTCGATTCCGCCGCGGAGTCGTAACGAGAGTCGGAGTCGGAGTCGGAGTCGGAGTCGGAGTCAGACGGATCTTCTTCGACCGGACCGCCTTCCGTGGCTGCGGCCGCACCGATCCTCGATCCGTCGAGCGCCACCCCACGCAGACTCAGGACCACGAACAGCACAGCCGCGACGGAGATGGCCGAATCGGCGATGTTGAAGACCGGCCAGTTCGGCAGCTCGAGAAAGTCGACGACATGGCCACGAAACGGCCCCGGTGGACGAAAGAGACGATCGGTGACGTTCCCGAGCGCGCCACCGAGCAGAAGACCGAGCGCGACGCCCCAGCCAAGACTATTGATCCGCCCCGCCATCGCGACGACCACGACCACGACGCCGAGCGCGATGCAGGTAAGCACGATCGTGTAACCCGTGCCCAGGCTGAAGGCTGCTCCCGGGTTGTACGTCAGCCGAAGCTGCAGCAGTTCACCGACCAGCTCTCGCGGCTCACCATTGGTCAAGCGTTGTTCGGCCCACCATTTCGTGCCTTGGTCGAGAGCCAGGACGAGGGCGGCGATCCCCGCTGCCAACCGTACGGCGGTCGACAGGCGACGTGAATATCGCTCGGGCTCGACTCCCGGGTCGAGAGCTCGGTGGTCGGTGGCGCCGGTGTCCTCGGAGACGGCCGAGTGGTCGACGTCGTCGGGACGGTCGGGGTGGGTCTCGGAGGGGCTCAGCGACGTTCCTGGCGTTGTTTGCATTCCATGCACAGTGTCGCACGCGGAAACGCCTGCAACCGCATCTTGCCGATCGGCTTCCCGCACGACTCGCACACGCCGTAGTTGCCCGCGCCGATGCGGGCCAGGGCGGCCTCGACCTGGGCGAGACTGTCCCGAGCGGTCTGCGCCATGCTCATCTCGTGATCGCGCTCGAACGTGCTCGAGCCGACATCGGCCTGGTCGTTGCCGGCTCCTTCGCCACCTTCACGCAGCAGGTGGCTGATCTCCTGTTCCGTTGCGGCGATCTCGGCCACCAAGCGGACCCGGTCGTGCTCCAACGTGGAACGGACCTCGCGAACCTCCCCGGCGGTCCATGGCTTCTCCTCGTCCCGGATCGGCATACGCCCTGCTCGTGCGGGTGCCTTCTTTGCCGTCTTCACTGCGGCCGCCTTCGTCGCGACCTTGTCGACCGCGCGGGGGACGGCGGTCTTGGCCGGGGCCTTGGCCGCCGCCTTCTTCGTGGACGCTTTCTTGGCCGGTGCTTTCTTGGCCGGTGCCTTCTTGCTGAGCGCGGACCTTGCGTCGGCTGACTTCTTCGTGGTCGTCTTCTTGGCTGGCGCCTTTTCTACGGTCTTTTTCGCGGCGGTCTTCTTGGCTGGCGCCTTCTCTACGGGCCTCTTCGCGGCGGTCTTCTTCGCAGCCGTCTTCTTGACCGAACCGCTTGCGGCACGGGTCGGGCTGGCCTTCTTGGCCGGAGCCGCCTGCTGCCCCTGAGCACGCTTCTTCGCCACGACCTTGCCGGCGGGAGTCGCCCGACCGGCTGCTTTGGCAACGGCACCCTTCACGGCACGCACCGCAGACGACTTCTTGTCGGCCATGAGCGACTTCCCCTCGACGTGGGTACCCGGAGCAGGTGCGGCGAGGATAAGTGGTGCGTCACCCCGCTTCAACTCCCCACGCGCTCGAGCACCCCAGCTTTGCCGTCGGGCAGCCGACCGACGTCCCGCCGACAGGCCCTACTGCCCCGTGTTGGAAGTCCTTTGCTGGTTGCCAACACGGGGCACTAGACTGCATCCGTCGCACGACGATGAGGGGGCCCATCACCCCGGAGTTGCCGGAAGAACGGCCAGCCGCACCCGCCAGCACAGGCTCACTAGAACCGGCCGCGACGAGACTCGAGAGGGTTGCTCGGTAACCTCCGACGCAGCCAAGGAGGGTGGTACCGCGGAGTCGGCCACAACGGTCGACGTCGTCCCTTCGCCGCCGGTGCGCACGCGCCGTACGACGGAAGGTGCCCTGCATGTCTCTCGAGCCTGGCCAGGCCTCGACCCCACAGGCCGCTCGGCGCGGATACCGCGCCGTGCCGCCGCAGGTGGACTTGCCCAGCGTCGAGCGCGAGATCCTCGACCACTGGCGCACCCACGACACCTTCGCCGCCTCGCTCGAGACGCGGGCTGATGCTGCGCGCTGGACGTTCTACGAAGGGCCGCCCACTGCCAACGGAAGACCCGGCACCCACCACGTCGAGGCCCGCGTCTTCAAGGACGTCTTTCCTCGCTTCAAGACCATGCAAGGCTTCCTGGTCGACCGGAAGGCGGGCTGGGACTGCCAGGGTCTGCACGTCGAGGTCGGCGTCGAGAAGGAGCTCGGCGTTTCCGGCAAGCGGCAGATCGAGGCGTACGGAATCGCCGAGTTCAACGCGAAGTGCCGCGAGTCCGTGCAGCGCTCGACCGACGAGTTCGAGCAGATGACCGAGCGGATGGGCTATTGGGTCGACACTGCGGCCGCCTATCGCACGATGGACAGCTCCTACATCGAGAGCGTTTGGTGGTCGCTCAAGCAGATCTTCGACAAGGACCTGCTGTACGAGGCACACCGCATCTCGCCGTACTGCCCGCGCTGCGAGACCGCTCTGTCTGATCACGAGCTGGGCCAGCCGGGCGGCTACGAGACCGTGATGGACCCGTCGGTGTACGTCAGGTTCCCGCTGACCTCCGGCCCGCTGGCCGACCAGGCGGCGCTGCTCGTCTGGACCACCACTCCGTGGACGCTGGTGTCGAACACCGCCGTGGCGGTGCATCCCGACGTCCCCTACGTCGCCGCCACCGACGGCCAGGAGACGCTGATCGTCGCCGCACCACTGTTCGCCTCGGTGCTAGGAGAGGGTTGGGACGTGGTCACGTCGTACGCCGGCCGCGACCTCGAACACTGGACGTACCAGCGACCCTTCGAGCTCGTCGACTTCCCGCCGCCCGTCGAGGGGGCGAGCAACCCGCACATCGTCGTGCTGGCCGAGTACGTCACGACCGAAGACGGATCGGGGCTGGTGCATCAGTCGCCCGCGTTCGGCGCCAACGACATGGAGGTCTGCCGCAGCTACGGCCTGCCGGTGGTCAACCCCGTCCGACGCGACGGCCACTTCGACGACACCCTCGACCTGGTCGGCGGACAGTTCTTCAAGCATGCCGACGCCGACCTCGTCCGAGACCTCGAGACGCGCGGGCTGATGTTTCGCCATGTCGCTTACGAGCACTCCTACCCGCATTGCTGGCGATGCCACACGCCGCTGATGTACTACGCCCTCCCCGCCTGGTACATCCGCACGACAGCGATCAAGGCGGGACTGCTCGCGGAGAACGAGAACACGAACTGGGTGCCGGACACCATCAAGCACGGCCGGTACGGCGACTGGCTGCAGAACAACATCGACTGGTCGCTGTCGCGCACCCGGTACTGGGGCACGCCGCTGCCGATCTGGCGTTGTGCGGACAACCACGTCACCTGCGTCGGGTCGCTGGCCGAGCTCGGTGCACTCGCGGGCTCCGACCTGACCGCGCTCGACCCGCACCGCCCCTACGTCGACGACGTCACGCTGCCCTGTCCGACCTGCGGGAGCACCGCCCAGCGGGTCACTGAGGTCATCGACGCCTGGTACGACTCAGGCTCGATGCCCTTTGCCCAGTGGGGATATCCGTACCTGCCCGGGTCCGAGGACGCGTTCGCGCGGGCGTACCCGGCACATTTCATCTGCGAGGCGATCGACCAGACGCGCGGATGGTTCTACTCGCTGATGAGCATCGGCACCTTGGTCTTCGGACGATCGTCGTACGAGAACGTCGTGTGCCTGGGGCTGCTGCTCGCCGAGGACGGACGCAAGATGTCCAAGCACCTTGGCAACATCTTGGAGCCGATGCCGTTGATGGACGAGCACGGAGCTGACGCCGTGCGGTGGTTCATGGCGGCTTCCGGATCACCCTGGGCGGCGCGCCGGATCGGGCACGCGACCCTGCAGGAGATCGTCCGCAAGGTCTTGCTGACCTACTGGAACACCGCGTCGTTCCAGTCGTTGTACGCCCGGTCGAACAGCTGGGCACCAGGTGGCGCCACCCCCCCGGTCGAGGAGCGACCGGTCCTGGACCGGTGGTTGGTGTCGCAGACGCATCGACTCATACGGGACGCGACCGCCGCGCTCGAAACGTTCGACACGCCACGCGCCGGTGCCCTGCTCGCCGCGTTCATCGACGACGTGTCGAACTGGTACGTCCGGCGCTCCCGGCGCCGGTTCTGGGACGGCGACCCGTCGGCGCTGGGCACCCTGCACGACACCCTCGACGTCCTTACCCGCCTGCTGGCCCCCTTGATCCCGTTCTTGACCGAGCGGGTCTGGCAGGACCTTGTCGTCAGCACCGACGAGTCTGCGCCGTCGTCGGTGCACCTGGCGTCGTGGCCGTCGTACGACGAGAGCCTCATCCAGCCAGCGCTCGAGGATGCGATGGCGCTCACTCGACGCTTGGTCGAGCTCGGCCGGTCGGCCCGCGCCGAGGCGAAGGTGCGGACCCGCCAGCCGCTGCGTCGGGCTCTCATCCCGTCCACGGCGCATGCCGCGCTCAACCCTGAGCTGCGCGCAGAGATCGCCGCCGAGCTCAACCTCGACGGCGTGGAGTCCCTGAGCTCTGCAGGTGACCTGGTGGACCATACGGCGAAGGGCAACTTCCGAAGCCTGGGCCGGCGTTTCGGCAAGCAGACCCCACAGGTGGCCGCCGCGGTCGCGGCTGCCGACGCGGCGTCCCTTGCCGCCGCGCTCGACAGCTCGGGCACGGCTCGCCTGCACGTCGACGAGCTCGGCGAGGTCGAGCTGACCACCGACGACGTCATCGTCACGGAACGACCACGAGCGGGGTGGTCGGTGGTCAACGAGCACGGCGAGACAGTTGCGCTCGACCTCATGCTCACCCCCGAGCTACGCAGCGCCGGGCTTGCTCGCGAGGTGGTACGCGCCGTGCAGGAAGCCCGGAAGGCGTCCGGGTTCGACGTGACCGACCGGATCAGCCTGCGTTGGAGTGCGGGCGACGAGGTCGCCGAGGCGTTGCGCACGCACCAGGATCTGGTTGCTCGCGAGGTCCTCGCCACCGCGATGGACGAGTTGCCGGCCGGCGCGGAAGGAGCCAGTCACCGAGACGAGGAGCTCGGGCTGACGTTCGCCATGGACCGGCAATGAACGCACAAATACCTGAGCTTATGGCGCCCTGGCGACACGGGACTCAGGTCGTTGGTGGTTCTCAGTTCTGCTGCTGCGTGTCTTCCTCGCCGAGCAGGTCACGCAAGCGACGCGGGGTCTCTCCGTCGGCAGACGGCGTCAACGGCACCTCGGCTTCGCCGTCACCGTCGCCGTCGAGCGTCTTGAGCTGAGCCTCGAAGTAGCTCCGAAGCCGGGTGCGGTACTCCCGCTCGAACGCACGCAGGTCGTCGAGCTCGCGCGACAACCCGTCTTTGTCGCGCTCGAGCTGACCGAACATCTGCTGCCGTCGCTCGTTGATCTCCGCATCCAGCTTCTCCGCCCGCGTCCGTGCATCGGACTCGAGCCGCTCGGACTTGGTCCGCGCATCGGACTCGAGCCGTTCGGCCTTCGTACGGGCCTCGCCCAGCACCTTGTCGGCGTCGTCCTTCGCCTCGGACACCAGCTGGTCGGCGTTCTGGGCGGCGATCTCCAACAACCGCGCCGCGGCGGTGGACGCTTCGGGGACCGTACGGACGGCGGGAAGGTCGGCCTTGGGCGGCGCGGGCTCGCGAACAGGCTCGGCCTGCGGCTTGGCCGGCGTCGAAGGTTGGGAGGGCCGTTGGGTCGTACTGGAGGTGGCTTGGGACAACTTCGACCGCAGGTCGCTGTTCTCGTCGTGCAGCCGAGTCAGCTCGACCTCGACCTCGTCGAGGAACTGGTCGACCTCTCCCATGTCGTAGCCCTCACGCAGGCGTACAGGCGTGAACGTCTTCTTGTGGACGTCTTCGGGCGACAACGGCATAAGGCTCTCCCAGTGGCTGGAGGGGTGGTGACGCGTGGCAGGAACAGGTGCAGGCACCAGCAGTGCGCCAACGCTACTCCGTCTGCCCGCGCCATGAGGAGGGGGAGCGGTCGGCGGCTCAGCCAGTCAGAAGAATCTCGCGGTTCAGGTACTGCAAAACGTAACAAATGATCAACACGAGCAGCAGGGACAGGTCCAGTGCCACTCCACCGAACCGCAACGGTGGGATGAATCGCCGAAGAAACAAGATGGGTGGGTCGGTTGCGGAGTAGATGACTTCCAACATGACCAGGAAGGGACCGCTGGGGGTCCAGCTCCGGGCGAACATCTGCACCCAGTCGACGACGATGCGCGCCAAGATGAGCAGGATGTAGAACCACAAGATCAGCTCGATGATGACGCCGAGGACACGCACGCAGCGAATATAGACGTAGCCACCAAGCGTCGGTGGAGGTTCACCGCAGTGGCGGCTCCTCGGCGTCCTCGGTGAGCGTGACGAAACGGCGGCGATCGTCGCCCGGCGTCAGCTCTGGTTGAAGAAGCCGCCTTCGGCGATGCGCTGCTTGTCCTCGGCAGCGACCGAGACATTTGGCGGCGACAGCAAGAAGACCTTGCTCGTCACGCGCTCGATGGAGCCTCGCGCTGCGAACACCAGTCCGGCGGAGAAGTCCACGAGCCGCTTGGCGTCGTTGTCGTCCATCTCGGACAGGTTCATGATGACCGGGATGCCTTCGCGGAAGTGCTCGCCGATCGTCCGGGCCTCGTTGTATGTCCGGGGGTGCAGGGTCGTGATGCGCGACAACTCGGCCACCGAGGTAGTCGCGGGTCGGCGACGCTCGGCCAGGGACGCGACCGGTGCTGCGGTCACGGCGGACCTGGCCCGGTCGTCGGGGACCGCAACCGGGCGCTGACGCTGTGGGTCGTCGGCATACTCGTCGGTGAAGTAGTCGTCTTCATAGCGGTCGGTGTCCTCGAGCAGGCCCAGGTAGACCCCGACCTTGCGCATCGCACTCGCCATGATGTGGTTCCTCCGCCTGCACCTGCCATGGGGGCCGAACGAGTCGCACTCGTCGCCTCTTGGACGCGCCCGACATTACCCGAGCGGTGCGCGCTGACCGAGTATCGCGCTGCCGACACGCACGTGTGTCGCGCCAGCTTCCACCGCCTCTTCGAGGTCGTTGCTCATACCCGCCGAGAGCCAGGTCGCCCGCGGATACTCTGCCCGCAGCCGAGCTGCCAGGTCCGCAAGTCGGGCGTACGCAGGCCCGGGGTCAGCGCCCAGCGGGGCGACCGCCATCAGGCCACGCAGCCGACAGGCCTGCGAAGCCTCCAGCTCCTCGACGACAGAAGACAAGCGATCCACGCTGACTCCACCTCGGCGGGCGGCTCCCTGGTCGGTGTCGAGTCTCACCTGGACCAGGCAGTCCAGGTCGTGGCCGGCACGCTGTGCCCCGACGTCGAGGCGCTGTACCACTCGCTCGGAGTCGACCGAGTGCACGACGGCGGCGCCGGAGGCGATCCGCGGCGCCTTCTTCGACTGGATCTGCCCGACGAAGTGCCACCGAAGGTCCAGGTCGCCGAGCTCGGACACCTTGTCCGCCAGCTCCTGTTGCCGGTTCTCGCCGACGTCGCGAACGCCGAGCTCGTGCAGCAACCGGACGTCGGCGGCCGGCCAGGTCTTGGTGACGACCACAACGGTGACGTCCGACGGCTCGCGGTCGCTGCGCGCACAGGCCTGCTCGATCCGGCGGCGTACCGCCTCGAGCCCCCGCTGGAGCTCGGTCCCCCGGTCACCCATCCGGCGGCTCACGCAGCACGGCGAGCCCGGCGGAGCGGCCGGAGCCTTGGCCGTCGCGACGATACGAGTACAGGTCAGCGCTTTCCCGCGTACAGACGGCAACGTCGTGCACGACGCAGCCGGCCTGACGCAGCTGGGCCGCGACGCCCGCACCGATGTCGACCGACGGGCTGCCCCAGCTCGTACAGGCAAACGACGCTGGTACCGACCTGGAGACCTCGGCTCTCATCACCGCCGGGACCTCATAGCAGGCGCCGCAGATGTGTGGGCCGACGTACGCGTCGATGTCGGACGCGCCCAAGCGACACATGGCCCCCACGGTTGCGGCGACCACGCCGGCGACCATGCCAGGACGTCCCACATGTGCGACTCCCACCACCCCGTGCCCGGCGTCAGCCAGCACGACGGGGACGCAGTCGCCCACCCGCACACACAGCGCGACACCGGGAGTGCGCGTGACGAGGGCGTCACAGGGATCAGTTGTCGGCCCGATGTTGTCGACTTCGCGGACGTCGGCGCCGTGCACCTGCCGCATCGTGGCGAATCCGGACACCCCGAACGCAGCGGCGACGAGGGCGAAGTTTTCGGACAGCTCACGATCGCCATCAGGGCGTGATCGACTGAGGTCGAGGCTGTCGAACGGCGGACCGCTCACTCCTCCGTGCCGGTCGGTGAACGCGACATCGACGCTGCCGACGCCGGCGCCCTGGTCCGCCCGACCCTGAGAGGGGGCGCGGTCGCGGAAGGTGAACACTGGCTACTTGAGGAAGTCCGGGACGTCGAGGTCGTCGTTGTCGTCGAACGGGATGGGACGTGGTTGCTTGCCCGGCGGCGTCGCCGGGCGCTGACCCTGCGCCGGGGCTGCGGCAGCGCCGGACTGGGGTGCCGACGGTCCCGCTGTCCCAGCACCTGGGGCGGCCTGGCCGCCGTTCTCCTTGGTGGGTGCTGCCCCAGCGGGCACAGCCGCGGGCTGGTCGCGTCGCAGCGCCGGCTGGCTCTGGTCGCGACGCTTGGGCATGCCGCCGTCGAAGCCCGCCGCGATCACGGTGACCCTGACCTCGTCGCCGAGCGCATCGTCGATCACGGCACCGAAGATGATGTTGGCCTCGGCATGGGCGGCCTGCGAGACCAGGGCTGCCGCCTCGTTGATCTCGAACAGTCCGAGGTCGGAGCCGCCCGAGATCGACAGCAAGACGCCGTGCGCCCCGTCGATCGACGCCTCCAGCAACGGACTCGACACCGCCATCTCCGCGGCCACCACGGCCCGGTCGTCACCGTTGGCTCGCCCGATGCCCATCAAGGCCGAGCCGGCGTTCTGCATCACCGACTTGACGTCGGCGAAGTCGAGGTTGATCAGCCCCGGGGTGGTGATCAGGTCGGTAATGCCCGAGACACCCTGCAGGAGAACCTGGTCGGCCTGCTTGAACGCGTCGAGAATGCTGACGCTGCGGTCGGAGATCGACAACAGCCGGTCGTTCGGGATGACGATGAGGGTGTCGACCTCTTCGCGTAGTCCGGCGATGCCCTCCTCGGCCTGGTTGGCGCGCCGCCGGCCTTCGAACGCGAACGGCCGCGTGACGACGCCGATCGTCAACGCTCCGAGCGAGCGGGCGATCCTGGCCACGATCGGGGCACCCCCGGTGCCGGTGCCACCGCCTTCGCCGGCGGTGACGAAGACCATGTCGGCGCCCTTGAGCACCTCTTCGATCTCGTCCGCATGATCGTCGGCCGCGTGAGCGCCGACCCCGGGGTCTGCCCCCGCACCAAGACCGCGGGTGAGCTCGCGACCGATGTCGAGCTTGACGTCGGCGTCGCTCATCA
>Ga0136617_10005343_pt1 | contig 11484 bp, 10 predicted proteins | sample AntDrymUQ3222106_2_FD_129672 | JGI IMG/M metagenome (GOLD analysis project Ga0136617, IMG submission 129672) | Polar desert sand microbial communities from Dry Valleys, Antarctica - metaG UQ322 (21.06) | ecosystem: Environmental > Terrestrial > Soil > Desert | place: Antarctica: Dry Valley...
GGCGTTCGGCGTCGTGACCGCCGCCGGCGCCGCCGGGTTCGAGTGGCGTGCGGGGACGCCGGCGCTGCGGATCTCCGCGCACGTCCTGCTCGCGCTCAACGCGCTCGCGCTGGCCGGTCTCGGGGCGCTCGGGCTCGGCGACGGCGCGACCCACGCGTGGCTTGCGGCGCTCGCGCTCGCGCACCTGGCCACCGGCCTGCTCGCCCGCCGCAGCCCGCGCGTGAGCCGCGAGCTGACGCTGGCCGTCGCCGGGCTCGGGATCGCGCTGGCCGACGTCGCCTTGGCGTCGGTGGCCGACCGACTGCCGCTCGTGCTCGGCTGGGCAGCCGGCGCCGTCGCCTTCTCCGCACTGGCCCGCGGCGCGCGCCAACGCGCGGACGAGGCGGTGACGCTCGCCGGGCTCGGTGGCCATCTGCTGCTCGCGATCGCCACCGCGCTCACCGGCGAGGCGCCACTGGGCGCCGTGACGGGCGGCGCTCCCGACCAGGCCACCGCGCTGGCCGCGCTGGCGGCGCTGGCGGCCGGCGCGTGGGCCGCGGCGCGGCTCGTCGCACCGCGCCGGCCGGAGCTGCGCATCGCGCTGGACGCGACCGCGCTGGCTGCGCTCGCGTTCCTCTCCGCGGTCGCGCTCGACGGCCTGGCGCTCACGCTCGCGCTGGCGGGTGAGGCGACGGGTCTGGCCGGCCTCGCGCTGCGCAGCGCGAAGCACGTACGTGCCGGCGGCCCGTTCCCGTGCGCCGCCGAGCCACGCAAGGACGACGCGCCGAGAAGCTCCGCCGCCGCCGACCCGCTCCCGTTCGCCGCCGCGCTCGCCTTCCTCGGCGTGGCGCTCGGCCATGCGCTCGCCGTCCTCGCGCCACCGGAATCGCTCGTCGCCGGGCTGGCGCACCCGGCTGTCGGCGCGATCGGCCTCGGCGCCGTCGCCGCCGCAAGCGTGCTCGTCGCCCGCGCCGCCCGGGATGCGCCGGTGCGGACGGCGCTCGACGGCATGGCCGCCGGCGTCGCTCTCTACCTCGCGTCGGTCCTGCTCGTCACGCCGTTCCAGCCCGGCGGCGACGCGGCGGGATCGGCGCTCGCGCAGCTCGACGTGCGCCAGCAGGGCCAGCCACTGCTCAGCGCGCTCTGGGCGCTCGCCGGAGTGTGCGTGCTCGTCGCCGGCCTCATCCGCGACGTCCGGGCGCTGCGGCTCGGCGCGCTCGCGCTGCTCAGCGTCACGGCGGGCAAGGTCTTCGTCTTCGACCTTGCGTCGCTCACGTCGCTGTACCGCGTCGGCTCGTGCATCGCGCTCGGCCTGCTGCTGCTGGCCGGCGCCTTCGCGTGGCAGCGCGTCCGGCCGCGCCCGCTGCCCGACCTGCGCGGCGTTCCGGACGCGCTGCGCTGAGTAGGGATACGGCGCATGCCCCGTGTCCCGTTGTGGACGCCGCACTCAAGGCCGGGCTATCGCTCTCACCTGCGATCTCGACCCGCGCGGCGCGAGAGGCTGAGCGCTCAGCCGACGCTCCGCGCGTGGCGCTCGCCGGCGATTCCCCAGGAGACGATCCGCTCGGGATGGATGCGGATCGCCGCCCGCGGCGAGTCGAGTGCCTCGGCCCGCCCGCGGATCTCGATGCCGCGCGGGCGCCAGGGATCGACGCTGGCGAGGTCGTCGATGACCACGGCGGCGCGTCCGCTGCGCTGGACGTCGCGGTACTTCTTGGTCCTCTGCAGCTCGAAGCCACCGATCTGGATCGCGTCGTGCTCGGCGTCGTAGCTCCAGCCGACGGGCACGACGTGAGGGGTGCCGTCCTTGCCGACCGTCGCGATGCGCGCGAGGCGCCGCTCGCCGGTCAGGTAGGTCAACTCGGGATCGCTGAAGCTGCTCATCACGTCCTCCTGGTCGAAGTATACATGACGTATACTATTCAAGCTGATGAGACAGTCGATGCCGGCCGGCGCGAGCGCTCGCCGGCACGGGGGTGAGAGTGTGAGCTTGACCTTTGGAAGCGGCCCATTCGGGCCAGGCGGTGGTGAGTTCGACTTCGGGCCGCTGCCCGAGCACGTCCGCTACTGGGAGCGATGGCCGCGCCGGATGCGCGCCGTGCTCGCGGGCGAGACGGTGCTCGACAGCCGGCGCGCGGTCCTGCTGCACGAGACCGGTACGTTCCCGGTGCACTACTTCCCGCTGGACGACATCCGGCAGGATCTGCTCGAGGAGGCGGAGGCGGGGCGCGAGCCGGAGATCCGCCGGTGGAGCGTCCGCGCGGGAGAGCGGCTGGTCGAGCACTGCGTCGCCGCCTCGCCGCAAGCTGCGGACGGCAGCGAGCTGCTGGAGGACTACGTCACGGTGGAGTTCGCCGCGATGGACCGCTGGTTCGAGGAGGACGACCCGGTCTATGCCCATCCGCGCGATCCCTATCACCGGGTGGACGTGCGGTCCGCTTCTCGCCACGTGATCGTCCGCCGCGGCGGGCAGGTCGTCGCCGAGTCCCTGCGGCCCAAGCTGCTGTTCGAGACGAGCAACCCGGTCCGCTTCTACGTGCCCTTCGACGACGTGCGCATCGATCTGCTCGCCAGGAGCGAGACCGTGTCGGAATGCCCCTACAAGGGCGACGGCCAGCATTGGCACCTGCGCGTCGGCGGCGAGGAGGTGCGCGACGCGGCCTGGAGCCTGCCCCACCCACTGGCCGAGGGGATGGCCGCAGCCGAGCACGTCTGCTTCTATCCGGCCAAGGTCGAGACCGAGGTCGATGGCGAGCGCGTCACCGACTGACATGGCCGCTGGCGGCGAGTGGGGCGGCGAGCGGCTCGATCTGGCGGCCTATCTCGAGCGGATCGGCTACCCCGGCGATCCACGGCCGGAGCTGGAGACGCTGATCGCCATCCATCGCGCGCACGTGACCGCGATCCCGTTCGAGAACCTCGACATCGTGCTCGGTCGCGGCATCTCGCTCGGGCTCGAGGACTTGCAGACCAAGCTTGTCAGGAGGCGTCGTGGCGGCTACTGCTACGAGCACGGGCTGCTGTTCGCCGCTGCGCTCGAGCGGATCGGCTTCTCGCTGATCCGGCTGATCGCGCGAGTCAATCCGCGCCGGCCGGAACCGGGCCCGCGGACGCACATGCTCTCGCGCGTGCTGATCGACGGGCGGCCCTGGCTTGCCGACGTCGGCTTCGGGGCCGGCCTGCTCGAGCCGATCCCGCTCGAAGCGGGCACCACGGTCGACCAGGAGGGCTGGCACTACCGCCTGGAGCGCGACGGCGAGGGCGCCTGGCTGGCCGCCGCCAGGCAGGGCGAGCAGTGGTCGGATCTGTACGCGTTCACGCTCGAGCGCCAACGCCCGATCGACTACGTGGTCGCCAACCACTTCACGCAGACGCACCCGCGCTCGCCGTTCGTCGGGCAACCGGTCGCCTTCAGCAACGCGATCGGGGTCCGCCATCGCCTGAAGGGCCTCGAGCTCAGGATCGAGCGTCCCGACGGCGGCCATGAGCAGCGCGAGCTCACGACACGAGAGCGCGACGAAGCGCTGCGAGAGATCTTCGGCATCGTGCTCAGCCCGCCGGATCTGGCTGCGCTGCCCGCGCGCGCCGCGGCGCCCTGAAGCTAAGCCTGGATCCACCGATCATCGTGGATCCAGGTTAGGGCGGGTCGGCGACGAAGGTCGAGCGAAGCAAAAGCGCCAGGTGCTCGGCCAGGCGCCGGCGCGACCAGCGGCGATCGACGAGCAGCGCCTCGAACATGTCGGAGGAGATCAGCGCGAACAGCATGTCGCTGGCCGAGGCGACGGTCCAGGCGCCGGCGAGCTGGCCCTCATCGGCCAGGCCGCCGGCGAGGCGCCGACAGCTCGAGAGCTGCTCGGCGACCACCCGCTTGCGGTGTGCGGCGGCGTCGGCGTCGAGGCGCCAGACGCGCTGCAGGGCTCGGTCGACAGCCAGCAGCCGCGGGTGATAGCGCGCCAGGTGCGCCGCCCATTCGTCAAGCGCACTGACCGCGTCCGGCGCCTCCCAGACCCCCAGTAGTGAGTCCTCCAGGCCTTCGACGCCCGCGACGTAGTCGAACAGCGCGCCCAACAGTTCGGCGCGTGAGGCGAAGTGCATGTAGACCGCCCGCCGGGTGACCCCGGCGCGATCGGCCACCGCGGTCATCGTCAGCGCCTCGAAGCCCTGCTCTTCGAGGATCGCGCGCGTCGAGGCGAGCAGCGCCGTGCGGGTACGGCGGCTGCGAGCGTTGGTCGGCTCGGTGATCGTTCTCATCGTCGTACCGAGCAAGTTTACGGCACGTGTACTATGGGGCTATAGAAACTACGCAGGTAGTGTATATGTTGGCATCGGCTCTGATCTGACGTTCCTGCGTGAGGCGATCGTTCTCTCGGCTGCGGATGAGGGTACGGGACGTGCGCGTCAATGACCGGCCGGTCGATCGCGATGAGCCCGAAGACGGCGGCCGAGGCCACGGCGGCCGCAGGTGGCCCTCGTTGCGCAGGCGGCTCGCCCGTCGGCGGCGGTCCGGGGTGCCGCGGCGACGACGCGCAGGGAAGTTTACGCTATGCGTATTCTGATAACTACACGGTATGCGTATTTTGTCCTACGAACGCGCCGATGACCCAGGACAAGGAAGCGAGCTCCATGACCAACATCGCCGTCATCTACTACTCCTCGACCGGCAACGTCCACGCTCTCGCCGAGGCGGTCGCGGAGGGCGCCGCAAGTGCGGGGGCGGAGGTCCGGTTGCGCCGGGTGGCCGAGCTCGCGCCCGAGGAGGCGATCGACGCCAACGCCGCCTGGCGCGCACACGCCGAGGCGACCGCCGACGTGCCGCTGGCCTCGCTGGAGGACCTGAGCTGGGCTGACGGCTTCGCGTTCGGGAGCCCCACTCGGTTCGGGAACGTGAGCGCACAGCTCAAGCAGTTCCTGGACACGACAGGGCCGCTGTGGGCGGCCGGCGAGCTGGCCGACAAGGTGGCGACCGGGTTCACGAGCGCGATCAACGCGCACGGCGGCAACGAGTCGACGCTGCTGGCGCTCTACAACACGATGCATCACTGGGGCGCGATCGTCGTGGCGCCCGGTTACACCGACGAGGCCGTCTCCGCAGCGGGCGGGAACCCGTACGGCACCGCTCACGCCTCGGGCGGCGGGCCGCCGGCCGAGGACGCGCAGAACGCCGCACGCCATCAGGGCCGACGGCTGGCGCGAATCGCCGGCCTCGTGGGCGCCGGCGCTGCCGGCCGCGAGCCCGTGGACGCCGGGAGCAGCGGCCGATGAACACCCGAGCGAGGCTCCCGCAGGTGGGGATCCGGTGGCGGTGATCGGCGGCTCGCAGATCAGCTTTCGGGTCATCTCACGCGTCGATGCTCGGCTGCTGTTCGCCGCCGGCGGCTTGGCCGCTGCGGCCGGTTCGGCGTGGCTGGGGCGGCTGTCGGCGGGCACCGACATCACCTGGGTCATCGCGCCCGCGTGCATGACGATGGCCGGCGGCGGGCTGATGTTCGCGCCGATCACAGTGGCCGCGACCGCGGGCGTGGCGCCCGATCAGGGCGGCCTGGCCAGCGGCCTGCTCAACACCACCCGCCAGATCGGCGGCGCGCTCGGCCTCGCCGTTCTCGGCACGATCGCCGCCGGCCACACCGCCGGCCGTGCGAGCCAGGGACCGGCGGCCGCGCTGAGCGCCGGCTACGCGACGGCGTTCACCGTCGCCGCGGCGATCTTCGTCGCCACCGCGATCGCCGGCGCGCTCGCCCTGCCCGCCCGGCTGGGTGACGGCGACAGCGGCGGCCCGCCGGGCCCGACGGCCGAGCGGCGGCCCGCGGCCGATACCCAGCCCGCCGACGAGCACGCCGACGTCCACTGATACCGGCGATGCATTCACCTGCGCAGCGCGCCGCACCGTCGGGTTCGTACCCTGGAACGAATGGACCGCCGCGGCGACGACGACGCCATCCCCAGGGCCGACGTCGCCTGGACGGACGCCGACGAGAACGAGTTCCGGCGCACGCACCCGCGGCCCCCGACCTCGGCGGACGAGGAGCTGCTCGAGGCCGAGACGCCGGCGATCGTCTCCCAGCTCGACGACGGGGGGCGCGTGCGCCGGATCCACGACGAGCTGCGCATGGGCTTCGACCGCCTGTCGCACGTCGGCCGGGCGGTCTCGATCTTCGGCTCAGCCCGCACCCCGCGCGACGACCCGATGTACGCCAAGGCACGCGAGACCGCGGCCGTCCTGGGCAGCGCCGGCTTCTCGATCATCACCGGCGGCGGCCCGGGGATCATGGAGGCGGGCAACCGCGGAGCGCGCGACGCCGGCGTGCCCTCGATCGGGCTTGACATCGAGCTGCCGCACGAGCAGTTCGAGAACGCCCACGTCGACCTGAGCCTGAGCTTCCACTACTTCTTCGCGCGCAAGGTGATGTTCGTGCGCTACGCCAGCGCGTTCGTCGTCTTCCCGGGCGGATTCGGGACGCTCGACGAGCTGTTCGAGGCGGCCACCCTGCGCCAGACCGCCAAGATCCGCCACTTCCCGATCGTGCTGTTCGGCTGCGCCTACTGGGAGGGACTCGTGGACTGGCTGATCGCCCAGGTCGCGCGCAAGGGCAACATCGCGCCCTCAGACGTGGAGCGCCTGATCGTGACCGACAGCGTCGCCGAGGTGCTGCGGGTCGTCCAGGCCGCCGAGCACCGGCGCCCGCGCCAAGCGGCGTGACATGGCCGACGACGCGCGGCTCCCCACCGAGAACCTCGAGCAGCTCGAGCACGAGGCCCGCTATCACCGCAACCGCTACGAGCTCTACCACGCCCGCGTGGTGAGCGCCAGCGCCCGGGCGACCAGCGCGACGCGGCTGCGCGAGCTCGAGCGGACCGCCGTGGCGGCCGAGGAGCGCCTCGCCCACGCCCGGCGCCGGGCCTGACCGCCGCCCCGTCGACGTTCCCTGCGATCCTCCAGGGCGATGGCGACCGGTGTCACCTCGACGCGCCTGGTCGGGCGCTCGCTGGAGCTGGCCCAGCTGCAGGCCGCGCTGGCCGACGCCGCCGCGCGCCAGCCCTCGCTGGCGTTCGTCGTCGGCGAGTCGGGCGTCGGCAAGAGCCGGCTGGTCGCCGAGCTGCGGGCCCGGGCCGCGGCGGACGGCACGCGCGTCCTGAGCGGCGACTGCGTCGAGCTGGGCGAGGGCGAGCTGGCCTACGCGCCGCTCGTCACCGCGCTGCGACCGCTGGTGCGCGACGGCGACCCGGTGCTCGCCGAGCTGCCCGCCGACATCCGCGCGGAGCTCGCGACGCTGCTGCCCGGGCTGGGCGAGGCCCAGGAGCGGATTCGCGGCGCCGGCGACCAGGCGCGCGTGTTCGAGGCGCTGCTCGCCGTGCTCGACGGGCTCTCGCGCGCCGCGCCCGTCCTGCTCGTGATCGAGGACCTGCACTGGGCCGACGCCTCGACGCGCGCGTTCCTGCGCTTCCTCGCCTCCGCGCTGGGCTCCGAGCCGATCCTGCTGGTCGCCACCTACCGGCCCGACGAGCTGCACCGGCGCCACCCGCTGCGCCCCCTGCTGGCCGAGCTCGAGCGCGTCCGGGCGCTGCGAATCGACCTTGCCGGGCTCACCCGCGAGGAGCTGCGCGAACAGCTCGCCGACATCCTCGGCGCGCCGCCCGACGCGCCGCTGGTGGAGCGGCTCTACGCTCGCAGCGAGGGGAACCCGCTGTTCACCGAGGAGCTGCTGGCCGCCGGGCTCGACGGCCTTGGCGCGGTGCCGCCCAGCCTGGCCGCCGCGCTGGCGTTGCGGATCGAGCGGCTGGGCGACGACGCGCAGGAGGTCGTGCGCGTGCTGTCGGCCGGCGGGCAGCTCGACGACGGCGTGCTCGCCGAGGTCTCCGGGCTGGACCGGCGCGCGCTGCGCGACGGCCTGCGCGAGGCGGTCGCGAGCCACATCGTCGTGCTCGACGGCGATCGCTACACGCTGCGCCACGCGCTGCTGCGCGAGGCGGTGCACGACGAGCTGCTGCCCGGCGAGCGCGCCGAGCTGCACCGCGCGCTGGCCCGCGCGCTCGAGGGCGATGCGGCCGGCGGCGCCCGCCCCAGCGCGCAGCGCGCAGCGGCGATCGCCCATCACTACCACGCCGCCGGCGACCAGCCCGCCGCACTGGGCGCCGCGGTGCGCGCCGGGATCGCCGCGATGGACGTGCAGGCCTACCGCGAGGGAGCGGCGCTGTTCGAGCGCGGGCTGGAGCTGTGGGAGCGCGTCCCGGACGCCGCCGGCCTGACCGGCGCCGACCAGGCCGAGCTGCTCGAGCGCGCCGCCGCGTGCCACTTCTACGCCGACGACGTGGCGCGCTCCGTGACGCTCGCCAGGCGAGCGCTGGACCTGGTCGACGAGGACGCCGACCCGCGTCGCGCGGCGTGGCTGTACGGGCGGCTGCAGCGCTCGCTGTGGTCGATGACCCGCCCGGACGAGGCCGTGGCGGCGCTCGAGCGCGGGCTCGCGCTCCTGTCTGGCGACGGCCCCAGCCCGGAGCGCGCCGGCCTGCTCGCCCGCCAGGCCGCGATGCTGATGCTGCAGTCGCGCTACCACCGTGCCGTGAGCGTCGCGCGCCGGGCGCTGGCCGAGCAGGCGCAGCTCGACCAGCCGGTCGCCGACCACCTCGAAGAGGCCGGTGCGCTGAACGCGCTCGGCGTCTCGCTCGCCGCGACCGGCGAGGTCGAGGACGGCGCCGCGGCGCTGCGGCGCGCGCTCGAGATGGCCTACGCACGCGGCCACCTACAGGACGTCGCGAGCGCGGCGGCGAACCTCAGCGAGGCCCTGCACCGGGTCGGGCGCACGAGCGAGGCGCTGGACGTGGCCCGCGCCGCGCACGCGGAGGTGGCCTCGCTGCCGACCCGCCAGGTCTGGCTCTCGCTCGCCATCGCGCAGTACTCCTTCGACTCCGGCGACTGGGAGGCGGCCGAGGCAGCGCTGACCGGGGTAGAGCACCGGCGGTTCTCGGGCCTCAACTCCGAGCTCAACGCCTGCCTGCGCCATGCCGAGCTGGCGCTCGGGCGCGACGAGCGCGAGGCGGCCCGCTCGCAACTCGCCCGTGCCGCCGAGCTGGCGGTCGACTCGCGCGAGCCGCAGTACCTCGGCGTGCTCGGCGCGCTGCAGGCCGAGCTGGCCACGCGCGCGGGCGATGTCCCGGCCGCGCGGGCCGCGGTCGACGAGGCGCTCGACCGGATCGAGTTCTGCTCCGACGACGCGCTGCGCATGGCGATGGTGTCCGCCGCGGGCCTCACCGCCGAGGCGACGGCGGCGCAGCAGGCGCGCGACCTCGGCGACGATGCCGCGGTCGCGGCGGCGCTGGGACACGCCGAGCTGCTGATAGCGCGGATCCGCGCGTGCGCCGAGGATGGCGGGCCGCTCGAGCAGGCCTACCTCGCCCACGCGGAGGCAGATCACTGCCGCGCGGTCGACTCCGACCAGGCGCAGCGCTGGGCGGAGGCCGCGGCGGGCTGGGCGGCGTTCGGCCGGCCGTACCCGGCGGCCCTGGCGCGCTGGCGCCACGCGGAGGCGCTCGTCGGCACCGGCAACCGCGAGGCCGCGATCGCGCCCGCCTCGGCGGCGGCGGCCCTGGCCGAGCGGCTGGGCGCCGCGTGGCTGGCCGGCGAGCTGGAGAGCCTGGCGGCCCGTGCGCGGCTGCGACTGTGCGGTGAGGGCGCGGCCGAGCCGCAGGCCGAGCCCGACGACGGCGACGACCCCTTCGGCCTCACGCCGCGCGAGCGCCAGGTGCTCGCACTCGTGGCCGCCGGCGCCACCAACCGCGAGATCGGCCGCGACCTCTACATGGCCGAGAAGACCGCCAGCGTCCACGTCTCCCGGATCCTGGCGAAGCTCGACGTCCGCTCGCGCACCGAGGCCGCCGGCGTCGCTCACCGCCTGGGACTCGACGCCGTCGTTTGAACCCGGGGCTCGTCGGTCAGTGCGTCGCGGGTGATGCTGCAGTTCCACTCGGGCCGGAAGTCGTGGCCGAGGCGACGGCGGGATCTCGGCGATCGTCAGGACGCAGCGCGCGGACATCGCCGCTCGCGCCGTCCGAACGCCGCGCCAAGGCGGAGTGACACCTTTCCATGCCCGCGGCGATAGCGGTGGTGATGCTGCAGACTCGACGACCGATCTCCGACGCGCGCCTGATCGAGGCGTCGCTGCACGACCATGCACGCTTCGGCGAGGTGGTGGACCGCCATCACCGCGCAGTTCATCGCTACCTGCGTCGCCGCGCGGGCATGTCGAGCCCAGCCACGAGGCGACGCCCCCGAGCCGCATACCGGTTCGCTCCGTCGAGGTCACCGGGGAACCGGACGCCGGCTCCGGCGAGCCCAACGAGCCGCAGCGCATGGCGAGCGACTTCGAGCTGCTCGACCGCCCCGCCGATGCGGACGCCTTGCTGCTGCCTCCGACACCCGCCGGCGCGCCCTGTCCGCGGACCACACGGACGCTGCGGTGAACCTCGCGGCCCACGTCGTCAAGGGCGCTCGCTCATCGCGCAGTGACGCCCCTTCAGGCGAGCTGCTCGAACACCCAGTCGCCTCCCTGGCGCCCGAGCGTGAGCCGGTCGTCGCGACCGCCCGATCCGATCCGGAAGACGGCCTTGTCGTCGTCGGTCCCCGGACGGTCGACGATCTGGACGAGCGTGAGCGCCTCCGGCTCGGCGCCCGGGCGCTGCGCGGCATAGGCGGCGCGGGCCGCGGCCTCCAGGCCGTCGCGGGCCCAGCCGCGATCCTGCGCGTGCGCGGCGGCGAGATCCCGATTGACCTCGGCGAGGTGGGCGTCGAAGCGCCCGCGCGACGCGTCGAGCTGGCGCCGGCGCGCGTAGATCCCGCCGAGCGCGAGGACGAGGATGAGGGCGACGAAGACGCCCAGGACGATGGCGAGCCAGGTCGGCATGCGATGGGATTACAGCAGCACGTCGCGCGAGTGCAGGTGCGCGCCCACCTTGCGCTTGACGCGCTGCAGAGCGTTGTCCACCGTCTTGCAGTCGCAGCCGAGCTGCTCGCCGATCCCGGTGTAGGAATGCCCGTCGAGGTACAGGCCGAGCACGTGGGACTCCAGCTCGGACAGCACGGTCGAGAGGCAGGCGACCAGCGACCGCAGCTCCTCGGATGAGATCACCTGGTTGACCGGGTCGTGGACCGTCGGGCCGGGGAGCATCTCGTCGAGCGTGGGCTCGTTGTCGGTCGCGCCCGCCGGCGTGGAGGAGAACGACACGTAGCCGTTGAGCGGCGTGTGCTTGTTGCGCGTGGCGGTCTTGACGGCGGTGATGATCTGGCGCGTGATGCACAACTCCGCGAAGTTGCGGAACGAGGACTCGCGGTCGGTCCGGTAGTCGCGGATCGCCTTGTAGAGGCCGACGAGTCCCTCCTGGATCAGGTCATCCGAATCGCCCCCGATGAGGAAGTACGACGACGCCTTGAGGCGCACGAACGAGTAGTAGCGACGCACAAGGCGTTCGTAGGCGTCGGGGCTGCCTTGCTTGGCCAAGGCGAGCAGATATCCA
>Ga0136617_10005345_pt1 | contig 11481 bp, 16 predicted proteins | sample AntDrymUQ3222106_2_FD_129672 | JGI IMG/M metagenome (GOLD analysis project Ga0136617, IMG submission 129672) | Polar desert sand microbial communities from Dry Valleys, Antarctica - metaG UQ322 (21.06) | ecosystem: Environmental > Terrestrial > Soil > Desert | place: Antarctica: Dry Valley...
GCCTGCGTCGCGGCGTTCGTGGCGGCGAGGCCCGGCCAGTCGGGGTGAGGGTCATTCACCCCCCGGGGTGTAGGTGATCAGCCCTCCCCCGTTTAGGGTGAGGTCCGTGGCCATCCGACTCGCCCTCGTCAACGACTATGAAGTGGTGGTCCGTGGACTCTGCTCTATGCTGCGCCACTACCCCGACGACTTCGACATCGTCGAGCTGAACGCCAACACCGACGTCAGCGAGCCGGTCGACATCGCCCTCTTCGACGTCTTCGCCCAGAGCTCCGGCGACGGGGAGGACGTCCACGACCTGCTGGCCAACCCGGTCGTGCGCCAGGTGGTCGTCTACGCGTGGAACGTCACGCCGGCGATGGCGCGCCGCGCGATGGACCATGGCGTGGCCGGCTACGTCTCGAAGACGCTGCCCGCCCACGAGCTGGTGCTCGCGCTGCGCGCGGTGCACTCCGGGGGCAAGGTCGTCTCGGGCAGCTCTGCCAAGCGCAGCGTCGTGGCGGGCGACTGGCCCGGCCGCGAGGAGGGGCTCACCGCCCGCGAGGCCGAGGTGATCGCGCTGATCACCCAGGGGCTGAGCAACAGCGATATCGCCAGCCACTCGTCGCTGTCGATCAACTCGGTGAAGTCCTACATCCGTAGCGCCTACCGCAAGATCGGGGTCACCAGCCGGACCAATGCGGTGCTGTGGGGCGTCGAGCACGGCTTCCACCCCGACCGGACCCGCATCGAGGGACCTGCCGCCTGATTCCTCCTGGGGTGGGGCGGTGCGGCAGACTGGTCGGGTGATCCAGACCTCAGCGCTCATCGCCAGCTCCCCGTCCGCGTCCTTCGTCCAGGGCACCGTCGAGCACCGCGACCTGCGCGACGACGACCTCCTCATCGACATCGCCTTCGCCGGCATCTGCCACAGCGACATCCACCAGGTGCGCGAGGAGTGGGGCAGCGCGATCTTCCCGATGGTGCCGGGCCACGAGATCGCGGGCGTCGTGTCCGCGGTCGGCAGCGGCGTCACCCGGCACCGGGTGGGTGACCGGGTCGGCGTCGGCTGCATGGTCGACTCCTGCGGGGAGTGCGAGGCCTGCAAGGACGGCGAGGAGCAGTTCTGCTCCCGCGGTGCGGTGATGACCTACAACGGCCGTGGCTACGACGACGTGCCCACGTTGGGCGGCTACGCCCAGCAGGTCGTCGTCTCAGAGCGCTTCGGCGTGCGGATCCCCGACGGCATCGAGCTCGACGAGGCAGCCCCGCTGCTGTGCGCCGGCATCACGGTGTGGACGCCCCTGCGGCGTTTCGGCGCCGGTCCCGGCACCCGGGTCGGCGTCGTCGGGTTGGGCGGTCTCGGCCACATGGCCGTCAAGCTCGCCGTCGCGCTCGGCGCCGAGGTCACCGTGCTAAGCCGCACCGACGCCAAGGCCGACGACGCCGCGGCGCTCGGGCCGGCTCTTTCGTCGCGACCGGCCAGGACGGCGCGCTGCGGCCGCTACGGGCGACCTTCGACCTCATCGTCAACACCGTCAGCGCCGACCTGGACGTCGATGCCTACCTGCGGCTGCTCAAGCCGCTGGGCGCGATGGTCAACGTGGGCCTGCCGACCTCGCCGTACTCCGTCTCCCCCGGGTCGCTGGTCGGTGGCAGCAAGGTGCTGGCCGGGTCCAACATCGGCGGGATCCCCGCGACCCAGGAGATGCTGGACTTCTGCGCCGAGCACCAGATCGGCGCGACCGTCGAGCGGATCGGCTTCGACCAGGTCGACGCGGCCTACGAGCGCGTGGTGGACGGCGACGTGCGCTACCGCTTCGTGATCGACACCTCCACCCTCGGCTGATGGCCAGGGATCCCGCCGTTCTGCTGGCACCGGGGGTCTGGCGCATCCCGCTGATCGGTGATTTCACCAACGGCTTCATCTTCCGCGACGCCGACGACCAGGTCACCCTCCTCGACATGGGGCTGCGCACGTCGGGCAAGAAGGTCATAGCGGCGCTGCGCTGGATCGGCTCCGACGTCACCGATGTCACCCGGCTGCTGCTGACGCACGCGCATTCCGACCACGCGGGCGGCGCGGCCCACGTCGCGGAGCAGACCGGGCTCGGCGTCGGGGTGCACGCCGACGACGCGCAGTTCGTGCGTTCGGGAACGGTGCCGCCGTTCGGGTCGACGCCCGGCCGGCTCCTGGCCAGGCTCCCGGGCAGCGGATTCACGGCCGTGCCGGTCGCCGAGGAGCTGACGGACGGCCAGGTGTTGCCAGTTGCGGGCGGGCTGCGCGTCGTCCACACCCCCGGGCACTCGCCCGGGCACGCGTCCTACCTCCACGAGGGCTCGGGAGTGCTGGTCACCGGCGACGCGATCTTCAACGTACGACGCCTCCGCTGGCCGCTACGGGCGCTGTGTACCGACTTCCGGATGACCCAGCGGACCGCGCACCGGCTCGGCGAGCTGGACTACACGACCGCGGCGTTCACCCACGGTCCCGAGCTGCGCGAGCGGCCGCGCGAGGACATCCGGGCCTTCCTGGCCCGCCATCCGGCGGACTGAGGCCCGTCACACGGGGACGATGCACAGGCGGCCGTCGTCGCCCCGGGCGACCGGCATCGGGTCGGTGATCTCGCCGCCGAACCCCTCGGGGGCCACGTTGTGGAATGCGAGCAGCTGCCAGGCGCCGGCGCGGTCCTGCACCAGGCGGCCGACGTACAGGCTCTCGTCGTGCAGCAGGTACGCATGATCGAGGTCGAACGGGCCGGTGGGGCTCTCGCAGTCGACGGCCCAGATGCCGCCCACGCCGCCCGCCTCCTGTCGCTCGCGGGAGAGCTCGCCTGTCATGCACGAGAAGATCAGCAGCCACCGGCCGTCGACGCAGGCGACCTGGGGCACCTCGGTCTGGCCGAAGCCGGAGTCGGTCCGTGACAGCGGCGGGCCGACCTCCCACGTCTCGAGGTCAGCGGACGTGGCCTGGCCGACCACGCCGCGGGCGGAGGGGTGGCCGTCACGCGCCCGGGCGGTGACCAACATCTGCCAGCCGCCGTCGGGCCGCTCGGAGACCCAGGGGTCCCGCCAGGCCAGGTCGGGCCAGATGTCCGGGTCGAGGTCGGCGTACCACCTCGGGTCGGCCTCGCAGACCGGACCGGCACCCACCCGGTGCCAGGTGGTGAGATCGTCGGACGCCGCCGCGAAGATCCGCTGCCGCAGGCCCCGCTCGGCCCGGTCGACTCCGGTGTAGAACATCCGCCACCGGCCGTCGGGGCCACGCACGACCGAGCCGGTCCAGGTCGCGAGGTCGTCGCCGGCCGGGGCATCGGCGGGGACCAGAGCATCGCCGACCTCGGTCCAGGTCCGCAGGTCGTCGGAGACCGCGTGGCCGATGCTGGCGCGCAGGTGCCGCCGGTCCGGGTCGACCAACGCTCGCGACGCCTTGAGGAAGAACAGGTGGAAGCGGTCGCCGTCGTCGGCGAACCAGAAGTCCCAGACCCAGGACGGAGCGAGGCGCAGCACGCGCGTCAGTATGGAGCAGCGGTGCGGGTGGACACACTGGTGCCGTGCGAGCGATGGTCGGGCTGGGGTCGATGCTCGTCGTGCTGGTGTCGGATGCGGCCTCGGCCCGGCGGACCTCACCGCCCCGTCCCGAGACGGGATGCACACTGCCGGCGACGGGCACTCCTCCGGACCCGGCAGCGGGTTCAGCGTGTCGCTCACCGTGGGGGACGGCACCAGTGACTCCGGCTCGGCTACTCGCTCACCGACGTCCGGCTGCCCGGGGCGGCGGCGGTCCCCGGCACCCTCAGCTTCTCGATCGAGTACGACGGGTCGTCCGTGCGGGACTATCTGGTCGACCACACCAAGGAGCTGCACGCCTTCGTGGTCCGCTCGGACCTTGCGGTCTTCGGCACCTCCACCCCGTCCGGGCCGACGACGGGGTCTGGTCGGTGGGCACCAACCTCCCCGAGCCCGGGTCCTACCGGGTGATCGCCGAGTTCGTGGCTCGCGACGAGGGCGCTCGGGGCGACCACGTCATGCTCGGGACGACCGCGCGGCTCCCCGGCGACTGGCAACCGGCGCGACCGGACCTGGCGGCGACCGGCGATGGCGGCACGGTGACCGTGACCGTGGACGACGATGTCCGGGTCGGGCCGGACGAGCGGCTGACTCTCACGGTGCGCGACAGCCTGGAGCGGCCGGTCGAGCTGGGCAGCTACCTCGGCGCCGCGGCGCACGTGGCCGGCTTCCACGTCGGCACGGGTTCGAGCGGCCCGGTCCCTCCGTGCTGTTCACCCAGGTGCGCATCAAGGGCTTCCTGCACACCATCCCCGTCGGGACCCGAGTGCAGTCCGGGCCAGGGTCAAGGGCTGGGTCAGGGCACCTCGAACCGCACCATCGCCACGGGACTCTCGGTCTTGCTACGACGCAGGCTGATCTGCACCTCCCAGGTGCCGCCGCTCGGGATCAGCACCTCCGCGGCAGATGTCCCGGTGGCGATGCCGGGCCGGCACCCTGCCCCGGCCCGGCGCGCCGGTCGGCTCCACCGTCGGCTCGGTGACGTCGGTCCCGGCCGAGGCGGCCAGGGCCTCACCCCGGGCGTCGAAGAGCTGGACCCCGTCCGCCGGCAGCGTGACCGGCTCGCTGAAGTGAAGACCGCCTGTTCGGGGCCCCGGGCAGTACGGCGCCTTCGACAAGGGTCGGTGCTCGGCAAAGTGGCGTGGGCTGATGCCGGAGCAGCTGTCGGGATGACCAGCACGGCCGTCAGGAGCAGCCCCAGGAGACCCGCCGTCGGCGGACTGGGGAGTCGTCGCCCGGCCGGGAGCATGCGCCGCAGTGTGCCCGAGCCCGCGACAGTCCGGGGGTGATCGGCGCTACCGCAGGACGAGCTGGTGGCTGCTGGAACCACCGTGCGAGGGTGACGGCGCACCGTCGTCCTCGAGCTCGGCGGCCACCGAGACGACCAGGCCGCCGAGGAGGAAGCCGACGACGCCGGCGGCCAGGGTGCTGGTGTTCATGAGGTCTTCTCTGTGTGCGCGGCCTGCCGGGCGTGGTCGGCGCCCCCGTGGTCAAGGTGTGTGGGGGCGTGGCCCTTGCCCTGGTCGATGAGGTAGCGATTGACCGGGAAGCCGCGATGAAGGCGATGGTGAGCGCGATCATCATGCCGATCCAGAAGACCGGGTTGACCAGGCCGGCGTCCATGGCGCCTGGGATCAGGGCCATCACCAGGTTTGTCGGTGATCTCCATCGTCGCGATCGACAAGGTGTCGGCCGCGAACACCACGTTGAGGGCGGCGAAGAAGCCCAGCCCGGCCTGGATCAGCGGCAGGGTGGACAGGGCGTAGCCGAAGAGGAAGGCCAGTCCGACGGCCAGGGCGATGGTGACCCCGGTGGACAGTCCGAGGGCGGTGCCCACCATCAGGCCGACGATCTCGCCGATGGCGCAGCCGGTGAGGCAGTGCAGGGTGGCGTCGGCGGCCAGGGTGTTGCGCGGGTTGACAGGTACTCCCTTCAGGTTGATAAAGGATACCATAGGGGGGTATAGTAGAAGAATGACCGAGTCCCAGGCAGCACACCAGCACGGCTACCTCCACGCGAAGGACGACTACCTCAAGCGACTGCGGCGCATCGAGGGTCAGGCGCGGGGTCTGCAGCGGATGGTGGAGGAGGAGCAGTACTGCATCGACATCCTCACCCAGGTCTCGGCGATGACGAAGGCCCTGCAGTCGGTCGCGTTGGGACTGCTCGACGAGCACATGAGCCACTGCGTGGTCGACGCCGCCAAGGCCGGCGGGCCCGAGGCCGACGTCAAGCTCAAGGAGGCCTCCGACGCGATCGCCCGGCTCGTCCGTTCCTGACCCCACCAGAGGAAGGCAAGATCATGGCTGACACCCGCACCTACACCGTGACCGGCATGACCTGCGGCCACTGCGTCTCCTCGGTCACCGAGGAGGTCCAAGAGGTCCCCGGCGTCGAGGACGTCGAGGTCGTCCTCGAGACCGGAGCCCTCACCGTCACTAGCAGCCAGAGCCTCGACGACGCCGCTATCAAGACGGCCGTCGAAGAGGCCGGCTACCAGCTGGCATGAGCACCCCGGTCAGGGTCGTCGGCTTCCTGGCCGTCCTCGCCGCGCTGTTCGGGGTCTCGCCGGGGGTGGGGAACGCCATCGGCCCCGTCTCCGAGCCAGCTGCGCAGGAGGAGTCCCACGGTGCCGGCCACGGAGCCGTCGAGCAGGAAACGATTCCCGGCGGACGGATGATCGCCCAGGACGGCTACGCGTTGGACCTGGCCGACCCCACGCTCGCACCCGAAGGTCCGTGCCGGTGGATTTCACGATCACCGGCCACGACGGGCGCCCGGTGACGTCGTACGACGTGGAGCACGAGACGCGGCTGCACCTGATCGTCGTACGCCGCGACTTCACCGGCTTCCAGCACGTCCACCCCGTGCTCGACGGGGCCGAGACCTGGAGCGCGGACCTCGATCTCACCCCCGGCGACTTGCGGCTGTACGCCGACTTCAGGGCCGCCGGCGACGACGCGCTGACCCTCGGAACGGACCTGGCAGCCGTGCCGAGCCGTGGGGGCTACCGGCTGTTCCTCGACTTCAAGCACCTCGGGGTCGTCCGGACCGCCGAGTTCACGGTCGGCACCCTCGGCACCGAACGCGCGACGGACCCGGCGGCCGGAGAGGAGCAGGACGATGCCCACGACCACTGAAATCGATCTCGCGATCACCGGGATGACGTGCGCCTCCTGCGCCAACCGGATCGAGCGCAAGCTGAACAAGCTCGACGGGGTGACCGCGAGCGTCAACTACGCCACCGAGAAAGCCAGGGTCAGCTACCCCGATGGGCTCAGTCCGGAGGACCTGGTCAGCACGGTAGAGCAGGCGGGGTACGGCGCGACCCTTCCACGCCCCACAGTCGATGACGGTGTCATCGGATCGGGCCAAGATGACCTCGACCCGACTCGGTCGCTGCGCCAGCGGTTGCTCGTCTCGGCGGTGTTGACGCTGCCGGTGATCGCGATGGCGATGATCCCGGCGCTCCAGTTCGACTACTGGCAGTGGCTCTCACTGACGCTGGCGGCGCCGGTCGTCGCCTGGGGCGCCTGGCCTTTCCACAAGGCCGCCTGGACCAACCTGCGGCACGGCACCTCCACGATGGACACGCTGATCTCGATGGGCACCCTCGCGGCGCTCGGCTGGTCGCTCTACGCGCTCTTCTGGGGCACCGCCGGCACCCCGGGCATGACCCACCCGTTCGAGCTCACCGTGGAGCGCACCGACGGCGCCGGGAACATCTACCTCGAGGCCGCCGCGGGGGTCACCACGTTCATCCTGGCCGGTCGCTACTTCGAGGCCCGCTCCAAGCGCCGCGCCGGAGCCGCTCTCCGCGCGCTGCTCGAGATGGGCGCGAAAGAGGTGGCCGTGCTGCGCGCCGGGGTCGAGACCAGGATCCCGACCGACCAGCTGGCGGTCGGCGACGTCTTCGTCGTCCGTCCCGGCGAGAAGATCGCCACGGACGGAGTCATCGAGACCGGCACCTCGGCGGTCGACGCGTCCATGCTCACCGGGGAGTCCGTGCCCGTCGAGGTCGGGCCCGGGGACGGCGTCGTCGGCGCAACCGTCAACGCCGGCGGGCGGCTGGTGGTCCGGGCCACCCGGGTCGGGTCGGACACCCAGCTCGCGCAGATGGCGCGGCTCGTCGAGGACGCCCAGAACGGCAAGGCCCAGGTCCAGCGCCTCGCCGACCGGATCTCCGGCATCTTCGTGCCGCTCGTGATCGGACTCGCCGCGGCCACCATGGGCTTCTGGGTCGGCACCGGCGCCGGGTTCCCCACGGCCTTCACCGCCGCCGTCGCGGTGCTGATCATCGCCTGCCCCTGCGCGCTGGGCCTGGCCACGCCCACCGCGCTGATGGTCGGCACCGGCCGCGGCGCCCAGCTCGGCATCCTGATCAAGGGTCCCGAGGTGCTGGAGTCGACCCGCGCCGTCGACACCATCGTGATGGACAAGACCGGCACCGTCACCACCGGCCGGATGACCCTGCGAGAGGTGGTCCCGGCTCCCGGTGAGAACGCCGACCAGGTGCTCCGGCTCGCCGGTGCCCTGGAGGACGCCTCCGAGCACCCCATCGCGCAGGCCATCGCGACCGGTGCCCGGGCCGCGGGCACGTTGCCGACCGTGGAGGAGTTCGCCAACCTCGAGGGGCTCGGAGTCGAGGGGATCGTCGCCGACGACGCCGCCCACGGGCAGCCGAGCCACGCTGTCCTGGTCGGTCGACCCCGGCTGCTCGCCGAGTGGTCCCAGCACCTCCCCCCGGAGCTCCACCGGGCGATGGCCGCGGCCCAGGCCACCGGAGGCACCGCGGTGGCGGTCGGGTGGGACGGCCGGGCCCGCGGAGTGATCGTGGTCGCCGACGCGGTCAAGCCCACCTCCGCAGAGGCGATCACCCGCTTCCGCGAGCTCGGGCTCGCCCCGATGCTGCTGACCGGCGACCACGAGATCGTCGCCGCCGCGGTCGCTGCCCAAGTCGGCATCGACCGCGACCATGTCATCGCTGACGTACTGCCCGCCGAGAAGGTCGAGGTCGTCAAACGGCTGCAGGCCGCCGGCCGGGTCGTCGCCATGGTGGGCGACGGCGTCAACGACGCGGCCGCGCTGGCCCAGGCCGACCTCGGGCTCGCCATGGGCACCGGCGCCGATGTCGCCATCGAGGCCAGCGACCTCACCCTGGTCAGGGGCGACCTGCGGGTGGCAGCCGACGCGATCAGGCTCTCCCGGCGTACCCTCGCGACCATCAAGGGCAACCTGTTCTGGGCATTCGCCTACAACGTGGCAGCCCTCCCGCTGGCGGCGGCCGGACTGCTCAACCCGATGCTCGCCGGTGCCGCGATGGCGTTCTCATCGGTGTTCGTGGTGTCCAACAGCCTGCGGCTGCGTGGCTTCCGGTCCTCGATCCCGACGACGGACTGACCGGTCAGGAACCCCAACAGGGATCCATCCGGTCGATCTCGGCCTCCCGGGCAGACTCGATGTCGCCGGCACCGCTCTGCACGGCCGAGGCCCAGGACGCCCAGAAGGGCGACGCCGAGCACGGCCAGGCAGAGGTCCAGCAAACTCATGCCACCGCCGCCGTGAGGCTCCGGGCCGCCGACACCGTCAGGCGACGAAAGGGGCTGCGAGGTCGGCGGCCACGTGCTGGCCGTGCACAAGCGGAGCGGAGTCGTGCGCCGTCCCGTGCACGTCCAGGCCGTGCATCGCGAGCAGCTCGAGCAGCGCCACCGCACTCGAGAGAGTCGCGTCGGCGACCCCCGCGTGCGGTCCCACGATTGTGGGCCATCCACACCAGCCCAGGGAAACGCTGATGAGCCTCAGCGGGACCAGTCGAGGTCGGCGTAGATGACGGCGTGGTCGGAGGCCTCGTCGACCTCGTCGGTGAGGGTCTCGTAGATCTCCCACGGGTCCCGCGTGCGCGGACCCCGATAGACCCCCTTGCGGAACACGCCGCCGCCGGTCGCCTTGGCGAACAAGGCGGGCGAGAGCAGCACATAGTCGATCTTGTCCTCCTCGTTGCCACTACCGAACGTGCCGCGACGCGGCCCCCACTCGAAGTCCGGGTGCTCGCTGATGTCGCGCAACGACGTCCCGGTCAGGAGCGGTGCCAACGATTCGCTCTCGGGGCTGTCGTTCAGGTCGCCGACCACCGCGACGTGCTCGTGGCCCTCGGTGACCAAGTCTTCATAGATGGCGAGACCCGGACGGCCTGCCGTCGGCGACGCTCCCCGCCGAGCGGGTCCCCGGGCGTGCTGTAGCCCTTGGACTTGAAGTGGTTCACCAGCACCACCAGCCGCTCCCCGCCGGGGGTGCGCAGGTGGTACTCCGCGCAGTCGCGGGAGAAGACCACCCCGTCGGCGTCACGGTCGTAGACGTGGGTGCGGATGTCGGTGACCGTGTGACCGGCCCGCGAGAGCACCCCGACGTCGATGCCGCGCATGTCGTTGCCGTCGATCAGCAGGACCTCGTCGTAGGGCGTCCAGTCGACCTGGCGCAGCAGCACCGAGGAGAACATCTCCAGCACCGGCCGCGACTCCGCCTCGACCACCCCGAGCACGTCGGCGCCGACGTCGCGCATCACCATCGCGGTGTGGGTGCTGGCGAGCTCGGTCACAGGTTCGGTCGTCAGCTCCACGAAGCCGACCCGATCGGCGTGCCCGTCGGCGACCACCTCGGTCGTCCCGTCGCGGCGCCGAAGCAGGAAGCGGCCGCGGAGCTTCCGCAGGATCGCGAACTCGCTCTGGTCCGACCGCACCAGCCCGAGGATCGCCAGCTGCTCGAGGATCTCGGCCCGGGTGTCGGCGTCGTAGACCGCAAGTTGGATCAGCTCGTTGACCCGCGCGTGCGCGGCCAGCACCTCCGCCCCACGCATCCAGTCGTCGGAGTCCATGACCGCCGGGCGGTCGAACATGTTCTCCACGTTGTACGCCGCGAGCCGGGTGGTACCCGCATCCGATGTGCGTCCCCCAGGCCCGTCCGCCACGATGTCGTCCATGGGACCCAGCATGGCCGACCTGTCCTGGCCGGTGCGCACCGAGCGGCTGAGCATCCGGCCCGCCACCGCCGACGATGCCGACGCCACTTGGTCCTACCGCCGACTCGAGAGTGTGTCGCAGTGGATGACCAGCTGGCCGCAGGACCGTGAGGAGTACGCCGAGCGTTTCGCCGACGCGAACCGGCTCGGCAAGACGCTCGTCATCCAGGGGGTCATCGAGGGCGCCGTCGAGGCGGACGAGCGGGTGATCGGCGACCTGATGCTCGCCCTCGAGGATCCCTGGTCCCAGAGCGAGGTCCGGGAGCGGGCGGCCGGCGTGCAGGCCGAGATCGGCTGGTGCCTCGACCCGGCGTACGCCGGCCGGGGGCTGGCCACGGAGGCGGTCGTGGCTCTGCTCGGCATCTGCTTCGACGGCCTCGGGCTGCGCCGGGTGCTGGCCGACTGCTTCGCCGACAACACTGCGTCGTGGCGGCTGATGGAGCGACTCGGCATGCGCCGGGAGGTGCACACGGTGCGCGAGTCGCTGCACCGCTCCGGGGAGTGGCTGGACGGGATGAGCTACGCGATGCTCGCCGACGAGTGGCGCGCCGAGCACCCGTGATCAGCCACCAGCCCCCGGACTACGACTGCCCGTTCTGCCGGATCCAGCAGGGCGGGTACGACGACCCCAACCAACCGTCCGACATCGTCGGCGACAACGACCTGGCCTACGCGCGGATCTCGCCGACGTGGTCGCCCGGCAACCCGGGAACCGCTCTGGTGATCCCCAAGGCGCACCACGAGAACCTCTACGAACTGCCCCACGACATCGGCCATGCGGTCTGGGACCTCACCCAGGCGGTGGCGAGGGCGATGCGCGCGTCGTACACCTGCGAGGGCATCTCCACGCGACAGCACAACGAGCCCGCCGGCTACCAGGACGTGTGGCACCTGCACGTGCACGTGTTCCCACGCCA
>Ga0136617_10005346_pt1 | contig 11481 bp, 8 predicted proteins | sample AntDrymUQ3222106_2_FD_129672 | JGI IMG/M metagenome (GOLD analysis project Ga0136617, IMG submission 129672) | Polar desert sand microbial communities from Dry Valleys, Antarctica - metaG UQ322 (21.06) | ecosystem: Environmental > Terrestrial > Soil > Desert | place: Antarctica: Dry Valley...
CCTCGCTCCGCTCGATGCTCACTCGACTGGCCTCCATCTCGCTCCGCGCCTCGCTTCGCTCGATGCTCACTCGACTGGCCTCCATCTCGCTCCGCGCCTCGCTTCGCTCGATGCTCACTCGACCTCCTGCATCGCGTCCACCCGGTCACTCCTGTCTGGTGCGAAAAGCTGTCAGACCCCGAGACTAGAGTCGCGAGATGTGACAGCCGCCTCTGGCCGTACGGGTTCCGGCAGCACTCCCTCTGCCAGCTCCGCCGCGGAGCTCGCAACCGGGCTCTCCCGTCTGTTGCTCGTCGACGGCCATTCACTGGCCTACCGCGCGTTCTTCGCCCTGCCGGTGGAGAACTTCTCCACTACCACCGGCCAGCCCACCAACGCGGTCTATGGCTTCACGTCGATGTTGATCAACGTGCTCCGCGACGAGCAGCCGTCCCACCTCGCCGTCGCGTTCGATCTGTCGCGTGTTTCCTTCCGCAACGAGCATTTCGCCGCCTACAAGGCCAACCGGGCGCAGACACCGGCCGACTTCAAGGGACAGGTGAGCCTGATCCAAGAGGTGCTCGAGGCGTTGCGGATCCCGATCGTCACGGCTGAGGGTTTCGAAGCCGATGATGTCATCGCCACGCTGGCCACCCAGGCTGAGGCTCTCGGCATCGACACCCTGATCTGTTCCGGCGACCGCGACACCTTCCAGCTCGTCAGCGATCACGTGACCGTCCTCTATCCCAAACGAGGGGTGTCGGAGATGTCGCGGATGACACCCGAGGCGGTGCAGGAGCGCTACGGGCTCTCGCCGACGCAGTATCCCGACTTCGCGGCGCTGCGCGGTGACCCCAGTGACAACCTGCCCAGTATTCCCGGCGTGGGAGAGAAGACGGCGGCGAAGTGGATCCGGGAGTACGGCTCGCTTGACGAGCTCGTGGCCCGTGCGGACGAGGTGCCCGGCAAGACAGGTGATGCCCTGCGCGAGCACCTGGCGGCCGTCATGCAAAACCGCCGCCTCACCGAATTGGTCCGCGACGTCAAGCTGCACGTCCATCCAGGCCAGCTCACCATGGCGCAGTGGGACCGCGACGAAGTGCACAAGTTGTTCGACACCCTCCAGTTCCGCGTGTTGCGTGACCGGCTCTGGGCCACGCTCAATGCCGCCGAGCCGGAAGCCGAGTCCGGCTTCGACGTCGAGGGCGGCTTGCTTGCCCCCGGTGATGTTGCGCAATGGCTCGATGAGCACGGGCGGTCAGGAGTCCGGCTCGGTGTCTCGGTGCGGGGCAGCTGGGGCCGTGGCACCGGCACAGTGCAGGGGGTCGCCCTCGCGGTCGAGGGCGGTGAGGGAGCCTACGTCGATGCCGAGCAGGTCACCGATGAGGACGAGAAGGCGCTGTTTGACTGGCTGACCGATCCTTCTGTGCCCAAGGCCGCCCACGATGTCAAGGGGCCGCTGCTCGCGTTGCGGGCTCGAGGGTGGGATATGGCCGGTGTCAGCAGCGACACGGCGCTGGCCGCCTACCTGGCGCTGCCGGGCCAGCGGTCCTTCGACCTCGCGGACCTGGCGTTGCGATATCTGCGCCAGGAGCTGCGGGCCGACATCGAGGCCAACGGCCAGCTCACGCTCGACGGAGGCGAGGAGCAGGCTGACGAGGCGGTGGCGGGCACCGAGATCGTGCGTGCCAGGGCGGTCGCCGACCTGGCCAGAGCGCTCGACGATGACCTTGACGAGCGCAGCGCCACCGCGCTCCTCAGAGACATGGAGCTGCCCCTGGCCGATGTCCTGGCCAAGATGGAATCAGTGGGGATCGCGGTCGACCTCGACGTGCTGCACGAGCTCGAGTCCGATTTCGCCGCCGGGGTACGTGACGCGGCAGAAGCGGCGTACGCGGTCATCGGCCGGGAGTTCAACCTCGGTTCACCCAAGCAGCTGCAGGCAATTCTCTTCGACGAGCTCGGCCTGCCAAAGACCAAGCGGATCAAGACCGGCTACACCACCGACGCCGAGGCGCTGGCCAGCCTGTACGAGCAGACCGAGCACCCGCTGCTGGAGCACCTGTTGCGGCACCGAGATGTCGCGCGGCTGAAGACTGTGGTTGACGGGTTGCTGCCGATGGTCGACGATCACCAGCGCATCCACACGACCTTCAACCAGACGATCGCCGCCACCGGCCGACTTTCGTCCACCGATCCCAACCTACAGAACATTCCGATCCGCACCGCAGAGGGCCGGCAGATCCGGCGGGCCTTCATCGTCGGCTCCGGCTACGAGTCGCTGATGACGGCCGACTACAGCCAGATCGAGATGCGCATCATGGCGACCCTGTGCGCCGACGCGGGTCTCATCGAGGCCTTCGAATCCGGTGAGGATCTCCACACGTTCGTGGCGTCGCGAGCCTTCAACATCCCGCCGGAGCAGGTCGACCCCGAGCTACGCCGCCGGATCAAGGCGATGGCCTACGGCCTTGCCTACGGCCTGTCGGCGTACGGCTTGGCCCAGCAGTTGAAGATCACGCCCGACGAAGCACGTACCCAGATGGACGCGTACTTCGAGCGTTTCGGAGGAGTCCGCGACTACCTGCGCAACGTCGTGGTCGAGGCGCGCGGCTCCGGATACACCGAGACGATCCTGGGCCGTCGCCGCTACCTTCCCGACCTGACCAGCGACAACCGGCAGCGGCGCGAGATGGCCGAGCGGATGGCTCTGAACGCTCCGATCCAGGGGTCGGCAGCCGACATCATCAAGGTGGCCATGCTCGGCGTCGATCGCGCGTTGCGGGAGGCCGGGCTGCGCTCGAGGATGCTGCTGCAGGTCCACGACGAGTTGGTGTTCGAGGTGTCGCCGGGCGAGCAGGCCGCACTGGAGGAATTGGTCCGCCGGGAGATGGGCTCGGCCTACGAATTGTCCGTGCCCCTGGAGGTGTCGATTGGTGTCGGCCGTACCTGGGACAGCGCGGCGCACTAGTGCGAGGCACTGGCGTGAGCATCGAGCGCGCGGCCGGCATCGTGGTGCTCGCCGCACTGCTGCTGGGCTGTGACTCCTCGCGTGCGGCCAGCCCTGGGCCGCGATCCCCGACGGGGAAGGGCGATACTCCGATCGCGAACTGTGACGAGGTGCCATGCACGGGAGTGATCGCAGGCGCGCGTTATGAGATCAAGCTGCCGGTGAGATGGAACGGCACGCTGTTGTTGTGGTCGCACGGCTATCGGCAGTCGGTGCCAATCCCGCGCAACGGCAAATTCGAGTCCGTTCCTGAATCGGCGCCATCTCCCGAGGCCGCCAAGATCCTGCTGGCACAGGGTTACGCGCTGGCCGGGTCGGCCTACGCTCGCGACGGCTGGGCGGTCATCGACGGCGTCACAGCGGGGGAGCAGCTGCACTCATGGTTCGTCACGATGATCGGGAAGCCGCGCCGCACATACGTCTGGGGAGCATCACTTGGCGGGCTGATCACCCAGACGCTGGCCGAGAAGCACCCTGACTGGGTCAGCGGTGCGGCGCCGGTGTGCGGCGTGCTGGCCGGTGCCAACCTGACCCTCGATCTCGCGCTCGATGTTGCGTACGCCGTCAAGACGCTGGTCTATCCGCAGTTGAAACTCGCCCGTTACTCGAGCGCGGAGGAGGCGCGTGCCTATTTCAACGCCGCCTTCAAGGCGATTTCGGCCGCCCGACAGGACCCGCGAGAAGGCGTATCGAAAATTCTGTTGATCGCCGGGCTGGTGGATGCGCCGACCACGTCAGACGACGACGACGGGCACGACCTGGCATCGCGGCTGAACGCGATCGTCCTCGCTCTGGTGACCGCGATGCTGTACAGCACGGAGGTTCGGCGGGACGTCGAGCAACGTGCCGGTGGTAACCCGTCGACCAATATCGTGACCGACTACTCGGCCCGAGTCACGGCGGCCGAAGCAGCCGCGTCGGAGGCGCTGTCACCCGGCTCGGTGAACAGGGCGCTGGCCCTCTTGGCCCAGGGCCAACGGGTCACCGCCGATCCAGCAGCGCGAACGGCGGCCGACGGTCTAGGCAATCCGACCGGGATCCTGCACGGTCCGACGGTGACCCTGCACACCATCGCTGACCCGCTCGTCGTCGTGCAGAACGAGAGCGTGTTCCGGTCCCGAGTCGCGGCCGCGGCCGGCGCAGGTACGGCCAAGCTGCTGCAGCTGTACACCAAACCGCCCGAACGCTATACCAAGGCCACGTACGGTGCCGGCCACTGCAGCTTCACGACGCGGGAGTGGACCGGGGTCGTGAACTTGCTTGACATGATGGTCCGTCAGGGCACCCGTCCGCCTGCTGCGGACATCACCAAGGCGTTCGATGGCGATCTGCGGCTGGCTCTCGACTATGTGGCACCACCCTGGCCGGCCACGCTGGACTGATGTCGACCGTGGCTGCTGCCGCGCGCGGGTGACAATTCTGACTGCTGCGACCGCCGCGATGTTGACCAATCTGACAGACTCCGGCACATGTTGTCCCGCCGCGCGGGTGCCGCGATCACAGTTCTCCTGCTCTGCCTGACGACATCGGGTTGTGGTTCGTCGGGCGGGCTCGATGCGACCACCCAGCGGGAACGCAGCACCGACTCCGACGTGCCGTTCATCGGCTGCGACAAGGTGCGGTGCACGGGTGAGCTCGACGGGGCGAAGTACGAAGTCAAGCTCCCGGAGAAGTGGAACGGCACCTTGCTGCTGTGGTCGCACGGGTACCGACAGGCGCGGCCGGCGCCGCCGGACTTCGAACCGGTCGAGACCGGCGCCGACGCTGCGCCGTCGGACGAGACCGCACAGGACCTGCTGGGCAAGGGCTACGCGCTGGCCGGTTCGGCGTTCGCAACGAATGGGTGGGACGTCCTCGACGGGATCAAGGCCAATGAGGCGCTCCATGCGTGGTTCTCGCGCCAGGTCGCCCGCCCGTATAGAACGTACGTCTGGGGCGAGTCTCTCGGCGGCCTGATCACCCAGACGCTGGCCGAGAAGCATCCGGAATGGGTGACCGCTGCCGCGCCCTTGTGTGGCGTGGTTGGCGGCACCAACCTCAACCTCGACCTCGTGCTCGACGTCACGTACGCGGTGAAGTCGCTGCTCTCTCCCGAGTTGAAGCTCGCGGAGTACGCCTCCTTCGACGAGGCGGTGGTCAACTTCAACGCGGCGTACAAAGCGATCCTGGCGGCTACCAAGGACGTGCGGAACGGCGTGCCGAAGCTGCTCGTCATCGCCGCGATTGTCGACGCCCCGCGCCAGACCCGGACCTACGACGGGCACGACACCCCGTCCCGGCTGGGCGCGGTGGTGGAGTCGCTGCTGACGGCGGTGGGATACGGGACATACGGCCGGTGGGAGATCGAACAGCGGGTTGGCGGCAACCCTTCGACCAACGCCGACACCGACTACGCCCAGCGTGTCTCGGCCGAGGAGAAGTCCCTTCCCGAGGCGGTGGCTGCGGGATCGGTCAGGCGCAACCTCGCTCTGCTGGCTCAGGGCGCGCGGGTATCCGCCGACTCCGCTGCGCGGGCCAAGGCGGACACGCTGGGCAACCCGACTGGGGTGCTCAAGGATCCGACCCTGACCTTGCACACGGCGGCCGACCCCCTGGTTGTCGTGCAGAACGAGCGAGTGTTCGGCGAACGCGTCGTCGCCGCGACCAAGAAGCGCAAGGGTGATCTGCTGCAGCTCTACACCCGGGCACCCGCGACCTACACCACCGCGCCGTACGGTGCCGGACACTGCAACTTCACGACGCGGGAGTTGGTCGGCGTGGTGTCGCTGCTCGATCAGTGGGCCCGGCAGGGCGCCTATCCTACGACGGCCGACATCACGAAGGCATTCGCTGACGACCCAGGCCTGGACCTGGGCTACGCCCCTGCCCTCTGGCCTGACCCGAAGGCTGAGTGACCGCTGAATTGTCGGTCCCGCCTCGGCCGCGCAACTCCAGTCCCAGCCCGGTGGCCAGCAACAGCAGCGCCCCTGCGACCGCGACCAGCAGGATCTCGGTGCGACTCTCGTGCCAGAGCCACGCCACGGCCACGCACTCGGCGGCCGCGACAGCCCACACTGCGACAGCGAGTCGCCTGTCGTGCACCGCCACACCGGCGTACAGGAATAGCAGCACACCCGCCAGCAGGACGCCGGCTGTCGCAAAGAGCCAGGCTGACCCGGAGACGGCGGAGTATTCCGGGCCCAGCAGGTACGGCACGAGCGGTGCGGCGAGGGCACTCGTGGTGATCCCCACGACGGCGATGGCGCCGAGCAGCCGCACCGCGGTGCGCAGCGCGTCGGCCCGCTCGGGTGCCCGAGTGAGCTGTGCGTACGCAACCGTGGCAACGAAACCAGGTCCCCAGAAGGCGGCCTTCGTGACGAGGTTCCCGGCCGCATAAATGCCGGCATCGGATTCCGGCAGGTAGTGGCGGGCCAACACCAGGTCCAGATTGGACAGTGCCAGGATACCGAGCATGGCGAGGGTGTCGCGGCCGAGGCCGTCGATGCGTACGGCGCCCGGTCGTGGCCGAGTCAACAGGCCGGGCGCCGCCAGAAACAGGGCGACGGCCGCCGCAGGGGTGGCGCCTAGAGCAGCACCTGCGAGCGCACCCGTCACTCCAGGATGCACGGCAAGCGACATGATGCCGCCGGCCAGCCGGCCGAGTTGCGCCAGCACCAGGACGCTCGCGAGCGCGGCATAGCGCTCCTGGCCCTGGAGGATCCCCTGACAGCCGAACACGATGATCGTCGGCACCAGCGACAGCGCCAGCCAGCACAGAGCTACGTACGAACCGGTGCCCAGGAACGCGTGCAGGAGGGGGGCCGCTATGAGGGTGATCAATGCCACCAGCACGGCGATGCGCACTGAGCGAGCGATCAATCCCTCGGCTATCCGGCCGATGTCGCCGGTGGCTGTCGCGATCCCCCGTGCCGCGCCCGCCTGAAGCGCGATCCCCGGCACGCTCCCGACGATGACAACGGCGAGCAGGGCCGCCAGTTCGCCATAGGAATCAGGTCCGAGCGCGCGGGACAGGGAGATGTTGAAGGCGTAGGCGAGGAGGTTGGCAACGAGCGTGCCCAATGCGACCAGCAGGGCGGCGCGACCCCTCGCCCGGCTCTGACCGAAGGGCGGTGCGGCCGGTGTCGACACGGATAGAGGCTAGACGGGGTGCCCTGAGCACGATTCGCAGCCAGCCGGAGCAAGGAGCCGAAGCGATCCGCCCCTCATCGACACACCTCGCCCGGGCGCGGTCCTGTGTCAGCCACCTTTGCACTGCTCACCTCGGCGCACCGGCCGTGCGGTGCGTGAAACGCCGACTCATCACCTCGGCCTTGCATTGCTCACTGAGCATGAGCGCAGCGAGGCGCGGGGCGAGATGACATGGGTCGAGTGAGCATCGAGCGCAGCGAGGCGCGGAGCGAGATGAAAACCAGTAGCGTCGGCCGCGATGTCGACTCCCGGGCCGGCCGCCGGATCTGGTTCACGCGCGGGCCGCCCAGCCGTTGTCGCCGTCACCGTCGCGACCCTGCTTGTCGTGCTGCCGGCGTTGCGGCCGGGCTACCTTCTCACCTACGACATGGTCTTCGTCCCGCGACTGCCGTTCACAGCTGATCTGCTCGGGCTGGGCACTCGGGTGCCGCGCGCGGTTCCCAGCGACCTGCTGGTCGCGCTCGCGTCACGGCTCGTTTCCGGCGACATCGTGCAGAAGCTGATCGTGGTGGCCGTGCTCGTAGCCGCCGGCATCGGCGCTGCCCGCCTGGCACCGGTCGGGCCGATCGGGCGCGCCGCCGCCGGCATCGCGTACCTATGGAACCCGTACGTCTACGAGCGCCTAGTCATCGGGCATTGGGCCTTGCTGCTGGGGTACGCGGCCCTGCCGTGGGTCGCCGCCGCCGGGGCAGCCGTGCGCCGGGGAGATCGTGACGGTTGGCCCAGGCTTTTGATCGCGCTCGGCGCTGGATCCCTCGGCGGTGCCTCCGCATGGTTGCTCATGGCGTTAGTCGCGCCGCTCGTCGTCGGCTGGCCGGCGGGCAGCGGCTGGCGCCGGGTCCTGGTTCGCCTGGGCGGGGTTGGTGCCGCACTGCTTGTCCTGGCCGTTCCCTGGGCCGTGCCCAGCCTGCTGCGACCGGCGGGTGTCGCTCTGGATCCGGACGGCGACCTGCTCTTCGCCGCGCGCGCCGACACGGCGCTGGGCACGCTGGGCAGCCTGATCACCGGGGGCGGGATCTGGAACGCCGATGTCTCCCCGCCCGGCCGCATGTCACTGATCTACGCGGCCGCGGCGGCGGCAATGGTGGTTGTGTCCGTGACCGGGCTGTGGCTGCTCCGGAAGCGCTGGCCGGTCCTGCCGCCGCTGCTGGCCGCTGCCGTGATCGGGCTGGTGCTGGCGGTGGCATCGACCACCCCGCCGCTGCGGGCCATCGCCCACGCGCTGCCCGGTGGTGGCCTGCTGCGGGATGCGCACAAATTCGTCGCCATCTGGGTCCTCCTCGCATCGGTTGGCTTCGGCGCAGTCGCCGATCTCGCCACCCGGCGACCAGCCGGACGAGCCGCGGCCGTGCTCGGAGCCCTGCTTGCGGTGACGCCCATCGCCGTGCTGCCGGCGATGGCCTGGGGGGCAGCCGGCCGCCTGCAGCCAGTGCAATACCCGGCGGGCTGGTCGCAGGCGGTGGTCGCTATCGAGGCGGACGGCCGGTCGGGAGCGGTGCTGGTGCTGCCCTGGCAGCCCTACCGTCGCTACTCGTGGAACGGCGACCGCGTGATGCTCGACCCGGCTCCCCGCTGGTTCGGGCGGCAGGTCATCTCGAGTGACGCGCTGCCGGTCCGGGTGGGCGAAAGTGTACGCACGGTGGCCGGTGACGATCCGCTGGCCGCGCGCTTCGACGCGCCCGTACGGGCCCCGGAGACATTCCTGGCCGAGCTGCGCCGCGCAGGGGTCGCGTACGTGGTCGTGGATGGTCCGCTCGGGGAGCCCGGACTGTTGCGGGGGTTGCGCAAGGTCGGCGGGGAGACGGTCGTCGTCTATGCCGTCGACGGATCATCATCCAGGGCGGCGCGGATGGCGACAGATGGACTAACGGCACCCCGCGCACCGGTCATCGCCGCCGACATTGCCTGGGCCTGGATTCTCGCCGTGTCATTGTGCCTGATGGGCTATCGGCGGATCCGGCGGCTGATACGTTGACAGCGGGTCAATCGCCGATGAGGAGCCACCGATGCGTACCGCACTGACTGTACTTCTTGCGGTACTTCTTGCCGGTTTGACCGGCTTCGGGATCGTCTCGGCAAACTCGGCCACGCCCGAACCGGTGGACACCCCATTGGTCACCTACGGCACACGCTGACCTTCGGCTGCCCGTGCATGGCTGGGCAGCCCGGCGACGTGGGCCAGCACCGCCTCGAACTTCTCCCCGGTCTCCTGCCAGTCGAACCCCGCCGCGTGCTGCGCCGCGGCGGAGCCGAGCCGGGCCCGCAGCTCTGAGTCCACCAGCAACCGCCGTACCTGAGCCGTGAAGTCGTTCACGTCGTCCTGCGCGGCCAGCAGGCCCGTCGCGCCGGCCACGATCGACTCGGCCACACCGCCAGCCCCGTGGAAGGCGACAGAGGGCGTCCCGTGAGCGGCGGCCTCGACGACCGCGAGCCCCCAGCCCTCCTTCAACGAAGGCACGATCGAGACCCAACTGCGCCCGAGCAGCCGGTGCTTCTCATCGTCGGTCACGTAGCCGGCGAACCGGACCGAGTCGGCGACTCCCAGCCGGTCTGCCACGTCGCGAAGCTCCGCCTCCCACCACCCTCGGCCGGCAATCACCAGCTCAAGGCCGGGCAGCTCGGTCCGCAGCCGCGCCAGGACCGCCAGTGCGATCTCCACCCGCTTGTGCGGCACCAGCCGGCCGAGCACGACCAGCGAGGGATGCTCGCTGCGCGCGACCGGATCGGCGAGCCGGCGCGGGTTGCCGTTGTGCACGACGTCGATGTCTGCTGGCCGGACCCCTAACGTCACCAACTCGTCGCGACTCACGTCCGACACGGTGACGTAGCGACAGCCGCGGTTCACCCGGGGAGCGAGCCGGGACTCGATCCACCAGCCCAGGCGCGCCCGCAACGGCCCGAACACCACCCGCCACTGCTCGCGATGAACGTGGTGCACCAGCACGACGACAGGCCGGCGGGCATACAACCGGGCCAGGAAGGGCATGCCGTTCTGAACCTCGACGACGACCTGATGCGGCCCGAATCCACCCCGCAGGTGCTGCCAGGCCGCGCGCGCATAGACGCTGAGCCGGCTGCCGCGACGGACAATGCGGACACCCTCTGCGGTCACCTCGTCGCGCAGCGCACCATCATGCGCGGCACAGAAGATCGTGACGGCATGCCCACTGCCGGCCAAGGCCGCGGCCACCCGCTCGACGTACACCTCGGAGCCGCCGCCCTCGGGATGGCTCTGGTCGCGCCAGTTGAGGATCACGACTCCGCACCTCTGCGCGAGGTCTCGGGTGAGGACGGCCTGCTGCTGTCCCGGTCGTTGCGGCATGTCTGGCACCGTAGGGCACGTGCCACACATCAGCACTGCTCACCGCACAGTGCCGCCAGCCGACGGCCTGCGGCGCTCCCTCGCGCTGTTCCGGGCATTCAGGGTCGAGCAGTCCGATCCCGATCGGTTCTACGGCACTCTGGCCACCGACTCGGCCCGGCAAGTGGGTCAGTTCGTCGATCTGGCCGGGCTCACCCTGCTGGATGTCGGCGGCGGCCCCGGCTACTTCGCGGCGGCGTTTCGCGCGGCCGGTGCGACATACCTCGCCGTCGACGCCAGTCTCGGCGAGTTGAGCGCCCGCGAGCCACCAGGCCCGGCGACGGTTCTGGGTAGCGGCCTGGCGCTGCCGATACGAGACGGGGCTGTCGACGTCTGCTACTCCAGCAATGTCCTGGAGCACGTCGCTGATCCGACGGCGATGCTCGCCGAGATGCTCAGGGTGACCCGGCCGGGCGGCACGGTCTTCGTTTCGTACACCCTCTGGCTGTCTCCCTGGGGCGGGCACGAGACGTCGCCATGGCACTACCTCGGCGGAGCGTACGCAGCCCGGCGGTACGAGCGCCGCCACGGCCACCCGCCGAAGAACGTGTACGGGACGAGCCTGTTTCCGCTGTCGGCTGGAGCGGTCCTGCGCTGGGCGCGGTGTCAGCGCGACGCCGAGGTGGTGGCTGCCTTCCCGCGATATCACCCGCGATGGGGGCACTGGATCATGGTGGTGCCCGGATTCCGTGAGCTGCTGAGCTGGAACCTCGCCATCGTTCTCAGGGTGCGGTGAGGACCGCCGAGGCCGGGGTCACGGCAAGAGCGGTCCCGGCCGAGCCCACCGATCGGGCCCGGCGGGTGGCCCACCGGATGCGGCTGTTCGCCTGTTGTATCGGACTCACCGCGCTGATGTTCAAGCAGGCTCCTGGCCGGCTGGTCGCAGACACCAAGCTGGACCTGACCGTCGACCCGGCCGGATTCCTGGCGCGGGCGCTGCGCC
>Ga0136617_10005347_pt1 | contig 11481 bp, 13 predicted proteins | sample AntDrymUQ3222106_2_FD_129672 | JGI IMG/M metagenome (GOLD analysis project Ga0136617, IMG submission 129672) | Polar desert sand microbial communities from Dry Valleys, Antarctica - metaG UQ322 (21.06) | ecosystem: Environmental > Terrestrial > Soil > Desert | place: Antarctica: Dry Valley...
GGCTTGCCCGCGAAACCACGCATCTCGGTGAGTACGCGCTCGATCACGAAGCGCGGCGGCACCACACCCTTCTGCTCGCGCAACGCGAGCCCTTCTAGTACTTGGTCGAACTTGCGGCCCACCTGACTCAGTCGTGCGAGGTAGTCATCGGCACCGCGCAGGTCGCCGATGCGATGCAGGTTAATGAGGAAATCCGGCGTTTGATTTTGCACGCCGACGAGCTGGTTGACGGGATAGTCGTGGAAGCGAAACCGCTCACCTTCGAGCTGGCTCTCGATATACCAGGTCAGCACGCGCGTGGAGAGTCTCTGCCCCGGCGTTTGCGCGGCAAGGTCGTAAGACTTGAGGTCGTGCAGATAGCCATGCCAGGCTGCGAAATCGCGCTCCAACTTGGCGACCGAGGCGTCGTCCAGATGGGCGTTGTGCCGGCGGTAGCCGAACTGCTCCGCGATGCCCAGGGAGGTAAGCAGTTCCGGCAGTTCCGGCAGTTCCGGCAGTTCCGGCAGTTCCGGCAGTTCCGGCAGTTCCGGCAGTTCCGGCAGGAAGCTGACGAAGACTTTTTCGTAGAAAAGGTTCAGGCTGAAGGGTCGGAACCAGATCAGGTTCACGACAAACACGGTGGCGACAAGCAAGGCGGCAGCGAGAATCACGCCCAGCCATTTGAGTGTAGGTCTTAGCATCGGCGAGAGTCTAACCGGGTCGCAGGCGCGACCGACTGCGGCGTGGCGATCAGACACTCGCGTCTGACTGAGAGAAAAGTGTCTCATCGACCGCGCGCCGCGCAACGCTGCAAAAGGTGAGCCGGCGAGCATCCGCTAGCTTCTGCGTTGCCGAAAAAGCCCTGTTACGACTTGGCAGGCCCTCGCCGCGGACATGTTCGATCATCCACTTCCCAATCGGCTGCCCGCGCGCAACGAAGCGCCGTCGGCCCCGCGACTCAGCCAGCCCGATCAAGCTTGTCGAGCAAAGCCAGCGCGCGCTTGGGGTTACCCCGCGCCGCGCGCGTTTCGAAGCGCACACGGGCGTCATAGTTGGCAAGGGCAATCGTGGCCAGTTCGTCCATCAGCTTGTTGATGCTGATCGACTTCGATTTCGCGAGCGCCTTCAGGCGCTCGTGCTTGTCGTCCGGCAAACGAATCGTCAGGGTGGACATGGAAAGACCTCCAGGCATTGCTCAGGGGTCAGCGCCCTGAGCGAGGGGAACTTCAATTCGCCGCGCGCCACGTCACGCAGGTTGCGTGTCACGATGGCTTCGGCCTGCGCGCCACACCCAGCTCGATGAGATGGTTGTCGGCTTCATCGGGCAAGTTGGGCCGCCAAGCATAGAACACCTCGACCCAGCGACACCGATTCAGCAGGCCCGGCCAGGAGTTTTGGCAGCTCGATGCCGAGATGCCAGGAGAGAATCACCGGCAGAATGTCCCATAAACTTTCGGAGGACGCGTTCGATGAGGAACCTGATGGTCGGGGTCGCTTGCGCGCTTGCATTGCACGCGGTTTGCGACGCTGCAACGCAAGCAACGCCAGGTTTGAACGAGACGATCGATAGACGGACCATCGATCGGGGCCGCTACCTCGTCAAGATCGCCGGTTGCAACGATTGTCACACGGAGAAATACGCGTCCAAGGCTGGTGCCGTTGCTGAACGTGAGTGGCTCACCGGTGACACGGTCGGCAGTCAAGGTCCCTGGGGCACGACCTACCCAGCGAATCTGCGCCTCGTCATTGCCAACCTGACCGAGGCACAGTGGATGACCGCAGCGCGCCAACCCCGCCGACCGCCGATGCCTTGGTTCGCGCTGCGAGATATGACCGACAGCGACGTCCGCGCCATCTACCGGTTCGTCAGATCACTTGGCCCCGCCGGCGCTCCAGCTCCTGCTTACGTTCCTCCCGGAGGCCTCGTCACGACGCGCTTCGTGATCAGTGAACCACCGCATCCCGCACAGAAGCGCTAGGCTGGAAGCAAGTTCTATTCGCGCGCAACCAGCGTTGGGCGCCTCGACGTGGCGCTTGCACAGTACCGATCGGGGACGCGCGGGTTGCGCGTTGCCATTGAAGCGCGATTAAAGAACGAGGTCCACGATCGGATTCAATCAGATCCGCGATGTCATCGGTCCCGGCTCGACCCGTTCCAATTCGCGCCCTTCCCTGATCCACCAGGCACCCGGCAAGCCGCCAAGCGTCATCGCACCGTCCGCTACGCGGACCCACGACCCTTCGGGCAACGCAAGCACCGCGATCGACGGATTCAGTGTCGTGAACTCGGCCAAGCGTTCGGTGCGCGTTTCGCCGAAATGACCAGCCGGTTTGCCATCGATGAAATGCGGATTGATCTGGAACGGCACCAGGTCGAGCGCATCGAGTCCCTGACTGTCGATGACCGGCATGTCGTTGGTGGTGCGGATCGTCGGGCATGCGAGGTTGCTGCCTGCACTCCATCCGAGGTAAGGCACACCCGCGCGCGCGCGGTGCGCAATGGCGGCGAGCACGCCGGTGCGACGGCAGTGATGGAGCAGATGAAACGTATTGCCACCACCCACCATGATCAGGGGCGCATCGGCAATCGCGTCGACCGGATCGACTGCGCGATGAACAGATGCGATCGCAATGCCTGCCGCGCCCAAGGCTTCCGCAACCTTCTCCTCGTAGGCATCCCAGAAATCGGGCATTCCAGCATACGGAACAAAGGCCGCGCGTTTTGTTGGACCCGCCAGTTCCTTGATCGCGTCGCGGGCGTGCACGAGGTAGCCGTCGGAACTGCTCGAGTTGCTAAGAAGTAGCAGATTCATGTTCGGCGCGATGCCTCATTAGACCTTGAATGAATTGCCGCCGGGCGCCGAACCTGGGGTGCAGGTGCCGGCCCGCGTAGGAAATCTTACCCGGGAGTGCCTTTCCCCCGACGTGTCAACCGCACGGGGTGCGCCGCGTTGATAGCCGCTGCCGTGGATCCCTGCGGCGTCGGAGCAAGCGAATGGACGAGCAACCAGGCGGGCCGCTGCAGGAAACGATCACCCTGCAAAAGGCCAAGAAGCTGATCCAATGCATGGCGCATGAGCAGAGCTTCCTGTTGCTCTCGCCGCCTGGGGTGGGCAAGTCGGACATCGTCTATCAGGCGGCGCATGAGGCGGGCCTGCCCTGCCGCTCACTCTTGGGCACACAGATCGCGCCGGAGGACGTGAGCGGCATTCCGCGGATCGTCGGCGAGCGCTCGGTGTTCTGTCCACCGCGCATGCTGCTCCCCGAGTCCGCGGAGCCGTTCTGCCTGTTCCTGGACGAGCTTCCGGCTTGCGCGCCGGACGTGCAGAAGTCGTTCTATTCGCTGTTGCTCGAGCGGCGCCTTGGGGAGCACACGTTGCCGGCAGGCACTTGGGTCGTTGCGGCGGGCAACCGCATGCAGGACCGCGCGCTCGTGCGCTCGATGAGTTCCGCGCTCGTCAACCGGGTCACGATCCTGCACGTCCGCGTCGACTTCGACGAGTGGCAAGCGTGGGCGCAGCGCAATAGCGTGCGTGCCGACGTGCGGACGTTCATCCACTACCACCCGGACGCGCTCGCGCGCGACGTGCCGCAGGAGCCGGTGCCCTTCTCGACGCCGCGCGCGTGGGCGGCCATGTCGCGCGCGCTTGACCTAGCCGAGAGCGCCGGCATGCTTTCGCGGGAGGTCCGCCGAGCGCTCGCGTTCGGTCGCTTATCGCCCGAGGACGCTGCGGTCTTTTGCGCGCTCGCGGAAGAATCGATCGCGCCGATGCGCCCGCTCGAGGACTACATCGATAATCCCGCGCTCCTGCCGAAGGGCGAGGCCGCGCGATGGTTCATCCTCGACTGCATCCGGCGCCGGGTCCGCGATGATCGGCTCGTCGGGATTCCGCCAAAGGCTGTGAATCGGTTCCTGCGCAGCTTACCGCACGAGCATCAATTGAACGTGCTCACCGACCTTGTCGATCGTTGGGGTGCTCTGGGCGCCGATGCCGCAATGCTGGCGCTGCTGAAGAAGGTGTCGGGACTGTGAACGACACTCGCGCCGCCATGTTGCGCGTGGAACGCGTGCTCCGCCTCGTGACAGTTCCGTTTCCGCACCTGGCGGGACTCATCGCCGCGGCCAGGGTTTCGCCGGACACGCGGCTCTCGACGATGGGCGTGTTCGCGTCGGGCCGTCTGGCGGTGAATCTCGATTTCGTCGCGCGCCAAAACGATCGCGATCTCATGTTCGTGCTCGCGCACGAGATGATGCACTTGGCGCTTCACACGCACGAGCGCGCGAAGGGCGCCGGGCGAGTCGAGTTCAACTACGCGCACGACTATATCATTAACGACATGCTGCGCGCCGAGCTCGGCGTCCAAACGATTCCCGCCAATGGCTTGGACCTGCCTGGCGCGCGAGACAAGTCTGCCGAGGAGATCGTGCTCGAGATGCGGCGCAAAGGCGAGACCCCGACGCGTTCCCGCGTATGGGAGGGCGAGCGCATGACCGTGCAACAGCGCTTTCCGCCGGGTGCGCCGGGGTCGCCGGGAGACGAGGACGGCGACGTCTTAACCGATGATCTTGAGCGCGCGTGGTATCCCGACGCCGCGCAGGATCAGAGGAGCGCGGCCGAGCGTATCAGGGCGCTCGCTGCGAAGGCGCTTTCGCTGGCCGAGGCCATGGACGCGATGCGCGGCGCTCGCGGCAGTCGCCCGCATACCTCCCGCCAGAACGTCGCTGCGTTGCGCGGACTCTATCGCACGCCCTGGCAGCTCGCTCTGCAGCGCTGGATGGAATCCGTCGCACCCGGCGAGCGCACGTTCACCCGACCGTCACGGCGAACCGCAATCCAAAGCGACGTCGTCCTTCCGGGACGTCGCCGCCAAGGCTGGCTCTTGAACGTCGTCCTCGATACCAGCGCTTCGATGTCCGACGAGATCGGAAAAGCGCTCGGCGCCATCGCCGATTTTTGCGACGCGGTCGGTGTCGACCAGGTCCGGCTCGTGCAATGCGACGCTGCCGTCACCTCGGACGAATGGGTCGCTCCCGACGCGCTGGCGCAACGGGAGATCGCAGGTTTTGGAGGCAGCGACCTGTCGCCCGCGTTGCTGCACCTTGCGCGCGATCCCCGCACGCGCGCAGCGGTGGTTGTCACCGACGGCGACGTCGCATATCCGCGCGAGCCGTTGCCCTACGACGTCCTCTGGGTGCTTCCCGCAACTGCGCGCACGGCGTTCGAACCGCCGTACGGGCGTGTTGTGACGATGACCTAGCGGTCGATCGCAACCGTAATCGGTAACCCGGAGAACCCGATGAAAGTCATTCAGGAGCTCGTCGCCTATTTCGATCGGCGCGGCAAGCTGTCGGCGCCACAGATACGTGCGCTGCTCGATCGCGGCTACCTTGCCGCCGATGCGCCTTCCAACATGCTCGATCTCGCCAACCCCCCCGGCGCCACGTATTACTTTCGCGTGGCGGGCCGAACCGAAGGACCACTATGGGGCACCGACATCTACACAGGTGATTCCGCGCTCGGTGTCGCAGCGGTCCACGCCGGATTGGTCAAGCCGGGAGAGTCAGCGGTGGTGCGCGTCGTCACGATCGCGCCGCCACCACACTTCTCGGGGTCGCTGCGCTACAACGTGACCAGCCACGATTTCGGGCGCTATGGCAGCGCCTACAAGCTGGCGGCTGTGTGAAGGGGACAGGTCCTCGATTCGGGCGGGCGATTATTGCTTGACAAATCATGATTTGTCATGACATGCTGGGATCAAGAGCAGGAGGGTTCGCTATGTCCCAAGTCCGTGAGAAATTCGCCACCCAGGTCAATTCCGAAGTCCTAGCCACCGTCCGCGCCATCGCCGCGGAGGAAGGCCGTCAACTCCAGGCCCTTGTGGACGAGGCGCTCACCGACCTCATCGAGAAGCGCAAGAACGCCCGTCCCCGCGCTCACGTCATGGGTGCCTATCTCGCCAGTCACGATAAGTACGCCGAGCTTTACAAGAAGCTCGCGAAATGACCGATTACCTCACCCAACAAGAGCTTCTTGCAATTCATGCCGACCAAATAGAGCGCTATGGTGGATCACTGGGCGCGCGGGATCTCGGCCTTCTGGACGCTGCGCTGTACCGGCCACAAACCGGCTACTACGCCGACCTCATAGAGGAAGCCGCGGCTCTCTGGGAGAGCCTTGCTCAAAATCACCCTTTCATCGATGGCAACAAGCGCGCTGCTTTTGCCGCCGCTTACACGTTCCTCGCCATCAACGGCGCACAGGTAACCGCAGATGCGAACGCCGTATATGCGTTTATCTCCCGTCTCTATGAAAAGGGAAATTTCACTTTTGAAGCCCTCGTGCCTTGGCTTCGTAGCAATGTCAAAGTGTCCCCACCCGCAATACTGAAATAAGGAATGAAACAACACCTGGCCATAAGAGAGCGTGATCGGCCCCAAGCCGATTGCGCGCGGGTATCGCTCTCCCCGCCCTCTTCTCGTCTGACCACGCTCGTAGGAGCTCGGCCTTGGATCGTACTGATCCAAAAACGCTTCGAGGCTGCGCTTGATGATTTCGCTTTTATTGGCGTAGTTTTTCGCTCACATCGTTGAGTCGAGTTTTCAGAGTATGTGACAGCCGCACGGAAATAGGCATCGAAGTCTCCAACAGACCTCGTGCGATACAGGATAACGGCCAACAGACCGTGGTGGGCGCAAAACGCTGACTCCCGAAAATTGGGCTCGTTTATTGTCCGATCAAATTTTTGTTCGAGCGCACGGCGGACCTGGTGCTACGATGAATTTCCCCTTTGAGCGACTAAAGGACGAGCGGTTCATGTCCGATCTGGTGGCGCCGCATGGCGGCCGAGGTCTGCGCCCGCTACTCCTCGCCGGCGAAGCGCTGCGCGAAGAGACACGCCGCGCCCGCTCGCTGCCAAAGGTCCGCATTACGTCGCGCGAAAAGGGCGATCTGATCATGCTCGGCATCGGCGGCTTCACGCCGCTCCCCGGCTTCATGAGTCACGCCGACTGGAAGAGCGTGTGCGATGCAATGCGCACCGCCGAAGGCGTGTTCTGGCCGATCCCGATCACGCTTTCGACTGATGAGGCATCTGCGGACGCCATCAAGACCGGCGCCGAGGTCGCGCTGTCCGATCCCGATGACGGCGAGATCATCGCCGTGCTCGATGTGACGGAGAAGTATCGTATCGACAAGACACAGGAGTGCGAGGCGGTGTTCAAAACCACCGATGCCGAGCATCCTGGTGTCCGCATGGTGATGGACCAGGGCGCGATAAACCTCGCGGGCCCGGTCAAGGTGCTCTCGGACGGCGGCTTCAAAGCGAAGTACGGTGAGCTCTTCATGACCCCAGCCGAAACGCGAGAGAAGTTCGCAGCGCTCGGCTGGTCGAAGGTGGCGGCGTTCCAGACGCGTAACCCGATGCATCGCTCGCACGAGTATCTCGCCAAGGTCGCGATCGAAACCTGCGATGGGGTGCTCGTGCACTCGCTCCTTGGCAACTTAAAGCCCGGGGACATCCCGGCCGAGGTTCGTACGCAGGCGATCGCGGTATTGATCGAGAAGTACTTCGCGCCGAGCACCGTGGTGCAGGGCGGGTATCCGCTCGACATGCGTTATGCGGGGCCGCGCGAGGCGTTGCTGCACGCAGTGTTTCGGCAGAATTACGGCTGCGCTTGGCAGATTCTGGGGCGCGACCACGCCGGGGTGGGCAACTACTACGGACCGTTCGACGCGCAGCGGATCTTCGACGAGATCCCGAAGGACGCGCTGGAGATTCAACCGCTGAAGATCGACTGGACTTTCTGGTGCTACGCGTGCGGCGGCATGGCCTCGAGCCGGACTTGCCCGCACGCGGACCAGGACCGGCTGCTCGTCTCAGGCACGAAACTGCGCAAATGGCTCTCGGAAGGAAGCCCAGTGCCCCCCGAGTTCTCGCGGCCGGAGGTGCTTAAAATACTCGGCGAGTTTTACGCTGGGCTCGCGGAGAGCGAGAAGGTCGAAGTGAAGCTCGCGGGTCATTCCGCACGCTAAGGATAAGTTGATCGAGCTAAGCACTTAAAGCCAACGGAGAAGAGATGGCATCCGCCAACTACACCGGTCCAGTTGGGCATACCGGATTTGTTCATCCGGCGGCCGAGATACGGACCAAGCGCTTTTCGATTGGAGGCGCGAGCTTGATCGAAGCGTTCGTCACGCTCGAAGGCGAAGCGGCCGCGATCGGCGTCGCTTGCAATCTCCAGGATAACGACCGACTCCTCAACTTTACCGCCAATGGGCGCGAAGCGTTGGGGAATCTCTCGCTTGGAGACGGCACGTTCACCGCACACGGCGTGACCTTCATCGGCAAGGTGCGCATTGGTCAAGCGTGCGGGACGGTGATCAACGCCGTGGTGGGGAATGCCGTCGTGGGTGACGGCAGCCTCATCGGACCGATGGCGCGCGTCATTGGTCAGGATCCCGAGCAGCCGATTATGATACCCGAGGCAAGCTTGGTCCTGTTCGGCGCGAACATCACGAGCCAGGACCAGGTCGCCACCAACGTGATCCCGGTACCTGCGCCGTTCACGATTTTTGCAGCGGACGTAAGCGAAGAGAATCTGGTTCTCGCGCGCGGCTACAATCTTTTGTACCGTGCTGCCGCGCGCATGACGCCTTTCTCCTCGACGGCAGGTGATCCACGCAACCCAGGTGAGGATTTTCCCAACGTGGCGCAGGCTTTCGGCAAACTGGCGGTCGCGCCGCCCACGGTGTACCGCCGCGGGACCGGCGCGATCCCCGCGCGCACGGCGACCTTCGGTGACCTGACATTCGACCGATTTGAACCGCAGGCCGGGTTCGCCGCACCGGCGCCGAACAGCCCGGCCGCAAGCGCGCGGTTCATCGTCCCCCGCGTCGCCTCGCCGGAGCTGATCGACGACGGCGCGATCGTGCTCGGCGGCTGCGATTTGGCCGCGGGAGTTCGCGTCGGTCGCGGGAGTTGTTTGCACGGTGCAGATGCGCCCGCAATTGCCATCGGCAAAGGGACCAGCATCGGCCGCAACTCGAGCCTGCACGAGCTTTCGCTGACGTCGTGCCGGGTTGGCGCGGACTGCGTCATCGGCGATCGCGTTGTTTTGCACGGACCGTTGGTAGTCGGGAACCGTGTGCGCGTCGGAGACGGGTCGGTATTGTTCGGACCGAACATCGCCGATGGAGTCACGATTGGAACCGGCGCCTTGGTGTTCGGTCCTGTCGAAGTCAACGCGGATGTGCCCGACGGCGCCGTGATTGTCCCGCCGGGAATGGAGTTCCTGATCGCGCCATCGGCATCGGCCACTCGCGGTTCGCTGCCCATATCGGCATTGATGATGGTTCCGTGGCTGGCCCTACAGCAAGCGGGAGGATCCGATTGCGGACTCTGCGCGCTATCGTTTCTAGCGTGAAGCTTCGATTGCGACTGTCTTCGACAGCCGGCGCGGGTAGCGGCAATCACGTCTCTCGCGCTCCCATTGCCGCGTTTAACGCACCGCCGTAGCACTCCCGCATTTCCGCTATGAAGATCTGCATCGTTTCGGATAGCCACGACCGACCGGAAGCGCTTGCACAAGCGGTGCAGGACGCTGCTGCCGAGGGGGCAAGTGCGGTCGTCCACTGCGGCGACGTGATCGGCACGCACACGTTGCGCCTGGCACTGAAGGCCGGGCTACCGGTGCACGTCATACACGGCAACAACTTGGGCGACCCGCAGTCGATGATGAGCCTCGCACGCGAATCGGGTGGAAGGCTCGTCTACCACGGCGTCGACGCGCGGCTCGAGCTCAGTGGAAAGCGGGTGTTCGTCGTGCACTATCCTGAGTACGGTCATGCCATGGCCTGCACCGGAGACTGGGACGTCGTGTGCTGCGGTCATTCGCATCGTGCGGACGTCGCGCAGGTGCCGAACGTGAAGGGCGGGTCGACCTGGCTCGTCAATCCCGGAACCGTAGCAGGACTTTCGGCGCCCGCGACCTGGGCGCTCGGCGACCTCGTCGCGATGCGCTTCGAGGTGCGTGCGCTCGGCGCGGCGCCACTCGCTTCGTCTATCCGGGCCTAGCGAGATAACGGGCGTTTGAGCCGCCTCACATTCGCTGCCTCTATAGCCGCATAGCTTTTTTTGTGGGCGTTGTCTCGCTTGCGCTTTTAGAATCGGCGCCAGGAGAACAGACAACCTTTGAGGGAATGATGTTTACCAACAATCCATTTGCTGCGTTGACCGGTTTTTTGCCTCCGCTCGTCATGCAGGTCTACATCGTCCTGATGACACTTGCGGTCGTCGGCGGAACTTTGTTCGACGCGTATCACAAGGGAAGCGCCAAGTTCTTCGCACTGCACAGGATGAAAAAGAGTGCTGCCGCACAAAGGCGTCTTAGCGGCGGCGAGACCTTCTCGCTCGCGCTCGAGACGGTTGCAGAAGCTGTCATGTCCAGCGAGTTCTGCAAATGGCCGAGGCGGATTTCCCATCTGCTGATGATGTATGGCTTTTTCCTATACCTCATCACAACCGTCGCGATGATATCCGCGTATCCGGCAGGTACGCCTACGCCGACCATTCTGCCCATGCTATGGACGGTAGGCGCGCTCATGATTCTGGTCGGCGGGCTATGGTTTTTCTTCTTTCTCAGGGTCAACGTGGCGTTCGACGGTGCCTCGCCTTTTCACCTGGGCCGGGCTGACCTTTTCGTCGGTTCGCTCATCTTGAGCGTCGCGTTCGCGCTGCTATGGCATGGGGTGCAGACGACGTACGGGAACATTACCGCGGCATGGATATTGTTCGGGCTCTACATCTTCTTTACGACGCTGCTTTTTGTGTCCGTTCCCTGGTCCAAATTCGCCCACATGTTCTTCAAGCCGGCGGTCGCGTTCCAGAGACGGATAGAGGAGGCAAATGGCTCCTCGGATCTCCCAAGCCCGTCCACTGAAAACTACATCGTCAGGAGCTAAATCGAGATGCCTACCTACACCGACATGACGAAATGCGACGGCTGCGGAGAGTGCGTGGATATCTGTCCGTCCAACATCATGCACATCGATCCGGTCTACCGCAGGTCTTACAACATCGAGCCCAATTTCTGCTGGGAGTGCTACTCGTGCGTGAAGGCATGCCCGCAGAATGCGATCGACGTTCGCGGCTATGCGGACTTTGCCCCGCTGGGTCACAAGGTCAGGGTGTTGCGAGAACCGGAAAAGGGAGTGATCTCGTGGAAGATAAGGTATCGCGACGGCCGGCTGAAGGAGTTCGTCTTCCCGATCAGGACCACACCCTGGGGTTCCATCAAGTCGCCCTCCGATTACGAGCTGCCTGACTTAAGCGCCCTCACCTCACAAATGCTTTCGCACGAGCCCACTGCGCTCCACGTCCCGGCACTTCCCACAATCAACATGGCAAAGGCGTAACGCAATGACGAGAACAACGAAGTTCGTCGACTCGGACGTCCTCATCATTGGCGGTGGCTTTGGTGGCTGCGGTGCCGCGTACGAAGCA